>Ga0335081_10008474_pt1 | contig 16498 bp, 12 predicted proteins | sample Lox_Sample_35_FD_206713 | JGI IMG/M metagenome (GOLD analysis project Ga0335081, IMG submission 206713) | Soil microbial communities from Loxahatchee National Wildlife Refuge, Florida, United States - Lox_Sample_3.5 | ecosystem: Environmental > Terrestrial > Soil > Wetlands | place: USA... | reverse complement strand
CGCCACCAGGATCCCGGCCGACCTGATCGGCCGCGGCGACCTCGGCCGGATCGCGGCCGGAGCGGCCGCCGACCTGACCTGGCTCGGCGATGACCTGCGCACCCGCGCCACCTGGGTCGCCGGCCGCCTGGCCTACGGTTCTCACCTGGGCTAACAGCCTGGGCGAGTGCCTCGCGCCGGACGGCGCGCGTCCCGTAGTCTGCCGGCGGGGAGAATTCGCATCAAGGCGGGCACGGGCAACGGACGGGGTCGCGGTGGCAACCGAGCACCAGCAGCAGCCGACGCACATGCGGGCCGAGATCATGGAGCAGCCCGCGGCGCTCCGCGCCACCATCGACGCGCTGCTGCCGCAGGCAGCGCAGGTCGCCGCCCTGGCCGGACGAGCCCGCCAGGTGCTGTTCTTCGCCCGGGGCACGTCGGACAACGCGGCGGTCTACGGCAGCTACCTGATCCAGACCAGCGCAGGCAGGCTGGCCAGTCTCGGCGCGCCGTCCGTGGCCACGGCCTACCACGCGAGGATGGACCTGACCGGCGTGCTCGCGGTCGGGTTGTCGCAGTCGGGCCAGACCGTGGAGATCATCGAGACGCTGACCTGGGCGCGCGACTGCGGCGCGGCGATCGCGACGATCACCAACGGGGCCGGCTCGCCCATCGCCGAGCTCGCCGACGTGGCGCTGGTGACCCAGGCGGGCGCCGAGCGCGCGGTGCCGGCCACCAAGACGTTCACCTGCCAGCTCGCCGCGCTCGCCGTGCTCGCGATCGGGCTCGGCGCCGACCTGGACACCGGCCAGCTCAGGGCGTTGCCCGAGGCCGTCGCTGAGCTGCTGGCCGGCGCCGACGGCCCTGCCTTCGGCCTCAAGGAGATCGTCGCCGAGCTGGCCAGCGTGGACGGCCTGGTGGTATCCGCCCGCGGGCTCGCCTACTCGGCCGCGCTCGAGCTGGCGCTGAAGATCAAGGAAGCATGCTACCTGCACGCGATGGGCATCTCCTACGCCGACCTGCAGCACGGCCCGATCGCTGTGGTCGACGCCCGCACCCCCGCGGTGATCATGGGACCCGATTCCGGCCCCACGCAGGACGCGGCGATCAACCTGGCCAGGCGGGTCACCGGTGCCGGGGCGCGCGCCTACGCCATCGGCGGCGGAGCCGGGCTCGCCGCCGCGTGCGACCGCGCGCTGCCCGGGCCGGCGCTGCCGGAGTGGCTGGCGCCGATCGGCCTCATCGTCCCTGGCCAGCTGCTGACCGAGGCGCTGTCCAGGCGGCTCGGCATCGACCCCGACCATCCGCGCGGCCTGAGCAAGGTCACCCAGACCAGCTAGCCGCCAGGCGGGCGTTGGGCCGGGCGAGCCCGGGAGCGCTCTGCGTTCAGGCAGGGAATGTGGGTCAGGGCTCGCGGTGCACCTTGTGCTGAGCGGCCTGGGCGCGCGGGCGCAGGATCATCAGGTCCACGTTCACGTGGGCCGGCCTGGTGACCGCCCAGGTCACGGCGTCGGCCACGTCGTCGGCGGTCAGCGGTTCGGCTACGCCCGCGTAGACGGCGGCCGCCTTCTCCGCATCGCCGCGGTACCTGTTCAGCGCGAACTCCTCGGTCCTGACCATGCCGGGGGCGATCTCGATCACCCTGACCGGCTGGCCGGACAGTTCGAGGCGCAGCGTCGCGGCGATCGCGTGGGTGCCGTGCTTGGCCGCCACGTATCCGCCGCCGCCCTCGTACGCGGTCAGGCCGGCCGTGGAGCCCATGATGACTACCGTGCCGGCGCCGCTGGCGATCAGCTTCGGCAGCAGTGCCTGCACCACGTGCAGCGTGCCGAGCACGTTGGACTGGTACATGGTCAGCCAGTCGTCGGCCGAGGCGTCGGCGACCTGCTCGGTGCCGATCGCACCACCGGCGTTGGCTACTAGCACGTCGCAGCGGTCGAGTGCCCCGGCAAGCGCGTCCACCTGCGTTCGGTCGGTGACGTCGAGTGGGATGACCTGCGCGCTGCCGCCCCTTTCGGCGATCCTGGCCGCCACCAGGTCGAGTCGGTCGCGGCGGCGGGCCGCCAGCACCACGTGGTAGCCGTCGGCCGCCAGCCGCTCCGCCGTCGCCGCGCCGATACCGCTGCTCGCCCCGGTGACCACCGCTGTCCGCTGCATGGCTGGCATTCTGCCAGCCCGCGGCGGGTGATGGTTCGCTGTGGTTCACCGCGGGTTAGCCGGGTGTGCGTGCAGGTCACCTACTATCGGTTCCGTGGCCGATCCTGCAGTGCGCGTGCGAGCCGTCATCTTCGACTGGGGCGGCGTGATCACCACGCCGATCATCGACACGGTCTCGGCGTGGCTGGAGGCCGACCGGATCGACAGGGAGAGCTACGCCGCCGCGATCCGGCCGTGGGTGCGGCTAGCCTACGGGCCTGGCGAGGCCGAGTCGCCGGTGCACGCGCTGGAGCGCGGCGAGGTCAGCGACGCGGACTTCGAGGCGACCCTGGCGGCGCTGCTCGTCGGCGTGGACGGCAGCCCTGTGGCGGCGGCCGGGCTGCTCAAGCGCATGTTCGCCGCGTCTGCCGTGCAGGACGACATGCTCGGCCTGGTCAGGGACCTGCGGGCCGGCGGTCTTCTGACCGGGCTGCTCTCCAACTCCTGGGGCGTCACTGACGGCTACCCGCGGCACCTGTTTCCCGAGCTGTTCGACGACGTGGTGATCTCCGGCGAGGTCGGGATGCGCAAGCCGGAGGAGCGGATCTTCCTGCTGGCGGCCGACCGGCTCAAGACCGCGCCGGCCGAGTGCGTGTTCGTGGACGACGTGGAAGGCAACATCGTCGCGGCCCAGGCGCTCGGCTTCCGCACCGTGCACCACATGGAGCCGGCCGCGACCAAGGCCGAGCTGTCGGAGTTGCTCTCCGTTTCTGCCTGACCGCGGTGGCGCGAGGCCGGGTGCCCGTAGCCTTGACCGCTATGTACCCGCACCCGTCAAGCCCGGGACGGTCGGCCAACATGAAGGCGAACCGCCGGGTCAACACCAAGCCGGAGATGGCGCTGCGGCGAGCGCTGCACGCGCTCGGCTACCGGTACCGCAAGGACTACCGGCTCGACCTGGCCGACGGGGTGCGGGTCAGGCCGGACATCGTGTTCACCGCGCGCAAGGTGGCGGTGTTCGTGGACGGCTGCTTCTGGCACTGCTGTCCCGAGCACGGCAGCCAGCCGGCGTCCAACACCTGGTACTGGGAGCCCAAGCTGCGCCGCAATGTCGAGCGCGACCGGGCCGCCGACGCGGCGCTCGACGCGGCAGGCTGGACCGTGGTCAGGCTCTGGGAGCACGAGTCCGTCGATGCGGCCGTGGCCGGGGTGGTCGGCGCAATCGGGGCTCGCTCGCCCGCCCCGGCTGGCAGACTCTACAAGCACTCCCCGCCGACCGTCGCCGCAGCCGCGGCGGACGAAACGCCGGACGACCCATCGCACCTGTAGTAAGCCACCTGGGGACCTCATGCGCGTCTACCTGCCGACCACGCTGGCGGAGCTGGGGTCTGCGCTGGTAGCCGGCCAGGTCGGCCCGGCGCCGGTGACTGGCTTCGCGGTGACCGGGGCGCTGCGCGAGTGGTACTCGGCCGGCGACCTCGAGGAGCTTGAGTACGTGGCGATGACGCAGGCCGCTCGGGCGTCGCTGAGGATGCTGCACGCCGACACCAAGGCTCCGCGGCGCCGGGTGGTGCTCGCCGCGGAACTGCCCGAGCAGGTAGTCAGCGTGCGTAACGGCATCGACCGGCCGGGCCAGGTCGCGGTCACGCTCCCTGTTCTGTTCTCCGACGTGGTCTCCGGCCACGTGGACGACGAGGAGGCCATGTCCGACGTCGAGGCGGCAGCGGCCGCGCTGCCCGCGGCCGACGCAGGCGACGAGGACGCGCAGTTCGTCGTGGACGGCGCCGAGGGGCACGAGCTGCTGTGGTACGCCACCCAGGAGCTGATCTACCTGATCGGCCCGGTCTGATCGGTTCGGCATAATCGGCCCGGCCTGACCCTCAGCAGCAAGGCCAGTTCGTGGCACGATGAAGGTCGACGAGACCTGCCGTAATGTCGGCCTCGTTCGCTGAGGACCCGCACCTGCACAGAGCTACCGCACGCAGCTACTGCACAGAGCTAGGGGAGCGCACCGTGTTCGACGCCGTCACCTCCGTTCCTGTCCCCGTCAACGAGCCGGTCAGGACCTACGCGCCCGGCAGTCCCGAGCGGGCCGCGCTCGAGGCCAGGCTCAAGGAACTGGCGGGCGAGCAGGCCGACCTGACCATGACGGTCGGCGGCGTCCAGCGGATGGGCGGCGGCGAGGTGGTCGAGGTCGTCCAGCCGCACAACCACGGCCACGTGCTCGGACGACTCGGCGAAGCCACCGCCGATGACGTGGCGGCGGCGATCGACGCGGCATCGGCGGCCGCGCCCGGCTGGCGCGAGCTGTCGTTCGACGACCGGGCCGCGATCTTCCTCCGGGCAGCCGAGCTGCTGGCCGGGTCGTGGCGCTCCACCGTCAACGCGGCCACGATGCTCGGCCAGTCCAAGTCGGTCTACCAGGCCGAGATCGACGCGGCGTGCGAGCTCATCGACTTCTGGCGGTTCAACGTGCACTTCGCCAGGCAGCTGCTCGCCGAGCAGCCCGCCTCGGCGCCCGGCTCGTGGAACCGGATCGAGTACCGCCCGCTTGAGGGCTTCGTGCTCGCCGTCACCCCGTTCAACTTCACCTCGATCGCCGGCAACCTGCCCACCGCTCCGGCGCTGCTCGGCAACGTCGTGGTCTGGAAGCCGTCGCACACGCAGCAGTTCTCCGCGCACTACCTGATGCGGGTGCTCGAGGCGGCCGGGCTGCCGCCCGGCGTCATCAACATGGTCACCGGCTGGGGCACGGCCGTCTCCGAGGTCGCCGTCCCGCACCGTGACCTGGCCGGGGTCCATTTCACCGGCTCCACCGGGACGTTCCACCGCCTCTGGCGCGCCGTCGGCGAGAACATCTCCGGCTACCGGAGCTACCCGCGCCTGGTGGGTGAGACCGGCGGCAAGGACTTCGTGATCGCGCACGCCTCGGCCGACCCCGACGTGCTCACGGTCGCGCTGGTGCGAGGCGCATTCGAGTACCAGGGCCAGAAGTGCTCGGCGGCGTCGCGCGCCTATATCTCGCGCAGCGTGTGGAACCGGATGAAGGACACCTTCCTGGCCACGGTGGAGTCGCTGACCATGGGCGACGTCGGCACCGACCTGTCCGCGTTCATGGGCGCGGTGATCGACCAGCGTGCGTTCGACAAGCACGCGGCCGCGCTTGACCGGGCCAGGCTCCGGCCGTCGGTGACCGTTCTGGCCGGCGGCACGGTGAACGCCTCGGTCGGCTACTTCGTCCGGCCCACGGTGCTGGAGTGCTCCGACCCGACCGACGAGATATTCACCACCGAGTACTTCGGTCCGATCCTCGCCGTCCACGTGTTTGACGACGCCGACTACGAGGCGGTCATCGACCAGGCCGCCGACGCCGCACCGTACGCGCTGACCGGGTCGATCATCGCCTCCGACCGTGCGGCGATCGCGGCCGCCACCGACCGGCTGCGGTTCTCGGCGGGCAACTTCTATATCAATGACAAGCCGACCGGGGCCGTGGTCGGACAGCAGCCCTTCGGCGGGGCGCGTGCCAGCGGCACCAACGACAAGGCCGGCTCCCCGCTCAACCTGATCCGCTGGGTCAGCGCCCGGTCGGTCAAGGAGCTCCTCGCGCCGCCGACCGACTATCGGTATCCGCACATGGGCTAGCCGTCCATGTAGTAATTTGCGCCGTACACGACGCACCGGAGGCTCTCCATCCGCCGTCTCATCCTGTGGAACATCGACCTCACCCTGGTGGACGTGGCCAGGGTGTCCCGCGACGCTTACGCCGAAGCATTCCGCCGGGTCACGGGGCGCCCGCTGGTGGCGCTGCCGCAGCTCGCCGGTGCCAGCGACTCGGAGATCTTCTTCGACTCGCTCGCGCTCAACGACGGCGTCCGCGGGGTCGACGACGGCGACCTGCTCGCCAGGTACGCCGCCGAGCTCGCCAGTGCCTTCGGCGCCCGGTCTGACCTGCTGCTCACCCAGGGCCGGATACTGCCTGGCGCGCGCGAGGCGCTCGCGGCGATGTCACGGCAGCCGGACGTGATCCAGACCGTGCTGACCGGCACGATCAGGCAGAACGCGCAGTGCAAGCTGCAGGCCTTCGGCCTGGACTCCTACCTGGACCTCGGCATCGGCGGCTTCGGCTCCGACGTGTACCCCAGGGGCACCCAGATCCTGCGGTCGCTGGACATGGCCAAGGAGAAGTACGGCTGGCACCTGGTCCTCGACGACGTCGTCTACGTCGCCGACTCGGTGCGGGATGTGGCCGCCGCGAAGGTGGCCGGCGTCCGCTGCCTGGGAGTGGCCAGCGGCCGGTCCACGGTGAGCGAGCTGCGCGAGGCAGGCGCCCAGCCGGTGCTTGTCGACCTGTCGGACACCAGCCGGGTAGTCGCGGCGATCCGCCGGTGACCGGGTGGGCGCTCACCGCCTACGGGGTCACCGCGCTGGCCTTCATGATGGCGATGTATGCCCTTGAGGGCCGGCATCCGCGGTTCGTGCTCGGGTTCGCGGCCGGCTGCGTGCTCGCGAGCAGCTACGGTTTCCTGTCGGGTGCCTGGCCGTTCGGCGTGGTCGAGGCGGTCTGGGCCCTTGTGGCGCTGCGCAGGTACCGGCGGGATGATCGTCGGGCTGGCTAACTCAACCTCACTCGACCGGGGCGGGACACTCGATGCGGACCGATCAGGATCAGCCTGCCGGGCGTGGCTACGGCGCCGTGCTCGCCACCCCGACGGCCGCCGACATCGAGCTGGCCAGGATCACCGACTTCGGGCGCTGGCTGGCCGCCCGCCGGCAGGTGCGGACCGACGGCAGCTACGCAGGGCTCTGGAACTGGTCGGTGGCCGATCCTGGCGAGTTCTGGTCCTGCGTCTGGGACTACTTCGGCGTGCTCGGCAGCCGCGGCGCCGGTCCTGTGCTGCAGGGCGGACCGATGCCCGCGGTCAGCTGGTTCGCGGGGACTTGGCTCAGCTATGCGCGCAACGCGCTGCGCGTCGCCGCCGAGGACCCGGCGAGGATCGCGCTGATCTACCGGTCAGAGGCCGGTCACCGGGGCAGCCTGAGCTACGGCGAGCTTGACGAGCAGGTCGCGGTCGCGCGGTCGGCGCTTGCCTGCCTCGGTGTCGGACGCGGCGACCGGGTCGCCGCCTACCTGCCGAACTCGCCGCAGGCGCTGATCGGGCTGCTCGCGGCCGCGAGCCTCGGCGCGATCTGGACATCCTGCTCGCCGGACTTCGGCGCCCGCGCGGTGATCGACAGGTTCGCGCAGGTGACGCCCAAGGTGCTGATCGCCGTGGACGGCTACGTGTACGGCGGGAAGACCTTCGATCGCCGGGCCGAGGTGGCCTCAATCGCCGCGGCGCTGCCCGGGCTCGGCTCGGTCATCACGGTGGACTACATCGGCACCGGCTGGTCGGAGGCGGGCGCTGGCGGTGGCAGCGGCGGTGGCGGTGGCGGCGGCGGCAGCGGCGGTGGCGGAACCGGGCTGCCGGTGCCGGCGACGCCATGGTCCGGGCTGGCCGGTCTGGGTGGCGGTGGCCAGAGCGGCGGGGGTCACATCGGCGGGGGTCACAGCGGCGGGGGCGGGTCCGGCGCGCTGCGCACGGAGTTCACCGACGTGCCGTTCGACCATCCGCTCTGGGTGCTGTACTCCTCGGGCACCACAGGCCTGCCCAAGCCGATCGTGCACGGCCACGGCGGCATCGTGCTCGAGCACCTCAAGGCGCTCTGCCTGCATCAGGACATCGGGGCCGGCGAGGTCTTCTTCTGGTACACGACCACCGGCTGGATGATGTGGAACTACCTGGTCGGCGCGCTGCTCGCCGGGGCCACCGCGGTGGCCTACGACGGCAGCGCCGTGCACCCGGACACTGGCGAGTTGTGGCGGCTGGCGGCGGAGACCGGAGTGACGTATTTCGGCACCGGCGCGCCGTACCTGGTGGCCTGCATGAAGGCAGGCCTGGTGCCGGGCGCCGACCACGACCTGTCCAGGCTGCGCGGGATCGGCTCCACCGGCTCCCCGCTGCCGCCCGAAGGCTTCGACTGGGTCTATACCGCCATCGCCCCACACACTGCCTCCGGTGTCGCCCCCGCCCCCGCCTCCGCCGATTCCGGCGATGCCGCCGCTGAACGTGAGCACGTTGCTGTCGCCCCGGCGACAGCAACGGCACCACGTCGATCGTTCGCGCTGGGATCGTTCTCGGGCGGGACGGATGTCTGCACCGGATTTGTCGGCCCGTGTCCGCTTCTACCGGTCCGTAGCGGAATCATCGCCGGGCCGTGCCTAGGCGCGAAGGTCGAGGCGTTCGACGTAGCCGGCCGGCCGGTCATCGGCGAGGTCGGAGAGCTGGTGCTGACCGCGCCGATGCCGTCGATGCCGGTGGGGTTCTGGGGAGACGAGTCGGGAGAGCGCTATGCCGCCAGCTACTTCGCCGAGTACCCGGGGGTATGGCGGCACGGCGACTGGATCATGATGCTGCCGGACGGTGGATGCGTGATCTACGGCCGGTCCGACGCCACCTTGAACCGGGGCGGGGTCCGGATGGGGACCAGCGAGTTCTACCGGATCGTCGAGGAACTGCCCGAGGTCACCGACAGCCTGGTGATCGACACAGGGACCCTGGGCACCGAGGGCAGGCTGATCCTCTACCTGGTGCTCGCCCCGGGCGTCTCGCTGGACGACGAGCTGACCGGGCGGATCCGCTCGCTGCTGCGCTCGGCCCTGTCACCGAGGCACGTGCCCGACGAGATTCACCAGGTGCCCGGCGTGCCGCGCACGCTCTCGGGCAAGAAGCTTGAGGTTCCGGTGCGCAAGATACTCACCGGCACCCCGGTCGGTGAGGCCGCCGACCGGGACTCGCTCGCCAACCCCGACGTTCTTGCCTTCTATGCGCCTGCGGAGGGACCGGTCGCCGGCCGGCCGGGCGACGAGCGATGAGCCGACCGCACGGGCGCAGCTTCGGCGAGGAGGGCGGTCGCCTCACTTACGGCACCTACCTGCGCCTTCCCGAGCTTCTCGCGCAGCAGGTGCCGCTGGTGGACCCGCCCGCGCACGACGAGCTGCTGTTCATCACCGTGCACCAAGCCTACGAGCTGTGGTTCAAGCAGCTCCTGCACGAGCTCGTGGCGGCGCGTGACGCCATGGCGTGCGATGAGTCCTGGCGTGCCAGGCACCTGATGCACCGGGCCCACGTCATCGAGCGGCTGCTGATCAGTCAGGTCGACGTGATCGAGACCATGACACCGCAGGACTTCCTGCAGTTCCGCTCGTCGCTGGCACCGGCCAGCGGGCTGCAGTCGGTCCAGTTCAGGGAGCTTGAGTTCCTCTCCGGCGCCAAGGACCATCGGTTCATGGGGAGATTCCGCGGTCTCACCGATTCCGAGCGCGAGCGGCTGGCCAGGCGCTTGGCTGAGCCGTCGCTCTGGGACGCCTTCCTCGACCTTGTCGGCCGCCGCGGGCTCGACGTGAGCTCGGACGAGGCGGTCAGTGACTCGCTGCTTGTCATCGCGAGGGACCGCGCCGGCTACGACGATCTCTGGCAGCTCGCCGAGGGCCTGCTCACCCACGACGAGGCGGCGGCGCTGTGGCGAGCGCGCCACGTCCAGATGGTCGAGCGCCAGATCGGCACGAAGTCCGGTACGGGCGGGTCGACTGGCGCCCCTTACCTGCACCGGCGGGTGCCGATCCGTTACTACCCGTTGCTCTGGGAACTTCGGGACAGACTCTAGGGCCAGATCCACCGCAGGAAGCCACAAGGGAGTGGGGCAGATGTCGGAGCACCAGAAGGCGGCAAGGCAGGCCCTGCTGATCGAGGCGGCGGAGGTGACCGCCGGCGCGAACGTCGGCAGCCGCCTGGACTACCTGCGCGGCTACTACCGGCATGTCGACTTCGCCGATCTGGCCGCGGCCGGCCCGAAGCGGGTAGGCGCCGCGGCGGCCGAGCACGCGCGCCTGGCCGCCGAGCGGCCGCAGGGACGGGCGCTCGTGCGGGTCAGGACGGGCGACAGCGCATCGCTGCTAGGCGGTCATGACGTGATCGACGTGGTGACCGACGACATGCCCTTCCTGGTGGACACCATCACGATGACACTCGCCGCCCACGACGTGACGGCCGAACTTGTCGTGCATCCGCAACTCGTGGTGCGCCGGGACGTATCGGGCGCCCTGCGGGAGGTGCTTCATCCGGTCAAGGGGCCGAAGCCGGCCGACCAGCCGGGCGGATCCGGCGAGGCGGCGCACGAGGAGATCACCGAGTCCTGGTCCCACATCGAGGTGGCCAAGCTGGCCGACGGCAAGGCCGAGGCCATCGCGGCCGGCCTGGAGCGGGCACTCGCCGACGTGCGGCTGGCGGTCGAGGACTACCCGAAGATGCGCGAGCGCGCGATCAGGCTCGCCGACGAGCTGGCCAGGTCGGCGGGACGGGAGCCTGGGGGTGCCGGGCCCGTGGTGGGCGGCGGTGCATCCGGCGACGGGACGGCGGGCGGCGGGGGTGCGGGCGACGGGACGGCGGGCGACGGGACGGCCGCGGTCGAGGAGCCCGAGTCACCAGCCGAGATCGAGATGCTGCTGCGCTGGCTGGTCGACGCGCACTTCACGTTCCTCGGGTACCGCGAGTACGACCTGGTGAGCGAGCCCGGCGGCCTCGCGCTGGCCGGAGTCCCGGCCACCGGGCTCGGGATCTTGCGCTACGACAAGCCGGAGACCACGCCGCTGTCCGTGCTGTCGGCACAGGCGCGCGAGGTCGCCACCGACCCCAGGCACCGGCTGATCATGACCAAGGCCAACTCGCGCGCCACCGTGCACCGGCCGAGCTACCTGGACTACATCGGCGTCAAGAAGCTATCGGCGGCCGGCGAGGTCATCGGCGAGTACCGGTTCCTGGGCCTGTACACCCACATGGCCTACACCGACAGCATCACCAGGATCCCGATCCTGCGCAGGAAGCTCTCCGAGGTGCTCGCGGTGAGCGGCATCTCCGCCGGCAGCCACGACGGCCGGGACGTGGCTGAGTTCATGGAGGTCTATCCGCGCGAGGAACTCTTCTCCACCCCGGTGGCTGAGCTTGCCGACGTCGCCAGCCAGGTGCTCAGGTTGCGCGAGCGCATGCAGACCAGGCTGTTCCTGCGCAAGCACGTCTACGGCCGGTACGTATCGTGCCTGGTGTACCTGTCAAGGGACAGGTACAACACAAAGGTCAGGCTGGCCGTCCAGGAGATCCTGCGGCGGGTGCTCGGCGCATCGCAGCTGGACTACAGCACGATCGTGGACGAGGGTCCGATCGCGAGGCTGCACATCGTGGCCCGGGCCGAGCGCGGCCGCAACCTCGCCGACGTGGACGTCAAGGTGGTCGAGCAGGCCATCGCCGCGGCGGTCCGGTCGTGGGACGACGACCTCGCCAGGGAGGCCGTGGCACAGCTCGGCGAGGGGCCGGGGCGTGAACTGCTCGCCGAGTTCAGCGACTCGATCAGCGACACCTACAAGGCCGACGTTCCGGCCGCGGCCGCCGTCTCGGACCTGGCCAAGATCCAGCAGATGCGTGAGTCCGGTGACGACATCTCGTTCGAGATGTGGGAATCCGCGGGATATGTCGGCGGCATCCCGGTGGAGCACGAGCCGCCAGTGATCTCTGCCGCCGCGCTCGGCCGACTGGGTAATCACGCCGACCGGGCCGAGCCTGACGATCGGGCCGAGCCTGGCGATCGGGCGGAGCCTGACGATCGGGCCGGGAAGGACCGACGCCGGGACGCGGCGCTCGCCGACGGGTCAGGCGACGGAGGTGACGTCGGCAACGGTGACGCCGGGGGGGCCGGTGACGCCGGGGGGGCCGGTGACGCCGGGGGTGACGGCGGGCACAGGCCAGGGCCGCGCCGGCGGGTCTGGCGGCTGACGATTCACCGGACCGACTCGCCGATCACGCTGACCGACGTGCTGCCGAGGCTTCAGCACATGGGCGTCGAGGTGGTCGATGAGCATCCCTACGAGTTTGCCGCGGACAAGCCGTTCTGGATCTATGACTTTGGTCTGCGCAGGGAGCGAGTCGGCCAGGCGGCCAGTGCCAAGGCCGACTCCGCACCGCACCTGTCGCTGGTCTCGGTAGCCGGCCAGCTCGAGGGCGCGATGGCGGCGCTGTGGGACGGCAAGATCGAGGACGACAGCTTCAACACGCTCGTGCTCGACGCCGGGCTGACCTGGCGCCAGGTGGTGGTGCTGCGCGCCTACGCCAAGTACCTGCGCCAGGCGGGCACCACCTTCAGCATGGGTTACATCGCCCGGGTGCTGCGATCCAACCCGGTCATCACGCGCCTGCTCATCCGGTTGTTCGAGTCCAGGTTCGACCCGGAACGCCAGGCCGGGCAGAAGGAGCGGAGCGACGCGCTGGCCGAGGAGATCACCGGGGAGCTCGACGAGGTGGCCAGCCTGGACCAGGACAGGATCCTGCGCGCCTACCTCGGCCTGGTGCTCGCCACGCAGCGGACCAACTTCTTCCGCGGCCTGCACGGGGCCGACGACTGGGCGCCGTACCTGGTGTTCAAGCTCGACGATGCGCTCGTGCCCGACCTGCCGGCGCCGAGGCCGAAGTTCGAGCTCTTCGTGTACTCGCCCAGGTTCGAGGGCCTGCACCTGCGGTTCGCCCACGTGGCACGCGGCGGGCTGCGCTGGTCAGAGCGACCCGAGGACTTCCGGACCGAGATACTCGGGCTCGCCAAGGCCCAGGAGGTCAAGAACTCGGTGATCGTGCCGTCAGGGGCCAAGGGCGGCTTCGTCTGCAAGAGACTCGGCGACCCCGCCGATCGCGAGGCGTACCAGGCCGAGGTTCTGGCGTGCTACCGGATGTTCATCAGCGCGATGCTGGACGTCACCGACAACCTCAAGGGCGGCGCGGTCGTCGGCCCGGACCGGGTGGTCAGGCACGACGGGGACGATCCCTATCTGGTGGTGGCGGCCGACAAGGGCACGGCCACCTTCTCCGACACCGCCAACGAGATCGCGCTGGCCCGCGGGTTCTGGCTGGGTGACGCGTTCGCCTCGGGCGGCTCGGCGGGCTACGACCACAAGAAAATGGGGATCACCGCGCGCGGAGCGTGGGAGTCGGTCAAGTTTCACTTCCAGACACTCGGCGTGGACATCGGCAGTCAGGAGTTCACCGTCGCGGGGATCGGCGACATGTCCGGCGACGTGTTCGGCAACGGAATGCTGCTGTCCAACCACATCAAGCTGGTGGCGGCGTTCGACCACCGGCACGTCTTCCTCGACCCCGATCCCGACCCGGCGGTGAGCTACGCCGAGCGGCGGCGCCTGTTCGAGCTGCCGCGGTCGTCCTGGGAGAGCTATGACAAGGCGCTCATCTCGGCCGGCGGCGGGATATGGCCGCGCTCGGCCAAGTCCATACCGCTCTCACCGCAGGCCCGCGCCGTGCTCGGGCTCCACGGCGGCACCACGGCGCTCTCGCCCGACCAGGTGATCTCGGCCATCCTGACCGCGCCGGTCGACCTGCTGTGGAATGGCGGAATCGGCACCTATGTCAAGAGCACGGCACAGCCGAATGCTGATGTCGGTGACCGAACCAACGACTCGGTGCGGGTAGACGCCTCCCAGGTCAGGGCCAGAGTGGTCGGCGAGGGCGGGAACCTGGGCCTAACTCAGGAGGCCAGGATCGAATACTCGCTGGCCGGCGGGCTTGTCAATACCGACTTCATCGACAACTCCGCGGGCGTGGACACGTCCGACCACGAGGTCAACATCAAGATCCTGCTCGACGAGGTGGTGCGCGACGGCGAGATGACCACGGCGGGCAGGGACGAGCTGCTCGTGGCCATGACCGCCGAGGTAGGAAGGCTGGTCCTGGCACACAACTACCAGCAGAACCGGGCTCTGGCGGCCGCCAGGGCGCAGGCACCCCAGATGCTGCACGTGCATGCCAGGTACATCAGGATGCTCGAGCGCGAGGGCCGGATCCGCCGCCGCCTGGACGTCCTTCCCGCCGACAAGGACATCGTCGAGCGGAGGTCGAGCAGCGCCGGGCTGACCCTGCCCGAGTTCTCCGTGCTGCTTGCCCACACCAAGATCTCGGCGGGGCAGGAGGTGCTCGCCTCCCAGGTGCCCGACGATCCCTACCTGCGGCGTGTGCTCAGTTCCTACTTCCCTGCCGAGCTGCGCGGGCGGTTCACCGACCGGATGCGGGCGCACCGGCTGCACCGCGAGATCATCACTACGGCGGTGATCAACGACATGGTGGACAGGTCGGGGATCACGTTCGCGTTCCGGCTGAACGAGGAGACCGGCGCGTCGGTGCCGCACATCACCGAGGCCTGGCTGGTCGCCAGGGCCGTGTTCGACATGGCGGGCTTCTGGCGCCAGCTCAAGGCGCTTGATGGCCAGGTCGACACCGCCGACCAGATCCTTGCCCTGCTCGAGGGCCGCAAGCTGACGGAGCGGGCCAGCCGGTGGCTGCTGCACTTCAGGCGGCCGCCCTTCGACATCCAGGCGACGATCGACTTCTTCGCCGAGGGCGTGCTCACGGTGGCGACGGGCCTGCCCAAGCTGCTCACCGGCGTGGACCTGAGCAGCTTCTACGAGCGCCGCGACATCTTCGCCGGCCGTGGGTTCCCCGCGAACCTGGCCGACCGGATCGCCGCCATGGTTCCCGCCTACTCCGCGTTCGACATCGTGGACATATCGGCCACCACGGGCCGCTCGGTCGAGGAGGCGTCCGAGGTCTACTTCGATCTCGCCGACCGGCTCCAGATCACCAGGCTGAGGGACCGGATCACCGCGCTGCCGCGCGACGACCGGTGGAACACCATGGCCAGGGGAGCGATGCGGGACGACCTGTACACCGCGCACGCCGCGCTGGCGCGCGACGTGCTGACCGTCACGGAGTCGGGCAGTCCCGAGCTCAGGCTGAGCGCCTGGGTGGCCAGGAACGGGGCGGCGGTCGAGCGCGCCGCCAGGACGCTGGCGGAGATCTGGGAGAGTGACGCGTTCACGGTGGCGACTCTCTCGGTCGCGGTCCGCGCGATCAGGACGCTGGTCTCGTCGAGCACCCTGCCCGCCTGAGGCCACGCCTGGGCGATCGGGTGATCTGCGTGTCCTCCCGGTGACGTGCCGCGCTGACCGACGGGGTGAGCCGCGCTGACCGACAGGTGATCTGCGCGTGTGCCGGGCCGCTGCAGCATTTGTGATCCGCAGGTCCGGAATCAGGAATTGACCGCGAAGTCGCGTAGGCTTCCGGCATGGCTGTCGACTATGGGAGCGAGATCGCCGACCTCACTGGCAAGCTCGCCAGCATCGAGGCTGTCCTTGACCCGCACGGGATGCGCAAGGAGGCCGACGAGCTGCGCGAGCGCTCGGCCGACCCTGGGCTCTGGGAGGACCAGGAGAACGCGCAGGTCGTCACCCGGCGGCTGTCCTACCTCGACGCCGAACTGTCCAGGCTGGAGACGCTGCACGGCAGGCTGGACGACCTAGCCGTGATGTTCGAGCTCGCTGAGAGCGAGAACGACGAGCCCACCCTCGCCGAGGCGCTGCGCGAGCTCGCGGCGATCCGCGGCCAGATCGACCAGCTGGAGATCAGGACCCTGCTGTCCGGCGAGTACGACTCGCGCGAGGCGCTGATCACGATCAACGCCCAGGCGGGCGGAGCGGACGCGGCCGACTGGGCGGAGGGCCTGCAGCGGATCTACCTGCGCTGGGCCGAGCGGCATGGCTATCCCACCGAGATCTACGACACCTCCTACGCAGAAGAGGCCGGGATCAAGTCCACGACGTTCGCGATCAAGGCCCCGTACGCCTACGGCACGCTGCGCGGCGAGCACGGCACGCACCGGATGGTCCGGATCTCCAAGTACGACAACCAGGGCAGGCGGCAGACCTCGTTCGCCGGGGTGGACGTCATCCCGGTCGTGCAGCAGGCCGACCACATCGAGATACCCGACGACGAGCTCCGGATCGACGTCTACCGGTCGAGCGGCCCCGGCGGCCAGGGGGTGAACACCACAGACTCCGCGGTCAGGATCACCCACCTGCCCACCGGGATCGTGGTCTCCTGCCAGAACGAACGGAGCCAGATTCAGAACCGGGCAAGCGCGATGGCCGTGCTCCAGGCCAAGCTGCTTGAGCGCAAGCGCGAGGAGCAGGCTGCGAAGCTCAACGAGCTGCGGGGCGATGGCGGCCGCAGCTGGGGCACCCAGATCCGCAACTACGTGCTGCACCCGTACCAGAACATCAAGGACCTGCGGACCGGATACGAGACCGGCAACACCGCGGCCGTGCTCGACGGTGAGATTGACGAGTTCATCGAGGCCGAGATCCGCTGGCTCAGGACGCAAGGCCTCTAGCTCTAGCCGCAGCGCCAGGGGCCGTTAGCCGCAGCGCCAGGGCCGCCGGCCGTCGCCGCGGGCCCAG
>Ga0335081_10008473_pt1 | contig 16500 bp, 12 predicted proteins | sample Lox_Sample_35_FD_206713 | JGI IMG/M metagenome (GOLD analysis project Ga0335081, IMG submission 206713) | Soil microbial communities from Loxahatchee National Wildlife Refuge, Florida, United States - Lox_Sample_3.5 | ecosystem: Environmental > Terrestrial > Soil > Wetlands | place: USA... | reverse complement strand
GCGTTCCTGCGCGGCCGCGCCTACACCGAGCCGCCGGACATCACCGCCCGGATCTGCGGCATCTGCCCGGTGGCCTACCAGATGAGCGCGTGCGCGGCGATCGAGGACGCCTGCGGGGTCACCGTCACCGAACCGGTCCAGGACCTGCGCCGGCTGCTGTACTGCGGGGAGTGGATCGAGAGCCACGCGCTGCACATCTACCTGCTGCACGCGCCCGACTTCCTGGGCTACCACAGCGGGATCGAGATGGCCACGGCCCGGCGCGATATCGTCGAGCGCGGCCTGGCGCTCAAGAAGGCCGGGAACGCCATCATGGAGGCAGTGGGCGGCCGGGCCATCCACCCGGTCAACGTGCGGGTCGGCGGCTTCTACCGGGCCCCGGCCCGGGCCGAGCTGGCCGCCCTGGCCGAGCCGCTGAGAAGGGCGCTCGACGGCGCGGTCCAGACCGTGAGCTGGGTGGCCGGCTTCGATTTTCCCGACTACACCTGCGCGACGCCGGACCTGCTCGCGCTGTCCCGCCCGGGTACCTACGCCATCGAGCGGGGTACCCTGGCCACCCGTTCGGGCCTGGCGTTCCCCGCCGCCGGGTTCGACGAGCACGTAATCGAGGAGCACGTGCCGCACTCCACCGCGCTGCACGCCCGCCTGGCCGGCGGCGGCCGCTACCTGACCGGCCCGCTGGCCCGGTACGCGCTCAGCTCGCGGTGGCTGTCGCCGCTGGCCCGCGAGGCCGCCCGCGCGGCCGGGCTGGGGGAGACCTGCGACAACCCGTTCCGCAGCATCATCGTGCGGGCCGTGGAGGTGGTGTACGCGGTGGAGGAGGCGCTGCGCCTCATCGCCGCCTACTCCCCGCCGGACCCCCCGGCCGCCGACGTGCCCCCGCGCGCCGCCACCGGGCACGGCGTGACCGAGGCGCCCCGGGGCACCTTGTACCACCGGTACCAGATCGCCGCCGACGGCCTCATCAGCACCGCCCGCATCGTGCCTCCCACCTCCCAGAACCAGGCGGCCATCGAGGCCGACCTGCGCGACTTCGTGCAGGCCCACCTGGACCTGGACGACGCCGAGCTGACCCGCCGGTGCGAGCAGGCGATCCGCAACTACGATCCGTGCATATCCTGCTCCGCTCATTTCCTGGATCTCACCGTAGAAAGATCTTTATCTCCCGAACGGATGTGGTTCCCGTCTCCCCTCCCGGTTCCCCGCTTACCGGCGACGGCGCGGTGGTGGTGATCGGCGTCGGCAACGAGTTCCGCCGCGACGACGGCGCCGGGCCCGCGGTCGTCGCCCGGCTGCGTGACCTGGCGCCGCCCGGCGTGCGGCTGGTGGTCACCGACGGGGAGCCCGCCCGGCTGATCGAGGCCTGGGCCGGGGCGGCGCTCGCCGTCGTCGTCGACGCGGTCCGCGCCCAACCGTCCCGGCCGGGGACGGTCCACCGGTTCGTGGTCGACCGGCCGGGAACCGGCCCGGGCCGCCCGGCCAGCTCGCACGGCCTGGGCCTGGACGACGCGATCAGCCTGGCCGTGGCGCTGGACCGGATGCCCGCGCGGCTGATCGTGCACGCCATCGAGGCGGCCGACCTGACCCAGGGCCCGGGCCTGACGCCCCCGGTGGGCGCCGCCGTCGGGGCCGCCGCCGACGCCATCCTGGCCGACCTTGGTCCCTATCTCCGGGGGCCGTAGGCTCCTGGCCCGCGGGCGCCGGGCCGGCTGGGCTGGCGGCAGAAAGCTAAAGGATGTGATCAGCATGCGAGCGCTCGTGGTGTACGAATCGATGTACGGGAACACCCACGTCGTCGCCAGCAAGATCGCCGACGGCCTACGCGCCACCCACCAGGTGAGGGTGGTCCCGGTGGCCGAGGCCGGCCCGGATCTCCTCGCCTCGGCCGACCTCCTGGTCCTGGGCGGCCCGACCCACATGCACGGGATGTCGAGCGGCATGACCCGGCGGATGGCGGCCCGGGCGGCGGCCAAGCCGGACAGCGAGCTGAGCCTGGATCCGGACGCGGCCGGGCCCGGGGTGCACGACCTGCTCAAGCGCCTGTCCGGCGGGCCGGCCCTGGCCGCCGCGTTCGACACCCGGCTCGAAGGAGGCGGCCCCGCGTTCACCGGCCGGGCCAGTCTGGGCATCGGCAGGCTGCTGAAGCGGCACGGCTACCGGCTGCTGGCGGCTCCGGAGAGCTTCCTGGTCACCGGGCAGAATACGCTGGCCGACGGCGAGGCCGGCCGGGCCCGCCGGTGGGGCGCCGCGCTCGGCGTCATCGCCATCGACGCCAGCCACCCGGCACCGGCCGGAACCTGAGGAGGGATCAGGGCGGAGCACGGCACTGAGGTGAGGTGTTGACCACGGCGGTCGGGGCAGCGCGGTCCTACGCGCTGCTGGCCGACGGCACCACCATGACCATCCGCTGGGCCGCCCCCGGGGACTACGAGGCGGTTCGGCGGCTGCACGAGGCGATGTCGCCGGAAAACCTGTACTTCCGGTTCTTCAGCGCCAGCCGGGTATCCGCCGAACGGGAGGCCCGGCGGGTCTGCCACCAGGACGGTCCGGGCCTGGTGGCGCTGCTCGGCCTGCTGGGCGACGAACTGGTGGGGGTGGCCAGTTACGAGCTGACCTCGGACGCGGCCGCCGCGGAGATCGCGCTGGCGGTCGCGGACGGCATGCACCGCCGCGGCGTGGCGACGCTACTGCTCGAGCACCTGGTCTCGCTGGCCCGGGCCCGCGGCGTGCAGGTCTTCGTGGCCGAGGTGCTGCCGGACAACTATCCCGTCCTGCATGTGCTCAGCGACTCGGGGCTGGCGGTGCGGCGCCGGTCCGGCCCCGACGCGGTCGAGATGTCCATGCCGGTCCCGCGCAACGCCGCCCTCGGCGAGGCCAGTGCCTACCTGGACGCGGTGGCCGGGCGGGACCAGCACGCCGATGTGGCCAGCCTGGAGCCCTTGCTGAACCCGCGGTCGGTCGCGGTGGTCGGCGCGGGTCACCGTGCCGGGTCGGTCGGCCGGACGATCCTGCTCAACATCCGCGACGCCGGTTTCGCCGGCCGGCTGTACGCGGTCAGCCCGCACGCCGGTGACATCGAGGGCGTCCCTTGCCTCCCGTCGGTCGCCGCGCTGCCCGAAGCCCCGGACCTGGCGCTGGTGACGGTGCCGGCCGCGCGCGTGGTGGAGGCGGCCCGGGAGTGCGGCAACCGTGGCGTCAGGGCGCTGGCGGTAGTCACCGCGGGCCTGACGCCGGCCCAGGAATCCGGCCTGCTGGAGGCCACCCGGCGGGCGGGCATGCGGCTGGCCGGCCCGGCCTCCTGCGGTGTCGCGGTGCCGGCCATCGGACTGGCGGCCACGCCGGCCGAGCACCACCCTTCCCCGGGCCGCACCGGCCTGATCACCCAGTCCGGCGGGGTCGGCATGGCGCTGCTCGAGCACTTCTCGCGGCTGGGCATCGGGATCTCCTCATTCGCCTCCCTCGGCGACAAGCTGGATGTATCGAGTTCCGACATGCTGCTGTGGTACGAGGGCGACAACACCACGGACCTGGCCGTACTCCACCTGGAGTCCTTCGGTAACCCGCGCCGGTTCGGCCGGATCGCGCGGCGGGTGAGCGCCAGGTTCCCCGTCCTGACCGTCCATGCCGGGCGGTCGGCCCCGGGCCAGCGGGCCGCCGTCTCGCACACCGCGGCGGCCGCCGCGCCGCTGATCACCCGGCAGGCGCTGTTCAATCAGGCGGGTATCATCGCCACCCCCACCTTCGGCGAGCTGCTGGACGCGGTGGCGCTGATCGCGTCCCAGCCGATCCCGGCGGGCAGCGTGGTGGCGATCGTGTCCAACGGCGGCGGCGCGGGCGTGCTCGCCGCCGACGCCTGCGCCGAAGCTGGCCTGATCGTGGCCACGACGGGCCTGCAGGCGCGCAGGCGCCTGCGCGAGGTGCTCCCCGCCGAGGCAGCCGTGGACGGCCCGGTGGACACCACCTCGGCCGTCAGCGCGGAGGCCTTCGGCGATGCGCTGAACATCGTCGCCGCCGAGAACGGCATCGATGCCGTGATCGCGGTGATCGTACGACGCGCCTCCTACGATCTGCTCCCCGCGCTCGGCGCCGCGCGGCTGCCGGTCCCGGTCGCGGCGGTCGTGCTGGACCAGCCCGAGGCCGTCCGGCTGCTGCCCGGCGACGGTCCCGGGTCGGTGCCCGCGTACGCCTATCCGGAAGCGGCCGCCCAGGCGATGGCCCGGGCCGCCCACTACGGCACGTGGCGATCCCGGCCGCCCGGCACGGTGCCGGAGTTCACCGACCTGCGAACCGGGGACGCCCGCTCGATCGTCGCCTCCTTCCTCGCGCGGATGCCGGGTGGCGGCTGGCTGTCCGCCGGGGAGGCCGATGACCTGCTGCGCTGCTACGGCCTCCCGATGGTGGAGTTCCGCCGGGCCGGCGACGCCGACGCCGCGGCCGCCGCCGCGGACGCCCTGGGCGGTCACGTCGCGATCAAGGCCGACGTGCCCGGCCTGCTGCACAAGAGCGCGGCCGGCGCCGTCGAGCTTGACCTGCACGGGGCCGGCGAGGTACGCGCCGCGATGCGCCGCCTGCAGGCCACGTTCGCCGGGCGGATGTCCGGGGTGCTCGTCGAGCCCATGGTCACCGGCGGCGTGGAGACCATCGTCGGCGTCGTCCAGGAACCGGTGTTCGGCCCCGTGGTGGTGTTCGGGCTCGGCGGGGTCGCTACCAACGTGCTCGGCGACCACATGGCCCGGCTGGCCCCCCTCACCGACGTCGACGCCGACGATCTGGTCCACTCCATCCGCGCCGCCCCGGCGCTGACCGGCGTCGACACCGGCGCGCTGGAAAACCTGCTGCTGCGCGTCTCCCGGCTCGCCGACGACCTGCCGGAGGTCGCCGAGCTCGACCTCAACCCGGTCATCGCCCGTCCCGACGGCGTCGTCGCCGTGGACGCGCGCATCCGGGTGACCAGCCACCGCCTGGCCGACCCGTTCCTGCGCCAGCTTCCCAGGTGACGGCCGGGCCAGTGTCATGCCGAAGGTCACCCGTGGCCAGGGCGTCCGCCTCTTGCCCCCCGCCAGCGGCCTGCGCATGATGGTGCCGCTATCGGGGCGTGGGTCCTCCGTATCGTGCTGAAGGGGGCCGGGACCGATGAGGATCACCAATACAGTCATACCGCGGGCCGGGGAGCGGCCGTCGGCCGCGCCGGCGGCGCGCATCGTGGACGGCGTGAAGATCTACGGCAAGGGCGTGACGGCCGTCCGCGCGCTCGATGCGATCTCCGCCGACTTCGGCGCCGGCCAGTTCACCGCGATCATGGGGCCGTCCGGCTCGGGGAAGTCGACGCTGCTGCACTGCCTGGCCGGCCTGGACCGGCTCACCTCGGGGCGGACGCTGGTCGGGGATCTCGACCTGGGCTCCCTCGATGACAAGGCCATGACGCTGCTGCGCCGCGAGCGCATCGGGTTCGTGTTCCAGGCCTTCAACCTGGTGCCCACCCTGACCGCCGAGGAAAACGTCGTTCTCCCGCTCACCTTGGGCGGCCGGAAACCCGACGGGGCCTGGGTGGACGAACTGGCGCGCTCGCTGGGGATCGCCGACCGCCTGGGGCACCGGCCGGCCGAACTGTCCGGCGGCCAGCAGCAGCGGGTGGCGACCGCCCGGGCGCTGGTCACCCGGCCCGACCTGATCTTCGCGGACGAGCCGACCGGCAACCTCGACTCCAGGTCCGCGACCGAACTGCTGACCCAGATCCGCCGGGCCGTCGACGAGTACCACCAGACCGTGGTCATGGTCACCCACGATCCACGTGCTGCCGCGTACGCCGACCGGGTGCTGTTCCTGGCCGACGGCCGCCTGGTCCGGGAGCTGCTCGCCCCCACCGCCGACCGGGTACTCGACGCGATACGCGAACTGGGGACGAGCGCCGGTGAGATCACGGCTCGCTCTGCCCAGGGAGGCTGATTATGTGGCGGGTCACCTTGAAAGGGGTCGTGGCACACCGGCTGCGTTACGCGCTGACCGCGCTCGCGGTGCTGCTTGGCGTGGCGTTCATCGCCGGAACGTTCGTGCTCACCGACACGATGAACAACGCGTTCAACGGCCTTTACACCCAGATCTACCAGGGAACTGCCGCCGTGGTCAGGGCTACGCAGCCGTTCGCTCCACCCACGAACTTCGGCAACCAGCGCCAGCTGATCGACTCGAGCCTGGCGAGCCCGGTAGCCAAGGTGCCCGGCGTGCGGGCGGTGGCGCTCGACACCGAGGGCTACGCCCAGATCGTTGGCCAGGACGGCAAGACGCTCGGCACGGTGGGCAACGGCGCGCCGACACTCGGTTTCGGGTGGACCGACGTGACGGCGCTCAACCCGTTCCGGCTGCTGCCTGGCGGCCAGCCGCCGCGCGGCCCCGGCCAGGTGGTGATCGACAAGCACTCCGCCGACGTCGGCGGCTTCACGGTCGGCGACAAGGTGCGCGTCCTGACTAAGCAGGGTCCCGGCACCTACACGATCACCGGCATCGTCACCTTTGGCAGCGCGGACAACCTGCTCGGCGCCACGATCGCCGGCTTCGATCCGGTCACCGCCGCCAGGCTGCTCGGCCAGCCCGGCAAGGTCAACGCCATCGACGTCGAGGCCGCCCCCGGCGTCTCGGCGGCCACGCTGGTCACCCGGATCCAGGACGCCATTCACGCCCCCGGCGTCGAGGTGGTCAGCGGCGCGTCCGTCACCGCGGAGGGCGAGCAGGCCGTCCGCCAGGACCTGAGCATCATCAGCGAATTCCTGCTCGCGTTCGGTCTCATCGCGCTGTTCGTCGGGGCGTTCGTCATCTTCAATACGTTCGCGATGGTCGTCGCCCAGCGGCAGCGAGAGCTGGCCCTGCTGCGCGCCGTCGGCGCGAGCCGCGGCCAGGTGCTGGCCACGGTCCTCGGCGAGTCGGCGATCATCGGCTTGGTCGCGTCGGCTGCCGGCGTGGTCGCCGGCCTTGGCCTGGCCGTGGCGCTCAGGGCGGGCCTGGCCGGGCTGGGCGTCAGCCTGCCGGGCAGCGGGATCGTCGTCAGCCCGCGCACCGTACTGTACGGCCTGGCCGCCGGAACACTGGTCACCGTGGCGTCGGCGATCGCTCCGGCCCGGCGCGCGGCCACCATCCCGCCGGTCGCCGCCCTACAGGACTCGGCGGCCGAGCCGCGCCAGCCGTCCCTTCAGCGCTCCGTGCGCCGTCTGATCGTGGGCGCCCTCGGGGTGGTGATCTTGAGCATCGGATTGTTCGGCCACACCGGCAACAGCGTCCAGCTCGTCGGTCTCGGCGCGGCGGCGGTGTTCATCGGCGTGGCCGTGCTCGGCGCGTTCGCCGTCCGCCCGGTCTGCCGCGTGCTCGGCGCTCCGCTGGCGCGCAGCGGCACGGCCGGCACGCTCGGGGAGCGCAGCGCCATGCGCAGCCCATCGCGCACCTCGGCGACGGCCGCGGGGCTGATGGTGGGCGTGGCGATGGTGTCGATGATCACGATCATGGTGTCGTCGCTCAAGGCCTCGGCCGACTCGACCATCAATTCCGCGCTGCGCGCGGACTTCGTGGTCGCCACCGGAACGCAGGCCGGCGGCTCCGGCGGCCTCAGCTCCAACCTGGAGCGGTCACTGACCGCGCTCCCGCAGGTCAGTGACGTCGCCGGGATCCGCTCCGGGGTGGTGAAGGTGTTCGGCACCGTGACCCCGGTGGTCGCCGCGGACCCGGCCAAGGCCGCGCAGCTGGTCGACATGGGCGTGACCCAGGGCGACGAGGCCGCCATGACCCCGGCAGGGATCGGCGTGTCGACGCAGGTCGCCTCCAGCCAGCACCTGCACCTGGGCAGCACGGTCGCAGTGACCTACCCGACCACCGGCACCAGGGACTACACCGTGCAGGTCATCTACAGCGTCCGTGACGTAGCCGGCGACTACGTCCTCCCGCTTGCCGCGGCGCAGGCGAACTTCCCGTCCTCGCTCGACATCGCGATCTTCGTCAAGCTCGCCCCCGGCGTCACGGCGAACGCGGCCCGGCCCGCGATCAACCGGGTGCTCGCCGCGTATCCGAACGCCACGCTCCAGGACCAGACCGAGTACAAGGCCGCGCAGACGAAGCAGTACGACACGCTGCTGAACCTCATGTATGCGCTGCTCGCGCTGGCGGTGCTCATCGCCCTGATCGGCATCGCCAACACCCTGGCGCTGTCGATCCACGAACGGACGCGGGAGCTCGGGCTGCTGCGGGCCGTCGGCATGACGCGCGGCCAGCTGCGCTCGATGGTGCGCGCCGAGGCGCTGGTGACCTCGGCGTTCGGCGCGCTCGAGGGGCTGGTGCTCGGCACGTTCTTCGGCTGGGCGATCGTCCATGCGATGCGCTCGCTGGGCGCCACCCAGCTGGTCTTCCCCGTTCCGCAGCTGCTCGTGGTGGCGGTGCTAGCCGCCCTGGCCGGGCTGCTCGCCGCGATCGCCCCGAGCAGGCGGGCGGCCAGGCTCAACGTCCTGCAGGCGGTGACCACCGAGTGAGACCCGGCCCGGTTCCCGGGCGAGCCCATCGAGTTGCGCAGGACCTGGATCCCGTTGGCCGTGGCGCAGGCCCCTGGCCGCATACGAACGCGGCCGTCCGCGCGGGGTCGGCGAGCGCGTCCTTGATGAGCCCGGTCACCAGGCCGACCCGGCCGTTGGAAAACCGCCTGGTGCTTCGTCCCCGCCGGCGGCATTCCCGCCGGGCCTGTGGTGCGCGGATGCAGATCGTGTGGAGACGGTGTGGAGAATTCAAGAGATGGCCTCCGTCCATTGACTCGCAGTCCTTTGCCTCTTTCTCAGCGGCCACGGAGTAGCTAAAGACCCATCGGCGAACAACCTACGCCTCTATCTCGCCACAGCACATGGCGATCTACTTAAAACAGAATCCCCGGTGGGCGTAAAGCTTTCCCGGGGAATCGGCAAGAGGCATATCGACCGGGGAGGTCCTGACCGGGAAAGAGGTGAGCACTGGTTAACAGGGAAACGGAGGGCCGACGGGCGTGGCCGACCCTCCAAGGTAACGATCTACCTATCGAGGAGTATGAGCAGCCATGAAAATCACGTCAATACTTGCGAGTGGCGCACTAACCCTCGCGGTAGTCGCCGGGAGCGTGGCCACGACGGGCGCGGCGAGCGCACATCCGATGCCGGTACCGAGAGCAACGGGCCATGTCGCGCTGGCCGGGCCGGTCCAGAACCCGTCGAACGGGCTGATCCAGTACGCGTCGTTCTCTGTGTTCGCCGGGCCTGGCCGTTACCACGGCTCGATCGATTACGCGAACTTCACCGTCGCGGCCCCAGGAACGCACGTGTGGAACATCGGTAACGCGAACGCGCTGACCTTCGTCGCGGGCTCCAGCAGTTACACGCACAAGATGACGGTCGCCACGATCACGCCGCTTTCGACGCACGCGACTAAGTTTTCCGGGACCGGCTTCTACACCACTGACAACACCGTCACATGGAAGATCAACGGCACAGTCAACTGGAATGCGGTGTCGTTCACCATCGTCTACACCGGCACTGGCGCGCCCTACAACGTAAGCGGTCACGGCTGGATCAAGCCTGACGGCTCCGTATCCGGGATCGCCCGTGACAGCAACGGCCTGACGCTATCGTTCACGATGCCGGCGGGCTCGGCGTTCGAGGTGTTCAGGTATGCGGCCCCGGTGACGTCGGCCTTCATCTGGGGCCACAACGCCACCTTCAGGTACACCATCCCCAAGACCATGCCGGCCGGGCTGGCGGGCCTGCGCGTCGTGGTCAAGGTGCATGACGGCGGATTCGGCTTCAAGCACGACACCTGGGCCCACGGTGTCGTGGGCGGAGCGCTTACCCAGTACACGATCACGAGCGGCAACATCCTCGTCCGTAGGTGAGGGACGTTGTCCATCGTGCGGCCCCTTCCCCGAGGAGGGGCCGCACCGCGCCTGCCCGGCTAGGAGTGGTCTTGGCGGCGGGCGGCGGCGAGGCCGGGTGACGCGGCGTTGAAGGTGGTGAAGACGCGGTCCACCTCGGCATCGCTCATCCCGAGGTGCTTGAGCTGAGCGGTGAGTGCCGCTACCTTCGGCTCGGCCACCGGGCCGAAGCAGCCGTAGCAGCCGCGATTGAAAGCCGGGCAGATGGCGCCGCAGCCGGCCTGCGTGACCGGCCCCAGGCAGGGCGTCCCGCGCACCATGACGCACGAGGTGCCCCGTAGCTTGCACTCGTAGCAGACGCTGTGCGCGGGAATCCGTGGCTTGCGGCCCGCCAGCAGGGCGGTCAGCAGCTCCAGGAGCTGGCGCTTGTCGATGGGGCAGCCGCGCAGCTCGAAATCCACTGGGACGTGCTCGGACACCGGCGTCGAGGTGCCCAGGGTAGAGATGAACTCCGGACGCGCGTACACCACCGAGGTGAACTCGGCCACGTCGGCGAAGTTGCGCAGGGCCTGGATCCCGCCGGCCGTGGCGCAGGCCCCGATGGTGACCAGCAGCCGGGACGCCGCCCGGATCTCGGTGATCCGGCGGGCGTCCCGCTCGGTGGTGATCGAGCCCTCCACCAGGGACACGTCGTACGGCCCCGCGACCTCGGCGCTGGACGCCTCGGTGAAGTGCGCGATCTCGACCGCGCCGGCCACCGCGAGCAGTTCGTCCTCGCAGTCGAGCAGGGTCAGCTGGCAGCCGTCGCAGGACGCCAGCTTCCACACGGCCAGGCTGGGCTTGCTCGTCATCAAAGTTCCCTTATCGCCAGCAGGGGAACGGCCTCGGCGTAGCTGACCACCGGGCCGTCGCGGCACAGCAGCAGCGGCCCGAGCTGGCAGTGACCGCACAGCGCCGCGCCGCACCGCATGTTCCGCTCCAGACTGACCCGGATGTCCCGGGCCGGGACGCCGGCGTCCGCCAGCGCCTGGGCGGACAGCCGCATCATGATCTCCGGGCCGCACACGAACGCCGTCGTCCTCGCCGGGTCGGCGACCGCGTCCGGAATGAGCGTGGTCACCAGCCCGACGCGGCCATCCCAGCCCGGGTCGCCCTGGTCCACGGTGACCCGCACGTCGGCGCCGCGCCGGCGCCAGGTCTCGAGCTCACGGGGGAAAAGCAGGTCCCGGGGCGACCGCGCGCCGACGAGCAGCACCACCCGGTCCCGTGCGGCCAGCGCGGCCAGCAGCACCGGGCGCAGCGGCGCGAGCCCGATACCGCCCGCCACCACCAGCAGGTCCCGCCCGCCGGCCGCGCTCACCTGCCAGTCGGTGCCGAACGGCCCGCGTACCCCGATCATGTCACCGGGTTTCGCGGCGCACAGGGCGCGCGTCACCGCCCCGACCGCGCGGATCGTCTGCACGAGCACCTGGTCCTGGCCGATGCCGCTGACTGAGACGGGCACCTCGCCCACGCCGAACGCGTACAGCATGGTGAACTGGCCGGGACGCGGCGGCTCGATCGGGTCTCCGGCCGGGCGCAGCAGCAGCGTCACCGTATCGGAGGTTTCCTCCTTGCGCGCCGCCACCAGGTAGCCGGCCGGCCACATCGGAGGCGCCTGAGCCGTCGCGTCCCGGACCGCGGTCATGGCTCCTCCCGCTCCGCACCCTCTGCTCGTTCGGCGCGCAGGGCCTTCACCTCCTCGGTGAGGTCGATGCCCACCGGGCACCAGACGATGCACCGCCCGCACCCGACGCAGCCGGACGAGCCGAACTGGTCGTGCCAGGTGCCGAGCTTGTGGGTGAGCCACTGCCGGTACCTGCTCCGGTCCGAGGTCCGGACGCTGCCGCCGTGCAGGTAGGAGAAGTCGACGTCGAAGCAGGAATCCCAGGTTTCCCAGCGCTCGGCGTGCTCGCCGGTCAGGTCGGTGGTGTCCTCCACCGTGGTGCAGAAGCACGTCGGGCAGGCCATCGTGCAATTGCCGCAGGTCAGGCACCGTGCGGCCACGTCGTCCCAGCGGGCGGCGCCGTGGCTGTCCGCCATCAGCTCCCGCAGGCCGCTCGCTTCCATCTGGCGGCCCATGCGGCCCGCCGCCGCCTCCACCGCCGACCGCGCCCCCCGCACGGTCGCCTCGCCGGCGGGCTCGCTGGGCACCCGGCCGAGGATCTCGGCACCCTGCGGGGAGCCGACGTCCACCACGAAGCGGTGCCCGGCCTCGTCGAGGAGTTCGGTCAGCCCCAGGTCGTAGCCCCGGTCGGCGGACGGGCCGGTGCCCATCGAGGTGCAGAAGCAGGTCTCGCCGGGCTCGGTGCAGTTGACCGCGATGACGAACGCCCCGGCGCGACGCTGCGCGTACCGCGAGCCCGGCTGGCCGAGCACCCGGTCCTGGATCTCGATCGCCCGCAGGTCGCACGGCCGGACGCCGAGGAACGCGTACCGCGGCGGCTCGCCCTCGTCCGCGGCAACCTCGAAGCCCGCCGCGGTCCGGGTGGCGGACCACAGCCGTTCCCGCGGCGGGTGCAGGAACCGCTTCCAGCTCTGCGGCCCGGCCGCGTGCCCGAACGCCGCGGTGTCATCACGGCGGCGCAGCCGGTAGCCGCCCGGCTCGAGCCTGACGCCCCAGCCCGACGGCAGTTCCGCCGCCGACGATAGCTCCCTCAGCACGATGGCGCCATCCTGGACGGCCGGGCCGATCACCTGGTACCCCTCGGCCGCGAGGGCCTCGACGAGGGCGCCGAGCCCGGTGATGTCGATCAGCCGCGGGCCGGGAATCGCGGTCGGGGTGGGCATGAGCTAGTCCGTTCGGGATAAAGGCTCTGGCTCTTCCCTCTACCTTCGGTCACCGGGGGCACCCGCAGTCAAGGGCCTTTCGTCCCGTCCCGCTGCTGGTAGGCCGCCACGGCCGTGGGCAGGGTGGGGAACAGCCGCTCCGGCCCGATCTTGGCGGCCAGGCCGAAGGCCTGCAGCCGGGCCAGCAGGTCCTGCTTGACGCGGGCCAGGGCGAAGACGGCGCCCCGGTCGGCGATCGCCTCGCGCAGGGCGTCCATGGCCTCCAGGGCGGTGAAATCCACTTCGACGTTGGCCTCGACGTTGAGCACGAACCAGCGCAGGGGTCCCGGCTCCCGGTCGGCGGCGGCCAGGGCGCGCTGCCGGAAATTCTCGGCGTTGGCGAAGCACAGCGGCGCGTCGTAGCGGTAGACCACCAGGCCGGGGATGGTCTGCGCGTCGGGGTAGTCGTCCACGTCGTGCATGCCAGCCAGGCCCGGCACCAGCCCCTGGATGGCGTCGTGCGCGCGGGCGAGCCGGACCAGCAGGTCGGCCACGGACAGGCCGACCGCGATCAGCAGGCCGTACAGGATGTCGAAGGCCAGCACGCCGATGAAGGTGGCCACGGAGATCCCCAGCTCGGTGCGCCGGAACGCGAGCAGCCGCCGGAACGCCGTCACGTCGATCAGCTGGACCGCGGCGAAGATGACGATCCCGCCGAGCGCGGCCGTGGGAATGTGGGACAGGAGGGAGTGCGCGAACAGCAGGACCGCCAGCACCGAGGCCGCCACGGCGAGCGAGTACGCCTTGGTCTTGTTGCCGACGGTGATCGCGATGGCCGTCCTGGTCCCGCTGCTGCTGACCGGGAAGCCGTGCACCAGCGCCGAGCCGGCGTTGGCGACGCCGAGCGCCAGCAGCTCCCGGTTCGCCACGATCTCCTCGCCGCGGCGCGCGAACGAACGGGCGGTCGCCACGTCGTCGCTGAAGCCCACGATCAGCACGCTGAACGCGGGGAGCAGCAGTTCGCTCAGCAGTTGCGGATGGAGGGCGGGCAAGTCTGCCGTGGGCAGCCCCGCCGGGACCGGGCCGACGACCTCGACCCCGCCCGGGTGGAAAGCCGCCACGGCGACGGAGGCGAGCAGCACCGCCAGCAGCGGGCCCGGCAGGCGCGGCCAGCGCCACCGCAGCAGCAGGAGAAACCCCAGGACCGACAGGGAGGTCGCGAGGACGGTCGGCTGGATGTGGCCCAGCCCGCGGGCGAACGAGCCGACCTGGGCGAAGAACACCTGGCCGGTAACCGGGACCCCGGTCACGTGCCTGAGCTGGTCTCCGATCATGATCAGGGCCACCCCGGCCATATAGCCGACCAGGACGGGCCGGGACAGCAGGTCCGCCACGAAGCCCAGCCGCAGCAGCCAGGCCACCACCGCCATCAGCCCGACGAGCAGGGCCAGCGTGCTCGCGAGCTCGGAGTACCGGGCCGGATCCCCATGCGCCAGCGGCTTGATCGCGACCAGGGTCATCAGCGCGGTGGTCGCCTCGGGGCCGCACGACAGCGATCTCGACGAGCCGAACAGCGCGTAGACCACCAGGGCCGGCAAGGCGGCCCACAGGCCGGTAACCGGCGGCAGGCCCGCGACCGTGGCGTAGGCCATGACCTGCGGGACCAGGTAGGCCGCGACGGTGACGCCGGCGAGCAGATCACTGGCGAGCCAGGATCGCCGGTAGCCCCGCAGCATGGTCAGTCCCGGGATCATGACATGTTCCTACCCGGGGTTCCCGCCGGTGACCAAGGTCCCTGCCCTTCGCCCCTGGCCGCCGGCCGCACAAGGCGTGACGCTGAACTGGGAAAAGAACGGTTTCCCTCAGGAACCAGAAGGGTGACGCCATGTACGACAAGATCCTGGTGGCCGTAGACCACTCAGCGGCGTCCGACCGGGCGCTGCTCGCCGCTCGCGACCTGGCGCTCCTCTCCCACGGCGAGGTCTGGGTCCTGCACCTGCGGGAACGCGAGATCGCGGTCAAGACCGGCATGGCCATGATGGACGAGACCCTGAGCGACGCCAACGTCGCGGTCTCGGCCGCCGTGGACAAGCTGACCGAGGCCGGGGTGAAGGCGCACGGCGAGGTGCGGACCACCCTGTTCGGCTACGCCGCGCGGGACATCGTCGACGACGCGATAGCACACGACGCCGACGTCATCGTGATGGGCTCACGCGGGCGCAGCGACCTGGCCGGGTTCATCCTCGGCAGCACGGCGCACAAGGTGATCCACCTCACCGACCGCCCGGTCCTGATCGTCAGGTGATCCTGACCGTCAGGTGACCGGCCGGCGGCCCGGCTGCCCCCGCCAGGCCAGCACCGACCCTTGGGAAAGGGCGGACAGGATCGATCCGACGCTCGCCGCCGAGCCGACCGACAGCACGGACGCGACGGAACCGACCGAGCCGATCGACAGGATCGAGCCCGCGGACCCGATCGACAAGATGGACCCGGCCGAGCCGATCGACAAGATCGACCCGCTCGAGCCGATGCTCAGGATGGAACCATCCGAGTTTCGCATGAGGTCATTCTGGCAGCGCCGTCCGGCGCCTAGCGCCCGGGTGTGCCGGGCCGGACCGGAAGACTCCAGGTCAGCCTGGTCCCGCCGGGGACCGGCCCGATCTCGATCGGGATGCCGTCCTGGCTGGCCCGCTCCCGCAGCGGGGCGAAGGCCCGGGCCGCCCCGCTCCGGTAGGCCGACCACGCCTCCACGCTGGTCCGGGTCACCGCGCAGCTGAGGCTCTCGCCGGCCTGGATGCTGACGAACGTCCGCCCGTCGTAGTTCCCGAGCAGGCCGAGGGCCAGGCGCAGCATGTCGAGCAGCCGGGCCGCGGCCTCGGGCGGCAGGGCGTCGTCCACCGGGCCGGCGAAGGTGATCTCGGGTACCGGCGAGACGCTCACGCACACCCGCAGGACCTGCTGCCGCAGGGCCTGGTCGTCCGGCCGGTGCTCCAGGCCGAAGATCGCCTGCCGGAGCAGCCGCACGGCGTTGTCGAGATCGGCCACCGACGATTCCACCCGGCGGCGCACCTCGGCCTGGGTAGTCAGCCCCAGCACGCTCTGCAGGTTCAGGCCGGCCGCGAAGATCCGCTTCACCACGCTGTCCTGCAGGCCGGCGGCGAGCCGGTCCCGGTCCTGGATGACCATGAGCTCGCCGATGTGCTCATGCAGCCGGGCGGTCGCCTCCTGCGACCGGCCGATCCGGTCCCGCAGGCCGTGGGTCGCCACCGTGAGCAGGGCGCCGAGCGCGCCCCACAGCAGCACCCGGCGGACGGTGACCGCGTCCGGGGCGGACTGCAGCAGCGAGAGGACGACCAGGGCGGCCACGACCGCGGCCACCACGCAGGCCGACTCCCAGCGGTGGTGGAACAGGGCGGTCCAGATCAGCGGGATCAGCAGCACCATGCCCACGCCCGACACGGTGCCCCCGGCCAGCGTGAGGGCCAGGGCCGATCCGGTATAGGCCAGCGGCACCAGGACGGACGTCCAGCCGGGAAGCCGGTCCCAGGGCAGCAAGAAGGCCAGGCCCACGGCCGCCAGCAGCACCAGGCTGACGGTGACGGCGGCCCACGCGTGGGTACCGGGGGGAAGCGCCAGGCTGACCTCGGCGGCCACCGCCACCAGGGCGAACGGGCCCGCCCTGGCCAGCAGCCCCGGCCCCTGGAAGGGCGGGCCATCTGGCTTGACCGCCCCTGGCGGCAGTTCGCCGGGGGACGCGGATCCTGGCCTGCGCTCCATTCTGCGAATACCCTCTGCGGCGTCGTCCGGGCTGGGCTGGTCCCAAGCAG
>Ga0335081_10008472_pt1 | contig 16500 bp, 9 predicted proteins | sample Lox_Sample_35_FD_206713 | JGI IMG/M metagenome (GOLD analysis project Ga0335081, IMG submission 206713) | Soil microbial communities from Loxahatchee National Wildlife Refuge, Florida, United States - Lox_Sample_3.5 | ecosystem: Environmental > Terrestrial > Soil > Wetlands | place: USA: Florida... | reverse complement strand
CCGGAGGCGAAGCCCTTCTCGATCTCATCGATCCACAGCACGCACGGAGCGAGCACGTCGGCGGATGCCAGCGACTCCCGCAGGTTGCGCTCGGATTCGCCGATGTACTTGTCGTACAGCGAGCCGCAGTCGAGCCGCAGCAGCGGCACGTGGAAGATCCCGGCGCTGGCGCGTGCCGCGAGGCTCTTGCCGCAGCCCTGGACCCCGAGCAGCAGCACGCCCTTGGGGGGATCGAGGTCAGGTGCCGAGCCGTCGAAGGCGGCGCAGCGCTTCTCCAGCCAGGCCTTGAAGCTCACCAGGCCGCCGACGTCCGAGAGCTGCGCGGTGTCGTGCTCGTAGCGCAGCACGCCGCCGTGATTCAGCAATTCGTACTTGGCCTGCATGACCCGCGGCACGTCCGAGAGCTCGATCGCGCCGTGATCGCAGATCGCCTTGCGCGCGAGACGTTGCGTATCGGCTGCCGACAGACCGCCCATGTTCTCAACCAACAGGTCGAGCGCGCGCGGATCGATCTTCACGGCCTGGCGGGGATTGGCGCGCGCCCACTGGCGCGCCACCTCCTCGACTAGTTGCTTTCGCTCATTGCGGTCGGGCAGTGCGAGCGTCACGCGCGCCGAGAGATGCTCGAGCTCGTGCGGAATCTGGGTCTCGTAGCCGATCAGCACCACGGTGCGGGCGCAGCGCTCGTAGTCCTGCGCGATGTCCTTGAGCAGCCGGACGATGGTCGGATCCTGCAGGTAAGGATGGAAGTCGAGCAGCGCGTAGACTCCGGCGAGCGGCGTCGCGCGGATGTGCTTGAGGATGTCCGGTGGCTGCGCCACCGTCCGCAGCGGCGGCCCGAGGTCCTGATCGAGGCGCTTCAGCCCGTCCGTCACGGTCCACTGAAAGAGCGGCAGCCCGGAGCGTGCCGGGGCGACGCCCACACCCGGGGAACGCGGCACGGGAGGTGCTGATGGCAACTGCCTGCAGGCGGCGCCGAGTGCGCTCAAGACCTGCGCTTCATCGCGCGAATCCACGACGATGATCGGCACGCGTGAGCGCAGCAGGACTTCCAGATCGTTGGCTTGCATGGCTCAGGTCAGCTTAGCAGAGGTGCCGTGCGGGAACTGAGACGCCGGCCCGGGCTCCCGGGGATGGTCCTTAACTGCTCGCTACCTCTGCGTGCGCAGCGCGGTCTATCTTGTGGGCGAGCTGCACCATCGAATGGTCGGCGATGGGATTCCAGCCGTAGAAAAGACTGTAACGCGTACCCCCGATGGCCGGCTGCTGCGCGGTGGGCTTCTCGACCAGGCTCATCAGTGAGCGCGCGAGCGCCAGGATCTCTCCGCGCTCATAGATGCGACCGATCGACAGCTCGCGCTTGTTGGAGTCACGAAGCTCAGGCGCGACGCTGAAATAACCGGTCACGGGAGACGGATCAAAGGCGTAGACCTCGCTCACCCTGGGAACGATGCCGGCCGGATCGATTGGCAACGAGTAAGCGAACTGCTGGGCGAGCCCTCCACCGAGGGAATGACCCGTGGAGAAGAGCTTGGGTCGCGAGGAGGCCGCAAAGCGACGCCTGTACTCCTCTACGAAAGCAGGTCCGAAGGTCCGCACGACCTGCGTGTATTCATCGTCGTGCCAGGGAATGAACCATCGCAGGTTCGAGAACCAGTCCTTCCAGTCGTCGAAGACCGTGCCGCCGAAAGCGACCGCAAGCGCGCCACGCGCATGGTTTTCCCAGACCTCGACCCGAAGATGCGCGCTCTCGATCTGTTGCCACATCGAGAGCGGCTCAAATTGCGGCCAGCGCGACCAGCCGGCGTGCTCGAGGACAGGCACGGGGTCTCGGTACGAGAGCGGCGTTCCGTCCGGCGCGGTCCTGACGGGGTGCTTCGCGTCCAAGAGCGCGTCCCGTTGTCTGCGCTTGATGCCCGCGGGAGTCCCCGCATAGGCGGCCAGGCTCATCCAGGCAAATTCCCAGTGCCGCCGTGCATACGGCGCTACCGGCAGCGGCGCGCTCAAGAAACGGTCGCCCGGCACACGGATGACGACCTCGAAGGGCGTCTGACCCAGCGCGCGAAGAATCGGGATCCCTGCGAACCAGTGGCCGGTCCCTGGAGGCGCTCGATCAGTCCCTGGGTCCATACTTCTATTGTGCATTCACGCATTCGCCGCGGGATAGACGACCTTCCCATCGGGGCGAATGACTGCGCCAGGTGTCAGCTTCGCAGCCTCCAGGCGGCCCTCTCCCATGATGTGGAAGACCTCTTCCCGACGGGTAATGAGATAGTCGGCGACGATGCGCCGGTGGCACCGCCACCAGACCGCCTCCGAGCACATGATCGCGCAGCGCTCTCTTCGCCCCTCCTCGATCAGCCGGCTTAAGCCCGCTTGAAACGCCTCCGAGAGAGCGTAGTCGGCGTAGTTGCGGAAGCTCTCGTTAGTCCAGAAAGCGTTCACGTCCGGGGTGACGGCCCGGGACTTCCCACGCAGACCTCCGAGGTCCGCCATGTGTTCATAGGAAATCTCCGAAGTCGCCAGAGCCCCCGGGAGCGTCTCCTTGTTGAACTGCGGGTTGGTGCGCGACCTTGGAACGGTCCTCACGTCCACCAGGCGACTGACCTCAGCGCCCTTCAGCAGATCGACGAATTCTTCGAGGCTCCGGGTCGAATGTCCGATGGTGAAGAACGGAATCTTCACAGGACGCCTGCAGGACTCCACGGGTCCCCGTCAGCCTCAGCGCCGCGGAAGGCACGCGGTCGCGCAGATCGCATGCGACACGTACCCCGCCGCGGTCGCGAATGCCCTACCCGGCCTATCGGGAATCGCCGTGTCCGGATCGATCCCTTCGGTGATGATTCCCGCATCCCAGGGGCTCGCGAGCAGGATCTCTTCGGCCTTGTCGTGCGAGCGCTTGAGCATGAGCTCATCCGCAATGGTCCAGGACGAGGTGAACGGCAGCCGATAGCTCCCCGGCAGGCCGTAACGATGGCCGGAGTACGAGTACTTGTAGTTCGCCGAATGCAGCCACTCGAAGGTGCGCTCGAAGAGCGGATCGTCTTCGGCGAGGAAGCCGAGGATCGGGAGCTTCAGGAGCGACCCCGGTGGAATGTCGGTCGTGACGTGCTGCCTGCCGTCCGTCGCCGACCCCAGGATCGTCCCGGCGGCTCCTGGGGCATCGCTGACGACGGCATTCTTGAGGACCGCCTCGCGCAGCGCCACCGCACGCCGGCGCGCATCGGAGGCCGCGCCGCCCTCGTGCAGGCGATCGTACAGCTCCCCGAGGTCGCGCAGCGCGCGCCAGGCGAGCGCGTTGTCGTAGGTGAGAAACGGCAGCTTCTGAAATTCGTCCTGCGAATCCTGCAGCGATGAGTACATCCCGGTTGCCGGATCGAAGCGCCCCAGCAGGCGGTCGCGGAGCGTCGCGACCGCGTCGCGGTGCTGCTCGACGAAGCGAGTGTCGTTGGTCGCGCGCGCGTAACTCGCGAGCGCCACGATCGGTGCGACGGCCTCATCGAGCTGGAAGCCGTCCTCGAGCACGATGCCGTCGATGAAGCGGCTGTGGGTGCCGGTGTTGCGCAGCTGAATGCCCAGCGCGTACTCCAGCACCTGCCGTGCGAACTGCGGGTCCGAATCGAGGACGCCGGGGAAGCTCCAGAGCATCGCATCCCGATCCCAGTAGGCGGCGGATACATAGTATCGGGGGCTGCGCGAGGTCACGCCGACCAGCTCCTCGGTATCGAGCGTGCGGCCCCAGGCGTAGAGCGTCGTGAAGAGGAGATTCCGGTTCATCAACGCATCGAGATCCGCGCGCCCGGTCGTGCGGGTGCGGGCGCGGCACCAGGCCGCGGCGCTCGCGATGACCGCCTCCGACCCGTTGCGCTCGAGCTCCTCTTTGAGCGCCCGCGCATTATGCGCAGCGGAGAATTCCTCGAGGCCGGCCGAGAGCACGTAGAGAGCCTCGGCACTCTCGCCGGGTTGCAGCATCACGGTGCGCGTCGCGTCGGCCTCTGGAGCGACGACCACCGGCGGCATCGAGAGCGTGGCCTTGGAGCCCGGATGGACGATGGCCCATGCAAAGCGCGTGTCGTAGGTGATGTAGCTATAGGCCTCGCCCGGATCCACCCAGGGAGTCGGCGCGAGCGTGCGCTCACCGCGCAGTACCACCGGCACGTAGGTGACGCGGGAGAGGCTCCCGAAGGAGCTCCTGAGGCCGAGCGTCGCCGAGACGGGCCCGTCCCGATGGTTGGCGAGCGTCAGCCTGAGGAACGCCGCGCGTTGGCCGGGCGGCGCGCAGTAAGTCAGCGTGACCGTCAATCCGTCCCGCTCCTCCCGCGCCTGCGGGATCCAGTACTCGAGCAGGCTCCAGCTCAACCCCTCGAGCGGCTGCTTCTTCCCGCTGCCGAGTTGCAGGTAGGGCTCGAGCACCGGCCTCCCCGCTGCGCCGTTCGGCTGCAGGAGTCCGCGCTCGCGCATGAAGAGCGTGTTGAAGCTGACCAGTGCCCCGTCGCTCGCACGGATCTCGGGGAGCGCGATCCACTCGTTGCCGGTCGCGAGCACGTCGTCGGGACTGAGGGTCAGCGGCAGCCGACGAGCCTCCTCGGCGTGAGCGAGCAGCGGCAGGACGGCCGCGAGCCCGATCCAGAGCCGGCGCCCCACCCGTCCCCGGATCAATGTGGCGCTCCAATCGTCACGAGCGTGAGTCCGTCGGGCGGGATCTGGAGCGTCAGACTCCCGCCCTCGAGCCGACGCGTCACGGCCGCGGGCAACGCCCCCGCCGCGCGCAGCTCCTTGATCTGATCGCGCGTCGGATAGCGCGGCGAGCCCATCTTTGCGTAGGCCAGGTTGACGTTGCCGTGCTCGCCGTCGATCGACTGCAGGGTGGCCGTGGCGGCGCCCGAGTGCTTCAGCACCAGTGTCACCTTCCGGGTCGTCGGGTCGCTCGACCTCGCGTCACGGTAGTTCCAGACCGCGAGCACCAGCGTGCCATCGTGTCGGCGCGTCAGGAGCGCTCCCTCGGTATCGGGGGAGAAGCGCTCCTCACCCAGCTGGTGCAGCAGCGTGAAGGCATTGAAAGAGGGTTTGGGAATGCCGCCCGCGGCCAGGAGGCCGAAACCGCCGTAGAAAGGCTTCCTGACGACGCCGCCTTCCTCGAACACATCCGAGAACGTCCAGTACGACATGTCCTGCACCAGGCCGTCGCATTCGCGGATCGTCTCCCCGAGCCAGGGCCCCATGTAGGGCGCATCGGTCACCTCCGGGTAGTTCGCGTAGCTTGCGTTGAATTCGCTCCAGATGAGGGGCAGCGTCGGCATTGCCGAGGCGCGGATCTCCTCGTGCACCTTCTTCACCGCCCGGCACACCATATGCTCGCGGGAGATCTTCTCGTCCGTTCCGAAGACGTCCTGCGCCGAGTCGTCTCCGTAGACATGGGTCGAAGTGAAGTCAACCGGGACGTGTTCCTTCTGGCAGTGCGCAATGAAGGCCGCGACCCACGCCGCCTGCGCCGTCGCCGGCCCGCCGACCCGGAGGCGCGTGTCGACTGCCTTCAGGGCCCGCGCGGTATGATCGTACAGAGTCCAGTAGGTGGGCTGTTTGGGGCTCCCGGCCCAGAAGTCGAGGTTGGGCTCGTTCCACGCCTCGAAGTACCACCGGCTCACCTCCTCGATCCCGTAGCGCTCGATGAGATGGCGCGCGAACGCGGTCATGAGCGCATCCCAGCGTGCATAGTCCTTGGGAGGCGAATTGACCGGCCGGTACCAGAAGCCCTGGCGCACCTCGAGGTTGCGGCCCGTCATGTCCGGCTCGAAGGGGGTGAGTTGGGCCGGCATGAAGCTCAGCTCGACGAACGGGCGGACACCGTTGGCGAGGAGACCGTCGTAGATCTGATCGATGTAGGAGAAGTTATAAACCGGCTCGCCCGTCTTCCGGTCCTCGGAATAGAGGCCTACCTCGTCATGGAAGATTGCGTGAAAGCGCACATAGCGGAAGTCGGTCACTTTACGCACCGCGCGCAGGTCGTCGCGATAACTCTCGCGCAGCGACAGCACCGCGCGCCCGGAGCCGAACATCCGCTCCCAGAAATGCGGCAAGGGCCGCCCCGGTTGGGTGGCATCGACCACGATACGGCTTTCTGCCGCCGGAGCCCCCGCCGGGGCCAGGGCCGCGGCGAGTGTCAACAACGCGGTAGCGAGCGCTCGCATAACTGATCCTCCCTCATCGACATGTGCTTGGCAGCTCGGCATCACTTCTCTTCTTTGCCTGACTTATCCAGCCAGCCGCCCTCGAAGCCGGCGCGCTTCAGGCCCCGCTGGACGTAGCGGTTGCCTCGCATGACGCGCCACACGAGATCGCTCCTGTAGTTCTCGAGCATCGCGAGGATCGGGCCCTGGTCGATGCCGAGATAGGCCTGATCCACCCAACCCGCGTCTCCCGCAGGGGAAGGCTGCGCCGCCTCGGTGAGGGTGGGATTGAAGGAATCGAAAAACCCGTAAGTGGAGTAAATCGACGTCCCGAAGCGCTCGTGCATTTCCCGTGCGGCCGGGATCACGATCTCGGGAGCGAAGGGGAGCGAGCCGAGCGCGGCCGTCGGGGCAATCGTGCCGTCATCGATCACCTGATGGACGCCGACGCCCCGGGCCATATAGCTGTAGAAGCGCTCGGGTCTCCCCAGAGCGCGTCCGAGCTTCGCCCCCGGCCCCTCGCACGCGGTCAGTCCCCAGACGTTGGCGCCGTAGGCTCGCCAGTGCCTCGGGTTGTCGATTGCGTAGCTCCTCTGCGCGTAGGTCGCCCGACGGCTGTTCTCGAAGTAGTCGAGGTCGCGATGGCGCATCCACTCGTCGCGGATGCCGCGGAAATCGATCCACACATGGGAGTACTGATGCCCGAAGAGCGGCGGGAAAGAGAGGTGCGTCTGGCCGTAGATCGTCCCCCAATGTTTGTCGTACGTGCTGGTCCAGGCCCGCCAGGCATCCGGTTCCACCGGGTGAGTGGGAGACCCAAGCGCCAGGACGTAGAGCATCATCGCCTCGTCGTAGCCGAGCCAGTCGTCACGGAGGAACCCGCTCTCGGGTGTCCACCCCATCGTGACGGCGGGCGCCCGGTGTTGCGCCCAGGTCCACTCCACCCGCCCGTAAATGTCGTCGGCAAGCTCGCGGAGCTCGCGCTCGGCGGGCTCATCGGCATCGAAGTACGACTGGGAGAAGAGCATGCCCGCCAGGAGCCACGTCGTGTCGACGGTGGAGAGCTCGCAGCGCCGAAAGCGGGCACCGGTCTTCAAGTCGATGAAGTGATAGAAGAACCCGTGCTCATGAGTCGCGCCTTCGAAAAACCTGAGCGTCGCCAGCACGCGTGCGCGCGCTGCCTCGCGCGTGATGTAACCGCGCTCGACGCCGATTGCGTAGGCGGTGAGTCCGAAGCCGACCGAGGCGATGCTCGAGTTCGGGCCCTCCGGGCCGGCCGGAAAGCGATCCGGAATGAGCCCGTTGGCGGGATTCGCAGTCTCCCAGAAAAAGTTGAACGTCCGCCTCTCGAGGTCGTCGAAGAACCCACCGAGGACGACGGGCGCTCGCTCCGTGGGGCCCTCGTTCAGGGCGAGCGCGGTCCGCGCCGTCGCGCGCACCGGCGACTCGAGCCCGTACATCCCGCAACCACTCAGGGCGAGGAGCCCCTTGAGCAGCCGGCGCCGGCCCGGCGCCGCTCCACGGCCGCGGCTCACGGCGTCTTTCCGCTGACGGTATCGAGCTGGCGCAGCATGGCGCCGATCTCCGGATTCGCCATGAAGCTCTTCCACACGAGCCCGGTCCGGTAGTTCTCGACCATCACGACGATCGGCGCCTGATTGAGTCCCATGTAGATGGGCGAGATCCAGTCGGCTTGCGGGTTGAACGCATCGCGCGGTCCGTAGATGTCCCAGAGCCCGGCGCCGAGATCGCGATAGTAGTGCTTCAGCGTCGCCATCGAGGCCTCGGGCGTATAGGGAAAGGACGCGAGCGCGCCCGTGGGGGTGAGCGTTCCGGTGTCGTCAGCGGCATCCGGCGCATGCGCCACATAGCCCTTGGGACCATCGCTCGCCGTCAGTCCCCAGGCATTGGCCCCGTATCCCGGGTAGTGCTTCGGGTCGTCGATGCAATACGCGCGGTTGATGCGCGCGATGTTGCGGTTGTTCTCGAAGTAGGAAGACGTGAACCGGTCGCCGAGGCTGTGAGGATCGAACCCGAAAAACGAATAGTGAGTGAAGAACAACGGGCCCCCGGCCCCCACCCCGACGTCGAGCTTGATCCCGTAGTAGGTATGCCCGTTGCCGTAGTGGTCCCCTTCCTTGGTCGCGCCCCACCCCGACCGATATTCCTGCGCGCGTGCATCCTGGCTGGCCCAGCCCGAGTAGTACATCGTCGCCGGGATCGCGTGTGTGGGCGAGGCGATCCCGAGCAGATACGTGATCATGACTTCGTTGAAGCCGATGAGCGGATGGTGGATCTGCCACGCCCATTCGGCTGACCAGTGCCAGAAGAGGAAGTCACCCTGCTCAGGTCCCCGGTACCAATCCCACTCCACCGTCTCCCAGAGTCGGGAGATACGCTGAAACAGCGCGCGCTCTGCGGGGCTCGGGCCGTAGAAGTACTGCCGCGCGGCGAGTAACCCCTCCATCATGAACGAGGTCTCCACCAGGTCTCCGCCGTTATCGAACATGCCGAAGACCGCCATGGTCTTGCCGGTGCTGCCATCCATGTAGTGTGACCAGGCGCCGTGATAACGCTGCGCGTGCTCGAGGAAGTTGACGATCTTCGTGAGGCGCTCGACCCCCTGCGCCCGGGTGATGAACCCGCGGTCGACGCCGACGATGAGCGCAGCGATCCCCATGCCGCTCGCCCCGGTCGCGACGATCCGGTCGTCGCCGGGAATGTTCTCCCGCGTCATCCCCGAGTGCGGATCGGCCCCCTCCCAGTAATAGAGGAAGCAGGCCTCCTCGAGCATGGTGAGGAGCTCATCGTCGCCCAGCTCCCGAGTCGAGGCGCTGACCCCTTGTGAGAGCGCCGAGGTCCGATAGTTCCAATCCGCCGCGGCCACCTTGTACTGCGCCGTGATCGCCGATTTCCCGAGGAAATCGGAGTAGCGCTCGGTTCCGGCGAGCTGGATGCCGACGGGCTTGAAGGCTTTGCCATCGAGCGAGCGGTAGATGACGTACCGGGCGAGCGCCGGAGTCGCCACCGGGTCCCAGCGAACAATGACATGGCGGTCGTAGCCCGTCGCGCGCACATGTTGGGGAGCCGCCGGTGCCGGCGATTTCTCCTCCGCGGCATCATCGGCGACCCGGATCTCATCGAGGATGAGCGTGTGCCGTACGCCATCGGATCGTCCCTGGTGGAAGATGACGTTCGCCAGATACTCCGGGCGGAAGGGGTAGATCGAGGCGGTGGAAAAATCGACGAGCGGGATTCGCACTTCGGTCCAGCGGCCGGCCGGGAGGTCGCCCGTGTATTTCCCGAGCGGCAAGGGTGCGGTGAAGGAGGCGGGCAATTCCGCCACCTGGAGCCCCCGCGCGGCATCCGAGAGCAGGACCTCGGGCAGATCGGCGGCGGCGATCGCGGTCGGCGCGTAAACCCAGAGGTAGAGATTGTGCCCGCTGAGCTCCGGATAGCGATTACGAAAGGCGTCGACCCGGACTTCCGCTTCCCAGCCCCCACCGTCTTTCGATTCCCATTGGAGCCGCAGCGCATTCGGCGGTGTCACGAACGTCGCCGTCTCGACCGGCAGCCGGCCGTTCAGCACCTCGAGGAAGCTTCCGCCATTGGTGGTACCCCGGCTGTAGAAGTACGCATCCGTAGTCAGGCTGTTATCGAAGATCACGTGCCGGTAGTAATCGGCTGCCCGCACCTGTGTCGCGGAGAGGGCGAGGACGAGAAGCAACGCGAGCCGGCGCGGGCTCATGACGCAGGCGACCTGTCTGGCGCGCGCATCATGGCCCGCATCCAGACGCTCGAGCCTCCCCGGAAGGTCGCGACGTACGCGGAAGTCTTCTGCTCGCTGCGGCCGACCGGCGTCGGTCCGCGCGCCGCGGCCACCTCGAGCGCTTTGGGTACCCACGGCAAATCCAGGACTGAGCCGAAGGGGGTGAACACCAGCGGGCGCCCTTCCCTTTCGATCTCCCTGAACGTGTGATTGCCCTGCACGGGCACGCGCTGCATCCACAGCATGTAGCGGACGCCGCTCTCGAGCGGAATCTTAGGCGTGAGCACGGGATACGGCCCCATGGTCCCGTAGCTGTTCCAGGCGCGCACCACCTCGGCCTTCGAGCAGTCAGCTGATGCGCACTTCTGCAGGATCAGGTACTCGTCGGGATTCAGCCGCACGGGATGAATCCACAGGAGCTCCTCGCCCCCGGCGCACCGGGGCGGCGAGATCACGGCATGCCGCTCGGCATCGACGGAGAACGCCACCGAGATCAAAGAGCCGCCCGATCCTGGCTTGAAGGTTTGGCACGCGCCTTCGGTCGCCGGCGCAGCGGCAGCGGCCACAGGCCACGCGAGCGCCACGATGACCATAAGAGACAGCAGGACTGCCAACCGGGTGGAGCGATGCGCGTTCATGGGTTCCGTCCTTGATCTGCGGCGCTGAAGCTAATCGGCCGCACAATGGCGCGCGATGAAGTCCTCGTGCTTCGGCATGAGGGATACGCACTTGGCGATGACCCTCTCGGTGGCTTCCACGAAGGATTTGAGGTCTGCGTCACTCACCCAATCCACGGCCGGGTGGTAGCTCCGCGGCATGATCCCCTGCCCGAGCATCACCTGTACCCAGCTTGTGACCGCGAACAGCTCGGTGCCGTTGCGGAAGAAGCGTCCGGAGTCGGCGAAGAGGTTCATGTACTCACGCAGCGAGTCCGGAATCTCCATGTTCCGGACATAGCGCCAGAGCTCCGAGTCGTCGCGCTCCGTGGCGCAGTAATGCAGGATCAGGAAGTCGCGGATACGCTCGAACTCGAACTGCGCCTGCGCGTTGTAGGTCTCCGCGAGCACCGGATCGAAGTCCCGGCGCGGAAAGAGCTGCACGAGCCTCGTGATTCCCGACTGGCTCAGGAATATGGCGGTGGACTCGAGCGGCTCGAGGAAGCCGCCGGCCAGGCCTACGGCGACGACGTTCTTGTCCCACATCCTGGTGCGCTTGCCGGCGGCAAAGCGGATCGGTTTCCCCGGGTCGGCGAGCGGCTTGCCATCGAGGTTCTTGAGGAGGAACGCCTGGGCCTCGTCGTCGCTCATGAAGCGGCTGCTGTAAACGTGACCGTTGCCGGTGCGGTGCTGCAGCGGAATGCGCCACTGCCAGCCGGCCGTTCGCGCGGTCACACGGGTGTAGGGCGTCGGCGGCCCGACCTTCTCACAGGGAACGGCGATCGCCCGATCGAGCGGCAGGTAGTTGGTCCAATCCTGGAACGGGGAATGCAGCGTGCCCCCGATCAGCAGCGCCCGAAAGCCCGAGCAGTCGACGAAAAGATCCCCCGCCACCGTCTGCCCGCTCTCGAGGCGGAGGCTTTCGACGAAGCCGCTCTCGCCGTTCTGCTTCACCTCGACGACCTTGCCCTCGACGCGGTTGGCTCCCCGGGCCTCGGCGAAGCTGCGCAGGTACCGGGCATAGAGAGCCGCATCGAACTGATAGGCATAGACGAGGTCGGCGAACGGCGTATTCGGCGGTGCGTCGGCCGGCGGCGGCAGAAACCTGCCCTGGGGGGCCGCCAGCGTATTGATCGAATACAGGCCGATGTCCTTCGCCAGGCCGAGCTGGCGGGCCTTGAGCCAGTACTGGTGAAAGTCGAGAAATCCGAGACTCCGGCCGATGATGCCGAATCCGTGGATATAGGAGTCTCCGGGACGCCGCCAGTCGTTGAACTGGATGCCGAGCTTGAACGTGCCCTTGGTCCGGCGGATGAAGTCCGCCTCGTCGATCTCGAGCAGGCGGTTGAAGTCGCGCAGGTGCGGGACCGTCGACTCGCCGACTCCGATGATGCCGATCTCCTCGGATTCGATCAGCGTCACCTCGAGCCGCTTGCCGAAGGACTTGGCGAGCGCCGCAGCCGTCATCCATCCGGAGCTGCCCCCGCCGACGATGACGACGGAGCGAATGAGCTCGCCCGAGGGCTGGGTGGAGTCTTGACCGGTCACGGCGGTGCCTGCGAAAACGGTACTCACGAAAAACGAGGGAGGGCCATGGCCCTCCCTCGAGTGTAGGCGGCGTGGCTCCTCAGATCACCATTGCAGGTTCGCCGTGAGGTTGAAGGTGCGCGGGAAGCCGACGATCGGGCCCCCACCTTGGTAGGACGGCTGGGCAGTGGGCGAGCCCCAGATGGCCGCACCTGGGTCGTAGTTCTTGAAGTCGAAGATATTGAGAGCATCCACGCGCAGGGTGCCCTTGATGTCCCGCCAGATGTTGAACGTCTTGGCCAGGGACAGATCGACGTCCCGGTAGCCGAGAGTGTTGTTGATCTTGGCGTTGTACGCCAGGGCCGAACCGCCGATGCCGTTGCAGGTGTTGGAGCCGCAACCGAAGATATTGTCGTCGTAGGTCGCGGTCGCGACTTCGAGCTTGCCCGCAAGCCGCAGGCCCCACGGCAGGTCGTAGCTGCCGGTTGAGACGAGGCGGTACTTCGGCACCGCCGTCGACGGCAGGAGCGGGTAGTCCTTCGGGCTGGGCAGGTCGAACAGGTAGGCATTCGGATTGCCCGAGTAGGGATTCAGCCCTGCGACGTTGTTCTGGTACGCGTTCGAGTAGGTCAAGGCGAACGACGCACTCCAGCCGGAAGCCGGCGTATACGCCTTGCCGAGGGAGACGGTGAGCTGCTGGTTCTCGTCCGCGCCGCCGTTGTCCCAGAAAATGAGCGCCCCGTAGCCATTCAGGCTCCCGAAGGCGCCCCACGGCGCACCCTGGTTGGCGTAATAGGAGCCATCCGCGTAGCGCAGCCCCAGGTGGCCGATCAGGGCGTCATAGCTCTTGATGTCCGCGAACGTGACGGAGGCATCCCAATCCCCGAGACGCGTGCGGAAGCCGATGCTGAACTGATCGGAGTGCGGCACCTTGATGTTGTTGTTGATCATGTCCACTTCGTGCGATGAAGTGGACACGGGAATGGTCGCCAGCCCCGCCGCCGTCAGGTAGTTCGGATTCCAGGCGTAGCAGTGGTCGACCGGATTCACGTCGGCCGCCGTGGCGCAGGGGCCGAACGAATCCTGGGTGAACGGCGACGGGAAGTAGATCTGCGGGTTGTTGTAGAGACCCACCTTGGTCGTCTCGTACGACAGCGTGTTGAACAGGTTGCGGTCGAAGGACCGGCCGTAGCCGCCGAACACCACGTAGTGCTGGTCGGCGTTGATGTCGTACGCGAACCCGATACGCGGCTGCCACTCGTCCGTCGGCGCTTTGCGATTCGAGCCGGTGCTGATGTAGTCGTTGATGTTGGTCGCCGGGTCGCCCGGGAACGAGGTGGCGAGCAGCTGCGCGTAGGTCACGGCCGGGTTGTAACAATTGCCCATACCGACCGGATAACCGCCTGCCCCGCAGTTCGAGAGCGCCCCGGGCGAGTTCAGCGCGGTGACCAGAGCCGCCGGGGTCACATAGTTCTGCCACAGGGGCACTTTCTCGTAGTCCCAGCGCAGGCCCGCGTTCACCGTGAGGTTGCGGTTCACCGTCCAGTCGTCCTGGAGGTAGAAGCCGAGCTGCTGGTCCTTCGAATCGACGCGCGGGGCGCCGGCCCCGGCGAAGCTCACCGGGAACTGCACCTCGTACGGGTTCGCAAAGACGCCGGACGGCACGGGGTTCCCGCCGCTGGTCCAGTTACCGCTCGAGACCGCTTCGTAGTAGACCGCGTCGTTCAGGTCCACCGTTCCCGCCTCGGCGACGAGGTCGATCGCCTGGAAGTGCGCCCCCATCTTGATCGTGTGGTCGGCCCAGTTGGTAAAGGTCAGGTCCTCCTGAATCCCGGTGCCCGATTGCTCGTAGCGAAATCCCACGCCCGCTCCGGGCCCGTTGACGTTGATGAGTGGATCGGTGGGGGTGAAGCTGTTCGCGGTCGGGTAGTAGAGGTAATCGAACTGCGGGCTGGGAAGTGCGTTGGTGTTCGAGGTGGTGTTCTGCGAAGTGACCCGCAGCTCGTTCAGCACGTTCTGCCAGCCATGCGTCCAGAGGAGCATGTACCGGTTGTCTTCGTTCTTGTAGTGCGACGCGGCCGAGGCCGCCGTCTGGCCGGCCGCGCCCTGGAGCGAACGCTCGTCGCGGATCTTGGCGGTCAGCTCGAGGCGGTCGGCCTCGGTGGGCTCGAAGTCGAGCTTGCCGAACCCGAGATTCTCCGTGAAGGGATTGGTGGTCGGTCCGAACTGTGCTGCGACGGCGGGCGGCAACAGCGGGTCCACGACCGCCGGGTCGGCGCCGTTGCCCGGATACACCACGTTCTGCTCCGACAGCGTCTTGCGCTCGAACGTGACGAAGAAATGCATCTTGTCCTGGATGATCGGGCCGCCCGCGGAGGCGCCGAACTCCCAGCTGGGTGCTTTGGCCTTCGACTGGCCGGAGGCCAGCTCCGCCGGGGTGGCCGCGCGCAGGTTCTGATTGGTAAAGGTGAGGAACGACTCACCCTCGAAACTATTGGTGCCGGAGCGGGTCTGGGCCACGATGATGGCGCTCGCCGCATCGCCGAATTCCGCCTTGTAGTTGGACGTGATGACCTTGTATTCCTGGATCGCGAGCTGCGGGAAGGGATTGCCCGGGTCGCCGGACTGACCGGGGCCCTCCTGTCCGGTGACGCCGCCGAAGACATAGTCCTTCTGGCTGACGCCATCGATGTAGACGTTGATGTTGCTGTAGAGCTCGGCGCCGCCGCGCAAGTTGGTGCGGCCCTGGCTGTCGACCTGGAACTGCATGCCCGGGACCTGGTTCGCGAACTCCATGAAGTTGCGCGTCAACTGAGGCAGCACGTCGATGTCGTGCAGGGAGACCACTTGCCCGACTTCCGAGGTCAGCGTTTCCTGATGCACCGGAATGGCAGTGCCGGTCACGGTGATCTGGGCGAGCTTCAGGTCGAGGTTGGTCGTCGTCGCGACCTGCAGCGTGACCGTCTGCTCGGTTCCGGGACCGGCATCGACCGTATAATCGCCGGGCGGCAGGCCCGGGATCGCGAAGTGTCCGTCCGCTCCCGCCGTACCGTGACGTGTAAGTCCGGTCGCGGTGTTGTGTGCAGTCACGGTGGCGCCCGGCGTCGCGTAGCCCGCCACGGTGGAGTCGGCCGATTGAGCCATGACGACGGCCGGCGCCATGAGTGCCGCAGCAACTGCGGCAGCCACCGTCATGGGTACGGGTGCCGGTGATCCGAACAGACGAGTGCCACGCCGAAAACGCTGCTTGCTCATGGAGACTCCGTGTGTGTGCGTCGCGCGAACTCACGCGCGCGGACAGGATGAAAATCAGACAGGACGGGAAGTGAAGAAGCACAGGAGGAAGAGTCGCCGTCGCGCCGGCGTGTCCCGCCCGTGACGGTGCCGCGCCGGCTTTTCACACGCGACGCTGTTGCTGCAAACGCCTGTAACTCGAGCGCAACGCCTTTGAGACTCACCCGGCTCCCCTCATCCGGTGCAAGCGTTTTCACCCGCAATGTAAACGCTTGCCTGACGCTTTCGGGCGAGCCTACTCCTTCACTTCCGGATGTCAAGAACCGGTCACAGACTTCGGGGACGTTGTGGCGCCGGCACCACGCCGGTCGGCCATGGATTCCCGCAGCCCTGCCGCCTGCGCGACCGGGGGCTCTGCTGACGCTGCGCAGCAAGCGGCGCAGGTGGCGATTTTAAAGCCGGCGGCCCGTATTCGCGTCAAACAGGTGCAGTCGATCGCTCGCGAAAGTCAAAGTCACCTGTGCGCCGATCTGCGGCACTGATCGCGGCGGCATGCGCAGAACCAACTCGAGGTCGCGCACGCGTGCCGTCAGGAAGGCCTCATTGCCGACCGGCTCGATCAGCTCGATCACCGCAGCGAGCCGCGAGCCCCGCCCGGAGGCTTCTCCGGTCGCCGCGAGATGCAGATCCTCGGGACGGAGCCCCGCGACGAGCTCGGTGCCCTCGCGCACGGCCAGCTTCGAGGCGTGTGCCTCGTTCAGCTCGAGGCGCATGAACCCGAGGTCGAGGTGCAGCCCGTCCTGAAGCGAGAGGCGCCCGCGCAGGAAGTTCATGGCCGGACTGCCGATGAATCCCGCCACGAACAGGTTGGCGGGCCGCTCGTAGACCTTCATCGGTGTGTCGATCTGCTGTATCTCGCCACCGTTCAGAACCACGATCCTCTGTCCGAGCGTCATCGCCTCGACCTGATCATGAGTCACATAGATCATGGTGGTACGGAGCCGGCGGTGCAGTCGCGCTATCTCCGTGCGCATCGCCATGCGCAGCCGCGCATCGAGATTGGACAGCGGCTCATCGAGGAGAAAGACCTGGGGCTCGCGCACCAGCGCCCGCCCGAGCGCGACCCGCTGGCGCTGTCCGCCGGAGA
>Ga0335081_10008471_pt1 | contig 16501 bp, 16 predicted proteins | sample Lox_Sample_35_FD_206713 | JGI IMG/M metagenome (GOLD analysis project Ga0335081, IMG submission 206713) | Soil microbial communities from Loxahatchee National Wildlife Refuge, Florida, United States - Lox_Sample_3.5 | ecosystem: Environmental > Terrestrial > Soil > Wetlands | place: USA... | reverse complement strand
CGCTTTGTTATAATCACTCTGCTGCTTTCCAAAAGCGCCCTTAGCTCAGCTGGATAGAGCGTCTGGCTACGAACCAGAAGGTCGGGAGTTCGAATCTCTCAGGGCGCGCCATTCTTCTGGGGTTTCGATTCAGCGATTTACAACAATAAGCCTTGCACCGTTTCAAGCTTGGCCGCTGACGGTCGTCAGTTTACGGCTGGCCATGCAAGCTCAGCATTCGAGCAACATCAGAGAGGCGTCGATCACGGGTCCAAAGCAGCACACTTGCCAGTGCAGCCGAAGCCAATAGATGAGCCTCAATCCAGCCAATTCCCCGGCCCATGAGGCGATGGCGCTCAATAAGCGTCAGCACTTCATCGTGGCTGGCCATCGGCACTTGCGGCAATCTTTGAAGCAGCGATAGTACTTCGGCGCGGCGATGCAATGAGCCGCATGCCAATTCACCCACAATGAATGGGTGGCATTCCACGTCGTTTCGGCTAAGCAGGGCTATCAGAGCGGGCTCGCCCCGCCGGAGATGCTCGACCCAGACTGAGGTATCAACCAGCATGAGCACGCGTACGGCGCTGCGGCGGCCGGCGGCGGCGGATTTGCTGAATCCTTGGTTCGCTTCCACCGAGCGCCGCCAAGCGCCGAGCGCTCTCGCGTGCGATCAGAGCTTCCAATCCCGCTCGCACTACGGCCGTCTTCTCCGCAATGCCGCTAAGCCGAGTCGCTTCCTGCAACAGCCTGTCGTCAATATTCAGGGTCGTTCGGATATGCATGAGTATGCATTATAGATGCATCACGCAGACGCCGCAAAACGGCGAGTGGCCAAAAGGAAGCCCGTGGCAGAGTTGTAAAATCGTCTTCTCGGGCGCGCCATTGTGTTCGTCGGTGGTCCTCCCGTTGTTTCATCCCTTCCTTAACCAACGCCCGTAGGTTGCTTCGCCCTTGCCGGAGGCGTTCGCTACCAGCCTTCCGGTCGAATCGCCAGCCCCATCGCCTCACACCAGGCATGTGATGCGCCTCCTAGCCGTCCACCCCGGCAAATGTGATACACAAGAGGGTAAGCTGGCCGCAGAGCCGGCACGAGTCTATACGCCATGAGCCAGTCCGCTTCGCGGGGCGTGTGCTCCGCCGTTTCGCCGCCACAACTTCCACCTCCCGGGATTGCAACTCAGTTTTTACCTAAGCCGGCGGAGGCCGCATGCTGAGGTCGCTCTTCATCGGACTCTCCGAAAGCAAGTCGCTGCGACACTTCGCCGAACACTCGCCGATGGGCCTGCGTTTCTCGCAACGCTTCGTCGCGGGGATGGAGGTGCAGGACGCGATCCGCGCCGCCCAGGTCGTCAATGACTGGGGCGCGGGCGTCAGCATCGATAACCTGGGCGAAAACGTCACCAATGCCGATGAGGCGAAGCACAGCGCCGAGCTTTATCACCGCATGCTCGACGAGATCCACCAGCGCAAGCTGAACGCCAACATCAGCCTCAAGCTGACGCACATGGGGCTGGACGTAAGCGAGGAGTTGGCCTTCGGACTGGTCACTGAACTGGTGGACCACGCGGTGCGCATCGACAACTTCGTGCGCGTGGACATGGAGGGCTCGCCTTACACGCAGCGTACGCTCGACTTCGTCCGCGGGCTACATCGCGAGCCGGGACATGCCGGGCGTGTGGGCACCGTCATCCAGTCGTACCTCTATCGCAGCGAGAAGGACGTGGACGATCTGCTGGCGGAGCGCATCCGCATTCGCCTGTGCAAGGGTGCCTACAAGGAGCCGCCGGAGATCGCCTTCCCGAAGAAGGCTGAGGTTGATGCCAATTACCTGAAGCTGGCGCGCACCCTGATGAAGAGCGGCGTGTTTCACGGTCTGGCCACGCACGACGAGAGGATCATCGCCGAGTTGAAGCAGTTCGCACGCGCGGAAAACATTCCGTCGCCGGCGTATGAGTTTCAAATGCTGCACGGCGTGCGGCGCGACCTGCAACAGCGATTGGTGCGCGAAGGCTACGGCGTGCGCGTCTATATTCCCTTTGGATCGGAGTGGTATCCGTACTACATGCGCCGATTGGCCGAGCGCCCGGCGAACGTGCTGTTCATCGCCAGGAACCTGTTCCGGCAGTAGCCAGTCGCGAGCAGTCAGTACCCAGTTACTGCACGCGCTCGGGCTGGGCCTGCTCGTCCAGGAACGCCACTGACTGCACGCCGGAAACCTCAAAGCGCTTGCGGCAGCGGGGGTTCTTGCAGGCCACCAGATCGTCGCGCCGCACCATGTAAGAGCGCGCCTTGGCGAACTTGGCGCGATCGCGCTCGTCGGCGCGAGGAGGCAACTGGCCGCGCTTGGTGCGCACCAGCCAGCCCAGCTCATATTCTGCCGACTGATGGCAGTGGGGGCAATTCAGGGTCGTTCTCCTGGTTTCCTGCCGCTCGTTGTAAAAGTCGCGCTCTTCCATCGCCAGCCCCTCCGTGCACCCGCCAGAGCAGAATTGCAAGTGCTCCATCCAATGTTGCATTAGAACACAATTATCGTGCCTTCGACGGAGAGGCGCGCCCGGCCGGAGTGCTCACCGGGTAATTCGGTTGAGAAACAATGCGTGCATGGGCGCGCAGACCCTGGCAACTCCGCGGTGGTGCTTGCACCTACTTACCTTCGTGCTTAGGCTGGCTGCCCTGCCAGGCGTGATTCGACGCGCCCGCCTGACAATTACCATGAAGTTCGCCCTCGTCAACCCGGCATGGACCTTTGAAGGTTCAACCTACTTCGGCTGCCGCGAACCCCACTATCCGCTGGAGCTGCTGTTCGCGCACGACCAGATCGCGGCTGCCGGTCACGAGGCGCTGGTGATCGATGCCCACACGCACGGTCTCACGATCGCAACAAGACGCTATTTCGCAATAAGTTCCGCGAACGCAATGTCGACGCTGTGCTGGCCGAAGTCGATCGCCTGCTGGCCCGGGGAGTCGATTACATTTACTTCATCGACGAAATTTTCGGAGATTGGGGGCTGGAGGTTTGGCGTCGGATCCGGCTCCGGGTTAGGAAGTAATCGGTGGCAGGGGATTGTTCAAGACAGCCCTAGCCCCCAACCCCTCTCCCCCTAGCCCCCGCCCCAAAACACAAAGGCCCAGCGAGGAGGTCGCTGGGCCCAGCCTGTGCGTCTGGTAAGAAACCGCTTCGCAGGTGTTGGGTATGAGGAGAAAATACCCGCGTTGCTACGGTTTCATCTACTGTTCGTGGGCGCATAGTGCCACGGGAGAGATACTCGGACAATGCCCCGTTGGGCGTAGCGACGTGACGCTTAGGTAGCAGACAAGAAAAGGGTGGAGCGCTGTCAGCAGCCGAATTCCGCCAGTACTTGCTCGTGAGGAATACCCTCATTGCGCTCCAGCCACTCACGAGATTCATCCAGCGCCTTGATCTCTTCCGTGGTGAGCGGCTCCTCGTCCACTGGAGCATCGGCGATAGCGCGGGCCACCGGATCAATCATCACCTGTAGTAAATGCAACACCGCGGCGAATTGCCCGGCATCGAGCTGATCCAGGAGTTGGTGTGCTTGCTGTTTTTCGTTCACGTCCGCCACGAGAATAGTTTATCAAGCAAAGGTGTCGGGTGCCGTCGCCGTTGGCTCCGTTGGCTTCAACCGGCCTGTGACTTGGATTCAGAAGAAACCACCGGGCTGAGCTGTTCGCCTGCGGGAGCTTCGGCGCTCTCGCCCTTGGTGGCGGGAAGGAAAATACTGAAGGTGGTGCCGGTCTCGCCGACGGTGGAGGTCTCCACTTCGACTTTCCCGCCAAGCTTCTCGACAATCCCTTTGATCACCCACAGCCCGATGCCCGTGCCCTGGTCTCCCTTGGTGCTGAAGAACGGCTCGAAGATGACCTTGAGGTTTTCCTGGGGGATTCCGCAGCCGGTGTCTCGCACTCTTACCACCACCAGGTCGTCTCCCGCGCCCTCGATGGCCAGCGACAACTTGCCTTTCTGGCCAATGGCGTCGATGGCGTTGGTGATCAGATTGGTGAACACCTGGCGCAATTCGCTCGGATAGATCGTTACTTCGCCTTCGATCTCGTACTTGCGTTCCAGCTCAATTTTTGCCGCCTGGAGGCGGGGCCGGTACACGGCACAAACATCGTCCAGCAGTTCGGAAACTCGGGTGACGACCGGCAGCTTGGTCTCGCGATGCGGCGCCAGCGTCTGGCGGCTCAGCTTGGCCAGCCGGCGGACTTCGCTCTCCGCCAAGGTCACCAGTTCGGCAGCCTCGCCGTCGAGCGAGGGGCTGCTCTTCAAAAGGTGCATCAGGTTGGTCAGCGCGTCCAGCGGGTTGTTGATCTCGTGGGCAATGGTGGCAACCAACCGCCCCGTCGATGCCAGTTTCTCCGAGCGCCGCAGCGCCTCTTCGAGTTCATCATGCAGCTTCTTGATCTGTTTCTCGGCCAGCTTGCGCTCGGTGACGTCGCGAATCGCGCTGGTGACGTAGGTGCCCGTCTCGGTGGTCAGCGGGCTCAGGCTGATTTCCACCGGGAACTCGCTTCCATCTTTGCGCAGTCCGAAAAGCTCCAAACCCACGCCCATGGGCCGCACGTGAGGGTTGGCGAAGAAATCGCCGCGATGTCGGGGATGCAGGTCGCGATAGCGCTCGGGGATAAGACGCTCGACCGATTGCCCGATCAGTTCGGAGCGAGCGTAACCGAACAGCTTCTCGGTCTGGGCGTTCACCAACGTGATGCGGCCGCGCTCGTCCACGATGACCATCGCGTCCGGCGCCGCCTCCAGCAGGGAACGAAATTTATCCTCGGCCTTCTTGCGCATGGTGATGTCTCGAATGGCGCTCGCCACCAGCACCCCATCCGGCGTCCGGATGGGGCTTAGACTGATCTCCAGCGGAAACTCAGTTCCGTCCTTTCGCAACCCAAACAGCTCCAGGTCCGCTCCCATGGGCCGCTGCCGCGGGTCCGCCACAAATCCGGTTCGGTGGTGAAGGTGGCGCTCATGAAAGCGCTCCGGAATCAGGACTTCAACAGGATAACCTAGCATCTCGCGCCGGGCGTAGCCGAACAGCTCCTCGGTACGCGAGTTGACCAGCACGATGTTGCCGCGCCGGTCCACAATCACCATGGCATCCGGCGCCGATTCCAGCAGCGCGCGGAATTTGTCCTCGGCTCCCTTGCGCGCGGTCACATCGCGGATCGCGCTGATCACCATCGGCCCCTGCGGCGTTTCCAGCGGACTCAGGCTGATCTCCACCGGGAACTCGGTGCCGTCTTTGCGCAGCCCGTAGAGTTCCAGCCCCACGCCCATGGGGCGGACGCGCCGCTCACCCGCGAAATAGCCGGAGCGATGCCCAGGATGCTTGGCGCGGAAACGCGGCGGAACCAGGACCTCGACCTTCTGGCCCACCAGCTCCGAAGGCGCATAGCCGAACAGCAGCTCACTCTGCACATTGGCAAGCACTATTCGGCCTTGCTGGTCGACCACCAGCATGGCGTCGGGAGCCGCATTCAGGATGGCCCCGAAATTCGCCTCCACTGGGATTTCCATTATTACCCCGATTGGATGGAATTGTAGTCCTGCCGAGGACGAAAGCAACCGCGAAATTCGTGCCTTAGGTGGAGGAGTGATTAGCGCGCAGAGAAGGTCAAGGTCGATCCGACAAACATCGCCGTAGTTGAAATGCCTGGGGGCCCCGTTCTAGCCATCTTCTGGCTAGGGCGGGGCATTTGGCAGAGCCGCTACGACTTCACAAACTTCAGCGACGCCGAATTCATGCAATACCGCAGCCCGGTCGGCTTTGGGCCATCGTCGAACACATGACCCAAGTGCGCATCGCACTCGGTGCAGCGCACTTCGGTCCGCATCACACCCAGGCTGGCGTCGCCGGCCGTCTTCACATTCTCCTTGGCGATGGGCTGCCAGAAGCTCGGCCAGCCCGTCCCCGAGTCGAACTTGGTGGTCGAACTGAACAGCGCATTGTTGCAGCAGACGCAGCGGAAGATACCTTTGGCGTGCAGGTCCCAGTACTGGCCGGTGAAGGCGCGCTCTGTGCCTGCATGGCGTGTGACGTCAAATTGCTGCGGCGTCAACTGCGCGCGCCACTCCGCGTCGGTCTTCACCACCTTCGGTACCCGCTTGGGCCCGATCTTTTCGCCATCGTCCTTGAACTCGACGATGTCGACGTATGTCCCGGCCGCCGGTGCGGCCTCGGCTTCGGTTTGTTTGAACAGACTCATGAAAGCAACTCCCGTGAGCGAAAGAAAACCGGCTTTGAGAAAATTTCTACGATTGTTCATGGCTTACCCAATTGGCGAATGTTGACTGGCCTTTCGCTTACTGGCCACTGACCACTGACTACTGGTTCCTATACAACTGCGGAAACATCTGTTGCAACGCCGCCACCTTGGGCAGATCGAAGCGCGCGATGTATGGATTGTCGGGATGGCGCGCCGCATAGTTCTGGTGATACCCTTCCGCCGGATAGAACGCCTTGAACGGGACTACCTGGGTCACAATCTTCTCCGAGAACACCTTGGCCCCATCAAGCTGCGCAAGGTAGGCCTGCGCGATCCGCTTCTGCTCGTCGTTCCCATAGAAGATGACCGAGCGATACTGCGTCCCCTCGTCAGGGTATTGCCGGTTAAGCTGCGTCGGATCGTGCGCCACGGAGAAGAACACCTGGAGCAACTGCCCGTAGGTGACCTTCGACGGGTCATACACGATCTTCACCGACTCAGCATGATTGGTGGTTCCGGTGCTGACAATCTCGTATTCGGCGGTGCTCGACGAGCCTCCCGAATACCCCGAGGTCGCGCTGCTCACGCCTTTCACGTGTTGAAACACGGCCTGAATGCCCCAGAAGCAGCCACCGGCAATCACCGCAGTTTCCTGGCCCGGAGAACTCGCCAGCGCCTCATCCACTGCGGGCTTGGGCAGCGCCATCGCCTTCTCGCCGGCAGCCACATTGCTCCGCACCAAGCAGCCGGCCATCGCCACAATCATTACCGCCGACAAACCAACTCGCACAAACAGCTTCTGCATAACTCTCCTCTTCCCCATGCACCTGATTAGAGTCGCGCCCGGCGGGAAGGTTACAAGCCATCCCAAACCGCCTGCCGCACGTTGTAGGATTGAGACCGTCATAAAGGGTACGAACAGGTGAACTCATCGGATTTCGACAAGCCGGATTTCGAAAAGGAAGGGCCGCGCTCGAAAGCCGGCCGTTTTTTCCTGATGTGGGGCGCGTTGGCCTTGGCCACAGCAGAAAGCATCTGCGTGGCCGCCGTGGGCCTGAGCGGATTGCGCGTCGCCCTGGGCCTGACCTCGTTGCTCGCAGCCGGTGCGAGCGGCCCGGCCCACGGCTTTCATCGCGAAGCCATTCGCATCCCGCTGTTGACCATCGGCGCGGTGGGCGCGCTCATCAGCCTGCTGCTGCTGTGGAACGAAGCAAGGCTCCGCCGCAATCCGGCCGCGGCTTGGCGCATTCGTCCCTTGACCGCGAAACAACGGCGCCAGCGCCGCCTCCAGTTAGGCTTGGCAATCGTGACACTGTTGCTAGTTGCGGCGGAGTTGATCACCCATCCGTTGTTTCACAGGGAGTTCTAGCTTGCGCCTCTCGGCGAGGAGGCTGTCCACCAGAGACGTACCGCTTTTTATGTACCGCCGGACGAGTTGTTGTGCCTCTCGTATGCGATGACGCATGGTGGTGATCCGTAGCTCGTCATCCTCAACGCGCAGGAACAGTGCGTCTCCGGGCAGGATGCCGAGTGCCTGGCGCGCTGCCACAGGGATCACGATTCTGCCATCTTTGGCAACACGGGTCCTCAGCTCTTCCATGTCATTTCCTCGCTCCTCAAATTATCCCGCAGCGGCGATCGCCGCCTGCAAGCGCGCGTGCAGGCGTTCGCTGTAGCCGATGGGCAGCTCGAAGGTGCGGTCGTCGGCGATCAGGACAAGAATATTGCGCGTCGAATCCAGCACGGCGGCGCAATGGCGGCAGTGGGCGAGGTGCTCTTCGACGGCCTCGCGCAGCTCGGGCGCTACTTCGCCATCGATGTAGTCGGAGATTTGTTCCCACACATGTCTGCAATTCAAAACCATGATCCACCTGCCTTGCTGCGAAACAGCCCGAAGAAGCCGCTCCGCTTGGACGCCAGTTGCGGGGCGAGAATTTTTTGCATCATGAGCCGGGCCCGCAGCAGACGCGTCTTCACCACTCCCTCGCTCACCCCCAGCGCCGTCGCCGTCTCGGCGATGCTGAGCTCTTCAACGTCGCGCAAAAGAATCGTGGCGCGATATATTTCCGGCAAGCCGGCGATGGCCTTGCGCAGCATTTCGCGCAGCTCTTTGCGCTCCAATGCTTGCAAAGGCACTTCGCGCCAGTCGCTGATGACCGCCGGTATGGGCGCGCCGTCGGCGTCATTCTGGAGCGCGTCCAGCGACTCGATCTTGAGCACGCGCGCATGCCGCAATCGCCCGCGCGCTTCGTTGATCGCGATCGAGATGACCCAGGTGCTGAACTTCGACTCGGCGCGAAAGTTTCGCAGGCTTTTCAGCGCCTTCAGCATCGCTTCCTGCGCCGCATCTTCCGCCTCCTCCTGGTTTTGCAGGATGGAGTAGGCCGCCAGGTAAACGCTCTTCTCGTAGGGCCGCACCAGCTCATGAAAGAGTTCACGCTCGCCGGCGAGAATGCGGGCGATCAACTCCGCGTCGCGTTGAGCGGGCGGCGGGCTGGCCAGAGTGCCGGTGGTGTCTCGTTCCGGAGTCACGTGTTCGGGTCTAGCGAAATCTGATACCTGAGAGCGCGAGAAGTTACCGGCCTTATCGCTGCTGGCCGGTTATTTGGGGACCTCCGGCGTCAATCGAGCATCGCACAAGGCAGTAGTTCTCGCGAGTGGCGAGGTAAAGGCATGTCAAACTGGAAGACGTTTGCGGTAGGCTGTAGTCTCGCGCTGGCGCTGTTTCTGTTTGCGCAGCGCAGGCCAGCCATGCCCGATCCAAGCGCGTTCCGCACCGTCCTCGACCTCACCCATGCGTTGAACGACCACTCGCCTAACTGGGAGGGTACGGCGCAGTCGCCGTTCCATGCCACTACGCCCGGCACCATCGAGCGCGACGGCTACTACTCGCGCGTCTTCACCACCCCGGAGCATTATGGCACTCACCTTGACGCGCCGGCGCACTTCGCCGCCGGCGCCTGGACCGTGGACCAGATTCCGCCAGATCGTTTGGTGCGCCCGCTGGTCGTCCTCGATGTCCGCAAGCAAGCGCTGAGCAACCCCGACTACGAGATCAGCGTGCAGGGCATCGCGACCTGGGAGGACGCTCACGGGACGGTCCCCAGCGCTGCGGTTGTCTTCGCTTACACCGGATGGGACGAGCGCTGGAGTTCACAGCAGCAATACCGCAACGAGCGAAGCGACCACCTGACGCACTATCCGGGGTTCTCGCTCGACGCGGTGAAGTTCCTGGTGAAGAGTCGCGGCGTGGTAGGGCTGGGCATCGACACCATGAGCGTCGAGAAGGGCGCGACCACGACCTACCCGGTTCACCAGTTCACGGCGAAGGAAGGCGTCTACCACCTGGAGAACCTGGCCAATCTCGGTCTTGTGCCGCCGGTCGGCGCGATTGTCATCATCGCCCCTATCAAGCTGGAAGATGGCTCTGGCGGGCCGGCCCGAGTGCTGGCGCTGGTGAAGTGAAGGGGCGCGGCTTCAAACTGCGCCATACAAATCCCGTTTACATTGTCATCACGAGGAGGCCTTCAGGCCAACGAGGGACCTGCTGTTCCCGTGCTCGGGTCATGCTGCACGGGGCAAACCACAGATCCCTCGGCTGCGGCGAGCAAAAGAAGCTCGCCTCCGCTCGGGATGACAAGAACCGAACACACTGTCATTGCAGCAATCCAAACACCGCCACCCCAGTCTGTGTTCCAACAAACACTTTGCCATTAGCGACTACCGGGGTGATGAACTTGTTGCCCGGCCCAAACTGGTCGCGCGATCCTGCCTGATTGCTGTTGTACAACTCATGCGCCAGGTTGGTCGCGTCATAGGCGTGCAGCACCGCAGGATTGCTGTTCGCCACCGCCCACACAATTCCGTTGCTGCTCTGGTTCGCCGAGACGCTGGGCGTGGTGCCGGGATACGGGAACGTGTTGGTGGTCTGTGAAGTCGGCGTGGTCGACAGCCTAGCGTTGGAGATGCTGAACGCCTTCAGGTTGTCGCCTACATCCCCGTAGAAAACGGTGTTGCTGAAGTACGCCGGCTTCGACCACACGCCTCCGGGAAGCGCGCCCTGAATCTCCTGATAAATCTGATTATTGTTATTGGGGTTGAACTTGCCCATGTTGTCGCGATCGACGACGTAGATGTTGGTGTCCTTGCCCGCACCCACGGCAAGGTGGTGCACCTGGCCGTTGTTGTCGAAGAGATCGGGCAGCACGACGGCCCCGCCCGAGCCAAGGTCTTCGTCGGCGTTGGACTCCTGCACCGTGTTGAACATATTGAAGTAGTCAGCCACCTGGAGCGTGCCGGACGAGTTCGAGAGCTTCACGAACGCGTTGCCGTAGTCGCCATGGATGGGGAATCCATTCGCGTCCAGCGTCGTGTCGAAGGTGCCATTGCCGTCGAGGAAGTAGATATTGCCCGAACCGTCCGCTGCCAGCCCCGACCCCGCCATCCAGATCGCGCCTTCATTGCCATTTGGGGTTACGTCGATCACCGAAGTTTGCTGAAGCGTGCGGGCGCTATAGGCCATGATCCACCCGGTGTAGGGGCGAATGTCGCAATGCGAGGTGAATGAGAGGTACAGCGTCGTAAAGAACTCTAGAACTCCAGCGCGTTCCGCAAATTGTCCGGGGTTAAAGATTACGAATCCGCCCTGGCTGCCATCGCCGGTTCCGGGATACATGGCCTGTATCTCCGTGGGACCGCCGAACAGTTCGGCCCCGCTCATCAGGTCGAGCGCGTGCAGGCGCTGATGATAGTGGCCGGAAGAGTCCTTCGTCATCGCCACAAAAAACATGGCGCCGAAGGGCCCGGCTTGCTTGTCGATGACGGGGGTGTCGGTGATGCCGATTTGCGGCGAAATCTGGCTACAGCCGCGGTTGTCGCTCGGCGTCTCGCCTTGACCCAACACCGAGACCCGCCAGAATTGCCTGCCGGTGTCGGCGGCGAATGCGTACACGCTGTCGTTCTCGGTCACCACGTACACGGTGTTATTCAGGCTGCCGTTGATGAACTGCTTGTTCACGTAGAGGGGCTGCGCGTCGACCTTGCCATCGACCGTAAAGAAGGCGATCTTGCCGAATGACGTCGAGTTGACGTTGCTGGGGGTCAGCGTCGTCTCTTGCAGCGTTGCCCCTTGGCGGTAGACGTTGTAGTGGTACGTCAGGACGTCGGTCGGGTACGGAATCGTAAGGTTCCGGTCCGTTGGATTGGAGGGCGTGGGTGCGGCGGCGCCTGCACCGGAAGAGTTAGCGGCACTGCAATACAGGGTTGCAAGGCTGATGAACAGCACAACAAGCGCGCTCAGGCCGGCTTTAGTTTTCACGGTTCACCCCAGGATGGAATTCCAGGAATTCTGGCCTGCGGGGATTATATGACGAGCGGCTGCTCGGGTTTGTTCAAAGTGGCGAAAAAATGTGTAAGCAGAGTAGCCGGGTACAACGATGCTCCCACTCTAGTCTTTGCCCCGCGCCATGGTGTGATTGTGGGCCAGGTACTTGGTGCGGATTTCACGCAGTTTATCGACATGCTGCTCGCTCAAGGTCTGCTGCTTGCCGAGCAGGTGAGTGACCAGCGCGATCTTGGCAAAGTGCTCGACGGTCTCCATGTTCATGTAGGCGTTGAGCAGGTCCGCACCGTATGTCACCACCCCATGATTGGCCATCAGAATTGCGTCGTGATCGGGGACCAAAGGCGCCAGCGCGTCGGCCAGCTCGGGAGTGCCGGGGGTCTCGTAATTGGCCAGCGGCACCGATCCCAGAGTGACGATAAGCTCAGCGCAGAGGGCGCGATCCAGCGCTAATCCGGCAGCGGCAAACCCGGTGGCGGTTGGAGGATGCGCATGCACTACGGCGTTCACGTCGTGCCGCCGCCGGTAAATGAGGATGTGCATGGCGATCTCGCTGGAAACGTCGCGCGGGCCGCGCAATTTGTGGCCATAGGGATCGACGATCACCAGGTCGCCGGGCTCCATCAGCCCTTTGCTCATCAAGGTGGGCGTGGACAGAATATTGCCGTCCTCGAGCCGCACGGAGAGATTGCCGTCGGTGGCCGCGACCAGTCCGGCCTGGTGCAGCAATTTGCCGAAACGGACGATGTCTTCCCGGTGCTGTTGCTCGGTCTTCATAAGATGCACGGAAATCCCCGCGATGCTTTGTATCGTACCTCAGCTATTGCCCGCGCGAAAAGGCAAAGATGCACGGGAATGTCGATAATAAATCCCGCGCGATTAGCCATAATGGGGGAGTGCTGGTTTCCGAATTCGACTACCACCTTCCCGCCGAGCTGATTGCCCAGCAGCCGCTGGCGGACCGGGCAGCGTCGCGCATGCTGCACATCGACCAAAGCCGCGATGTGGTTGCGGACCGCTGGTCCCGCGAGTTGCCTGAGCTGTTGCGTCCTGACGATCTGCTGGTCTTCAACAATACCAAGGTGCTGCCCGCGCGATTGTATGGCCATCGCAGCGGCGCACGCGCCCAGCGCCTGTCGAACGAAAACCCAGCCTCGCGCGAGTTTCTGCGAGGCCGCGTCGAGGTGCTGCTCACCCGGCAGCTTGCGCCGTCGGGGTTGGAGTGGGAGGCGCTGGTGCATCCCGGCAGAAAGTTGGGGGTGGGGGAGCGCGTCTTCTTTGGCGGCGATGCCAATGAGCAATCGCATGAACTGGCGGCGCAGATCGTGGGCCGTGGCGGCTTCGGCGAGCGGCGTCTGCGGTTCGACGCGGTGGCCGATTTTTTCGGCGTGCTCAGCCGCATCGGGCACGTTCCGCTGCCGCCCTACATCGACCGGCCGGACACGCCCGAGGACCGCGAGCACTACCAGACGGTCTACGCCAAGGCGTTGGGCTCCGTCGCTGCCCCAACTGCCGGCCTGCATTTCACGCCGGAGGTTCTGGAGCGAATCCAGCAGCGCGGGATTGAGACGGCGGAGCTCACCCTGCATGTCGGGCTTGGGACCTTTCAGCCGGTGCGCGTGGAAGTGGTCGAAGAACACAAGCTGCACAGCGAGTGGTTTGAGATCTCACCGCTGACTGCCGAGCAGATTCAGCGGGCACGCGACGCGGGCAGGAGAATCGTGGCGGTGGGAACGACGACCGTGCGGACGCTGGAGTTCGCCGCGCGGAGAATTGCCGACGGGCGAATTTCCCCTCAACGCGGGGAAGCCGATATCTTCATCTATCCCGGCTTCAAATTCCAGGTTGTCGGGGCGATGTTGACCAACTTCCATCTGCCCAAGTCAACGCTGCTGATGTTGGTGGCGGCCTTCGCCGGACGCGAGCGCATTCTTGCGGCGTATGAACATGCCGTGCGCGAGCGCTACCGGTTCTACTCGTATGGGGATTGCATGTTGGTGGAGTGATCGATCCGAGGTAACCGCCCGCAAGTTTGATGTCTCAGTGCGGTTCCTGGGGCCTGGGAATATGCGAGAATACCCTTGCTCCTACATAGGGAAAACGAGTGAACCGATCCGAGTTTCAAATGCTCGCAAGAGTGCGGCTTCAGGACGCTGCCGCATTAAGCCGAGCAGGTCGGTTCGATGGAGCATATTACCTGTTTGGATTGGCGGTAGAATGTGCTTTAAAGGCGTGCATCTGCCGAAAAGTGCGGCGTCATGATTTTCCAGATAAGAAACTGGCCGACAAATGCTATCAACATGATTTGTTGAAGCTCGTTGAGGTGGCGGGACTGGAAACGGCCCGGCTTGCGATGGAGAAGGCCGATGTCGAGTTTGAAGCGAACTGGGGTATTGTCAAGGATTGGTCGATTGAAGACCGATATGCGATGGCGGGGCAGTCGAAGGCCCAGGCGCTCGAACATGCGATTACGGATCGGCGGCACGGAGTAATGCGATGGATAAGGCGATATTGGTAGACAGAGATCTGCGGATGGGCAGAGACGTTATCGGACTTCTCGCGGCAGCCGATCTGACCGTTGACGATGCATTTTGGGCCTACGTGCCGCAGGTCGAGGAGTGGAGATTAGTTCTCTCCTCGCCGATCGTCAAGAAGCTAGGGGTGCGCAACTGCTATTTGAAGATGTCCAATGCGTTACGCAAATCCCCTCTTTGGCAGGAAATTCCGCTGCGCCGGATATCTTTGTTTGCTCCGGATGACGATGTTATCGAACGACTGAAAGCTCTGGAAAAGTATCAATATGAAGGTGCTATAGAAGTTATCAAGAGCGATCGCAAGAATGGATCCCCGACCTTCCTGGTGTTCTTCGTTCCGTACAAGGGTCCGGGCGGAGAAGCACCGACAGTCTCACTGAATGGGGAATCGAAGTTGGAGGAATTCCTGCGTGACCAACTCGGCATCAGCGAGCCTAATGTAGCAACGGCATTGAGGGACCTGGATACGCGAGGCTCCTACAGTTTAGAAAATCTGCAGCTAACCACCACTAAGCTGCGCAAGCTCGGGCTCCTGCATCCTTTGCACCCGCAGCGAGCGTACCGCAGACACTAACGGCGCTCGATCTGTCATGCGATAGCTTTACCGCTGCTTGAACCTGTCCAGAAATCTGAACACGAAGATCCCGATCACCGCGTTGGCGAGGGCGGAGATGGCGGTGTGACTCCAGCTCCACTGCAACGGCTGGCGCAGCAGCCCATAGGCCACGCCGTAGTACGCGCCCTCTTCAACTCCGAAGAAGAGAAACGTAATGAGGAAGCGCGAGCCCGGATTCTCGACATCGATCTTCACCCCGAGCGAAGAGGCCAGATATCCGACCACGGTAAGCGCGATGCCATACATGCCGAGCGGGTGGTTGTAGCCGGCAAACAGGTCCTGGAGCAGACCGATGAAACAGCCGGTCAGGCAGCCGCTGATGGGATTCCGCCGCGCCGTGGCGAAGAAAATCGTCACCAGGAAGGGCAGGTCGATGATCGGCATGAAGCGGACCTTCACCGGAATGAAGACCTGGATCAACACCGCGATCAGGGGGATGAGAACGATGGCCGGCCAACTGAATTCGTAGACCGAGATCTGTTCGCGATTTGTCAGGCTTCCGCGAAAAGGCATGGCGCGCGTGCTCATGGCTGCGGCTCAGCTCCAGCGGGAGGAGTGGTGGGCGGCGGCTGTTGCGGCGCGCTGGACGGCGGCTCCGGCGCGGGATTTGCTGGTTTTTCGGCGGGCGCCGAAGCCTCCCCGTTCTGTGAGCCGGCTCCGTGCGGCTGGGCGCTTGCGTCTGGCGCTGCACGCTCAGGGGTTCCGGCAGCGGTTGCGGCGCCAGGGGTGCTGGTCGTCGGCTTGGGCTTCGGCTTCGTCGCGGCGTTGTTCGCAGCTGTCCCCGGAGCGGCGCCGGCGGAAGGCCTAGTAGCCGCCGGAGCGGTACCGGTCTTAATCCCTGGTGTTGTCCCTGCTGCGCCGGTCGTCGCTCCCGTTGTTGCCGATCCTGGCGTTGCCGGAGCGCCGGCGGGCTTGGCATTTCCCGCCGCGTCAACTTCGGTCTTGTTGGGTACGGTGGGCAAGCGCTCGGCGAGAATGTCGGAGGCACGCAGCGGGCCGAGATCTTTGGCGTCGGGCATCTTTTCCGTGATCCTGGTGACGACCAGGACCTCTTCGAGGCGATCGAGATGCGCCGCCGGAATCACGCGAATATTCAGGAACAGATCTTTGCCGGGCTGCACCGACGCTACCGTGCCCACCGGCAGCCCCTTGGGGAAGATGCGATCGCCGCCGCTGGTGATGACCTGTTCGCCGGGAACCACTTTTTCGTCGCTCATGATGTACTGCAAAGTCGTCGCGCCATTGGGCGCGCCCTTCAGGATGCCTTGCAGCCGCGAGTCTTTCAGGGCTGCGCCCACGCCGCTGAACTGATCGTTGATGGGCAGCACCTGCGACCAGTCGGGCGCGGCCTGCACTACCTTGCCCACAATGCCGGTCGGGGTGATGACTGCCATGTCGGGCTTGATGCCGTCGCTCGATCCCTTGTCAATGTAGAGGACGCGCGACTGCTCGCTGCCGCTGGTGCCGATCACCTGGGCCGCGACGGTGGAGTCGACATACTGTTCCTTGAAGGTGAGCAGCGCCTGAACGCGCCGCGCCATGCGCGCGTCTTCGCTCAGCCGCGCATCTTCGATCTTCATGCGCTCGATCTCGGCGCGCAGCTCGCGGTTCTCCCGGCGCACGCCGTGGAGATAGACGTAGGTGGTCCAGAGATTCTGCACCCATTGCTGGCTGTGGACCACGGTTTTTTCCAGCGGAGTGACGGCGGAGATCACCCACACGCGAATGAGGCGGGTTTCGCCCTCGCTGGTGGGGCGGCGCACCTGCACCGCTAGCGCAATGATCTGGGCGAACAAG
>Ga0335081_10008470_pt1 | contig 16503 bp, 15 predicted proteins | sample Lox_Sample_35_FD_206713 | JGI IMG/M metagenome (GOLD analysis project Ga0335081, IMG submission 206713) | Soil microbial communities from Loxahatchee National Wildlife Refuge, Florida, United States - Lox_Sample_3.5 | ecosystem: Environmental > Terrestrial > Soil > Wetlands | place: USA... | reverse complement strand
CCATCTCGCGCTGGCCGGGGCCGGGGAGATCGCGCTGCCGTTCGTGACCCGCTGCTGGCGGACCCGGCTGCCGGCCTGAGCCGGAGCGTGCCCTAGGGCATGTCCCTAGCGCGATGGGGCGAGGAAGCGCTCGACGTCGGCGGCTTCCGCGGCCAGCGCCGCCCGCTCCGGCGCCGTGAGCCGCAGGAGCTGGTCCGTCACCACCTTGCCGCCTGCGATGGTCCAGAGCGCGGCGCCGCGGCCGCTGACGAGCACGAACGGGCGGAACAGGCCGTTGACGGTGATGACCGGGCCGCCCGTGGCCAGGAACAGCTCGCGGGAGGCCCAGCCGAGCAGCAGCGGGTCGAAGGCGCCCAGCAGCCGCACGTCCGGCACTGCCGGGCACTCCCCCGCCTGACCCTCCTGGTCCTCCTGGCCGGCCAGGCTGGCCAGGCCGTCGTCGCGGTCAGCGAGCCCGGAGGCGATCGCCGCCAGCCCGCGCCGCGCGTCACCGAGCGGCAGGCCGGCCCATTTGGCCAGGTCCCGGTCGGTGGCCGGGCCGTGCCCGGCGAGGTAGCGGCGGGCGAGCAGGCCGAGGGCCAGCTCCCGGGGCAGCGGCGGGGGCGGCGCGCCCAGCCAGTCGCGGACCAGCACAAACGCCTGCTCTGTGCCGCCCACCGGGCCGCGCACCGGGCCCCGCACCGTCAGCCCGCGCAGGGTGGCGAGGGCCAGCAGGTGGACCATCGCCTGCCCCTCGGTGCGCACGCCCGCCCGGGCGACCCGCTCCCGCAGCTCGGCCCTGGTAAGCGGCCCGTCGCTGGCCAGGGCACGCTCGATCACCCCGGCCGCTCGTTCGGCATCCGCGGGCGGGACGCCTTCCTGCGCGAGCCGCCGCGCGATACCGGTGGCCAGCTGCGGGGTGGTGAGCTGGTGCAGCCACCAGTAGTCCTCGGCCAGCACCAGGTGCAGGGTGCCGCGGTTGAGCCAGCTGACCACCACCGAGCGGTCGGCCGTGAGCGCGGCATCGACGTCGGCGGCGCGCAGGCCGGACGTCCGCGCCCGGACGGCGAGCCGCGCCCCGCGCGGGTCCTGCGCCTGGATGGCGAGCAGGTGGCCGGTCACCCCGGTGACCGTGCGGGCCGGGGCGCCGGACAGCAGCTGTGCCCGCAGCCGCTGCGCGGCCAGGGCGGACGGCGCGGGGCGGCCGGTGGTGGTCACGGGCCCGATCCTTTCACCGTGCCCGGACAGTCCAGGCCCGGCCCGGCAGGACCAGACCAGGCCGGGCCGGGACAGGGCCGCTAGGGTTCGAGCAGCTCCAGCGACTGCACGTGGGCCTCCTGCACCCGCAGGATCGCCTCCGGGCCGCGGAACAGCACGACCCAGCCGTCCTCCCGTTCCACGCCGGTGATGTTCTCGTACGTCTCCCTCACGACCTGCTCATCGTCCCCGTAGACCATCCGGTAGGTAGCCATCGGCGATACTCCCGAATCCTCGTGGCGCCGGCCCTCACGGGCCCTGGCCAGCGGTGTGTCCCTGCCCATTCGCCAGGTACGGTAACAGGCCCCGCCAGCCGGTCAGGCGCCCAGGTAGGCCTGGCGGACCCGGTCGCTGGCCAGCAGCTCCGCGGCCGGGCCCTGCAGGTCGATGGCGCCGCCCGCGAGCACGATGCCCCATTGGGCCAGCCGCAGCGCCATGGTCGCGTTCTGCTCCACCAGCAGGATCGTGGTCCCCTCCCGGTTGATCTCCACCAGGGTGGCGAACACCCGCTCGGCCGTCATGGGGGCCAGCCCGAGGCTCGGCTCGTCGAGCAGCAGCAGCCGCGGCCGGGTCATGATCGCCCGGGCGATCGCCAGCATCTGCTGCTCGCCGCCTGACAGCAGGCCGCCGGGCCGGTCGAGCATGCGGCCCAGCACCGGGAACACCGACAGCGCCCGGTCCACCGCGCTGGCGAGTTCGGCGCGCCCGAGCCGGTGACCGCCCAGCCGGAGGTTCTCCCGCACGGTGAGGCCCGTGAAGATCCGGCGCCCTTCCGGGCAGTGGCTGATGCCCAGGCCGACCCGGCGGGAGGTGGGCAGGCTGGTGATGTCCCGGCCCTCCAGCACGATGGCCCCACGCACCGGGCGGACCAGCCCGGAGACGGCCTTGAGCGTGGTGCTCTTCCCGGCGCCGTTGGCGCCCAGCACACAGACGATCGAGCCCGCCTCGACCTCGAAGGACGCGTCCCGCACGGCGAGCACCGGGCCGTACCCGCAGGTGAGGTCAGCGACCGTCAGCAGCACCGTCCGCGCTCCCTCCCAGGTAGGCGGCGACCACGGCCGGGTCCGCCCGCACCTGGTCGGGCGTCCCCTCGGCGATCTTGCGGCCGAAGTCCATCACGATCACCTTGCTGGACACCCCCATCACCACCCGCATGTCGTGGTCGATCACCAGCACGGCCGCACCGAACTCGGCCGGGATGCGGCTGAGCACTTCCGCCAGCCACGCCTTCTGGCCCTCGGCCAGCCCGGAGGCCGGCTCGTCGAGCAGCACCATCCGGGGGCGGCCGATGAGCGCCCGGCCGAGGTCGACGAGCTTGCGCTCGCCGAAGCCGAGCTCGTCGGCGCGGCGCCGGGCGATGGCGGTGATCCCCAGGAACTCGAGCACCTCGGCCGCCCGCTGGCGGGCCGCCCGCTCGTGGGCCAGCACCGCCGGGGTGTGGAGCAGGTCCCGCAGGAACCCGGCCCGGCTGCGGTGGTCGTAGCCCACGATCAGGTTGTCGGTCACGCTGAGCCCGCCGAACAGCGCCACGTTCTGGAAGCTGCGGGTGATCCCCTGCTGGATCACCCGGTACGGCGGCAGGGCGAGCAGGTCGAGCCCGTCGTGCAGCACCCGGCCCCGCTGCGGCCGGAAGAACCCGCTGACGACGTTGAGCACCGACGTCTTCCCGGCGCCGTTGGGGCCGATCAGCGCCGTGATGGTGCCGTCGGGCACGGTGAGGTTCAGGCCGTCGATGGCGTGCACCCCGCCGAAGGACAGCGAAAGATCCTCGATCTGGAGCACCTTAGGCCGTGTCCCGCAGATCTTGGCCGTCGCGAGCGGCCGTCATGAAGGGGGATGGGGAGGCGGGTGGGGGGCCGCAAGGCGGCAACGCCGCGGGACGCCCTCCGGTGGACGCGCAGCAGGCTGAAGATCTATGGGACATGGCCTAACCCTCCCGTGACGCGCCCGCTGGCGACGATGGCGCTGACGGCTTGCCCGGCAGGCCGCCGCCGCCCGGCCCGGCGGCCGCCGGGCGCCGGGCGACGCGCAGCCCGGCGATCGCGTCGCGCGTGCGGCGGGCCACGGCGGCCAGCCCGCCGGGCACCAGGAGCAGGACGATGACCACCGCAACCCCGAGGATCGCCTCAGAGAAGCCGCCCAGGGACACCGCTTCCTGCTGGATGACGACCAGCAGCGCCGCCCCGATCAGCGAGCCCCACATGGATCCCAGGCCGCCCACGATGACCGCCGCGAAGAAGAACAGCGACAGCGAGAAATCGAACGAGGAGTACTCCACGATGCTGTTGTTCAGCGCGAACAGATAGCCGGCGAGCCCGCAGAAGAACGCGCTGAGGGTGAACAGGACCACCTTGGTCCGCCCGGTGTTGATGCCCATCGCCGGAGCGGTGTCCTGGCTGTCCCGCACCGCCATGAAACGCCGGCCGGTGGGGCTGGCAAGGACGCTGCGGATGGCCACGGCGGAGACCAGCAGCACAGCCAGCGCCAGGTAGTACAGGGGGACGGGATTATTGAGCATCACCGGGCCGAGGGACTGGGGCGGGACGATCAGCCCGGTGTACCCGCCGGTCAGGCTGCCGCCGTTGAGCGCGATCTCGGGCACGGCCAGGCCGAAGCCCAGCGTGGCGACGGCGAGGTAGTGGCCGCGCAGCCGGCGCGCGGGCAGGCCGAGCACCAGTCCCACCCCCGCGGTGACCAGCCCGGCCAGCGCGAGCACCACGATGAACGGCAGCCCGCCGAAGTGGGTGGCCACGATGGCCGTCGTGTAGGCGCCCACCGCGAGGAAGCCTCCCTGCCCGACGGAGACCTGCCCCCCGTAGCCCATGAGCAGGTTGAGCGACATGGTGACCAGGCCATAGGTGAGGGCCTCGCTGGCCAGCCCCATGACCGTGGTGTTCGCACCCTCGAACCGAGGGAATACCAGCGCCGCCACCAGCACCACCAGCGTGGCCAGCACCGGCACCCTCGCCGCGGAACGCGCCGCCCCGGCCCGGTCGCGCCAGCCGCCCCGCTGGCGGCTCACTGGCGGACCTGCGCGGCTTGGCCGAAAAGCCCCTGCGGCCGCAGGTAGAGCACGGCCACGATGAGGGCGAAGACCACGGTCAGCTGCAGGTTGGTCGAGACATAGCCCGCGATGAGATCCGACAGGATGCCCACGGCGAAGCCGCCGACCAGCGCACCGGTGATGGATCCGAGCCCGCCGAGCACCGCCCCGGCGAAGGCGAAGACGGCGATGTCGTCCATCATCGTGGGGGTGAGGCTGACCGCTGGCGCGGCCAGGGTGGCCGCGACACCGGTGAGGGCCACCCCGACCGCCCAGGACAGCGCGAGCACCCGCCGCCGGGACACGCCCATCAGCGAGGCCACCTCCGGGTCCTCGGCGACCGCGCGGACCGCGAGCCCCAGCCGGGTCCGCTGGTAGAACAGCTGCAGCGCGAGCGTGACCGCCACCGCGAGCGCGGCGACGAACAGGTCGTTGCGGTCCACCGACACCTGGCCGATCGTGATGCTGGGGCCGGAGATGACCGTGGGCACCGTCTTGGGCCCGTAGCCCCAGATCACGCCCGCCAGCCCCTCCACCAGCAGCAGCAGCCCGATCGTCATCACGATGCTGACGATCGGCGGGGTTCCCTCGACGCGCCGCATGAAGCCGCCTTCGGTGGCGCCGCCGATGACGGCGCCACCGAGGATCGCCAGGATCCAGGCGGCCGCGGTGGGCAGGCCGAGGCTCGTGTGAGCCGTCCAGACGAGCAGGGCCACCACCGTGGCCATCGCCCCGTAGGCGAAGTTGACCACGTTGGAGGTCTTGAAAATGATGTTGAGCCCGAGCGCGGCCAGCGCGTAGATGCCGCCGAACCCCAGCGCCGAGACGACAAGCTGCGCGAACTCAGTCATGGGCGGGTGTCCTCCTGGGCGGCGCTCAGCTCGCGATCGGCACCCGCTGGCCTCCTACGGCCTTGACCATGAACATGTGCGTGATGCCACCGTGCGAGGTGCTGGAGTAATTGATGACGCCGCCCAGGGTGGTCAGGTTGGTCAGTGAGTTCAGCGCGGCCTCGTAGCTGTCGCGGGTGATCGGTCCCTTGATCGCTTTCAGGCCGGCCACCGCCACCTGCGCCTCGGTCCATCCCCAGGCGGCGAACACCGACGGCGGCTTGCCCGGCTGATAGGTCGACATGCCGGTGAGGAACGCCTTCACCTGGGGGTTGCTGGTGTCCTGGAGCGGCGGGATGAAGGCGCCGGAGTAGCTGCCCGGGAACTCCTGCGGCGCGGTCTGGAACTCCTGCGGGATCGCGGAGACCTGGCTCATGATCCGGACCGGCTTGAAGTTGACGGCGTTCATCGCGTTGAGGAAGTCGGTGGTCGGCCCGGGGATCGCCAGGATGACCACCCCGCCCACGTGCGCCGCCTTGAACTGGGCCGCCTGCGGCGAGAAGTCGGTCTGGGTGGGGTCGTACGGGATCGCCAGCGCCGGCTTCAGCCCGGAGTTCTCCAGGCCCTGGAGCAGGCTCTTGCCGAAGTCGTCGTTCTGGTAGAGCACGCCGACCTTGGCCAGGTGCTGTGACTGGGCGAAGGTCCCCAGCATCTTGCCCTCGATCAGGTACGACGGCCAGACGTTGTACAGGTTCTTGCGCAGCGTGCCGGCGAACACGGTGGCGCCGGTCTGCGGGCCGACCAGCGGCACGTTGTTCGGGTCGAGCACGGTGATGTTGGCCTCGGTGGCGGCGGTGCCGTTGACCGCGACCTCGGCGAAGACGTGGTCGGTGTAGACGAGGGTCTTGGTGTCCTGCAGGGCGATCGGGGGCTCGTACTGGTCGTTGAGGCTGATGAACTTGATCTTGCGGCCGTTGACCCCGCCGTGGGCGTTGACGTAGTCGAAGTACGCCTGCACGCCTGCGGTGGACTCGCCGTAGAGGGCGGCGGGACCGGTCTTGGGCACCGTCTGGCCGAACAGGATCGAGGTGGACGTCACGCCGGGCGCCGACGCCCCGCTCGCGGATGAGCTGCTGCTACTGCTGGAGCAGGCCGCGAGCAGCAGCGCCGGGACCGCCAATAAGACTCCGGCCGCCGCCAGCCTGGTGCGCCCGGATGTGCTGACCCTCACCGTCCGACGTGACATGTGCCTGTCCCCTTTGTTCTGCTGTATCCGCTCCTGATGGCAAGCGCGCCGCACTATCACTTAGCTAATAGTGTAACGGAGTGTAACATATAGGGACACTTCGTAGGCTAGGCCAGGCAGGGTAAACAGCCGGTCAGGCAGGACAAAAGGGCAGGTCAGGCGGGGCGGCTGGCGGCTCAGCGAGCGGCCAGGCCGGCCAGCAGCCCGTCCACCACCCGCTCCGGGTACCCGGGCGGGACCACCTGCTGCTCGGGCCCGCGCCGGGCAACCACCGCCCCGACCAGCATGAACAGCGCCGCCTCGACGTCGAGGCCGGGCCGCAGCTCGCCGGTGGCCACGCCCCGGCGCAGGACCGCCCGGACCACCTCCCGGCGCGGCTCCAGCACCGTCTCCACGTACCGCGCCATCAGCCGCGGGTACTTGGCGCCCTCCCCCAGCAGCAGCGCGAACTCCCGGGCCTGCCGCGGGTCGGCGGCCTCCTGGCACATGGCGCCGAGCAGGATCACCAGGTCCTCCCGGACCGACCGGCCGGCCGGCTCCGGCAGCGGTGCCTTCAGCGCCGCGATCGCGTCGAGCAGCAGGTCTTCCTTGCCGGGCCAGCGGCGGTAGATGGTGGCCTTCCCCACTCCCGCCCGGGCCGCGACCCGCTCGATGCACAGGCCTTCGGGCCCCGACTCGGCGAACAGGCTGAGCGCGGCGTCGATGATGGCCTTGTCGGCCCGTTCGCTGCGCGGCCGCCCGGGGCGGCGGCCGGCGGCCCCGCCATCTGTGGCCCCGGCGGCGGCCGCGGCGGATGCGGCCCCGGCGGATGCGGCGGATGCGGCGCTCACCGGCTCAGCCTTCCGCCCGGACGGCTGCCTGGACCGGCTCGGCTGCCCGGGCCGGCTCCGCGGCACCTGCGGCCGTCCCGGCCACGGTCTCCTGTGCGGGGCTCGCGCTGCGGCCGGGCATCCAGATCACGACCACCAGCGCGCCGAGCAGCGTGATCGCCGCCGAGATGAAGGTGGTGATGTGCATGGCATGCACGAAGGCGTGATCGGCGAACGCGGCCAGGTCCCGCCCGGCCGGGCTGCCCGGCCCCAGCTTGGCCGCCACCGCCTGGGTGCCCGCGATCGACCCCGCCGCGGTTCCCCTGGCCTGCTCCGGCAGCCCGGTCAGGTGCGGGCTGAGCTGGCCCCGGTAGGCCTGGGCGAGGATCGAGCCGAGCACCGCCACCCCCAGCGCCCCCGACACCTGCCGGGCGACGTTGGTGAGCGCCGAGCCAGCGCCCGCCCGCTCCCTGGGCACCACCGACATCACCGCCTCGGTGGCCGGTGGCATGACGGTGCCCATCCCGGCGCCCTGGATGAAGAACATGGCCGCGAGCACCCAGATCGGGGTGACGGTGCCGAGCAGCTGGTAGCCGGCCAGCGCCACCGTGACCACCAGCAGGCCGGACGCGACGACCGCCTTGGTGCCGAACCGCCGCACCAGGGCGGCGCTGCGCGGGGCCATCAGCAGCTGCCCGGCCGCGAACGGGAGCGAGAGCAGGCCCGCGTGCAGCGGGCTGTAGCCGCGCACGCTCTGCAGGTAGAAGCTGAGGAAGAACAGCGCCCCCATCATGCCGAAGAACACCAGGGCCAGCGCGCCGATCGCGGACGACAGGCGGGGGTTGCGGAACAGGTTGACGTCCAGCGACGGGTAACGCAGCCTGCGCTCGTACCAGGTGAAGAAGGCGAGGATCGCGAGCCCGGCGAGGATCGGGCCGAGCACGCCGGCGTGCACCCAGGAGCCCTTCTCCCCGCCCTGGATGATGCCGTAGACCAGCAGCACCAGGCCCGCGATGGACGCCAGCACACCGACGTAGTCGATGGTGCCCGGGTCCGGGTTCCTCGACTCCGGGACGACCAGGGCGACGGCGGCCGCGCCCGCGGCCGTGAACGGCACGTTCAGCAGGAACACCGAGCCCCACCAGAAGTGGGCGAGCAGCACTCCGCCCACCACCGGGCCGATCGCCACCCCGATGCCGACCGCCATGGCCCAGATGCCGATGGCGCGCGGCCGCTCCGCCGGGTCGAACACGTTGGAGATGATGGACAGCGTCTGCGGCATGACGGCCGCGGCGGCCAGGCCCATCGCCGCCCGCGCCCAGATCAGCTGATCCGGTGTCTGCGCGTACGCGGTCACCAGTGAGAAGACGCCGAACGCCACCAGCCCGATGATCAGCATCCGCTTGCGGCCGATCCGGTCGCCGATCACCCCGAACGTGAACAGCAGCCCGGCGAACACCAGCGTGTAGGAGTTGATCCCCCACTCCAGCTGGCTCTGGCTGGCGCCGAGCCCGGCCCCCGGCTCGGCGATCGTCTTGAGCGCCACGTTCAGCACGGTGTTGTCGAGCACGATCGCCATCAGGCTGGTGATCAGCACGCCGAGGATGAGCCAGCGGCGGCGGTAGATCCTGTCCTCCGGCCCGGCGATGGCGGCCGGCCGGGAAGCACTGCGCGATTCCATGATGTCCTTCAGGTCGCAGGGATGGCACCCGCCGCTGCCGGCGTTGTGCCGGGTGAGCCGGGGCGGCGCGGCCGACCCGGGAAGCTATCGATACGGAACGCACCCGTATCGCAAAACATTCCGGCTGCCCGCCTTCAGCCGGCGGGCACCCCATGCGATGATCAAACCGTCCGGGGACGCCACCGCGGCGCCACGAGACATGGAGGATCCCCATGACCGCACAGCCCAGTGATTCCGGCGCGGCCGCGACACCTGCGCGGACCCCAGATCCCCTCTACGGGGGCAGCGCCAGCCGGCGGGTCACCATCCGCGACCTGACGGCGGCCAAGGCCCGGGGCGAGAAGTGGCCCATGCTGACCGCCTACGACGCGCTCACGGCCGCCGTCTTCGACGAGGCAGGCATCCCCGTGCTGCTGGTGGGCGACTCGGCCGGGATGGTCGTGTTCGGCCACGACACCACCCTCCCGGTGACCGTGGACGACCTGCTCCCGCTCACCGCCGCGGTGGTCCGCGGCACCCGGCGCGCGCTGATCGTCGCCGACCTCCCGTTCGGCTCCTACCAGGTGTCACCGGCGCAGGCGCTGGCCGCCGCCACCCGGTTCCTCAAGGAAGCGGGGGCGCACGCGGTCAAGCTGGAGGGCGGCCAGCGGGTCGCCCGGCAGGTGGAGGAGCTCGTCGCGGCCGGCATCCCGGTGATGGCGCACCTGGGGCTCACCCCGCAGTCGGTCAATGTGCTCGGCGGGTACCGGGTGCAGGGCCGGGGCGAGGCCGGCGACCGGCTGCTGCATGACGCCAAGGTGCTGGAGGCGGCCGGCGCCTTCTCGGTGGTGCTCGAAGCCGTCCCGGCCGAGCTGGCCGCCCGGATCACCGACGCGGTGAACATCCCGACCATCGGGATCGGCGCCGGGCCCGGCTGCGACGCGCAGGTGCTGGTGTGGCAGGACATGGCCGGGCTGTCCGCGCGGACGCCGAAATTCGTCAAGCGCTACGCCGACGTCGCGGGGACGCTCCGCCAGGCGGCCCGCTCGTTCGGGCAGGAGGTCGTGGCCGGCCAGTTCCCGGCGCCCGAACACGAGTACCACTAGGGCACGAGTACCACCAGGGGCCAGCGGCGGCCTGACGCGGGCCGGGCCGGGCCGGGCTGGCCGGGCTGGGCGGGGCGGAGTGTGCGGCATGGCCTGCCGGGCCAGAATTGGGGTGTGCCTGCAGACATGCTTGTCGGGCGGCGGCTGGTCATCGGTGCGCTGTGCTCGGCTGTCGATGCCGCTGCCGGGGGCGCGGGCGGGGTCGTGCTGCTTGCGGGCGAGGCCGGCATGGGCAAGACCGCGCTCGCCTCCGAGGCGGTCGCCTACGCAAAGGCGCACGGCGCGGCCGCCGCGTGGGGAACATGCTGGGAGGGCGACGGCGCTCCGGGCTTCTGGCCGTGGATCCAGGTGGTGCGCGGCCTGGCCCGGGACGGCGGCGATACGGGCCAGGCCGTGCTGGCCGAACTCACCGGCGCCACCGAAGCCAGGGCCGGCACCCTGGGCGATGAGTCCGCGGTCCGCTTCCGCACCTACGACGCGGCGGCGATGTATCTGCGGGAGCGAGCGGCGCAGCGGCCGCTGGTCGCCGTCGTCGACGACCTGCACTGGGCGGACGCGTCGTCGCTGCGGCTGCTGGTCTTCCTCGCCCGCCAGCTGCATGACGCCGCTGTCCTGGTCATCGGGACGTACCGCGACGTCGAGGTGGCGGCCGGGGATCAGCCCGCGCGCCGGCTGCTGGCCGAGCTGGCCGGGCAGGCCGAGCTGCTGCAGCTCACCGGCCTGACGGCCGATGAAGTGGGCCAGCTGGTCGAAAAGGTGTGCGGTGAGCACCCGCCAGCGGCGCTGGTCCGGGCCGTGCACGACCGCACCGCCGGGAACCCGTTCTTCGCCCAGCAGATCGCGCGGCTGCTCGCGTCGCAGGGCGCGCCGCTTGACCGGGCCCCGGTGACCGGTGTCCCGCCCGCGGTGGGCGACGTGCTGGCCCGCCGCCTCGCCCGGCTGCCCGGTGAGGTCGTCGACCTGCTCGCGGTCGCCGCAGTGGCCGGCCAGCGCTTCCCGGCCGCGATGGTCGCCGCCATCGCCGGCATGGCCACCGGGACAGCGGTGCGGCTGGTCGACCGCGCCGTCCGCGCCGCGGTTCTGGAGCACGACGAACCCGGCTGGGCCCGGTTCAGCCACGACCTGTTCCGCGAGGTCCTTTACGACGGGCTGCCAGCGGCACGGCGGTCGGAGCTTCACCTTGCGCTGGCCGGGCTGCTCGAGCAGCGCGCTGGCGCGGGGGCGGCCGTGGCGGAGATCGCCCACCACCGCAGCATGGCGTGGCCGCTGGGCGACCGCGACCGCGCGATCGCCGCACTGACCAGGGCAGGCCGGGAAGCGACGGCCGCCGCGGCCTTCGACGAGGCGGCCGCCCACCTTCGCCGCGCCGTCGACGTCGCCGGTGGCGCGGCATCGGCCGGCCTGGCGACGCTGTGCGAGTACGGGGATGCGCTGCGCCGGGCCGGCCGCGGCGAGGACGCGCGAGCGGTGTTCTTCGCGGTGGCGGCGCGCGCCCGTGCGGCCGGCGACGGCGCCGTGTTCGCCCGGGCGGCTTTCGGCGCCCACCGGGTAGCCACGGTCACCGAGTCGCCGCGGTCCGGGGTGATCGCTCTGCTGGAGGAGGCGCTCGCCGCGCCCGGCGGTGACGCCCGGGCCGGCGCCGGCGCAACGCGGTGGCTGCTGCCCGCGGCGCTGGCGCGCGAGCTCGCCGACGGTCCCGACCGTGATCTCCCCCGCGCGGTGCGGCTCGCCCACGCCGCGGTCGACGGCGCCCGGGCGGCTGGGGACGCGGGCCCGCTCGCCTACGCGCTGTTCGCGCTGGGCGACGTGCGCTGGGCGCCGGGCACCGCGACCGAACGGCTGGGGATCGCCGGGGAGCTGGCGGCGGCCGCGGCCGCCGCCGGTGAGACCGAGCTGGTCCTGGAAGCGCACCTGTCCAGGCTCGCCGCGCTGCTCGAGCTCGGCGATCCGTCCTTCCCGGTACAGCTCGCCACCTTCACCAGGCTTGCCGAGCGGGCGGCGATCCCGCGGTACCTGTACCTGGCGCGCTCACGGCAGGCCACCGGCGCGTCCCTCACCGGCCCGCTGGAGGCTGCCGATGAGCTGATCGAATCCGCTGCCGCCTACGGCGAGCGGATCGGCGAGCCGGACGCCTGGAGCGTGCAAGCCAGCCAGCTCGTCGGCCTGGCGTTCATCCGCCATGACTGGACCCGGCTGAGCCACCTGGCCACCGCGCGCGGCCTGGCGCTCACACCACCCGAATTCACCGTGCACGAGCGGGCGTGGCTGCTCATCGAGGCCGGGGACCGGGACGCGGCCGCGGCCCTGGCCGCCTCCCTGCCCGAGCGCCCGGCGGCCTACCGGTGGCGTCACACCGCGCTGCTGGCCACCGACGCCGAGCTCGCCGCGGCCGTGGCGGACCGCCGCCGGTGCGAGGCGCTGTATGAGCAGCTGCTGCCGATGGCGGACGGGTTCGCCGTGGTCGCCGCGGCGGTGTTCACGACCGGGCCGGTCACGCTCCAGCTGGGCCTGCTCGCCGCCGCGCTGGAGCGCTGGGACGACGCGGTGGCCCACCTCGATGATGCGGCCCGCCGGTGCGATCTTCTCGGCGCCCGGCTGCTGGCGGCCCGGGCCCGGGCGGAGCTGGCCCGCGTCGTGGCGGCGCGGGACCGTCCCCCGCCGGGTAACGGCGGCAACGCGTTCCGCCGTGACGGTGACGTGTGGACGCTCGCCTTCAACGGCCGCACCGCAGCGCTGCGTGACGCGAAAGGCCTGCGCGACCTCGCCGTCCTGCTCGCCGCCCCGGGCCGGGAAGTGGCCGTCACCGAGCTGGCCGCGGGCGTTCCCGGCGGCCAGGCGGCCGCGGTCGCCGCGCTCGGCGCCGACCCGGTCCTCGACGACCGGGCCCGGACCGCCTACCGGGCCCGGCTGGCCGGGCTCGACGGCGAGCTGGCCGAGGCCGACGCCCATCACGACATGCAGCGGTCGGCCCGGCTGGCTGCCGAGCGCGACGCGCTGATCGGCGAGCTCGCCCGCGCCACCGGTCTTGGCGGGCGGCGCCGGCGGCTGGGGGATGCCACCGAACGGGCGCGCACCACGGTCACGGCCCGGATCCGTGCTGCCATCGGCCGCATCGAGCGGGCCCATCCCGAGCTCGGCCAGCACCTGCGGGCCAGCATCGTGACCGGCGCCCGCTGTGGCTACCGGCCGGCCGAGACCGTGCGGTGGGACATCTCACAATCGTGAGGCGCGATCTCACGCCATCAGGACAGAGTCCCGAACCCACACAGGAGGTCCTGATGGCTACCGGCGAGAACAAGGCGGAAGAAGCGGCTGGGCAAGTTTGCGTCACCCGCGACAACGGCCTCACGGTGTTCGACGCCTGCCCCACCAAGGCGATCTACGAGCAGTTCACCGGGAGCGACACGTTTCTCGGCGCAGTCGCCGAGGCGGGGCTGCCCGCGCCGCGCATCGAGGGTCTCGGCTATGTACAGGTGGCACATGTCCGTGACGAGGTCCGCCCATGAATGACGAGCTGTCGCTGCTCGACGCCACCGCCCAGGCCGAACTCGTCCGCACCGGCCAGGTCAGCGCGGCCGAGCTGGTGACGGCGGCCATCGAGCGCGTCGAGGCCCTGAACCCGGCGCTGAACGCGGTCGTCACGCCGGCCTTCGACCGGGCGGCCGATGCGGCGCGCGCCGGCCCGGCGGGCCCCTTCGCCGGCGTGCCGTACCTGCTCAAGGACCTGGCCTGCGAGATGGAAGGCGTGCGCTTCACCGAGGGCTCGCGGTTCCTGGCCGGCAACGTGTCCACCTTCGACGCCGAGCTCGTGGTGCGCCTGCGCCGGGCGGGCCTGGTCATCCTGGGCAAGACCAACACGCCCGAATTCGGGATGGCGCCCGCGTGCGAGCCGGCGCTGTTCGGCCCGGCCCGCAACCCGTGGGACACGCAGCGCTCCACCAGCGGATCGAGCGGCGGGTCGGCGGCCGCGGTGGCGTCGGGCATGGTGCCGTTCGCGCACGGCAACGACCTTGGCGGCTCGCTGCGGTACCCGGCTTCCGCGTGCGGGCTGTTCGCCCTCAAGCCGACCCGGGCGCGCAACCCGCTCGGGCCCGAATACGGTGACGTCGCTGGCGGCGCCGCGGCCGAGCACGCGCTCACCCGGTCGGTCCGGGACAGCGCCGCGCTGCTTGATGCCACATCCGGTCCCGCGCCCGGCGACCCCTACTGGGCGCCGCCGCCGGCCCGGCCGTTCGCGGCCGAGGCCGGCGCCGACCCTGGGCGGCTGCGCATCGCGTACACGGCCCGGACCCCCGACGGCGACCCCGGCCACCCCGACTGCGTCGCCGCCGCCGAGCACGCGGCGCGGCTGTGCGCCTCGCTCGGTCACGAGGTCACCGAGGCCGGCTGGCCGGGCATCACCCCCGAGGTCGGCGCCGCCATCGGGGTAATGATCAACGCCGCCACGGCGTGGGTCCTCCGCTACTGGATCCGCCGCCTCGGCCGGGAACCTGGTTCCGGCGAGATCGAGCCGCTCACCCGGGCGCTGTGGCAGGCCGGCGAGCAGGTCACCGCGGCCGAGTGGCTGCTCGCCGTCGGGGACATCCAGCGGTTCGGCCGGGCCGTCGCGCGCTTTTTCACCACCACGGACCTGTTCCTCACGCCCACGATGTCGGCGCCGCCGCCCCCGATCGGCACCATGTACTCGACCCCGGAGGATCCATGGCGCTCGCTCAGGGTCAGCGGCCAGACGGTCCGCTACGCCGGCGTGGTGGCCAACATCACCGGCAACCCCGCGATGTCCGTCCCGCTCTGGTGGAACGACGGCGGCCTGCCCATCGGCGTGCACTTCCTCGGCCGCTTCGGCGACGAGGCCACGCTCATCCGCCTGGCGTCACAACTGGAGGCAGCACAGCCATGGGCCGGCCGGCTGCCCGCCGTCCACGCCGCCAGCCTGCGAGATCGGAGTCCCATGACCCACGGGGCAACGCCCCAGCCCGGGACGGCAGCCTGGGGTGTGTCCTAGATGTCGGTGATGCGCAGCCCGGCGTGCGCCTTGTAACGGCGGTTGATCGAGACCAGGTTCGCGGTGAGCGCCTCCACCTGCCGGCAGTTGCGCAGACGGCCGGCGTAGACCCCGCGGACCCCGGGGATGCGGGCCGCGAGCGCGGCGGCCAGGTCGGTCGCGGCCCGGTCGTCGCCCACCACCATCACGTCCGTTTCGATCACGGCGACCCCGGGGTCGAGCAGCAGCACGGCCGACACGTGGTGGAACGCGCCTACCACCACCGAGCCGGGCAGCAGGGCGGCCGCCTGCTCGGCCGCGCTGCCCTCCGGCACCGCCAGCGGGTAGGCGCCGCGCGCGTCGAACCCGAGCGGGTTCACGCAGTCGATCACGAGCTTGCCGGTGAGCGCTTCCGCCAGCGACACGAGCAGCTCCCGGTGGCCCTCATACGGCACGGCCACGATCACCACGTCCGCCGCGCGCGCCGCGTCCTCGTTCGCCATCCCCCAGATCCCGGGGACGCCGCCGAGGCCGGCCGCCGCGTCGGCGGCGCGCTGCGCGCTGCGCGAGCCGATGATGACGGGGTTGCCCGCGGCAGCGAGCCGCCTGGCCAGGCCCCTCCCCTGGTCGCCGGTGCCGCCCAGGACCGCCACCGCCAGGCCCGCGGCACCGTCCCCGGCCCCGGCCGGCATGTGCTGATCAGCCATGCCCCGATCCTGCCAGAGCCGGTCCCGGCCGGCCGCGGCGCCGTTGATACGTTGATCGCATGGTCACCCAGATCCAGCAGGCCGAGCGCTTCCTCGCACTGCACCACCAGCCGCAGCCGCTGCTGCTGCCGAACCCGTGGGACACCGGCTCGGCGAAGCTGCTCGCCTGGCTCGGGTTTTCCGCGCTGGCCACCACCAGCAGCGGGTTCGCGGCGACCGTCGGCCGGCTGGACGGGAACGTGACCCGGGACCAGGCGCTGGCCCATGCGGCGGCCATCGTGGAGGCCACCGGCCTACCGGTCTCGGCCGACCTGGAGAACGGGTTCGCCGACAGCCCGGCAGGGGTCGCCGAGACCATGGAGCTCGCCGCCGGGGCGGGCCTGGCGGGCTGTTCGGTGGAGGACTTCACCGGCGACCCCGCCAACCCGATCTACGAGAAGTCGCTGGCCGTGGACCGCATCGCCGCGGCGGCCGAGGTGACCGCGTCCGGCCCCGTCCGCCTGATACTCACCGGCCGGGCCGAGAACTACCTGCACGGCCGGCCCGACCTGGCCGACACGATCGCCCGCCTCCAGGCGTACCAGGAGGCCGGTGCCGACGTGCTCTACGCGCCGGGCCTGACCGATCTCGCGGACATACGCCAGGTCGTGGCCTCGGTCGACCTGCCGGTGAACGTGCTGGCCCTGCCGGGCGGCGCGCCGGTATCCGAGCTCGCCGCGGCCGGAGTCCGCCGGGTGTCGGTCGGCGGCGCGTTCGCCTTCGCCGCGCTTGGCGCGGTGGTCCAGGCTGCCACCGAACTGCGCGAGCAGGGCACCTACGGCTACGGCAGCCTGGCCGCCGTCGGCCGCGCCGCTGCGAACGAGGCCTTCGCCGGCTGAGAGA
>Ga0335081_10008469_pt1 | contig 16503 bp, 13 predicted proteins | sample Lox_Sample_35_FD_206713 | JGI IMG/M metagenome (GOLD analysis project Ga0335081, IMG submission 206713) | Soil microbial communities from Loxahatchee National Wildlife Refuge, Florida, United States - Lox_Sample_3.5 | ecosystem: Environmental > Terrestrial > Soil > Wetlands | place: USA... | reverse complement strand
CACCAGTGATGGCCCAATCGGCTCGCTACCGGCTTTGCCGTTCAACGATTCGCGCTGAGCGCGCCGCGAATCGAGCAGCGCCAGCACCTGCGCCGTCTTGCCCACGCCCATATCGTCCGCCAGGCAGCCGCCGAAACCGAAGCGGCGCAGAAACTCCATCCAGCCCACACCCTCGCGTTGATAGTCGCGCAACTGGCCCACGAAGCCGGCCGGCTGCTCCACCGCGCGGATACCGGCAAAGCCGCCAATCTCCTTTCGGACGCGCGCGAAGGTTGCGTCGCAACTGGCTTCCGGCTGCGATGCCAACAGCGCGTCGAGCAGCCCGGCCTGATTCCGCCGGAAGCGGACGTGGTCCGCGCCCGCCGTTCCCAGGCCCGCCAACGCCCCATAGCGCTGCAGCCAGTCTTCCGGCAGCAACCCATAAGTGCCGTCATCCAACAGCACCATTCCTTCGCCGCGGCGTACGGCTGCCAGGAGCGCGGGCAGCGTAGCAGTAGCCCCGCCATAGTCCACTTCGCCGTGCAGCTCAAACCAATCCACTCCTGACGAGACGGCCACGCGCACGCTGCCGGGACGGCGAAAGGTCTTGCCCTCAGCTTCGATGTGCCAGCCGGCTTCCAGGCAAGTGCGCACCACGCCGGGCAGCTTCTTGGGCGACATTTGCCAGGCCGGCTCGTCTCCCGGTTCCGTGTACGCCGGTGTCGAAACACTGAACGAGCGCAGACGCTCGAGCGCCGCCTGTTCCGCCTGCCGGTCGCGCACCACCAGCGTGCGCGTCGCCGAATCGTACGTCCCGCGCGCCTCGGTCGCCTGCGTAACGCGCCGGCCGTCATAGTCGAACGAGAGCTGCACCAACAAGCGTTCCGTATCCCAAGCGTTCGGCTTGAACGCGCGAACCGTCAGGCAGGGCCGCGGCGACGCCACCACCTCCCGGTAGCGCAACTCCTCCGGCAATTCCAGGCGCACACCCACAGGGTGCTCGAGGACCGCGCCCAGCATTTCTTCGGTATATTTTTCCGCTGCCTCAATGCGGCCGGCCTGCCGTAAATAGGTGATCCACTCCAATGGCGCCGCTTCTTCCAGGCGGCTCACCCGTTCCCGCGTGAACACCAGGCCTTCGGTTACCAGAGCCACGCTGCTGAGTTCCACCAGCTCCTCGCCGCGGCGCAGCCAGCCTGCGAGCACGCACTTTTGGTCCGCACAGCTCAAGCGCAACTCGAACCGCCAGGGTTCGCCATCGTCCCACTCGAGCGGCGACAACTGCTCGTCGCTGTACGGCGTCAGTTGCAGAAATGCGCGCCCCGAGCCGGCGACCAGCGGCATCACCACCGCCGCCAGCGCGTGCTTTACGCGATAGCTCGCCGGAACCGTGTCGTACCAACCGGAAGTAGCCCAGCTATACTCGCCCGCGACTCCCGTGAGCAATCCCAAAATCCGCCGGTCCAGCGCGTCCGGCAAACGTGGGACCATCGCCGATGGCATGCGCGGCGGAACATACTTCTTCCACCCGCCGCTGCGTTTCGGCTCGCGCACGAGCAGCCGGATTACCAAGCCTCCTCGCTGGATGCTGCTTGGCACATCCACCACGTAGAGAAGTTCCTTCACTGCCGGCCAGGTGTCTTCGCCGTGTCGCGGGGCCTGCCCAATTTCATTCAGCCGCTGCCGCCACGCCGGCGCCTTGGGCGGCGGCACGATCGTCAACTGCGGCGGTGGCGGAGCATGGCGTTGTGGTGTGACGTAGTCCGGCTCTGCTGCGATCTCACCGAATTGCCGCGGGTTTCCGAAGTCATAGGCCACCGGAACCGGCCCGCGCATGGAAGCCGTGCTCAAATGGCCCTTTGCCTCCGCCGCCAGCACTGTTGCCCAAAGATGTTTGCACGGGCCCCCGGAACCGAAATAGGGGCACGCGCACCGCAAACTCAGCCCGTCGGCCGGGTCCCAGCGGATCTCCACCTCATACACGCGCGACCCCTTCACCCACGCATGCACGCGCGAATCCGACGCCCGGTCGATCTGCACCGCGCCCGTGCGGTAATAATTGGCGCCGCGCGAGCGCGTGCCAATGTCGAAATCTTGCTCCAGTGCGGAAGTCAGCCTCATCGAGCTGCCGGGGTGAGAGGGGAGATCGATTCCATTTTACCGTGCGCCGCGCGTTAATTCTTGCCGGCCACGATATCCACCGCGAATCCCGCGTCGAGCGACGAGAGTCCCTCCATCTGCACGAAGCTCGCGGCTGGCGCGTGCACCACGTCGGTCACGCTGGGCCAGAGCGCCAGTACCTGGTCCTCAATTTTCTGCGACAGCGGATAGAAGTGCGCAAACCTCACATCGTGCATGGTGACTCCCGCAGGTTCCAGTGCTTTCGCGAGCCGTTCCAAAGCCAGGCGCGCGTCGGCCTCTTGGTAACCAAACGAAATCTGCGTGCCGCTCAAAACCACGTTCGGCGCAGCCACCACGCCGATCTGCGGGCCGGCCTTTGCCGGCGGGTTTGCTATCCGCAAGCCGGCCACCGCCTCGCATGCCGCCACCGCTCGCATCGGCGCACGCTGGGCTTGCACGTAGTCAAGCGCCGCTTTCGCATACGTCGATTCGACCACTCGGCGTGTAGCCGCGATGTTGTCGAGCGAACTCAAGAAACAGGTGACCCGCAGGACGTCGGACGCATCCGCCCCCGCGTCCTCGACCAGCTGCCGCAACCGCGTCAACGATTTCTCCGCTAATGGCCCAACCGGGTCCAGCGGGCTCGCCGAGGTGGCCACCGGCGCGGCAAAGTACGCCAGCCCGCCCGGGTAGAGATCTCTTTTTCCGGCAGCGACCGCTTCGAAAACAATCTGCGCTCCTTCGAGTGGCAGACCGCCCGCTTGAATCAGGCTGAGAGCCGGCAACGGCTGCTTGCGCTCTGTGAACGTCTCGCTCACCAGTTCGCGTACCCGCCGCAGATCTCCTGAGCCCGCCACGAACGCCCGTAAATGCAAAACGGCGTTGCCGCCGGCCTGCCGCTCCAGCACTTTGAGCGCGTCCCGGGTCTGCTGCGAAAGCAGCCCCTTGGCCGACAGCGGCGTGGTATAAAACAATAGCCGCCGCGTCGGACCAATTACCGAACTGGGAAGCTCTTTGGGGAGCTGCAGCGCTTGCGTGAGGTCTTCGTCGGCCTTTTTCTTTTTAGCCGACAACCCCACGGTCAGCGCCAAAGCAACGGCGAGAACCGCAATACACTGTTTGGTGTGTGGTGAAGCCAAGCCCGATTAGGATTCTAGCAGACTCCCGGAACTAGCCACTCGCCGGGCCGGAACCATACTTGACCGAAAATTGGCTTCGTTCTTGAATTTCTGCAAATTGCCCACTGGGTAGTGGGTCAGCTTACATCCGGTGTCCGCACAGAGGCCTTTCAAAAGAACCCCCTACCGGGTATCCAGTTCACCTTGCGCCTGCCCCCTGAGCTGACACAAACAGTTAAGACACTGCTTACCGTTCGATGATAATTCGTTCCTTCTGATCGGGCAATCGGGTTACGCTGGCCGTGTCGGTGAAGCGGAGACGGGCTCTGGTGGCGACCAACCCGATCGGGGAATAGCCGGCGCACTCGCACTAACGTGTGACACGTTGTTGCCTTCCCGACAGCCCGTCCCGGTCGGCTCCCTGCAACGCCAGATTTCGGAGCCCTGTACCCTGCCCACAGATACCCCTGTCCAACGCTTCAAGTGCGGCCTCACGACCGCCTTCGCATGGCTCGGGGCCAGGGTGGTTCGCTACACCTTCCCTGTACGACTCTTGCATTCGCTACTCCATGCCGGTTTATCCCGGCGCTATCCGGCCGAAGGCCCGGCCCCACAACGCGTAGAACGCACGAATCCAAAATTCGGCAGACGACAGAAAACGATCGTCTACCCTACCATATGCGCTAATCTATTCGGTTAATGACTGTCGAAGAGATTCGTGAGCTGATTCAGCTTGCTGCCGAGACGGGGATCGCAGAGCTCGAAGTTCAGCGCGGGGAGAACCGCGTGCGGATTCGGCGCGGTGGTGCGGCCGGACAGGAGATCCTGGTAACGCCAACGGTACCGGTACCGGTTCCGGCTCCTGTGCCACTGGCCGTCGGGAGCCCGCGCGAGAACCTGGAGCAGCCGACTGATTCCGGCGTCGTGCTGGTCAAGTCTCCAATCGTAGGCACGTATTATGAATCTCCCTCGCCGGGCGCTCCGCCGTTCGTGCGCGTGGGGGAGCGAGTCCAGCCGGGCAAGGTCCTCTGCATCATCGAATCCATGAAGCTGATGAATGAGATCGAGGCGGAGACGGCGGGCATCGTGGAAAGCAAATTGGTCCTCAACGGCCAACCGGTGGAATACGGGGAGGCTCTATTTGCCGTCCGGCCGATTTAGGAAAATCCTGATTGCCAATCGCGGCGAAATTGCCGTACGCATTATCTGCGCGTGCCGGGAACTGGGGATTCAAACCGTAGCGGTCTATTCCGAAGCGGATCGCTACAGCTCGCACGTGCGATTCGCCGATCAGGCCATTTGTATCGGGCCGGCAAAAAGCGCCCGCAGCTACCTGGACGTACCCTCCATCATCAGCGCGGCCGAAATCACGAACGCGGATGCAGTCCACCCTGGTTACGGGTTCTTGAGTGAGAACGCGGGTTTCGCCGAAGTCTGCGAAACCTCCGGCCTCCATTTCATCGGACCGAAACCGGATGTGATCCGTTTGATGGGAGTGAAACAGGAGGCGCGCGCGTTCATGCGCGACATGGGCGTGCCCGTGCTGCCTGGCTCGGCCGGAGTTCTGGAAACGCCGGAGGAAGGCCTCGAAGTCGCCGCGCGGATTGGGTACCCGGTGATACTGAAGGCTTCGGCCGGCGGCGGTGGCCGCGGCATGCGCGTCGTCCAAAATGCCGATGAACTTCCCAGCCAGTTTGTGCAAGCGCAGCAGGAGGCGGAAGCCGCATTTGGTGTGCGCGACGTGTACCTGGAGAAGTTCATCGCCGCGCCGCGGCACATCGAATTTCAAGTGTTGGCGGACGAGCTTGGCAGCGTGGAGATTCTGGGCGAGCGCGAATGCAGCATCCAGCGGCGTCACCAAAAACTGGTGGAAGAGGCGCCCTCGCCGGCGATGAACGATCAGCTTCGCTCGGAGATCGGTGCGGTTTTGCAGAAAGCTCTGTCGGCGGCTAGATACACCAATGCGGGCACCGTCGAGTTTCTAATGGACGAGGAGGGGAAACTCCATTTCATCGAAGTGAACGCCCGCGTGCAGGTGGAGCATCCGGTCACGGAGATGGTTACAGGCATCGACATCGTGAAGAGCCAGATCCGCATTGCCCAAGGGGAACGCCTGCGCAGCATTCTGCGCGGCCCGGTGCAGTTGCGCGGGCACGCCATCGAATGCCGGATTAACGCGGAGAATCCCGAAACGTTCGTGCCCTCGCCGGGCCGCGTCACCGGGTTCCATGTCCCCGGCGGTGTCGGCATCCGCGTCGACACATGGGCGTATTCCGATTGTGTGGTGCCGCCTTACTACGATTCGCTGGTAGCCAAGCTGATCGCTCACGGCTGCGACCGCGGGGAAGCCATCCGCCGCATGAGCCGCGCGCTCGAGATGTTCGTCATCGAAGGGATTCACACCTCCATTCCGCTGCACAAACGCATTCTGGCCGACCCTGCTTTCCAGGAAGGGCGCATTGACACCAACTTCATCTCCCGATTGCTGGCCCCCGCCGCCAACGCTGAATCGCGGGCCTAAGGTAAGCCTGAAGGCGCGGCTTGTCCCCGCGCTGATCTGCACCTTTCTCGGTTTGAGTTGGCAGCTCTTGACTGTGCACTTCAATTACCACGGAAATCTGACGGCGCTGTTTTGTACCGGTGTGCAGTTGCCGATTCCGCCGACACTCGAGCGCGAGCACATCTACCGCTTTCCCAACAGCAACGGCTACGACGGGCAGGTTTACCACTACATGGCGCATGACCCGCTGTACCGAACCGAGATTGGGCATGCTATCGGCGATCCCGGTTTCCGCTATCGCCGGATCCTCTTACCGGCGATGAGTTACGCCCTAGCGTTAGGCCACCAGCAGTGGATCGATCGCGCGTATTTCTTCTGTAACCTGTTCTTCCTGTTTCTGGGATCCTGGTGGCTGGCAACGTTGCTCCTAGGCGTCGGAATTCATCCGGGCTTCGCGGCTCTGTATGTGCTTGTGCCGGCTTCACTGATGTCGCTTGACCGCATGGTCGTGGATCTTGCACTCACGTCTCTCGTGCTGGGGTTCGCCGTTTACGCGACTGCGCAGTCGCGCTGGCGCCGCTATCTTGTGTTGGTCCTGGCAGCGTTGTGCCGTGACACCGGTTTCATCCTGGCGATCGCCTCCGCGGTACCGCCGCTGATCGGCCGACGCTTCCGCACTAGCCTTTTCTGGTTATCAGCACTGCTACCGGCGCTCGCCTGGTACGCGTTTGTACGATGGCATGTCGGCATAGGGCGATACGATCCCATCGAGCCGCTTACTGCTCTTTGGGAAAGTTTGCTACATCCGATGCATTATCCGTTTGCCCCGGCGGTTACGGCAGGTGTACATGTTCTCGATGGCCTGATGACTCTGGGACAGGTAATCGGGATCGTGTTAGGGCTGCGCCGCTTGAAGGACGCGGTGCTCGATCCCGTCCGGACAACCCTTGTTCTGTGGGCAGTCTTGGGTATTCTCTTGCCCCGAAGCGTTTGGTCGGAATTCTATGGTGGCGCGAGAGTACTCACCCCGTTGCTATTGCTCGAGTTTCTGAGGAGTTTTTCGGAACGGAGACCGATCGATCGTCTGCCCTTGCTACTGGTATGCCCACGCATCTGGATCCAGATGCTTCCGCAGGTGGGCGGGGTTTTGCGCGGCATGCTGGCCGGGTAGCGCCGCGCGGAAGCGCGGCGGCGGCCCCGAAGGGCCGACCCCACCTACTAAAACGGGAATCGGCTGCGGGTGGTTGTCGTGCTGCTGGCAGGCGACGGACTCACCACCACTGGCGGCGACTGGTAATTGCCGAAGTTCAAATCGCTCGCGCTGAAGGTGACGGTACGGTCGAGGACCATCTCCACCGTGGTGCCTTTGTCCAGAACCGCATCGGGACCTCTGGATAGCAGCACGCCAATCATGCCGATCGCTGCTCCTCCTGCGGCTCCGATCCCCACTCCTAACCCGGGATGGCCCAGGCCAAGGCCGCCGATCAGCCCGCCCGCGCTGGCGCCGGCCGCCGTGGTTTCGCCAACGGTTTCGAGATCACCCTTCTTGTTGCCCTCGCTGGTAACTTTGCCTTCGTCACGATCCAGGGTCCCAGGGGCCGTGCCCTCGAGGCCGCCAATGCGTGCGCGGAAATCGCGCATCACGCCATTGGGCAGCGTCAGCGAATCGAACCGGACGTAGAGCTCGCCACGGCCTTTTACGCGGCCCGGCTTTTTGATCTGCGTGACCGTCCCGGCCACGAAGCTGCCCACCGGTATGACGATCTTGCCGTTCACCAGGACCGGAAATACCGTCTCCAGATAGACGCGGTCGCCCGGCATCGAATGCTTGGTGCTGATACCGTTGATCAAGGTCAACGGCACCTTGGTCCCAGTATCCAGGGTGTAAGTAGCTGGCTTAGGCGGTTCGGTGGGCGCAGCACTCGGCTCCTCGGCTGACACCAGCGCCGCGCTAACCAAGGTTAACGCCAGATAAATCCGTGCGAGCATACTACTCCTCAACCGATTCTAGTCTATATCTCTAACGCGCAGCATCACGAACCGGTTGCAGCTAACTGGAGGCCCGCTGTGCTTTCCTGTCCGGCCACGGTTACTCGGATCTCGGGATTGCTTCCCATGGTTGCAGGCAGGGTCAGATTGATTTGATAAACGCCGGCCGAGCCTGGCGTCAAGCCCGCATAAAAGACGCTCCCGGGGGCCACTGCGGCGCCGTCCAGGAATAACTCGAGCGGGTTCACCAGTAAGCCAGGATACTGTGGAATCTCGAACACTTCCGGCTCGGGCGCCGTCCTTCCCAGCCCGGTGGCGTAAACCACGACCACCTCGCCGGGCCGCGCCGGCGCGTCGGCAGTAACTAACGAGTAGTCCGCGCCGTGCTGGGCGATGACGAAGCCGCCGGAGGAAAACAAGCGTGGAGCGGCATCCACCAATGCAATCTGGGCCTCGGGTCCTGTAACGCCCTGGCGCACCACGCGGACCGGAACAGTGCCAGACAATAAATTGTCGGGCACCACAAAGTTGATCTGTGCCGGGCTGACATAAATTAAGGGCGAAGTCAGATTGTTCACGTACACGCGCACGTCCGCCAAGTAATCCGGTAACAAATTCCCTTGCGAATTATTCGCGGTATAAGCTTCGGTTCCGAAGGAAAGATTGGCACCGAAGATCGAGACGATCGAACCCGGTGCGAAAGGAGCGGGCGTGAAATCCGCCCCGTTGAGAATGCTATCGGGGGCGTAGGTCGGCGCTTGTCCCCAGACGGCGTAGCTTGCCAGCGCCGCCAGTACCAGCCATCTGTAAAACATGGAAATTCCATTGTAATACAGATATCGATATCTGAAAATACCAATAAAATGGCGGGCGATTTCGGAAATGAAATCTTATGACGGGTTCTGCGACTCCACCAATGAATCCACGCTGCGCAGCACCCGTTCCAAGTCGCTCTCTTGCACCGGCTTGGCCACCACGAACCGTCCGTCTCCATCAAAATCGGCGGAAAGCTCGGCGTCGAACTGATCGGAAAGCAAAACGAATCCACCGACTCGCGATTGCATTCGCTCGGAGAGTTCCACCCAGTTCAAGCCCGGCGCGTGGACGGAGCAGAAGGCGGCGTCGAATCGCATCCGTTGCGACAATTCCAGGCCGGCATCGGCGTTATCGACCGGAACGACTCGGTAGCCGTGATTGGCCAGCAGAGACAGCAACTGCCGCTGCGACGCATCGTCGGGCTCGATCACCAGGGCGGTCATTTGGCGGCCGCTGCTTCTGGGCTGAGTCGCCTCCTGGCTGGTGATGGTCCGCTCGCGTGTAAGCGGCAAATCTACTTCGAAGCGCGGGTAGGCGTGGTCCTTTTCGATGAGCCGGACTTCGCCGCCATGCCCGCCGATGACACCGCGGGTCACTCCCAGGACGGACGCGGTTTCCTCGGGCGAGCGGGCTTCGGGCGGAGCGCTAAACGTAATCTCGACTGACAGCCGCTTCGCCAGAATGCTGGCGCGAATGGTGATGCTCTTGTCGGGGGCTTGCGCGAGCGACTGTTCCGCGTGAACAAAGAGGGTGAGGAAGGCTTGCTCGAGCTGCCCGTGCGACCCGGTCACGAACAGGGCATCGGGCAAGGTCAGGTCCTCGACCCGGATTCCCGAAGCTTTCCAATCGCGCTCGCGGAACTCGATGAGGTTGCGCAGCAAGGTGGTCACGTTGACCGGGCGCGCGTCGCTTTGCTCGGCTGCCGCGAAGGAGACCAGCCGCGACACAATTGCGGAGGCTTTCTGCGCCTCGGCAGCGATGGCGCGCATTTCGCGATCGCCGGCGGCATTCGACGATCGCACCAGCGACCGCCCGGCCAGTTCGGAAATCGAGGCGAGCGGCGTCTGCAGCTCATTCACCACACCCGATATGAGGCGGCCCACCGCCGCCAGCTTCTCCGTTCGAAACAGTTGTTCCTGCACGAATCGCTGGTCGAGGAGCCGGATGGCGACGCCGATCTGGTTCACCAGATGCTGCGCCAATGCCTGCTCATCGGCCGTAAAGACGCGGGTTCGCTCGTGCTGATCGAGTTCCACCACGCCAGCCACTTCACCTTGCGAGAGCATGGGAACGAACAGCAGCGATTTCGGCGCGTTTTGGCCGCCGGCCGGCGCGATCGGAAACGGGCTGCGTTGAATGTCCGGAATCGCCAGCAGCGTCCGGTAGTGGAAGCAGGCTACGGCGCCCGCGTGCGTTCCTCCAGGAGGCGCGGAGAGCGAGATGGCGACCGGCGAATGGTCTTCGGAAACGATTTCGTCGAGCGTTTTGGCGCCGCGGTTGTAGACGTACATGTGAACGCCAGATACGCCCAGAACGCGCGGCAAAGCTTCATCGACGGATGCGAGAATCGCCTCAATGGAGGGCGCGCTGAGGATTTCCTCACCCAATTGATAGGTCTTGCGCAGCCGCTCGCGTTGCCCGCGGGTACGCCGCTCGCGGCTCCAGAGCGCGAAACCGATCGCGAGCACGGCCAGTATTCCCGCCGCCACGGCAATCGGCGGCACCGGTGCGCTTCGCTCGGCGAGCAGGAGCTCAGCCCGAGCGGGGATAGCCCGGAGACTGAGGACAGCAAGCGCGACCGTCCGCACCGCCAACCGTCTCAGAGTACCGGTTTCTGACTTCGTAACCATGGCTCCAGCTTCCCGCTGCCAAAATTATCGATGGTTAATTCCGCCCCCGGCAAGTCCCCATGAGTCGTAAGGACCCCGATAACTCTGGCTCCCGCCGCCCTCGCTGCCTCGATTCCAGCATAAGAATCCTCAAATACGAGGCAATTGGCCGCTGCAATTCTCAACAACTCTGCGGTTCGAAGGTAGATGTCCGGGTGGGGCTTGGGATGGTGCACCTGGTGTCCATCCACCACCACTCGAAAAAAGTCGCGCAACCCGGCGCGCTCTAAAATGAACGCGACATTGGCAGGCTCGGCGTTGCTTGCCACGGCCATAGGGTCATGTCGATGACACTCGAGGAAGGCGCGCAGTCCGGGCATGAGAATCTCTTCAATCCGATCGCCTGCCAGTTGGCGGTAGAGCTCTTCTTTGGCAGCGCCGCGCGCCACAACCTCCTCCGGCGTGAGCCGGTCTCCGTAGTAGGCGCGGACGATTTCGTCGTTGCGACGGCCGTACATGTCCTGGCGCATCGCTTCGGTGGTCTCGAGCCCATACCGCCGGTTGAAGATTTCCCAGGCCTGAACGTGGAGCGGATTGGAGTCGATCAGCACGCCGTCCATGTCGAATACCAAAGCCAGGCCTTGGGCGAGGCGCGGCTCTGCTGGGCCGGCTGCGCTCATCCTTCTTCTCGAAGGCCGGTTTCGATCCAGTTCAAGTAATTCGCCGCCCCTTCTACCACCGGTAGGGCGAGCACTTCCGGAATCTCGTAGCTATGCGCCTTCTCGAGTGCAGCCATGAGCCGTTCGAATCGATCGCGCGACGACTTGATCACGAGCAGCCACTCCTCTGCCGACTCCAGCGCTCCCTTCCAGCGATAGTAGCTGCGCACGCGCGGAATCACGTTGACGCAAGCCGCCAGGCGCTGCTCCACCATGCTACGGGCCAGGGATTCGGCCTCCTGCTCGGAGGCGCAGGTGCTCAGTACAACAATCTTGTCGGTCATGGAAATTTTCCGGAACAGATCGGAGAAGGCAATGCTAACATTATTTCTCCGGGCCCATTTTCATATGCAGATTTCGTTACCCCGATTTGGTTACGGGATCGTATTTATTCTGGTTGCGGGTTATGCTTTATTCACGTTGCAGGGGCCAAGAGGAATCCCGGCCCTGTTCGAAAAGCGCCGGCAGATCCAGGCCGCCGAAAAGCATAACGCAACTCTGGCGCAGGAAAACGAGCGCGTGCGAGAACACATCCAGCGCTTGGGCGATAACCCCGCTGAGCAGGAGATGGAGATTCGCCAGCGCCTGAAGCTTGTGCATCCGGGTGAGAAGGTTTACATCCTCGGCAAGTAGGCGATTCGCGCCGGGAACCTTTTTCGCCGACACGGCGTCCAACCCCGCCGAATGGGATCTGGAGTTGTTTCTCTCGTCCACATGATGCGGTGGTGTCTCGCTCTCATCACGGTTTCCTTTTCCCTCCTCGGGCAGGACGCGGCACTGGAACGCGCGCGCCGGGTGAACCTGGAACGCGCCTCGAACATGCCGAATTTCGTGGCGGACGAGACCGCGGAGCGATACATGCGTCGTTTTGGCTCATCGAAATGGAGACATGAAGACACCATTGAGACTGAAATCACGGTCAGAGGTATTCAAATTACCCGGGAGAAGTGGCGCAGGAACGGCAAACCGGTGACTCCAGACCGCGACGACATGCACATGCCCTCAACAGGCTTCGCCGCTGCTCTGAAGCCGCTGTTCAATCCGGCATGCCCCACTATGCTGGAATCTGCGGGCCGCGATGAATCGCGTGGAAGGCCGGCATTGGTCTATCGCTTCCGTTCTCCGGCGTATGGCTGCTTCGGCAATTTGTATGGGCCCGCGCCATACAATCCGGCGCGAACCGGGCGGGTTCTCATCGACGAACCCACGGGGGAGATTCTGCAGTTCGAAGAGGAAGCCACCGGATTCCCAAGGGGATTCGTGTTCTCTCAAAGGAATCAGGTCATGACTTGGGATTCGGTGAGGATCGGAGATGCTTCCCATTGGCTGCCGGTGGCCGCGGATTTCATCTGGCGCATGGGCAATGGTGAGCTCTATCGGGCGACCATCGAATACAAGAATCACCGGCACTTCGAGGCCGCGACGAACATTACATTCAAGTGACGAGGAGGCGAGAATGGTCGTTAGCTAAAACGACTGTACATTCGCTATCCATTGTTAGTTTCGAAGAAACCATCCCTTTGCGATCTTGTAGTGTAGATACCCGACGCGTTGCTCTCCAGTAGGACGGGGCTTACGAGACGGGTACCTAAAGGAAAGGCGCAGCCACGTGGCCGCACAACCGGAGTTCGGTTTTTCCGCGGTCGGCCTTCACATTCCGGGCCGTTCCCACTTCCAACAGACCAGTCTGCTCGACCAGTTCAACGACGCCATCGTGGCCCTGGACAAGGACTTTCAGATTAAATACTGCAATGCCGCGGCCGAGAAGCTCTTCGGCTGGGGCATGGCCGAGGCCCTCGACCAGCCGTACCGGGTGGTTGCCGGCACCGTGGTGACCGAGGCTGAGCGCAAGGCGATTCACCACGACATTCTCACTCGTGGTTCGTGGAACGGCGAGATCATCTGCACCAACCGCGAGGGAAAACAGTTCGTCGTTCACGTCTCGTGGTCGGTGCTCCGGGATGAGAGCGGAGACGCCCATCAGGTGATCGGCATTCATCGTGATATCACTGCTCCCAAGCAAATGGAACAAGCTCTGCGCGCTACTCAAGACCGCCTCAAGTTAGCCCAATCCATGCTCTCGCTGGGAACGTGGGAAGTGGATCTGGAGAGCGGAACCGTGGAGTGTTCCGAGCAGCTGCTGCGCCTGTATGGCACTGACGAAACGCGGCAACGCCTGAGCCTGGCGGAATGGCACCGTTACATCCTTCCGGAGGACCGGCGAATCATTGCGGATTCGTGGGACAACTTCCGCCTGGGCCGGCCGTTCGAAGGCCAGTACCGCGTCATCTGGCCCGATGGATCTCTGCACTGGTTTCATAGCAAGGCATTAGCGGTCTTCGATGAGCAGGGGCACGCCATCCGTGTCATCGGCGTCGACTTTGACATCACGCCGCACAAACACATCGAGGAGGAGTTAGCTCAGGCCAAGGCAGCCGCAGAGGCCGCCAGTCGCGCCAAAAGCGAGTTCCTCGCCAACATGAGCCACGAAATCCGTACGCCCTTGAATGGCGTCGTGGGCATGACCGAGCTGGCGCTCGAAACAGAACTCGACCCGGAGCAGCGGGACTATCTCACCACGGTGAAGATCTCGGCCGATTCGCTCCTTACGGTGATCAACGACATTCTGGACTTTTCCAAGATCGAGGCCGGGAAACTGGAACTTGACCCCACCGAATTTCGGCTGCGGGACTTCATGGAAGAGACTTGCAAGCTGCTGGCGTTGCGCGCCCATCAGAAGGGTTTGGAACTAGTCTGCGACGTCGCGCCTTCGGCGCCCGAATGGGTGGTGGGCGATGCGTCGCGCATCCGCCAGGTGCTGCTCAACCTGGTCGGCAATGCGCTCAAATTTACCGAGCGCGGCGAAGTCGTTGTCACTCTGGGCCATCGCGCGAGCGATGGCGAAAACGGCGTGGTTCTGGCCATCGACGTTCGCGACACCGGCATTGGGATCACTCGCGACCAACAAAAGATCATCTTCCAGCCGTTTGCACAAGCCGATGGCTCCACCACCCGCCGATACGGCGGCACGGGCTTAGGTCTTACCATTTGTCACCGTCTCGTCAACCTGATGGGCGGATCGATTGGAATGAAAAGCGAGGTGGGGCAAGGCAGCACTTTCCACTTCACCGTACGGGTGGGCATCGGCAGCGATTTTCCCAGCGAGCGCACGGCTGAACTCAACGCGCTTCCCGCCATTCCTGTCTTGATAGTCGACGACAATTCTACCAATCGACGCATCCTCGCCCAGACTCTCTCACGGTGGGGGATGCAGCCCCTGGTCGCTGAGAGCGCCCGCGACGCGTTGAGACTGTATCACTCCGCCGGCTCCGTCCCGCTGATCTTGAGCGATGTGCACATGCCCGATATGGACGGTTTCGAATTGGCGGGCGAGATCCGCCGGAAATCGAGCGCATCGAAGATTATTCTGCTGACCTCGGGCAGCCATCCGGGCGACATGGCGCGCTGCCGGGAACTGGACGTCGATGCATACCTGACAAAACCCATTGCGCAACGGGAGCTGCGCGCCGCAATCGCGCGGGTTTTGCATCCACTGGTGGCTGATGCGGCCCGGACGGATTCGCCCTTACCGCAGAAGCCGCGCGAACCGCACCAGATCGCTATTGGATCGCTCCGGATTCTTTTGGTGGAAGATAACGCCGTCAATCAGAAGGTCGCTGTCCGCATGCTCGAACGCGAGGGGCATGGAGTGGTAGTGGCCGGCAACGGACGCGAGGCGTTGGCCGCGCTCGAACAGGAGACATTCCAGCTCGTCCTGATGGACATTCAAATGCCCGAGATGGACGGTTTCGAGACCACCATTGCGATCCGCGACCGCGAGCGCGTCGCCGGCGGGCATTTGCCGATTCTGGCCATGACCGCTCACGCCATGAGCGGCGATCAGGAACGCTGTTTGACGGCGGGCATGGATGGCTTCATCGCCAAACCGGTGCGAAAAGCCGACCTGATCCAGGCGATCCACACCGTAGTTGCCCAGTGCAACGCGCCCTACCCCGCGCCGGCCACCAAGCCATAACGGCCGCGGTGGGGCAGACGATCGGTTTGTGTCGTCTGCCACCTTCGCACAACCGGCAGACCACGAAAAGCGCTGGTCTGCCCCACCAGCCGTCGCAGCCCGCACAAGCTTGAGCTATGATGGGCGGACTGGAGGGTGCTATCATGCGCAGCTTGCTCCGTGGTGTCGTCTTGTTTGCGGCGGGAGTTGCCGTCGGAATCTTTCTCATGCAGCCCGGCGCGGCACAACAGAGTCCGAATCCCGGTCTGCGGCTGAACCACGTCGGAATTTTTGCCAAGGACTACGACGCGTCCATGCGCTTCTACACGCAGACCATGGGGCTGCACGAAGCGTTCACGATCCGCGACAAGGACGGCAAGCCGACGCTCACCTATTTGCAGATCAACAAGGAGTCGTTCCTCGAACTGGCGCCGGCGGGCAATCGTCCCGTGGGACTTAGCCACGTCGGTATCTGGCCGGAGAATCTGAACGCCACCGTTGCGGCGTTGCGCCAGCATGGGCTCACGGTGAACGATCCGCGAACCGGCGCAACCAAGACGAGCATCACCAACGCCATGGACCCCGACGGAATCAGGCTCGAGCTGCTCGATTTTCTGCCCGATTCGCTGCCGCGAAAAGCGATGGATTCGTGGAAGTAACGCGCAGGTCTCGGTGGCGCAGACCGTCGCCTTTCAGCGGTCTGCGATCGGACAGACGACGCAAAGCGATTCGCAAAGGCCACCGCTCTTTGGTCGCGGGTCGGTATGCGTTCCGTTTCCGAGCCGCGACCGTAGGGAGCGGTGATCTGTCCAGCACAGACCTCCGGTCTGTGTTTGGAAGTAGCCGCGCTATTTCCCGTCCACCGAGAACGCCAGCAGCACATTCCCCGGCATGCCGCCCGCAGCGACGTAGCCGGAGTTGGCGAAGAGCATCCCTCCACCGACCGCTGGGCCAGGCCCGTCGATGGTTCCGCCGCGGCCCTCGACGCCGTTGACCGTCTTGTAAGTGCCCACCGTGTCGAAATCCCAGAGGATGCTGCCATCCTTGGTGGAGTAGCCGCGCAGATGGCCGTCCATCGAGCCTGAGAACGCCACACCGGGGATGGCCGTCACGGCCGCGGATTGCGCCGGGCTGCAGCGCGTGCGAGTACCGCAGCCGATCGGCGGCGCGTACCAAACCCGCTCGCCGGTGGCCACTTTTAGCGCGAACATGCCGCCGCCCTGGTTGGGATCGGCATCGGTCAGCGTGCTGAACGTCAGCATGATGCGCTTGATATCGGATACCGCGACATAAAGATTCGCACCGTCGGTGGCCGAACCCCACTGCACGCCGCCCATCGTGCCGCCCTTGCCCACGCGCACCTGCCAGAGGACTTCGCCCTGCTGGTCCGGATCCAGGGCATGAACCACGCCGGATT
>Ga0335081_10008468_pt1 | contig 16506 bp, 18 predicted proteins | sample Lox_Sample_35_FD_206713 | JGI IMG/M metagenome (GOLD analysis project Ga0335081, IMG submission 206713) | Soil microbial communities from Loxahatchee National Wildlife Refuge, Florida, United States - Lox_Sample_3.5 | ecosystem: Environmental > Terrestrial > Soil > Wetlands | place: USA... | reverse complement strand
GACGCCTAGCTGCCGCTGCACCGCAGGGGAGGTGAGGCCGATCTTCCGGCCCACCACCACCGCACCGCTCGCGACCCTGCGGCGGGTCAGCTCCTGCTGCACGGCGTAGGCGACGGCGATGTCGCCGTCGCCGAGGAGGTCCCGGACGGGTGCGACGGGCCTGCCCTCCTGCAGCGCCTGGGTGATGCGCGCGGCAGCCTGCAACAGGGCATCCGGACCAGCAGAAACAGAAGTCATGTCGACGATCACGTCCTCGAGGTGGATAGTGCAACTATCGTGGGCCAGGAGTGGCTGTCCGCCCACGCGGTCGTTCCGCTGATCGGCACGCGATCTGCGGCAGGTGACGTCGGGTCACGCGCTGCTTGTCGACGGCCCGGATGCAGCTGCTCGTGGTTCAGCAGGTGCTGATCGACCATCGCGTTGAACGCCTCCGGTTGCTCCACGTTGGCCAGGTGCGCGGCGCCGTCGATGACCTGCAGTCGCGCCCCCAGCACCAGCGCTGCGATCTGCTCAGCCAGACGCGGCGGGGTCACCTGATCAAGCTCGCCCGCAATCACCAGGGTCGGCGCGGTGACGCGGGGCAACAGCGCGCGAGCGTCGTACGTGGCCAGGGCGTCGCAGCAGGCGGCATAGCCCTCGGGCAGCGTGCTGGCCAGTATCGCCAGCGACGCCGCATATGTGTCCGGCTCGCGCTCGGCGAAGCCGGGGGAGAAGCGCCGGCCGGCGGTGAGGCGCACGATCTCGTCGAGGCCCTCGGCGCGGACGTGGGCGGCGCGGGTGCGCCAGAACTCCTCGGAGTACTGCGCCGCAGCGCAGGCGATCACGGCCGCGCAGACGCGGTCCGGGTATGCCGCGGCCAGCGCATGCGCGACGGCTCCGCCGAAGGACAGGCCCACGATCGCGAACTGCTCGACACCGATCGAGTCGAGCAGGCGTACGACGTCGTCGGCGAACCCGTTGACCGTGCACCGAGCCTCGGGCACCGGGGTTCCGCCGTGACCGGGGAGGTCGACTGCGATCGTGCGGAACCGGGAGGAGAACTCCCGGATCTGAGGCTCCCACATCGCCCGAGTGGTGCCGAGCGATCCGACGAAGACGAGGGCGGGCGCCCCCACCGGGCCGTTGTCGGCGTAATGGGGACAGGTCACCGCGACCGTGCCGTCGCCACGGCGAACCCTGCGATCCACGCCGGAATCGCCTCGTAGAAACGCGACGTCATCTCGTAGGGCCCGCTCGCGGCCAGGGAGGCGAACGCGGCGATCCAGGTCCGGACCTCGTGTGCGGAGCCACCGCCCTCGGCGGCCATCCACTCCACGGTCCAGGAGTCGAACTCCGCGAGCTCGCCCTTTTCCAGGTGGTCCAGCAGCAGGTTGTCCCAGGTGGGGTTGATCGGGATCATCGTGGTCGATCCGGCGGCGTAGTCGCGTCCTGCCTGGACGACACGCTGCTCGCCCTTGGCGCGCTGCTCCAGGGTCGGGGGGTGGCCCTCGATCAGCGCGTTGGCGACCCTGGGCGGCGCGCCCTCCAGGACCGGCACCGGCGGGTCGTGGGAGAGGCCGCCGGAGCCGAGGAACAGCACCCGCTTGTCCAGTTCGGCGGCGGCCTCGCCGATTGCGGTTCCCAGCGCCCGGATGCGGCTGACCGGGCCGAGCGGGGTGGCGACACCGTTGACGAAGATGGGGACGACGGGCACTTGGTCGATGCCGCCGAAGAGCACTTCCAGCGGCTGGGCGAAGCCGTGATCGACGGTCATCCGGGCGGAGATGGTCAGGTCGACGCCGCGGTCGAGCACGCCCTGGGCCAGGGCCTTCGCGGCGCCGGTGTCGACCGACAGGGGGCCTGCCGCCGAGCCGAAGTCGCCCACCGCGTGCGCCTCGGTGGCCAGGCAGAACGGGGGCATCTCCTTGTAGAAGAAACCGTTGTAGTGGTCGGGCGCGTACAGCACGACCAGTTCCGGGTCGAAGGCGCGGACGAAGGTCCGGGCGTTCTCGACGGCCCGGTCGACGCGGGCCAGGACCTCGGGGGCCGGGTCGTTCTTGCCGATGAGGGGCGAGTGGGACAGCCCGACGGCTGCAGCGGTCATGGGGAAGTCCTTACTGCTGGGGGGCAGGCGGGTGGATGACGAGCTTGCCGGTGAGCACACCGTCGATCATGAGCTGGAAGCCTTTGTGGATGTCCATGAGCGGCAGGGCCCGGTCGATGACCGGGCGGACGCCGGCGGCCTCCAGCAGGCGCAGCATCGCGACCAGCTCGCTGCGGGTACCGCCGGTGGAGCCCAGAATGCGTTGCTGGAGGTAGAAGATGCGGCCCAAGTCCGCGGACGGGTTCATGCCGCTCGTGGCACCGGCGATCACGACCGTGCCACCGGGCCGCAGCGACTTCAGCGAATGTGACCAGGTGGCCTCGCCGACGGTTTCGATCACGACATCGACGCGCTCGGGCAACCGTGCACCGGTGGGCACTGCGGCGCGGGCACCCCAGGTGAGGGCTTCGGCGCGCTTGTCCTCGCTCCGGCTGGTCGCGTAGACGACGGCCCCCGCGGCAGCGGCGAGCTTGATCGCGGCCGAGGCGACGCCACCGCCCGCGCCCTGCACGAGTACGCGGTCACCCGCGGTGATCCTGGCCTGGGTGAACAGCATGCGGTAGGCCGTGGTCCAGGCCACCGGCAGACAGGCGGCCTCCTCGAACGACAACCACGCGGGCTTGGGGATCAGGTTGCGGGTCGGGACGGCGAGGTACTCCGCGAAGGCTCCGTCGTGCCGTTCGGACAGCAGCGCCCGGTTGGGGTCCAGCGTCTCGTCGCCCCGGCCCGCGTCCGGATCCGCGATCACCGGGTGGACGATCACCTCGTTGCCGTCCTCGTCGTAGCCCGCAGCATCGCAGCCGAGAACGATCGGCAGACGGTCGGCGGGATGTCCCACACCACGCAGCGTCCACAGGTCGTGCATGTTCAGCGAGGAGGCCACGACGCGGACGAGTGACCATCCTGGTCTCGGACACGGCTTCGAGACGTCACGGAGCACCAGACCTGACAGCGGGTCGGTGGCGCTCTGGGAGATGGCGGCCGCAGCGATCACGTAGCCACGTTCGCGCGGACCCGGTCACAGGCCACAGCCCGTGTGCCGCTGTGCGAAACGCGCTCTGGAGTCCGGAACTGGCCGGACCGTTCCCTGAGGGCATGACTTCCACCATCGAACCCGCCACCGGTTCCGGGGCCGGCACGAGCGCCTGCGCGAGTGGCTGCGAGCCGCCGCGCCGAGCCGCCACGGCGATGCCTCGCGGTGCCCTGCGGCGCCCGGCGGAGATGACCCGGAACATCGATGTCTCGGGGCTGGTCGATGCCGAGGGCGGCCTGCTGGACCGGGCCATCTTCACCGAGGAGCAGATCTACCGCCAGGAGCTGCGCCGCGTCTTCGCGCCGAGCTGGCTCTTCCTTGCGCACACCGACCAGCTCCACAAGCCCGGCGACTTCTTCACCACCTACATGGGCGAAGACCCGGTCATCGTCACCATGGACAAGAGCCGGCGGATCCGCGCCTTCCTCAACTCCTGCCGGCACCGCGGCGCACGGGTGTGCCGCGCCGATTTCGGTGCCACGCGCAATTTCACCTGCACCTACCACGGCTGGTCCTACGACCTGGAAGGCAAGCTGGTCAGCATCCCCAACAAAGACGGCTACCCGGCCTCTTTCGACGTCAAGGACTGGGGCCTGGTGGAGGTACCGCATGTGGACTGCTACCACGGCCTGATCTTCGGCACCTGGAACCCCGAACCGGTTTCGCTGCGCGAGTACCTCGGCGACATGGCGTGGTACATGGACGCGATGCTCGACCGCGACCCGGAGGGCACCGTGGTGCTCGGCGGCGTGCACAAGTGGGTGCTCGAGGGGAACTGGAAGCTGGCGGCCGAGCAGTTCGCCACCGACTGGTACCACGTGAACATGAGCCACGCGTCCGCGCTGATGGTGCTCTCGCCGACGACCAAGAAGCCGCGGGATGAGATCGTGCACCGCACCGGTCGGCAGTACGTCGACCCGAACGGCCACGGCGCCGGATTCCCGGTGCACCCCAAGAACCGCTTCAACGCGCAGACGGTGCACGAGTGGACGGATTACGCCGCCCTGCGCGAGCGTCTCGGCGACGCCCGGGTGGAAGGGCCGCTCACCGACGGTCACGCCACGGTGTTCCCGAACTTCTCCTACCTGCCGGTCATCGGCTCGGTCCGGGTCTGGCACCCCAAGGGCCCGGACCGGATGGAGGTCTGGGCCTGGACGGTCGTGGACAAGTCCATGCCGCCGGAGGTGCGTGAAGCCCAGCGGCTGTACAACCTGCGCACGTTCGGGCCCAGCGGCATCTTCGAGCAGGACGACGGCGAGAACTGGAGCGAGGTTCAGGCCATCTCGCACGGCTTCATGACCAACCGGGTCGCGCTCAACTACCAGATGGGGCTGGGTTCCGAACGCGAGGACGGCCGCCACCCGGGCACGACCAGCGAACTGTACAGCGACGCGGCCGGCCGCGCCCTCTACGCCCGCTGGCGTGAGCTGATGAACACCCCTGCCTGGCACGAACAGGAGACCCGATGAGCACCGGCATTCGCGTCGCCTCCCTCGACGACATCCCGGAGGGCGAGGGCATCGCGGTCGACAAGACCATCACCGGCACCGCGGACAACATCGCGCTGCTGCGTGACGACGATGGCACCGTGTGGGCGCTCGATGACACCTGCTCCCACGAGGAGGCCTCACTGGCCGAGGGGTGGGTGGAAGGCGGCTACGTGGAGTGCCCGCTGCACTCGAGCAAGTTCTGCCTGAAAAGCGGCGAGGTGCAGGGACTGCCGGCGACCAGGAACACCTGCCCGCACCGGGTGAACGTCCGCGACGGCGAGATCTATCTGTTCCCGAACGAGGCACCCTGATGGTCGACCGTGTCGTGGTGGTCGGGGGCGGCATCGCCGGCGTGAGCACCGTCGCCGCGCTGCGCACCGGGGGCTTCGACGGCGACCTCACTGTGGTGGATGCCGGCGAGTTCCCGTACGACCGGCCTCCGTTGTCCAAGGAGTTCCTCAAAGGGGCCAGGGACCTCAAGGACATCGCGCTGCAGCCTGCGCAGTGGTACGACGACCAGGCCGTGCGGTTGGTGAACCTGACCACCGTCACCGCGCTGCGACCGGGCATCGCCGGGGTGGAACTGTCCGACGGGACCACGCTCTCCGCCGACCGTGTGGTGCTCGCCACCGGCGGCCGGGCAGCACGCCCCCCGATCCCTGGCAGCGACAGCCCCCGGGTGCACGTGCTGCGCACCGCGGAGGACGCCGAGCGGCTGCGCACCGTGCTGGCGCCGGGGGCCAGGGTCCTCGTGGTCGGGGCGGGCCTGATCGGTGCCGAGGTCGCCTCGACCGCGCTCGACCTGGGCTGCGAGATCGTGCTCGCCGACCCGGTGCGCCCGCCGCTGACGGGCGTCGTCGGCGCCGAGGTCGCCGCCTGGCTGCACGAGGTGCACGCCCAGCGGGGCATCACGACCGTGCAGGCCGGGGTGGAGTCCTTCGCCGAGGTCGGCGCCGGCATCGAGGCGAGGCTGGCGGGCGAGGACGAACCCCGGGTTGTGGACGTCGTGGTGCTGGGCGTCGGCATGGTCCCGGACACCGCGCTGGCCGAAGCGGCCGGGCTGGAGGTGGACCGCGGCATCGTCGTCGACGCCGGCCAGGTCACCTCCAACCCCGCCATCCTCGCCGTCGGCGACCCCACCCGAACCCGGCGCAACGGGATGCTGCTGCCCCGGACCGAACACTGGGAAGCCGCCCAGCACGACGGCGAACGTGCCGCCACCACCATCCTCGGCGTCGCGGCACGGGCCGAGAGCGCCCCCTGGTTCTGGACCGACCGGCACCACCTGCACGTCGAGGCCGTGGGCGAGATGGCCGCGGCGAGCACGACCGTCTTGCGGGGACGCCTCGGCGAGCCGCCGTTCGCCGCCTTCGGCCTGCGCGAGGGGCGCCTCGTCGGTGCGGTGGGCGTCGACGACTCCACCGCCGTGCGCGCCGCGCGCCGCATGATCGACCGCGGGATCGCGGTCGACCCGACGCGGCTGGCCGACACCGCCGTCGACCTCCGCAGGCTGCTCCGCGGCTGACGTGCCACCCCGCAGCACACACGCTTGGGCTTTACCCGCAGACGGAATGGAATGACACCACGACCACCACGACCGAGCACGTCGCGTCCTTGAGGGCGGAGCACTGCGGCGGCCGCCATACCACCGAGCCCATGGGAAGAAAAGATCAACTATGAGTCTAAGGATCGTTGTCTGTGTGAAGTACGTGCCCGACGCCACCGGCGACCGGCACTTCGCCCAGGACCTGACCGTCGACCGGGGCGACGTCGATGGCCTGCTCTCGGAGCTCGACGAGTACGCCGTCGAGCAGGCCCTCCAGATCGCCGAGGCCGCCGACGACGCCGAGATCACCGTCCTGACCGTGGGCCCGACCGATACCAGGGACGCGCTGCGCAAGGCGCTGTCTATGGGTGCGGACCAGGCGGTGCACGTGGAGGACGACGCCCTGCACGGCACCGACGCGCTGGGCACCTCGCTGGTGCTGGCCAAGGCGCTTGAGCAGGTCGGCTTCGACCTAGTGGTCTGCGGCATGGCCTCCACCGACGGCACCATGGGCGTGCTGCCGGCGCTGCTGGCCGAGCACCTGGGTGTCCCGCAGGTCACCTTGCTCTCCGAGGTTTCCGTGGCCGACGGTGTGGTGACTGGCCGGCGGGACGGGGACGCCGCCACCGAGCAGCTGCAAGCGCAGCTGCCGGCGGTGGTCTCGGTGACCGACCAGTCCGGGGAGGCCCGCTACCCGTCCTTTAAGGGCATCATGGCGGCGAAGAAGAAGCCGGTGACCTCCTTGAACCTGTCCGACGTGGGCATCGCGGCCCACCAGGTCGGCCTGGCCGGGGCTTGGACCAAGGTGGAATCGGTGGCCGAGCGGCCGGCCCGGACCGCGGGCACGATCGTCACCGACGAGGGCGAGGGCGGCCGGCAGCTGGCGGCCTTCCTCGCGGGCCAGAAGTTCCTCTAAGGCTTCGCCCTTCCCTGCCGATCGTCTCCCACTTCATTTCTTCTTCATTCGCAGGAGGTGCGTTCCCTTGACTGAAGTTCTCGTCTACGTCGACCACGCGGGCGGCGCCGTCCGCAAGCCCACCCTGGAGCTGCTGACCCTGGCCCGCCGGATCGGCGAGCCGGTCGCCGTCCACCTGGGTCCCGGCGCCGAGACCGCCGCCCCGGTGCTCGCCGAGCACGGCGCGGTCAAGGTCCTGGCCGCCGATGCCGGCGAGTTCGCCGACTACGTCATCGCCCCGAAGGTCGACGCCCTCCAGGCGGCCTATGTCGCGGTGTCCCCGGCGGCGGTGCTGGTGCCCTCCTCCGCGGAGGGCAAGGAGATCGCCGCTCGGCTGGCGGTGCGGATCGGCTCCGGGCTGATCACCGACGCCGTCGACCTTGAGCCCGGCGCCGAGGGCCCGATCGCGACCCAGTCGGTGTTCGCCGCCGCCTTCACCACCCGCTCCCGCGTCACCCACGGCACCCCGGTGATCACCGTCAAGCCTAACGCCGCGCCGGTCGAGCCGGCCCCGGCCGCCGGGATCCTCGAACCACTGGCCGTCACCATCGCCGAGGCTTCCAAGGGCACCAAGGTCCTCTCCCGCACCCCGCGGGAGTCCACCGGGCGTCCGGAGCTGACCGAGGCCGCGCTCGTGGTCGCCGGCGGCCGCGGCGTGGGCGGCACCGAGCACTTCGGCCTGGGTGGTGCGGATGACCGAGGCGATGGCGCTCGAGTGCGCGATCAGGGCGTGCGCGCCAACGCGATCTGCCCCGGGTTCATAGACACCGCGTGCTTGAGCGCTCCGGTGCCCAATTCGCGGCGCTCGCCGGCGTGTCCTTCGACGAGGTGGCCACCGTGGGGCAGGGACGGCTGAGCAAATCAGAGGACGTTGCGGCGTTGGCCACCTTCCTGGCCTCTGACGGCGCTTCGTTCATCAACGGCACCGCCATCCTCGTCGACGGGGGAATGAACCTGCGGCGTGTGTGATACCGGCAGGACGCGGCCACCGCATCCGAATCGAACCGTGGATTCGGATGCGGTGAACTCAAGTCCGCTGGCTCGCTGAGCAGCCTGCCAAGGGTCCTGCACGTAACCACCCGGCGGCTACCCTGTCTCCAGGCCGCCCTTGGGCCTGAGTTAGGCGTAGAACCTCTGGTCACCAACTCAGGGCGCTGGATCCGAAACCACGGCTCTGCGCACGACTGTCCTCCGTGGACGCCTCGGCGAACCGCCGTTCGCCGCCTTCGGCCTGCGCCGAGGGCGCGTCGTCGCTGCGGTGGGCGTCGAGGACCCCAACGCCGTGCGCGCCACGCGCCGCATGATCGACCGTGGGATCGCGGTCGATTCGGTGCGGCTGGCCGACCCTGCCATTGACTCCGCAAGCTGCTCCGTGGCTGGTGTGCCGCCCCGCGGCACACACGCTTGGGCTCTGCCCCGCAGACGGAATGGAATGAGACCGTGACTACCACGACCGAGCAGCTCGCGCCCCGGCCGACGCGGGCGGGACAGCGCGCGGACCGCGACATCCACTTCGAGGTCGAGCAGTTCTACTATGACGAGGCCGAGCTTCTCGACGACGGCCGCTTCACCGACTGGCTGGAACTGCTCGACGACGACCTGGACTACTGGATGCCGACGCGCACCAACCGGCTGCGACGCCAGCAGGCGCTGTCGGTCGCATCCCGCGGCGAGGCGGCCTTCTACGACGAGACCAAGGAAAGCCTGGCCTGGCGGATCCGCCGGTTCGACTCCGGCATGGCGTGGGCCGAGGACCCGCCGTCGCGCACCCGGCACCTGGTGACCAACGTCGTCGTGCACCACATCGACCCCGCCGAGCACCCGGGCTTCACCGAGGACGACCTCCTGGTGCGCTCGGCGTTCCTGGTCTACCGCAACCGGCTCGAACGCGAGGAGAACGTGTTCGCGGGCCGCCGCACCGACGTGCTGCGCCGGACGGGCGGGCGGCTGCGGGTTGCGCGGCGCGCGATCCTGCTCGACCAGAACATCTTGCAGGCCAAGAACATCTCGACCTTCTTCTGACTTCTTCCGACCCGACGACCGATGGGATCCAACGTGTCCGTGACTGAGCTCGACGTTGCCCTCAAGCAGCACCGGGTGACGACCTCGCCCGGCGAGATCGCCGTCGCCGAGGCCGGCGACGGCCCGGTCCTGGTGATGCTGCACGGCGGAGGCCCCGGGGCCTCAGGGGTGAGCAACTACCACCAGAACCTGCCGGCCCTGTCGCAGCGGTTCCGCGTCGTCCTGCCCGACCAGCCGGGCTTCGGCGGCAGCTACCGGCCCAGCGAGGCCGAGCTCGACGAGCGGTCCATCACCGAGATCACCGTCGATGCGCTGTTCCAGGCGCTCGACGCCCTGGGCATCGACCGGTTCCACCTGCTCGGTAACAGCCTGGGTGGCGCCGCCGCCCTCGCCATGGCCCAGATGCGGCCGGAACGCATCACCGGCCTGGTCCTGATGGCGCCGGGCGGAGGCTGGCTCCCCTTCGGCCCCACGCCCACCGAGGGTCAGAAGGAGATGTTCCGCTACTACAACGCAGGCGGGCCGTCGGAGAAAAAGATGGCCAACTTCATCCGGACCATGGTCTTCGACCACGAGCAGTTCGGCGCAGACGTCGTCAAAGCGCGCTACGAGGCATCGCTGGACGCAAGCCACATCGAGTTCTACCACCGCTACAACGCCGCGTTCGCCAAGCGGCACGGCATGGACCCGCTCTGGCGTGACTTGCACAAGATCAAGGCGCCGACCCTGCTGCTGTGGGGGCGAGACGACCGCACGATCACCCTGGACGGCGCACAGATCATGCTGAAGCAGATCCGCAACGTCCAGTTGCACGTCTTCGGTAACTGCGGGCACTGGGTGCAGCTGGAGCGGCAGCGGGACTTCGAGCGTCTCGTCACCGACTTCCTGGCGGACCTGTCGTGAGCGGCTGGCTGCAGGGGTACGTCGCCCTGGTCACCGGCGGTGGATCGGGCATCGGCCGTGCCGTCGCGGAACGGTTCGTCACCGAAGGCGCTTCGGTCACCATCGTCGGCCGCAACCACGACCGGCTCACCGAGGTGGTGAAGTCCTCGCCCGACCCGACGCGGATGCACGCCATCGAGGCCGACGTGCGCAGCTCCGCGCAGCTGCACCAGGCGGTCGCCGAGACGGTCGAGCGGTTCGGCAAACTCGACACGTTGGTCGCCAACGCCGGCATCTGGGACTACCAGCGCCAGCTCACCCGGCTGACGGCCGAGGAGCTGGAGGCGACCTTCGACGAGCTCTTCTCCATCAACGTCAAGGGATACTTCCTCGCCGCCGAGGCGGCCTGGCGCGAGCTGGTCAAGACCCGCGGCAGCATCGTGATGACGCTGTCCAACGCCTCCTTCTACGTCAACGGCGGCGGGCCGGTCTACACCGCGAGCAAGCACGCCTGCCTGGGCCTGATGCGCGAGCTCGCCTACGAGCTGGCGCCGAAGGTGCGGGTCAACGGCGTCGCCTGCGGTGGCATGAACACCGACCTGCGCGGCCCCGAGGCATTGGCCATGCGGGAACGATCACTGGCCGCGTCGTTCGCCAAGAAGCGCCCGGACGCACCACCGCCCCCCATCCCCCTGCACGACTCCAGCACCGACCCCCGCGACTTCACCGGGCCTTACGTGCTGCTTGCTTCCCGTGAGCAGAGCGGACCCATCACGGGCCAGGCGATCCCGGTCGACGGCGGCATCGGGGTGCGCGGCTTCGCCAGCGCCGCCGGCGGCGACCACCTCTAGGTTCGACAACGAGCGCTCGAGGAGACCGATGAGCGCAGGACATCCCGCCAACTCCGGTACCGCGGTGGACATCAACGCCGCGGCCGCGGTCCACCGGAACGCGTTGTACCAGCCCGACGCGCTCGTCATCCGGTACGCCGGAGGCAACCTCACCGGTGCACAGCTCGACGACCGTGCCGCCCGCCTCGCATCGGTATTCGCCGAAGGCGGTGTCGCCGCCGGGGACCGCGTCGCCTACCTGGGGTTGAACAGCCCGGCGTTCCTGACCACCATGCTCGCCGCCTTCCGCCTCGGCGCGATCTTCGTGCCGGTGAATTTCCGGCTGGCCGGACCGGAACTGCGCAGCGTGCTCCAGCGCAGCGGCGCATCGACCCTCGTCTGCGAAGAGGGGCACCGCGCGGTGGTGAAGGCCGTGCGCGAGCAGACCGCGCTGAAGCGGTTGCTGCTCGTCGACGACGATCCCGAGGTGCTGCCCGCTCCGGAACCCCCGGAGGGCTGGGAGCCCTGGAGCGGGCTCATCGCGCAGGCGTCGCCGACGACCTCGCTCGCCCACCGGCGCTTCGACGATCCCGCCGTCCTGATGTTCACCTCCGGCACGACCGGCCGGCCCAAGGGCGTGATCCTCACCCACGGCAACATCTGGTGGAACTGCGTCAACGTCGACTCGCGGCTGGACACCCGCCGCGGCGACGTGACCCACGCGGCAGCCCCTCGCCGAGGGAGCGGCGGTGACCCTCGCCGACGTGCGGGAGTACGCCGCGGCGCGGTTGGCGCGCTACAAGCTGTCCCGGCAGCTGAGGGTCGTGGCCACGGTGCCGCGCAACGCCTCCGGCAAGCTGGACAAGCCTGCCATCCGCCAGATGATCGAAGGTGAGTCCTGACGTGGGCGCCGCACCCCTGCCCCCAATCGTGCTCGGTCCACAGTGGACCTGCACCACCACAGCCCGGTCACGCGCCCGGACCCTGCTGACGCTGCGCCGGAATGACGGCGCCGAAGTGGCCGTGGAGGTACAGCGCTGCTCCGCGGGCCGGCTGCGGCACGCGTACCCGGCGGGCGCCCATGACGTCGAGGTGCGCATCGCGGAGGCATCTCCTCCCGAGCTGTGCACCGACGTCCTCCGTGTGCTCGCCGGCGCGATCCAGGCGGCGGATCCCCGGTGCCGGCGGGTGGTGTTCGCCGCGCCGGTGGACGACCTTGAGATCGTGGCCGCCGCGGAAGCGGCGGGCTTTCGCTACGTCGTCGACGTGGAGGTGCCCGGGGAGGACCTGAGCCTGCTGGTGGCCGAGCCCGAGTGGGTCACCAGAGTCGACATGGACCTCGACCGCGTTCCGGGGACCTGACCACCACAGCCGACCCAGCGGCGCCTTCCGAAAGCGGTGCCGAACGGGACCGTCTATGCCCGGACGCGGTCGGTGACGGTCTGCTTCGAACCCCGCAGCGGTTCCAAGGTCTCGATCGAACTGTCCATTCGCCGGGGGCTGATGGCCTGCTTCGACGACGGCGAGATCGTCGGTCGCCTGGCGGAGCGGGATGCGACGTCGAAGCAGGCCCAAGAGGAAGTTCTGAATGCAGAAGAAGGAGTTCTGGCTCTATGAGAATGCTGCTGCTCGCACCGCCCGGTGCCGGCAAGGGAACGCAGGGAGTCCGCCTGGCCGAACACGTCGGCGTCACGCACATCGCCGCCGGGGACCTGCTACGGGAGGAGATCAACGGTCAGAGTGGGCGGACGGAGGGGGAGGGCATACGTCGACCGGGGCGAACTCGTCCCCGACCAGGTGGTCATCGACCTGGTCACCCCAGCGGCAGTCGCGGCTGCAGCGGCAGGGGGATTCGTGCTGGACGGCTTCCCCCGCACGACACCGCAGGCACTCGCCGCCGCCGACCTGGGCCTGCGCCTAGGCATACGGTTCCAGGCCGTGGTCTATCTCGACGTCCCCGAGGACGAGCTCACGGCCCGGCTGCTGCGCCGGGCAACGAAGCAGGGCCGCACCGACGACACCCCTGAGGTGATTCGCCATCGGCTCCATGTCTTTGCCAAGGAGACGCAGCCGCTCACGGAGTACTACCGCAGCCGGGAATCCTGCTTTCCGTCGACGGCAACCAATCGGTCCAAGCGGTGACCGACGCGATTGTCGGCGAGCTCGCCAAGATGGCGGACACCGCGCTTGAACGGTGAGTGACGTCGACCAGGAGGGATCAGTCGCGGCGTTGGACGGTTCGGCCGTCCCTCCCGACTAGAGCTCGCCCTGGACCTCGCCGGGGCCCGGCATGTCGTCACGGAGGAGGAGGCGTTGGACGAGCAGACGCTGCACGGCAAGGCGCCTGCAGGGGTGGCCACGGCCGCCGCGACGGCCGGCGTACCAGTGTGACCGTGTCCGGGCGGCTGGCAGCCTGAGTGGGTCCCAGCGGTCGACATGGACCTCGACCGCGTCCCGGGGACCTGACCACCACAGCCGCCCGGGTGCGCCTTGTCGATCAGGCGACACGCGTGAGGCGGGCCCGGGCCATCGCCTGGGAAGCCGAGGCGCTGACCCGGCGCAGGTCCGTGCTCAGCCGGCGCGTATCCATCCGGCCGCGCGGTCCGGCGATGGACAACGCGGCGACGACCCCGCGCCGGGGGCCCATGACCGGTGCCGCGACGCAGCTCAGCCCGAGCTGACTTTCCTCGTTGTCGAAGGCGATCCCCTCGCGACGGATCGTGTCGAGTTCGGCGGCCAGCGTCCCGGGGTCGGTGATCGTGTGCGCCGTGAACCGGCGCAGCGGTGCGCAGAGCGCAGCGTCGGCTGCGTCGGGGTCGTAGGCGAGCAGGACCTTTCCGACGGCCGTGCAGTGCGCCGGCAGCCGCCCGCCGATGCGGGAGGGTGAGGGCACCGGACGGTGGCCGTACAGCTTGGCCAGATAGACCACCTCGGTGCCGTGGAGCGTGGCCAGGTGCACGGTCTCGCGGGTGAGCTCATACAGATCGGTGAGGAACGGGATCAGCAGATCACGGATCCGCTCGTGCCCCGGCGCGTACACGGCCCGGCCCAGCTCGTGCAGGCGGGCGCCCAGCCGGTAGTTCGTGCCGACGCGCTCCACGACCCCGTTACGTTCCAGCATGCCGAGCGCGCGGAACGCGGTCGACTTGCTCAGCTGAGCCCGACGGGCGAGCTCGCTGACACCCAGACCGGTGCTCGCGTGGTGGCCGAACGCGACGAGCAGGCTGATGGCCTTGTCGATGGCCGCTCGGTCGTCACGGACAGGCTCGGCGGCGGACATGGTCATGCTGGTCATCTCTTCTGCTCCGAGGCATCGGGTGTCAACTTCAGTACACGGTCTGACACTTCTAGTTGACAAGTATGCAAAGCTGCCGGGTGTTCGTCAATATTGACAGTATGAACATTAAAAGTGACGGCCGACCCGATGAGAACGCGCTGGTCGCGCGCAACGTGCGCTGGTTCCGCCAAGAACGGGCCGTGTCGCTGGGCGAGCTCGCGCGGCGATCCGGTCTATCGAAGCAGACGCTGTCGAAGATCGAACAAGGCGAGGGCAACCCCACGGTGGAAACCCTGTCGCTGCTCGGCGCCGCACTCGACGTCCCGGTGCGGCGCCTGCTCACCGAGTGGGGCACACCCGTATTCGTGCAGCGGCAGCACGAGGGCGAGTGGATCGACGGGGACGGCTGGTCGGAACGGCTCCTGGACGAGGTCTATGGCTCGGGCTACGTGCGCACGCTGGTGCTGCGCCTCGAGCGCAGCAAGAAAGAGCCGAAGGTGATCGATCCCCACCCTTCGGGCACCCTCCACCACCTCTATGTCATCACCGGCAAACTCCGGACGGGGCCGCTCAGTGAGACGGTTGACCTGGCAGCTGGTGACTTCGTGCGGTTCCCAGGGGACATCCCGCATCGCCACGTCTGCCTCAGTGACCGGGTTGTGGCGCACATCGTCACCACCGTTCCGCAGATCCGCCAGTTCGAGATCCGCCAGTTCGGTCCGACCGTGCCCAGGAGTGGAGAGTCAACGTGACCGAATGTGCGGACGGCTCGATGGTGGGCAACCGGCGTGCGTCGCACGGCCCTCGAGCGAGGCAGGTGCCCCGGGCTCAGACCGGCGCCACGGCGAGGAGGTGACGGGTGAGGAACTCGCACTGGTCCGCTACCGCCGCCTCGAACGCCGCGTCGAAGTAGATGTCGAAGTGGCCCACCGGGTAGTGCTTCACCTCCGCGCGAGGCGCCGCGGATGCCGCTCGCAATGCGGCACTCGGGGGCGTCACCGCGTCGTGATCGCACACTGCGAACAGGGTCGGACATGCGATCTGCGCCGCGTACCGACCGGGGCGGTAGGTACCGACCTCGAAGGCGATCCGCGCGGCGATGTCCTCGCGATAGCCCGGAGGCGCCATGCGCTGCATGGCCGGCTTCGCGCCTGGGGTCGTCATGAGCGCGGTCGAACCAGGCTCTCCCGCCACGGGGACACGTACGGGCTCACGGCCCGTGAGGCGGGAAGCCACGTCGGCGACGGCGAGCATGCCCATCCTCATCAGGACCTTGATGGGTATCGCCCGCAGACTCACCCGGCCATCGATGAACGGACACTGGGACACCACAGCCGCGACAGCGCCGTCCTTCGCCGCCGCCGCAAGCACGTGCCCTCCGCCGAAGGAGCTTCCCCACAGTGCGATCCGGGAGGGATCGACCCAGGGGATCCGGCGCGCGAAGGCGATGGCAGACGCCCAGTCTTCGAGCTGTCGCTTGATGCTCACCAGCTGGCGCGGCTGCCCCCCGCTGGCGCCGAGGTAGCGGTAGTCGAAGACCAGGACGCCCAAATCCGCTGCCGCGAAGCGCTCAGCGTAGGCATCCAAGCGCATCTCCCGGACGCCGCCGATGCCATGCCCCATGATCACCAGCGGGCGCTTCTCCCCACCGTCGGGGCCGTCGGGCCGATACAGCCACGCTGCCAGAAAGGTGTCGCCAGACGGGATCTCTGCGTTGCTACGGCTGACCATGGCAGCTCCTGGGACATGGATCGCGTTCGACTTCCTGCTGGGGAAGCTAGCGCCGGAAGTGATCGCTGGCCCTGGTCTGTGCCGAGCAGCGGCACATGTTGGTTCTGCCGGTTCCGCGTGACGGCTCGTTCTGCGGTTCTGGGCGAACGGATCGAGCCTGTTCGGCTCGACTCCGGTAGCCAACAGGCCCTTTACGCTGCGGGCCTGGGTACGTGAGGCCGGCCGAGGTGAGCGCACCTCTGCATGATCCGGAGTCCTATTCCGGACACCAAGCGCAAAGAAGCTGCCTGTGATGCTCAGGCCGTGGGGCCGCTGGCGTCGCCTTCGACGAGGATGGGCGGTAGGCGGTGGCGACGAGGGACGCTTGCCCTTTCTACCTGGCCCCCGCAGTCAAACACGGCATCCGCTTCTTCGAATCCCTCGTCGCCATCGCCGTGGGCCGACCCTGGCTGCCCGAAACAGCCTGAAATCAATGCACACGATCTCGGCGACCTGACCAGTTACGCCGGAAGAAGACACTGCTGGGCGTGGCCCACTCACTTCGCGGATGCCGACTCTGAGTGGACCACCCCGGGAATCCTAGAGGCCGTGAAACCTGGGAGGATGCAGGGTCATGGTGGCACAGCGGAAGTATCCGGAGGAGCTGCGTGAACGCGC
>Ga0335081_10008467_pt1 | contig 16506 bp, 18 predicted proteins | sample Lox_Sample_35_FD_206713 | JGI IMG/M metagenome (GOLD analysis project Ga0335081, IMG submission 206713) | Soil microbial communities from Loxahatchee National Wildlife Refuge, Florida, United States - Lox_Sample_3.5 | ecosystem: Environmental > Terrestrial > Soil > Wetlands | place: USA... | reverse complement strand
CGTTGCGCTTCTCCATCGAGGTGACCTTGTTGCGCCGCTTGCGCGCCAGTTCGAAGGCGACACGCGAAATGCGCTCGATCTCGTAGGTGTCGTAAACCTGCGTGTCGATGGCGCGCTTCTGCCCGTTGCCCAGATCGGTGATGGTCTTGGGCTCGCCGAAATAGACGCCGCCGGTCAACTCGCGCAGGATGATGATGTCGAGGCCTTCGACCACCTCGCGCTTGAGCGAGGATGAGTCGGCAAGCGCCGGGTAGACGATGGCCGGCCGCACATTGGCGTAGAGGTCGAGGTCCTTGCGCAGCCGCAGCAGGCCGGCTTCCGGGCGCACCTCGTAGGGCACCTTGTCCCATTTCGGCCCGCCGACGGCGCCGAAGATCACCGCGTCGGCGGCCTTCGCCTTCGCCATGGTGGCGTCGGCGATGGCGACCCCGTGCGCGTCGTAGCAGCAGCCGCCAATCAGGGCTTCTTCGGTGGTGAATTTGTCGGGGCCCGTTTTGTTGAAGAACTCGATGACGCGCTTGGCCTGTGCCATCACTTCAGGGCCGATGCCGTCGCCGGGCAGCAGGAGGAGATTGTGGGTGGCCATGTACGCCTCGCCGTTACCTCGAATGCGCGGACTGCCTAGACGGCCGACGCGAGGTTGGCAAGGCGCCGGGCGCTTGATTGGCGCATGGCCCAGCGCGATGTTGGCGTGTCATTGGGGTCGCAACCGCCATGCTGATCCGCTACGCCTGTAGCGCCGACGCCGCAGCCGCATGCGACGTGCTGCGGCGCTCGATAGCCGAATTGTGCACGGCCGATCACGGCGACGACCCAAAATTTCTGACCGGTTGGCTCGCCAACAAGACACCGGAGAACGTCGCCGCCTGGATCGCCGACCCGGGAAATGTTTTGTATGTCGCGATCGACGATGGGGCGATAGTGGGCGTCGCCGGCATGACCAAGGCAGGCCTGGTCACGCTCAATTACGTCTCGCCTGATGCGCGCTTCAAAGGGGTGAGCAAGGCGCTGCTCGCTGCGCTTGAGCGCAAGGCCGCCGACTTGGGCCTCACCCAGTGCCGTCTCGAAAGTACTAAGACGGCGCGCCGATTCTATGAATCGGCGGGATACCATGAGCAACAGGACGGCGGGGTGAGCGGCTTCAGCACCAACACCGGTGGGAGCTGCCAGGCGATGGTGAAGAGCCTCATTTAACGGTTGGCGTCACAGTCCGCTGAACCAGTTGTAGCCCTTGTCTTCCCAATAGCCGCCCTTGTCGGTGTTGGTGACTTCCATCGCCACCACGTATTTCGGGTTCTTGAAGCCCAATTTGGTCGGGATGCGTATCTTCATCGGGAAACCGTAGGCGCGCGGCAGAAGCTTGTGGTCGAACTTGAAGCTTATCTGCGTCTGCGGATGCAGCGCGGTCGGCATGTCGATGGTGTTGGTGTAGCCCTCGGCGCATTTGAACCAGACATATTTGGCGCGGGTGTCGGCGCCGATGCGCTTGAGGAAGGCAGAGAGCCGCGCGCCCTGCCAGGAGCCGATGGCGCTCCAGCCTTCGACGCAGACGTGGCGGGTGATCTGCGAGACTTCCGGCAGCGCGTGCAGTTCGCCGAGCGACCACGGCTCCTTGTTGTCGACCAGGCCGGCGATCTCGAATTTGTAGGTGGCGGGATCGACCACCGGCGCCTCGTCCTCGTCGTAATAGGCGTTGAACGGGAACGGCCGGGTGATGTCGGCTTCCGAATAGGTCGGCGCCAGCTTGCTGCGGCTGAACAGCAGGGCCTGCGCGCCGTCGTTGAATTCGGACACTTTGCGCAGGACGTTTTCGGTGCTGTCGCCGTCGATGATGTCGCAACCGGTGAGAAAGGCGAGCGCGCCCAGGCCGGCGGCGCCGCGCAGGAAGCTGCGGCGCATGGGATCTGGCATCAGCTTGGCAGCGTCCTTGACGACGAGCCTCGGATCGACGCCGGGGATGACTCTGCGTTGGCGCATGACGAAGTTTCCTATCGACCCGTGACCATGGCGCGCAGGCTCTTCGGCACGATCAGCGCGAGCGACACGTGCACCACCAGGAAGGCGACGATCGCCGCCATGGCGAAGAAATGCACATAGCGCGCGGTGTCGTAGCCGCCATAGAAGGCGGTGATCTCCTGGAACTGCACGGGCTTCCAGATCGACAGGCCGGACGTGACGATGACGACGCCGGTCAGGATGATGGCGACGTAGAGCACCTTCTGCACCGCGTTGTAACGCGAAAGGTCCTCGTGCGCGAGCTTGAAAGTCAGCGCGGCCTTGAGGTCGCCGATGACCTGGCTCGGATAGATCGGCAGCAGTTTGCGGCGGAAGCGGCCGGTGGCGAATCCAAGCGTGACATAGACGATGCCGTTGATCACCAGCACCCACATGGCGGCGAAGTGCCAGAGCAGCGCGCCGGCCAGCCAGTTGCCGAGCGCAATCTGGCGCGGGAACGTGAAGGCGAACAGCGGCGAAGCATCGTAGATCTGCCAGCCGGAGCCGATCATCACGAGGATGGCGAGTGCGTTGATCCAATGGCAGACGCGCACCCAGGCCGGATGAATGGCTGGCTGGGCCGGATTCAGGATGATCGTTTCCGCGGTCATGGCGTGGTTCCCGACTGCTCCCCGACCCCGGATATACGCGGCGGCCGAGCCCGCGGATGCGCGGGCCCGGCTGCCACGGAACCTACTTCTTCATGTTGTCCTTGGACATATGGTCTTTGGACATATCGTCCTTTTTCATCGAGTCCTTGGACATGCTGTCCTTGGACATCGAATCTTTCTTCATGTCGTCTTTCTTCATGCTGTCGTGGGACATGGTGTCCTTCTTCATGTCGTCGGCGAAGGCCGGCGCCAGCGCAACGCCGGCGGCGATCGCCGCCGACAGCACGGCGGTCAGTACAACGCGCTTCTTCATAGAGGTCCTCCAGAGGGCTGTTATTTGCACCTGCATCCCATCGGCTATCACAGCAGCCCCACACGCCCTCATCAGTTTCCCGTTGACGGCAGCTAGCGTCCGGCTCACGGGTTTGTGAGAATGACGGTGCCGGCAAAGCCGCATGTAGGAGCGTATCGGTGAGCAGTCCGTCCGCCGCCAAGTCCAACCCAGGCAATTTTTTCGAAGATTTCCGCCTCGGCCAACAAATCCGGCACGCGACGCCACGCACCGTCACGGTCGGCGATGTGGCGGTGTATCAGGGCCTGTTCGGGCCGCGTTTTGCCGTGCAATCGTCCGATGCCTTCGCGCGGGCGATCGGCTACGCCCAAGCGCCGCTCGACGATTTGCTGGTGTTTCACGTGGTGTTCGGCAAGACGGTGCCGGACATCTCGCTCAACGCGGTGGCCAATCTCGGCTATGCCGATTGCCGCTTTCTCAAGCCGGTCTATCCCGGCGCCACGCTGAGTGCGCTATCCGACATCATCGGCCTGCGCGAGAACGCCAACCGCAAGACCGGCATCGTCTATGTGCGCTCGCGCGGCTTCGATCAGGTCGGCGATTGCGTGCTCGACTATGTACGCTGGGTCATGGTGCGCAAGCGCGACGAAAATGCGCCGGCGCCGCCCGCGCAGGTCCCCGATTTGCCCAAGGCGGTCGAGCCGGCGCGGCTTGGCGGCGCCTGCCCGAAGATTGATGCGGCGGCCCATGACACGGTCTTGTCCGGCAGCCCGCACCGCTTCGGCGACTACCAGGTCGGCGAGAAGATCGACCATGCCGACGGCGTCACGGTGGAAGAAGCCGAGCACATGATGGCGACGCGGCTTTATCAGAATACCGCGCGCGTCCACTTCAATCAGTTCACCGAGAGCAAGGGTCGCTTCGGCCGCCGCCTGGTCTATGGCGGGCATGCGATTTCGCTGGCGCGCGCGCTGTCTTTCAACGGACTGGCCAACGCCTTCCACGTGACGGCGATCAATGGCGGACGGCACGTGGCGCCGCTGTTTGCCGGCTGCACGGTGTTCGCCTGGTCGGAAGTGCTGGAGGCGGCCGACCTACCCGGCCGCAATGACGTCGGCGCGCTGCGCCTGCGCACCATTGCCACCAAGGACCGGCCCTGCGCGGACTTCCCGCTCAAGCTTGCCCTCGGGCCCGCCGAAGGCGGGACCCGGGGGGACGGCGACGATTACGACCCGGCCGTGATCCTCGATCTCGACTATTGGGTGCTGATGCCGAGATGAATCAGCACAGCCTTCATGGAGCTGATGGCATGATTGCAGTGATTTTCGAAGTCTGGCCGTCGGACGGGCGCAAGCACGCCTATCTCGACATTGCGGCAAGCCTGCGGGCCGATCTCGAAACGATCGACGGCTTCATCTCGGTCGAGCGCTTTCAGAGCCTGGCCGATCCCGAGAAACTGCTGTCATTGTCGTTCTGGCGCGACGAGGAAGCGGTGCGAACTTGGCGCAATCACGCGAGCCATCGCACGAGCCAAAAGAAAGGCCGCGGCGGAATTTTCACCGACTACCGGCTGCGGATCGCCGCCGTGACCCGCGACTATGGCATGTCCGAGCGTGCCGAAGCGCCGGCGGATTCGCGCGCGATCCATGATCGGCAGGCGTCGTTCTGACAGAGGGCGCCACGGGATTCGCAGTTTGCCGCGATCGGGCGGCTAGGCACTCGCGCGCAAATGATCGACCAGCTGCCGCGCATAAGGCGGCAGCGTGTTCTCGTCGCGCACGCAGATGGTCAACTCGCGCAGAGCCCAGGCATCCGACAGGCGCACGGCGCTGATGGCCATGGTGCGCTCGGTGCGGTGGACGGTGGTCTCCGGCACGATGCCGACGCCGACATTGCATTCCACCAGCCGGCAGATGGCATCGAAGGAGCGCAACTGCACGCGCAGACGCAGCGGCCGGCCGATGCGGCTTGCCTTGTCGGCGAGGAAGCGCTGGATCGCGCTGGCGCGGTCGAGTCCGACCATGTCGTAGTCAAGCACCTCTGAAAAGCCGATGCGCGAGCGGCCGGCGAGCGGGTGGTTGCGTGCCACCACCAGCACGAAGCGGTCGCTTCTGAATGGAAAAGTGTGCAGCCCGCCGTAGTCGACCGTACCGGCGACGATGCCGACGTCGCCCGAGCCTTCCGCGATCAGCCCGACGATTTCATCGGACAGGCGCTCCTCGATATCCACGCTGATGTCGGGATAAGCGGTGAGGAACGAGCTCAGCGTCTCGGGCAGGAACTCGGTCAGCGCGTTGGTGTTGGAGAGCACCCGCACCTGGCCGGCGAGCCCGCGCGCATAGGGGGTCAAGTCCTCCTGCAGCCGCTCGGTCTGGGCCAGGATCGCGCGCGCGTGCTGCAACAGGGTGCGGCCGGCCTGCGTCGGCGTCACGCCCTGGCGGCCGCGCACCAGCAGTTCGGCGCCGAATGCCAGTTCCATCTTGCGGATGCGGGTGGAGGCGGCGGCCAGCGCCAGGTTCGAGCGGGCCGCCCCATGGGTGATGCTGCCCGCCTCGACGATGTGGCGGAAGAGGTTGAGATCGGTGAAATCGAAGCGCATGGCAAAGGCTACCTTCTTATTCCGCGAAGGCAGGCTATACAAACCACATATTGCACCGCATCATCCTAGGGTTCAAGCTTCGTTTTCGTTGAAGTAGGCTGGAAAGGCTGATCGCCCCGCCGCGGGATCTTGCTGGCGAAGCCGCCCGGCAATCACCCGAGGCGCCGCGGCCAGCCAAGGCGTTGACGAGGTGGCGCACGCGGGCTGGTGCGTTGCGGTGCGGACGCGCATTGGTTAGGAACCGCGCGCGGTCGCCGGCACGGAAGTCTGGAGAATGGCCATGGCCGAGCTTGGAGCGGAAACGACGCAACGGGCGCGACCGCTGTCGCCGCATCTGCAAATCTACCGGCCGATGCTGACGATGATGATGTCCATCGTCCATCGCATCACCGGCGCGGCTCTCTATTTCGGCTTGCTGCTGCTCGCGTGGTGGCTGGTCGCCGCCGCCTCCGGCCCCAACGCTTATGCCGCTTTCGAATGGTTCATGAGCACGCTGATCGGACGCGTGATTCTCGTCGGCTACACCTGGGCGCTGATGCACCATTTGCTGGGCGGCGTCCGCCATTTGATCTGGGACACGCTGCATGGGCTCGATCCCGCCAACCGCGAATTGCTGACGCTGTCGACGCTGATCGGGTCGATTACGCTTACGCTGCTGCTTACGGTCGTCGGTTATCTGGCCGTGGGAGGTCCGCGATGAGCGCGCCGCTGCACATGCGCACGCCGATGCGGCGGGTGCGCGGTCTCGGCGCCGCGCATTCCGGCACCGGGCATTTCTGGCATCAGCGCATCACCTCGGTCGCCGGCGTGCCGCTGACCATCGCGTTGGTGCTGATCGTGATCGCGCTGCTCGGGCGCAGTCACGCCGCGGTCGTGCAGATCCTGGGATCGCCCTTGATCGCCATTTTGATGCTGCTGTTCATCATCAACAGCGCCTACCACATGTGGATCGGCATGCAGGAGATCGTCCTCGATTACGTGCACGACGATCGGTGGAAGCTGCCCGCGCTGATCGCCAATACGTTCTATGTCGTGGTGGTGGCCTTTGCCGCCGTCTACGCGATTCTGAAGCTTTCTTTCGGGGTCTGACGCCATGGCCACGAACGGACAAGGCAAAGGCAACGGCGCGCCAGCCATCAACGGCCGCGCCTATCCGATCGAGGATCACCGCTACGACGTCGTGGTGGTCGGCGCCGGCGGCTCGGGCCTGCGCGCCGTGGTCGGCTGCTCGGAGGCAGGCCTGCGCACCGCCTGCATTACCAAGGTGTTCCCGACCCGCTCGCATACCGTATCGGCGCAGGGTGGCATCGCCGCCGCCCTCGGCAATATGGGCGAGGACGATTGGCGCTGGCACATGTACGACACGGTCAAGGGCGCCGATTGGCTGGGCGACCAGGACGCCATCGAATATCTCTGCCGCAACGCGCCCGATGCGGTCTACGAGCTCGAGCATTGGGGCTTGCCGTTTTCGCGCCGCGAGGAAGACGGCAAGATTTACCAGCGGCCGTTCGGCGGCATGACCACGCATTTCGGCAAGGGCACCGCGCAGCGCACCTGCGCCGCTGCCGACCGCACCGGCCACGCCATGCTGCACACCATGTACGGCCAGGCGCTGCGCCATACCGCCGAGTTCTATATCGAATATTTCGCCATCGACCTCATCGTGGACGACGAGGGCCGCTGCCGCGGCGTGGTGGCGTTGAACATGGACGACGGCAGCATCCATCGCTTCAGCGCCAACATGGTGATCATCGCCACCGGCGGCTATGGCCGCGTTTATCTCACTTGCACCGGCGCGCATACCCAGACGGGCGACGGCAACGGCATGGCGCTGCGCGCTGGATTGCCGGTACAGGACATGGAGTTCGTGCAGTTCCATCCGACGGGCGTCTACGGCGCCGGCGTGCTGATCACCGAAGGCTCGCGCGGCGAAGGCGGTTATCTGGTCAATTCGGAGGGCGAGCGCTTCATGGAGCGCTACGCGCCGTCGGCCAAGGACCTCGCCTCGCGCGACGTGGTTTCGCGCGCCATGACCATCGAAATCCGCGAAGGACGCGGGGTCGGCAAGGACAAGGACCACATCTTCCTGCACCTCGATCATCTCGATCCGGCGGTGCTGCACGAAAGGCTGCCGGGCATTGCCGAGCTCGCGCGCATCTTCGCCGACGTGGATATTTCGCACGAACCGGTCCCCGTGCTGCCGACCGTTCACTACAACATGGGCGGCATCGCGACGAACTACCACGGCGAGGCGTTGACCAAGAAGAATGGCGACGCCGACGCCGTCATTCCCGGCCTGATGGCCTTGGGCGAAGCCGCCTGCGTTTCGGTGCATGGGGCCAACCGCCTGGGCTCCAACTCGCTGATCGATCTCGTGGTGTTTGGGCGCGCCGCCGCGCATCGCTGCGCCGAGATGCTTGTCCCCGGCGACAAGCAGCCCGATTTGCCGAAAGACTCGGCCGACAAGGCGCTGGCGCGCCTCGACCGGTTGCGCTTTGCGGGCGGCGAAACGCCGACCGCCGAGCTGCGGCTCAAGATGCAGAAGGTGATGCAGGAGGATTGCGCCGTCTTCCGCACCGGCGAGGTGCTTGAGCAAGGTCACAAACGGATTCACGAGGTCTTTGAGGGCATGGCCGACGTCCGCGTCACCGACCGCTCGCTCGTCTGGAACTCGGATCTGATCGAGACGCTCGAGCTCGACAATATGGTCGCGCAGGCCGTCGTCACCATGGATTCGGCGAAGAACCGCACCGAGAGCCGCGGCGCGCACGCGCGTGAGGATTTCCCCGAGCGCGACGACAAGAACTGGATGAAGCACACGCTGGCCTGGATGGACGAAAACGGCAAGGTGACGATCGATTACCGGCCGGTGCACACCTACACGCTCACCAATGACGTCGCTTATATCGAGCCCAAGGCGAGGGTTTACTAGTTATTCGGTCATTGCCGGGCATAGCCGTTCGAAGAACGGCGTTTCTTCGAAAGGCCTATGTCCCGGCAATCCCGATTAGGAAGACACAATGCGCCCCTAAGCGAGATGGCTGGGACAAGCCCGGCCATGACAGCGGAGAGAAAGCGAAGAGGCCATGGTCGAATTCACGCTGCCGAAGAACTCCAAGATCACCGAAGGCAAGACCTGGCCGCGCACGCCGCACGCCACGCACCCGATCGAATTCCGCGTCTATCGCTGGAACCCGGATGACGGGCAAAATCCGCGCGTCGACAGCTATTCGGTCGACCGCGACGATTGCGGCCCGATGATCCTCGACGCGCTGATCTGGATCAAAAGCAAGGTCGATCCGACGCTCACGTTCCGCCGCTCCTGCCGCGAGGGCGTGTGCGGCTCTTGCGCCATGAACATCGACGGCGTCAATACGCTGGCCTGCACGCACGCCATCGACGACAGCAAGGCGCCGGTGCGCATCTATCCGCTGCCGCACCAGCCGGTGGTGAAGGACCTGGTGCCGGATCTCAACAATTTCTATGCGCAATACGCCTCGATCGAGCCGTGGCTGCACACGACCACGCCGGCGCCCGAGAAGGAGTGGCGGCAAAGCCACGAGGATCGCGCCAAGCTCGACGGTAAATACGAGTGCATCCTGTGCGCCTGTTGCTCGACCTCGTGCCCGAGCTACTGGTGGAATTCCGAGCGCTATCTCGGACCGGCCGCGCTGTTGCAGGCGAACCGCTGGGTGCAAGACAGCCGCGACGAGGCGACCGGCGAGCGACTCGACAATCTCGAGGACCCGTTCCGGCTCTACCGCTGCCACACCATCCTGAACTGCTCGAAAGCCTGCCCGAAGGGCCTCAACCCGGCCAAGGAAATCGCCTCGCTCAAGAAGGCGATGGTCGACCGGCAGCTATAGCATTCGTCATTCCGGGACGGCGCGTTAGCGCCGGACCCGGAATCTAGATACAAGCTCGGGACCAGCATCTGGATTCCGGGTTCGCTCGCTGACGCTCGCGGTCCGGAATGACGGGGAAGATATGCACGAGCCCGCGCTCGGTTTCGAAGGCGTCACGCTCACGCCGCAAAAGGAACTGGTGCGCGTGTTCTACGAGGAGATGTGGGACCGCGCCGACAAGAGCCTGATCCCGAAAATCTTCCATCCCGGCTTCACCTTCCGCGGCTCGCTCGGGCCCACGCTAACCGGCTATGACGAGTTCGCCGGCTATGTCGATTGGGTGACCGGATCGGTCGGCCACTACAAAACCGACATCCTGGCGCTGATCGAGGAAGGCAACCGCGTCGCCGGCAAAATGCGTTTCCACGGCATTCACCGCCGCGAGCTGTTCGGCGTGCCGCCGACCGGCAAGCACGTGTGGTGGACCGGCATGCCGATCTTCACTTTCGAGGCCGGCAAGGTGCGCGACCTTTACGTGCTCGGCGACATCCACGGCCTGACCGCTCAGCTGAGAGGTTAGCGGCGGTTGCTGCGCAACCACTTGCAACTTTTGCTTGATCGCATTCTGGCCACGGTGCAATCTCCGGCTGTGGGAGTTGTGGCGTGTCTCTGGGCGGGTCTTGTCGTCGCTGGCCGGCCGTTTTCGCGGGCGCGTGGCTGTGCGCGAGCTGCGCGGTGCCGATTTCGCAGCTGCCCGGGGTCGCAGCCGATGTGGTCGAAGCCGAGCATCGCAAGGAGCAGGTTGCGCAGATCCGCGACTATTACGCCGAGCTCGCCCGCATCGAAAATGTCGCTTTCCGCCTGCGCGTCGCCAACCGCGAATTCTGCAAGACCACGGCGGTCCAGGTCGGCATGCATGCGGCCACCGTCGAGAGCCTGCCGCGCAAATACCGCTCCTATTCGAACGAGGCGCTCGGCGTGAGCTGGACCAAGCCGACGGTAATCTCGGTGGCCGACGGCTCGCCCGCGGCGGCGGCGGGGATCAAGAACGGGGATCATATCCTGCGGCTCGACGACGAGCCGGCGCCGCCGACGGGAAGCGTCAGTTGGATCGACAATCACCTCAAGAAGAGCGGCGAGAAGCCGGTGCGGGTCGCGCTCGAGCGCGACGGCAAGGATCAGACCGTGACAATGCAGCCGGTCATGGGCTGTGCGGTCGCGATCGTGCTGGCAAGCGATCAGCAGCCGAACGCTTTCGCCACCCGCGACAAGATCACGATACAATCGGGCATTCTGCGCGCGGCATCCACCGATGCAGCATTGGCCGCGGTGATCGGTCACGAACTCGCCCACGTCAATCTCGGTCACTACGACAAAAGGCTGCAAAACGCCGTGCTCGGCGCGTTCGGCGGCGTGCTGGTGGACGGCGGCTTTCTGCTCGGCGGCATCTACACCCGCGGCACCTTCACGCGGCATTTCATGCGGGCCGGCGCGCTCGCCTTCAGCATCGGCTTCGAGCGCGAGGCCGATTATTTCGGCTGCTATTACGCGGCACGCGCCGGTTACGATATCTCCGGCGCCTTGGATTTCTGGCGCAAAATGGCGCTGGAAAATCCCAAGAGCATTCGCCTTGCCGGAACGCATCCAACCTCGCCCGAGCGCTTCGTGCTCATGCAGCAAACGATCGCCGAGATCGAGGACAAGCAGCGGCGCCATCTGCCGCTGGTGCCGGAGCTCAAGCCGAACGCAATTGAGCCTGCGCCGGAGGCCGGGCGCGAATTCAATTACTGAGCGGCGCTCCGGCAGCCTCTGCCGACGCAAACCTTGTCCAGTTCGGGGAACGGCTTATACGCGGCCTTGGCGCACTCGTCCCCGCTCGCGGGAACGAGCTGGTTGAGATGGCCGCCGTAGAAATAGCCGATGCGCGTGGCGTTGGCGGCCAAGTTGAAGGCCGTGCCGTGCGCGGTGTAGCGCACGCAGGTCACGTAAAGTTGAGTATTGCCTGTGGTCTGCAGCACCGGGTCCGAGACAAACGCATCGCTTACCGACGCGGTCTCGTTCTTCGCGAACACTTCGTTCCTCAGCGTAAAGATGATCTCGTCTTTGTAGCTTTTCGGGTAGACATTGGCGACCGGCTCCGCAGTCTTGTCGCCCAGGCAACCGGCAAGCGTGGCGGCGAGGGCGGACAACAAGAGCAGGTTTGTCGCGCTTTTTTCCATCCCGGCTTTCCTCAGAGCGCCTGGCTTTTCCTGCCGTTCGCGGCGTCCCCGATCAATCGAGCTTCAGTTTGCGTTTGCGCTGCCCGAGCGTGCGCAGCCTCAGGGCATTGAGCTTGATGAACCCCTCGGCGTCGCGGTGGTCGTAGGCCACCGCTCCCTCCTCGAAGGTCACCAGATCCTGATCGTAGAGCGAATATTTGCTTTCCCGCCCGACCACGACGACGTTGCCCTTGTACAGCTTGAGCCGCACGCTGCCGCTGACATATTGCTGGCTCTTGTCGATCGCCGCCTGCAGCATTTCGCGCTCGGGCGTGAACCAGAAGCCATAATAGACGAGCTCGGCATATTTCGGCATCAGCTCGTCCTTCAGGTGCGCGGCGCCGCGGTCGAGCGTGATCGACTCGATGCCGCGGTGCGCGGCATAAAGGATCGTGCCGCCCGGCGTTTCGTACATGCCGCGCGATTTCATGCCGACGAAGCGGTTCTCCACCAGATCGAGCCGGCCGATGCCGTTTGCCTTGCCGAGATCGTTGAGCGCCTTGAGCAGCGTGGCCGGCGACATCTTCTTGCCGTCGAGCGCCACCGGATCGCCGCGCTCGAAGTCGACGGCAATGTACGTATCCTTATCGGGCGCAGCTTCCGGATCGACGGTGCGCGAATAGACGTAGTCCGGCACTTCCTGCGCCGGGTCCTCCAGCACTTTGCCCTCGGATGAGGAATGCAGCAGGTTGGCGTCGACCGAGAACGGCGCCTCGCCGCGCTTGTCCTTGGCGATCGGAATCTGGTGCTGCTCGGCGAACTCGATCAGCTTGCTGCGCGAGGTCAGGTTCCATTCGCGCCAGGGCGCGATCACGGTCACGTCCGGCTTGAGCGCGTAATAGGTCAATTCGAAGCGCACCTGGTCGTTGCCCTTGCCGGTCGCGCCATGCGCGACCGCGTCGGCGCCGACCTTCTCGGCGATCTCGATCTGCTTCTTGGCGATCAAGGGCCGCGCGATCGAGGTGCCGAGCAGGTATTGGCCTTCGTACAGCGCGTTGGCGCGGAACATCGGGAAAACGTAATCGCGCACGAATTCCTCGCGCAGATCCTCGACGAAGACGTTGTCCGGCTTGACGCCGAGCAGCAGCGCCTTCTCGCGCGCCGGGGCGAGCTCCTCGCCCTGGCCGAGATCGGCGGTGAAGGTCACCACCTCGCAAGCGTAGGTCTGCTGCAGCCATTTCAAAATGATCGAGGTGTCGAGGCCGCCGGAATAGGCGAGCACGACTTTCTTGGGCGCCTTCTTGTTGTCGGCCTTGGCCATGCGGATTTTCGCGGAGCGTCCTTGTCCTTCGACTGCGTTGCATCCCGCACCGGCGGTGTCGGGTCAAGCCCATGGCAAGACCGGGTTCTCGGCGCGCCGGCGCCTTGCTTGCTCAACCAATACAGTTGAATTATGATTGGTCACAACTAAAAAGAGATTTCGTGCGCAGGGGGTCCTCGATGAAACAGTTTGTCATCCGCGCGCTTGCGGCGCTGATCCTTGCCGCGCCGATCGCCGAACCCCGCATCGCCATAGCCTCCGACCACGCCGACCCGCTGCACCTGACCGATCCCTATTCCAACATCACCGGGCTGTTCATTTTCCCCAAGGGCGACGACTACATCGTGATCTTCAACGTGCGGAAGTCGCTGGTCGGTCCCAAGCCCTACCCGCTCAGCCCTTACGAATATGTCGTGCACATGGACCTCACCACGCCGGTGGCGTTCACCAGCGACGAAGACCGCAAGCGTTACGGCGGCACAGTCCTCGTGCCCGAGCAGATCCACGACGACGCCACCATCACCGTGCGCTTGAACGACGACACGAGCTTGAAAGGCATCACCTATAAGGGTCTCAAGAATACCGACCACATCCGCGTCTTTACCGGCGTGCGCGACGATCCCTTCATCTTTCCGCGCTTTTTCAAGGTGAACGTCATCTCGATGGTGCTGAGCATACCGAAGAATGCCTTCCCGGACGGGCAGCAGGATTTCATCCTCTGGGGCACCACCTCGAAGGACGGCAAGATGCTCGACCTCGTCGGCCGTTCGGTGCGCAGCCAGTTGCCGCGCTTTCCGATCCTGAACACGGCGCCGCCGAAGGACCACGTCAGGCTGCTGATGAAGGAGAAGAAGTTCTGGGACGACCTGTGCAATTTCTTGAACGGCAACAAGGAATGGTGGTCGCAGGCGATCGCCGGGCTGCTCGAGTTCACCTTCCAGATTCGCAAGTACGATCTGGCGCCCGACGTAATGATCTATACTAACCGTTTCCCGCCGGGCTTCCCGAACGGGCGGCTGCTGACCGACGACGTCAACGCCATCGTCTGCACCACCGGCGACTGCCTGTTGCAGGAGCTGTCCTTCATCGAAGGCGACTGGCCGCGCGCCACCGTCAACGACAAGCCGTTCCTCGACCACTGGCCCTATCTGGCCGAGCCGTGGCCGGACCGCCCACCGCCGCCGCCGCCGACCCGCAGCATTTGGCCATACCTCATCGCCGTCCTGCTGGTGCTCGCCATCGTCACCTGGGCCGTGGTCGAGCTCATTCGCCGCTTGCTGCTGTGGCTGTGGCGGAAATACAGCCCCAGGACACCGGCCAGTGCGTAACCGGCGATGAAAAGGCAGGCGCTGGCCGGCATACTGCTGCTGTGGGCGGGCGCGGCCTCGGCGCATGATTTCTGGATCGAAACCTCGACTTTCCATCCCTGGCCGGGCCAGATCGTCATGGTGGGCTTGCGCTTCGGCCAGGATTTCGTCGGCGAGGCCGTGCGCCGCTATTCCCCGGAGATCGCAAGCTTCTTCGTGCGGCAGAACGGCGCCGATGAGGACATCGAGGGCGCCGATGGCATCAATCCGGCCGGCGTGATGCGCGCTTCCGGGCAGACGACCGCCATCATCGCCTATGCCAGCACCGGCACCGACATCGAGTTGCCGCCGGAGCAATTCGAGGATTACCTGCGCCAGTACGGGCTCGACGACGCGCTCGCCGAACGCATCAAACGCGGCGAGCACGCAAAGCCGGGCCGCGAGCGCTTCCTTCGCTACGCCAAGGCGCTGCTGGCGGGCGCCAAGACGGCGCCCGATGTCGAGAAACCGCTCGGGCTTGCCTACGAGATTGTCCCGGACGCGGATCCGACTTTGCGACTTGGGCCCTTCCGCGGACGCATTCTCTACAATGGCAAGCCGCTCGTCGGCGCGCTCGTCGAAGCGCTGCCGCATGGCGAGCCATCCGTGCGGCTGAAAGCCATTAGCGACGCGCAGGGCGCCTTTTCCTTCGCGCTGCCGCGCGCTGGCGTGTGGCTGATCAAGTCGGTGCACATGGTGCGCGCGTCGTATTTCGCGCACGAGGATTGGGACAGTTCGTGGGCCTCGCTGGTCTTCGAGGCGCCCGCGCCCGCACATTAATCACTATGACAGCGTAAACGTCGCAAATCTTCGTTCGCGCATTAACCGCATTGCGCAAACGCGCTACTCCGCCTTGGCGCGCAGGGCTACCGTGCTCGCAGATTTTCAGCAGCGGGCGCCATCGATGTCGAAAGCTCAAGCCATTTTCGCCGCCGCCCTCGCGGGCGCGGTGCTCACGACAGCCGCGCCGGCGCTGGCCGCGCAATGCGAAGCCAAAGGCGGCTTCAACGCCTTCATCGGCGCGTTCAAGAAGGAAGCGGCAAGCCAGGGTATCTCGCAGCGCGGGCTTGCCGCGCTCGACGGCCTCACGCTCGACCCGCAAGTGATCGCAGCCGACCGCCGCCAGCACGTGTTCAAGCAGAGCTTCGAGGAATTTTCCGCGCGCATGATTTCGCGCGACCGGTTGATCAAGGGGGCCGGCCACATGCAGCGCTACGCTCCCATGCTGCGGCGCATGGAGCAGCGCTACGGCGTGCCGGCCGCGGTCGTGATCGCGGTGTGGGGCCTGGAGACGGACTACGGCGTCAACCAGGGCAAATATCCGGTGGTGCGCTCGGTGGCCACGCTTGCCTACGATTGCCGCCGCTCCGACAAATTCCAGGGTGAATTGCTCGACGCGCTGCGCATCGTCGACCGCGGCGACATGACCGCGGCCGAAATGCACGGACAGTGGGCGGGCGAGATCGGCCAGACCCAGTTCCTGCCGTCGTCCTACTACAAATACGCGGTCGACTTCGACGGCGACGGCCGCCGCGACCTGATCCACAGCGCGCCCGACGTGCTCGCCTCCACTGCCAATTATTTTCACGCGCATGGCTGGCAGCCCGGCCAAGGCTGGGAGCCGGGTCAGCCGAACTTCGACGTGATCAAGGAGTGGAACAAGGCCGACGTCTACGCCCGCACCATCGCGCTGTTTGCCGAGAAGCTGGCGAGCGGCGCCCCGCGGGCCGAGAGCGCGCCGCCGCGGCAGCAGACCCCGGAGCAGGTGGCGCGGCGCATTCGGCGCTGATCACCACCAGCCGCGCCGGCGCTTGAGCCTTTCGTCGTCGTCATCGTCGCCGGCCCGCGGGCCGGCGATTTCGCTGGCGCTACGATAGCCGAGCCACGCCAGGCCATCGCGCAGCCTCAGCCCGAAGCGTTCGAGCGCTCCCGCTATTTCATCGTCGGAGAAACCGGTGAGAGCGGTGCGTTTCCAGCGGTAGATCAGCGCATACGCCACCCAGACGATCAGGAAGGTGAATATGGCGGCGAAAATCGTATCGCTGACGAAATGCCCGCCGGCCATCACGCGAATCGCGGCCATGCCGGCGGTGAAGACCAGCGCCGCGCCATAGGCGAGCGCGCGCCAGGGCGGCGGCGTGAGCGCCGCCGGCGCCATGGTCCACATTGCACCCGCCACATCCCCCGAGACAAACGAGCAGTTGCCCGGGCAGTCGCCGCGCGGATCCCACCACGTTACGTAATCCTGCGCCCCGCCAAATTGCGTGACGTCGATCGGGCGCGGCCGGCGCCAGTGATC
>Ga0335081_10008466_pt1 | contig 16507 bp, 15 predicted proteins | sample Lox_Sample_35_FD_206713 | JGI IMG/M metagenome (GOLD analysis project Ga0335081, IMG submission 206713) | Soil microbial communities from Loxahatchee National Wildlife Refuge, Florida, United States - Lox_Sample_3.5 | ecosystem: Environmental > Terrestrial > Soil > Wetlands | place: USA... | reverse complement strand
CCGCCCAGGTAGGTGTCGCCGTTGGTCGATTTGACCTCAAAGACGCCCTCCCCGATTTCCAGGATGGAGATGTCGAACGTGCCCCCGCCGAGGTCGTACACGGCAATCCGTTCGTCCTTCTTCTTCTCCAGCCCGTAGGCGAGCGCGGCGGCCGTCGGTTCGTTGATGATGCGGAGCACGCTCAGCCCGGCGATCTGCCCGGCGTCCTTGGTCGCCTGACGCTGGCTGTCGTCGAAATAGGCGGGCACGGTGATGACCGCCTCGGTGACCTTTTCGCCCAGGTAGTCCTCGGCCGTCTGTCGCATCTTTTGCAGAATCATTGCGGACACCTCGGGCGGGCTGTAATTCTTGCCCCGGATCTCCACGTGGGCGTCGCCGTTCTGCGCTTCGACGATGCGGTAAGGGAGGCGCTTCTTCGCCGCCTCGACCTCCCCGGAGCGGAACTTGCGCCCCATGAGCCGCTTGATCGAAAAAATCGTGTTTTCCGGATTGGTGATGGCCTGCCGTTTGGCGATCTGGCCGACCAGCCGCTCCCCCTTGTCGGTCAACGCGACGACGGACGGCGTAGTCCGGCTTCCCTCGGCGTTGGGGATCACCACCGGGTCTCCGCCGCTGACGATGGCCACGCAGGAATTCGTCGTTCCAAGATCGATGCCGATGACTTTACCCATTGCTTCCTCCTTCAGTCACTCTCATGAGTGCGCATCATTCGATTTGTCTTCGCGCCCGCCTGGCCGCTTCGCTGTCGACGCCTTCGAGACGGTGACCAGGGCGGGCCGCAGCAGTTTGCCCTTCAACAGATACCCGCGTTGGGCCTCCTCCACGACCAGACCGTCCGGTTCCTGGCTCGATTCCTTTTGGGCGATCGCCTGGTGCCATTCGGGGTTGAAGGGCTTCCCCTTGGTCTCGACGACCGTGACCCCGGCCCGCCCCAGGACGTCAAGGCATTGCTTCAGGATCAGGGCCCACCCCTGGACCACGGCATCGGGCGCGCGGTGACCCTCCGCGTGGTGCAGCGCCCGCTCGATGTTATCGAGGACGGGCAGCCACTCCTTCAAGAGCTCCTCGTGGCCGTATTGCAGATACTGTTCCCGTTCCCTGGCCGCCAGTTTCTTGTAATTATCAAAGTCCGCCAGTAGCCGGATGTACTTGTCGTACAGTGCATCGTACTCCCGCTGTTTCGCCGCCAGTGGGTCCGGCGCGGCTCCCCCCGGGGTGCCGGACGAATCCTCCCCGGCCTCCCGCGGGATGATCTGGATGTCATCCGTTTCCGCGTCGCGCTTTTTCTCTGCTGTCATGAGGGGGGCCCTTCCCGCCATTCCTCAAAGAAGTGGCTCAGCTGCTCGGCGGTGGAGCGAACCAGCGGGATGACGACAGAATAATCCATGCGGGTCGGGCCGAGGACGCCGATGCTGCCCAGCGGCTGGCCGTCGCACGCGTACGTTGACGCCACGAGGCTGAATCGGCTGATACCGAGGGCGGCGTTCTCGGATCCGATGTAGACCTGCACACCGGGCGTCTCCAGGCATTGCCCCAGGATCTTCAGCAGTTGGTATTTTTCCTCGAATGTTTTGAAGAGCTGCTTCATTTCATTCAAATCGGAAAAGTCGATCTGGCTGAGCATGTTGGTTGCCCCCTCCACGAACAGCTCGCCTTCGCCGTCCCCCGGGGTGTCCATCGCCTGCCGCCCCAGTTCCAGCGCCTGCCGGAGCAGCGAATCGTACCGCTCCTTTGCCTCCTGCATCTCCTTCAGGATCTGTTGCTTGACGGTCTGCAGCGGCAGGCTGGAGAACCGGCGGTTCAAATAGTCCGCCATCTGGCCCAGGTCGCGGTCGGCCAGGTCGCGGTCGAGTTCGAACAGCGAATGGTGGATCAGTCCGTCCTCGGAAACGAAGATGGCCAGCACGTGGCGGGCCCGCAGGCGGATGAAATCGATGTGCTTGAAATTCCGTTGAGACAGTCGCGGGGCAAGCACCACGCCGGCGTAATGAGTCGACTGCGACAGCAATCGCGACACGTTTTGCAAGACGTCCGCCGTGCTCTCGCGGGCCGGCCAGTCGGCCGGGACAGCCGATGTCTGCTGCTGGGCCATCACTTCCTGCAGCAGGGTGTCGACATAGAAACGGTATCCCTTCTCAGTCGGAATACGGCCGGCCGAGGTATGCGGATGGGTCAGGTACCCGAGCTCCTCCAGATCGGCCATCACGTTGCGGATCGTGGCCGGACTTAAACCGATTTCGCTCAATTTCGTGATGGTTCGAGACCCGATGGGCACACCCAGGCGAATATGGTAGACGACCACAGAATTCAGCACATATTTCAATCGGTCGTTGAGCGGTCTCACTGTAATTAACTCATTGTTTTCATAATGCTATTTATTTTCCAGTTGCCTTATAATCGATTGTACGCTTAGCACTCTATGTTAATGAGTGCTAATGCAGAATAACAACTTTTTCTTCTGGTGTCAAGACTTGATGGGCCTGCCAGTTCGGGGCGTGTCTATCCCTGTGCCGGCCGATTCAAGGTGTATAAGAATTTCAAACCATCCAGGGTCAGTGAGGGGCACACCTCCTGAATTTCAGGGCATTCGGGTGCGATCAATCCGGCCAGACCGCCGGTGGCGATGACGCGGGCCGGGGGGCCAGGTTCGAACTGCCCCAATTCCTCCTGGGTTCGTCTGATGAGTGCGCCGGTCAGACCGGCGTAACCGATCAGAATGCCGGCCTGCATTCCGGCAACCGTGTTGGTCCCGATGACGCGATCGGGACGGACCAGATCGATCCGGGGCAGTTTCGCCGCGCGTTGAAAGAGGGCTTCGGCGGCGGTCCAGACGCCGGGCGCGATTGATCCGCCCAGATATTCCCCCCGTGCCGTCACAGCGCAGATCGTCGTGGCCGTGCCGAAATCGACGATGATCACGGGGCCGCCGTAACGGGCGTAGGCCGCGGCGGCGTTGACCAGCCGGTCTGCGCCCAGCTCGGCCGGGTTGTCGATGCGCAGGGTCAGTCCGCTCTTGAGTCGGTGGGTGACCTCGACCGGGTCCAGCCTGAGGAGCCGTCGCGCCAGCTCTTCGATGACCGCCGTCAACGGGGGGACGACGCTGGAATAGATCAAGCCGGTCACCGCCCGCAGCTCGAATCCGCGGCCCCTCAACAGGTCGTTGAGCAGCGCGGCATATTCGTCAGCCGTGCGCTGGTGATGTGTGGCGATGCGCCATTGGGCTTTCAGCTCGTCACGGTCGAACAAGCCGAGCACGATGTTCGTGTTGCCGATGTCAATGGCGCAGAGCATGTGCGGCTTCCGTCGTCGGGGCCTGGGGGTGATCCGGTCTGAGCGTAATGGTCGCCTCCACGGAGAGGCGGCTGACCGAGCCGTCGGCATGCCGGAGGCGAAGCAGGCCGCCAGGCTCGACGGCTTCCGCCAGCCCGGTGAGCGGACCCGAGGCGGTCTCGACCGCAACCGTCCGGCCCAGCGTCACGCAGCGGCGACTCCACTCGTCGAGCAGCCAGCCGGCGCCTTCATCGTACAACCGGCCGTAGCCGCGATCGAATCGGGCCAGGAACTCGGCGAGGAGAGCCGACCGGTCGCAGGGTCTGCCCAACTCGATCTCGATAGATGTGGCCACCGCTCGCAGTGCGTCGGGCAAGGCGCGCACCGGCCAATTGACATTGAGGCCGACGCCGACCACGGCCAGGACGGTGTCTCCGCCAGCGCTCCGGGCTTCGACCAGTATACCGCCCGCTTTGCGGTCGTTGAGGAGGAGATCGTTGGGCCATTTGAGCCGTGGAGACAATCCGGTGTGGGATTCGATGGCGTCGCGGGCGGCGACTGCGGCCAGAAACGGCAGGCCGGTGAGGACCGGTTGTGGAAACGGGCCGCGCAACAGGATCGACAGGTACAGGTTGCGACCCGACGGCGACTCCCAGCGGCGCCCCTGGCGGCCGCGCCCCGCCCGTTGCGCCTCCGCGACGATCACCGTGCCGTCCGGCGCGCCCGCTGTCGCGGCGTCAAAGGCGCTCCCGTTGGTGGAATCGACGATCTCTTCAAGATCGATCCTCGACCCGATTCGCCGCAGGGGGGGCACCGGCGAGGGGATCTTCAGCGGGATCGCGCCGCGCGACCGACTCATGCGGGGCGTCCCGGGGAGGCGGCCGTGATCTCCAGACTGAGGTCGGCCGCCGGCGCCGAGTGGGTCAGCGCGCCGATTGAAATGGCGTCAACGCCTGCGGCTGCGATCTCGCGCACGTTGTGCAGATGGACGCCGCCCGATACTTCGGTCCTGGCGTGGCGTCCGATCAACCGCACCGCCTCCTTGATCTGAACGACCGGCATGTTGTCGAGCAGGATAATGTCGGCGGCGGCCGACAACGCCTCCCCGACCTCCTCGAGGGTGGTGACCTCCACCTCGACCGGGAGACGGCCTGTACCCCCGATCCTCCGCCGCGCGGCCAGCACGGCCGTTTGGATGGTGCCGGCCAGCGCCAGGTGATTGTCCTTGATCAGGATGCCGTCGCTCAAATCCATCCGATGATTGCGGCCGCCGCCCATCCTGACGGCGTATTTCTCCAGCCGACGAAGGCCGGGAATCGTCTTCCGGGTGTCCAGAATGACGGCGTGAGTCCCTTTGACGGCGTCGACGAACCGGCGGGTGAACGTGGCGACGCCGGACAAATGCTGGAGAAAATTAAGCGCGACCCGTTCACCGGTCAGGATCGACCGGCCGTCGCCGGCCAGCGCGGCGACAATCGCGCCCGGCTCGACGCGGGCGCCGTCTCGCACCGTTGCGCGAAAGCGGAGCGACCGGTCGACGGCCTGGAACACAGCCCTGGCCGCATGCAACCCGGCGATGACGGCCGGCTGTTTGGCGATGATGACGGCCTCCGCCTTGACGGGTCGGGGAAAGAGCCGCCGGGTTGTCGTATCGCCCGCGCCGAAGTCCTCGGCCAGCGCCGCGGCGATCAGGAGATGAAGCGACGAGGGCGCGAGCTTGATTCGCGCGGTCATGAGACTCCCTGCGCCCGCTCGTCGAGCGACCGGAGCTTGTCGCGCAGCGTCTGGTGCTCATGCTGAGCCTCGCGGTGACGGGCCTTGATCTTTTCAACTTCGGCCGGCGGCGCCTTGGAGAGGAAGCCCTGGTTGGCCAGGGTTTTCTCATCTCGCGCGATTTGTGCTGAGAGCTCCCCCAGCCGTTTTTCGGTCTTGGTCCGCTCCTTTAACAGGTAGTCGGCGATGTCCGTCGTGTTCTGCAACAGCTGTACCAGAAGCTCGGCCTGCTGTCCCCCAGGCAGGGTCAGGGGTATGACCGTGGCATGGGACGGACGTTCGGCAGGATTGACCTGCCAGTCACTGAAGCGGCCCAGTTGGGTAATGGCCTTTGCGACATTGGTTGGCGCCACGGCCGCCAGCACTTGATGGTCGCGACTGAACAGCCCCCCCGCGAGTTTTTGCGACGGCGCAATGCCAGCCGTGACGCGGTGCTCTCTCGCACCGCTTACGATCGCTTGGATCAACGCGATCTGCTTCTCCGCGCTGTCGTCAAGACTATGCGCGTCGGCGGCCGGATAGGGGGAGACCATGATGCTTTCGCCCTGATGAGGGAATACCTGCCAGATTTCTTCGGTGATGAACGGCATGAAGGGATGGAGCAACCGCAGCAGCGGCTCGAACGTCTCGATGAGCGTCTGGCGCGTGGCCGGCGCCTCGTGTGACTCTTTGTCGGCGAGGACTGGCTTGATCAATTCCAGATACCAGTCGCAGTATTCGTGCCAGATGAATTGATAGAGGCGGGCGGCCGCCTCATCGAATCGGTAAGTTTCCAGCGAGACGTTCACGTCGCCGATGCACCGGTGCAGCCGGCTGATGATCCATCGATCGGCCAGCGTTCGTTCGGGGGGCGGCTCGGCGTGCCGAGGGCCGTCAAGGTTCATGACGATGAAGCGGGTCGCGTTCCAGAGCTTGTTGGCGAAATTCCGGTAGCCGGCGATCCGTTCCTCGGCCAGCCGGATGTCGCGTCCCGGCGACGCCATCGAGGCGAGGGTGAAGCGCAGGGCGTCCGTGCCGTATTTGGCCATGATCTCGAGCGGGTCGATGACATTACCCTTCGATTTGCTCATCTTCTGTCCTTCGGCGTCGCGGACCAGGGCGTGGATGTAGACGTCCCGGAAGGGGACCTCCTTCATCACGTAGAGCCCCATCATGATCATCCGGGCGACCCAGAAAAAGAGGATGTCGAAGCTGGTGACGAGCGTCGAGGTGGGATAAAAGGCGGACAGCTCCTTCGTCTGCTCCGGCCAGCCGAGCGTGGAGAACGGCCAGAGCGCCGACGAAAACCAGGTGTCGAGCACGTCGGGATCCTGGACGAGGTCGGTCGACCCGCAATGGGGGCACCGCTCGGGAGTTCTGAGGGCGACGATCGGCGCCTTACACGCCGGCCGGCAGCTCTCGACGTCGTTTCCCCGGCAATACCAGGCCGGAATCTGGTGGCCCCACCAGATCTGCCGGGAGATACACCAGTCCTGGATCTGTTCCATCCAGCCGAAATAATTGTTGGCCCAGCCCTCGGGGATCAACCGGATTCGGCCGCTTCGCACGGCGCCGATGGCCTCCGCGGCCAACGTCTTGCCAGATGACTTGCCGGGAGTGTTCACACCTACGAACCATTGCGGAGACAGGTAGGGCTCGACGACCGTCCGGCATCGATAGCACTTGCCGATCGCGTGCGTGTGCTCTTCCACCTTGAGCAGCGCGCCGCGCTCCCGCAGCCAGTGCTCGACGCGGACCCTGGCCTTGGGAACGGTGAGCTGGGCGATGTCGGCCAGGACGTCGGCGTCGACGCCGTGCTCGCCGAGCGTGGGTCGGATACGCGCCTGTTCATCCAGAATGGCGATGGAGGGGAGCTTGTGGCGCTGGCCGGCTTTCTCATCGTTGAAATCGTGCGCCGGCGTGATTTTGACAGCTCCGGTGCCGAATTCCCTGTCGACCAGGATCGGATCGCCCACCACGGGGATCGTGCGACTGGTCAGCGGAAGGCGCACCTGCTTGCCGATGAACCGGTTGAAGCGCGGATCGTCGGGATGAACGGCGACGGCGGTGTCGCCCAGCAGCGTCTCCGGGCGGGTGGTCGCGACGGTCAGAAACAGGTTCGGATCATCCGTCAACGGGTACTTGAGATGGTACAACTTGCCGCGCGCCTCTTCGTGCTCCACTTCGATGTCAGACAGCGCGGTCTGGCATCGGGGGCACCAGTTGATCAGCCGCACGCCCCGATAGATCAGCCCGTCGTCATAGAGCCGGACGAAGACCTCCCGCACCGCGGCGGAGAGCCCTTCATCCATGGTAAACCGCTCGCGGCTCCAGTCGCAGGAGGCGCCGAGCTTTTTGAGCTGAGTGATGATCGTCCGGCCCGACTCGTTCCGCCACTCCCAGACCCGCTCGATGAAGGCCTCGCGCCCGAGCTGCTGGCGCGTCTTGTTCTCGGCCAACAGGTGCCGTTCGACGACATTCTGCGTGGCGATGCCGGCGTGATCGGTGCCGGGAATCCAGAGGGCCCGGTCGCCGGCCATCCGCCGCCAGCGGATGAGGATGTCTTGAAGCGTGTTATTGAGCGCATGACCCAGGTGGAGCGATCCCGTGATGTTCGGCGGGGGGATGACGATGCAATAGGACCGGCCGGCCCTCGAGGTGTCCACCCGGAAGAGGCCGTGCAACTCCCAAAAAGAAGACCAGCGGACCTCAACCGGAGCGGGATCGTAGGTGGGCGTGAGCGGTGACTCGGGCATACGCTCGTCGGAAAACTGGCGGCGTCATCTTAACACGGGGGGGGTGGTAAAGCAACGCCGACCGGAATAGCGTCGGGCGGAAAGGGCATGGCCGGTCAGGCCGTTGACGATTCGGCCTTGAGCCGGTCGATCTCGGCGCGCACGGCGCGTTCGGCCAGTTCCGGGACGAGATCTCTGGTGATTCGTTCCACGGTTTCCTGGGTGACCTTTCGCGTCATTTCTTCCACCATCGCCCGGACCAGCTGTTCGGTTTCATCACGGGTCATCTCTTCAAGCCCTCCTGAAGCAGGTGAAGTGGACTGGAGTGGGGGCGGAGGAGCGGCGCGCTCCGGTTCTTCGACGGCGAACGGGGCTTGCTTCGAGAGGAAATCCTCGGGCTCCGCTGAACTCGCCAGTTCAGGCTCCTGCACCGGCTGGGAGGCCGGCGGAGGTTCCGCGACCGGCTGTTGGTACATGATGGCTTCGGATGGGGTGATCAGCAAATCCTCCATGGAGGCGGTTGCCGCATTCGTCTGGGATGTAGAGCCCGGCTGAGCCGTGGGGTCGTACAGATCGAATTCAAACGGTTTTGCCGCCGCCTGCTGTTCGGTCACGGGGGGGGCCTGTGGCGGTTGAGGGGCCGCGGCTGCAGGTGGCGAAGGAGGGGCGCCGGCGTTGACCGACGGCCCGGCTTGTTCCCTTGGCACCCAGCCGAGAAGCTGCTCCATTTCGGCCATATTCTGGTCTTCCTCGGCGCCTCGGCTCTGAGGCGGGCTGACGGCGGCACCGTTCGATCCGGCTGCACTGGCCGCGTCCTTGGCGGCGACCGCCGCCGGCGCGGCTGGAGCGATGCACCGATTGATGGTCGAGTTGATCTCCATCGCATCGAGGGGTTTCTTGACGACGTCAGTAATTCCGGACCGGCGCAATTGCTCCATGTTGAGCTCGTCGCTGGACTGTGCCATCAGAATGATGGGAACGGCGCGCAGCGCTTCCTGCTCCCGCACCTTTCTGACGAACATGCTGAGCGGAAGCCCGTCGAGTTGGGAGTTGACCATGATCAGATCCGGCGCATGTTGATAGGCCCGGTCGAGGGCGGCCAGCCCGTCTTCGACGGCCACGATTTCGAATCCTTCCTTGCTTAATGTGAAATCGAGCAACCGGTGGACGGCGAGATTCTGATCGATGACCAACAGTGTTTTTGCCATGCTCCCCACTCCGATGGTCGCACGGGTGTCAAGGCCGACGTCGCGAGGACGAGGTTCACAACCGTGACAAGCCGATATGTTTCGACGGTAGCACAGCCCCTGAGGGTTGTCAAGAAAAGTGCATATTTGCCACCGAGCCGATGAGAGTTGGGGAGAGGATTTTTTAATGGGGGGCCCGTGCTCGAGACAATTTCCCAAAAGCTTCGCTTTGGGGTTGGCGATGCCCCCATGCCCCGATCTCCCCCCGAGGCCCCCCATTGATTGTGGGGCTCAGGATGTACGAAGGAGCTGCACGCGTGTCTGATTAGCAGTAATGGGGATCGGTGCAGGCCAGCACCTGCCGAGCGCGGCTGCCGCTACGATAGACGGTGATGCCCTTGCAATCCTCTCGGTAGGCGAGCAGAAACGACCGCTTGATGTCATCCACGGTGGCGCTGGATGGGAAATTAATGGTCTTGGACACGGCGTTGTCCGTGTGACGCTGGAACGCCGCCTGCATGCGGATGTGCCATTCCGGCGTGATGTCGTGGGCGGTGACGAAGAGCCGGCGGAGCTCGGCCGGCACGGCGCGGATGGCCTGGATCGATTCCTGCCGTCCGAGGACCCGTCGGACCGAATCGGTCCAGCAACCGGCTTGCTTGGCCATGCGGACAAAGAGGGGATGGATTTCCTTCAACTGGATGGAATCGATGGCGGTGCGGACATATTGCACGGCGTAGAGGGGCTCGATGCCGCTGGAGCACCCGGCCAGGATGCTGAGCGTGCCGGTGGGCGCGATGCTCGTGGTGGTCGCGTTCCGCCTCGGCGGTTCGCCGCGGGCGGCCAGACGGCTGCGTGGAAATTCGGGGAACGCGCCCCGCTCGTGTCCCAGGCGCTGCGACGCGGCAATCGACTCTTCGCGCACAACCCGCATGAGTTGATCCGCGATTTTCATCCCGTCCTCGCTGTCGTACGGTATGCCCAGGAGGATGAGCAGATCGGCAAATCCCATGACTCCCAGGCCGATTTTCCGATTGGCGTGCGTGATATCGTCGATCGGTTTGAGCGGAAACCGGTTCTGATCGATCACGTCGTCGAGAAACCTGACGGCCACGTGCACAGTTTCCGTCAGCAAGGACCAGTCGATCTCGATACGTCGGCGGTCGCGCTTGATCATCCGGCTCAGGTTGATTGACCCCAGGTTGCACGACTCGTAGGGAAGCAGCGGCATTTCGCCGCATGGGTTGGTGGCTTCGATGGGCGCGAGCTCCGGGGTCGGATTGTCGCGGTTGATTCGATCCAGAAAGATCAGCCCAGGGTCGCCCGTCCGCCAGGCCGACGCCGCAATGCGGTCGAACACGGCCCGCGCTCTCGGCCTTGAGACGACGCGACCGGTTCGCGGATTGATCAGGGGGTACGTGGCGTTGCGTTCGAGCGCGCGCATATAGTCGTCGGTGACGGCGACGGACAAGTTGAAATTGGTCAATTCGGAGGGCTGATCCTTTGACGAGATGAATTCCTCGATGTCGGGATGGTCGATCCGCAGGATGCCCATGTTCGCCCCGCGCCGGGTGCCGCCCTGCTTGATCACTTCGGTGGCCATGTTGAAGATTCGCATGAACGAAACCGGACCGCTTGCCACGCCGCTGGTGGTGAGCACGCGATCCGATTTGGGCCTCAGCCGGCTGAAGGAGAAGCCGGTCCCGCCGCCCGATTGATGGATGAGTGCGGTCTGCTTGACGGCGTCGAAGATCGATTCCAGAGAATCCGCGACGGGCAGAACAAAACAGGCCGAGAGCTGTTGCAGTTCCCGGCCGGCGTTCATCAGGGTGGGCGAATTGGGCAGAAACTGCAGACCGGCCATCAGGGCGTGGAAGCGGTCGGCCCACTTCTGCACCGGCGCGCTGACGTCATAACGCCGTTCAGATTCGGCAATGTTCTGCGCCACCCGGTGGAACAGGTGTGCGGGTGTTTCGATCACCCGGCCCGAGGGGCCTTTGCGCAGGTAGCGGCGGTCGAGGATGATACGGGCATTGCGGCTCAACCGTGGCATGCGGACTGGCACAATACGCCCTCCCTTGTCGCCGGCCGTCAGGACGTCCCGGTCATCTGGCGAGCGTCTTCATGTAGGCCAGCACATCCCATCGCTGCTGTTCGGAGAGCACGCGACCCCAGGCGGGCATGCCGCTGCCCCGCCCGCCATTGGTGATCTTGTCGAACAATTGCGCGTCGGTTCGGGCGGCCAGTGTTTTCGGATCCGACAGATCAGGCAGGGTCCCGATGCCCTTGCCGGTTTTACCGTGGCAGGCGACACAATGTTTATCGTAGATCTCCCGGCCGGTCTTGGGATTGCCATCGGCGGCAGCGGCGGACGGTGACAGGATCAGCCAGGCCACCAGGCCAACGGCGATTGGCAGCCATGTGGGCGGTGAATGAGGCATGCGCACCTCCTTATCGTGCATTATGGGTGGTGACCCGAGGATTGTCAATCCGCGCTACTGAAATCAAGGGGAGGTGCCGGTTCCTCCCCCTGATGCCCCCCATCGGAGGTACACTTTCACCCTCCGAACCGGTGTATCGCTCCATCGTACCTCCCGCGTCCATCAATCAATGGGGGTTGTCAGGGGGAGATACAGTCTCCCCCTGACTTTAATTGACTCCCCTCCGACCATCTGTTACAGTACGCACCCGACCTTATTGTGGCTTGCCCTTAATGTGTCGGCGGGCTCGCTCGGATCAACCATGCGACTACCCCACGAACGGATCGTCACGATGGCAAACGCCATCGTGCGCCGGCTGGTCGGCCAACGCGCGATCCGGGTCCGCGGTCCGGAAATTGAGCTGGTCGTGCGTGTGACGGCAGTGATCGAGGGCGAGCTGACCCTTGAAGATCAACTCAATCGCGACGCGCGCGAGCTCCTTAAACAATACCAACGGCAGATCGACAGCGGGCAGGTGGATTATCACCGTATGTTCACCATGGTGAAACGGCAGTTGGCGAAGGATCGGGGGGTGATCCTCTGATGCTCGTGAGCGAGGAAAAACTCATCCATCTGGCCCATCTCGTCTACGAGGGCATCGGCCGATTCGACGGCGTGGAATTGATCGCCGATGAAGAGGCGATCCTCAAACAGATCAAGCAGACCCTGTTCGATGAATTCCGTCTGGATGACGAGATCGACCAGGCGGTCCGGGCGCGCCTGGCGTCCTATTCCAGAAAGATCGTTGAAGGCAGCGAGGAATGGGACGTGCTCTACCGCAAAGGAATTGAGGAGGAATTCCACAGGCGGCGCCGCGGTTAGGGCGGGTCGGTCGTGCGCATCACCATTCTCGGCTCCGGCACCTCCACCGGCGTGCCGGCCATTGGCTGCCGGTGCCCGGTGTGCTCGTCATCAAATCCGAAAAACAGGCGCAGCCGCGCATCGGTCTTCATCCGACTCGAACGCGCGGGACTGCTCATCGACACGTCGACGGATTTGCGGCTGCAGGCCATGGCGTGCGGCGTCGACCGGGTCGATGCAGTGCTGTACACACACGCCCACGCCGACCACGTCCACGGGATCGACGAACTGCGGAGTTTTAACTATCTGCAGCAGGCACCCATCCCCTGCTACGGCAACCGGCCGACGATTGCGCAGTTGAAGGCCCGATTCGGGTATGTGTTCTCGAACGGCACAGGGACCGCCTATAAACCGCAGCTCATCCCCCATGAACTCGACGGGCCCCGGGAGATCGGCGGGGTGCTGGTCGAGCCGGTCGACGTGGTGCACGGGGAGGATCGGATCTACGGGTATCGGATCGGGCCGATGGCCTACGTGACCGATTGCAGCTCGATTCCCGACGCCTCGCGCGAGCGGTTGCGAGGGCTCGACCTGTTGATTGTCAGTGCGATCCGCTACGACGTGCACCCGACCCACTTTACCCTGGCGCAGGCGCTGGCCGCGATCAAGGATGTCCGCCCGCGTCACGCTGTCCTGACCCATCTCTCGCATGTGTTCGATTACGAGACGGTGAACGGACAGCTGCCGGCCGGCGTGGAGTTGGCGTATGACGGCATGGTGTTCTCGGTCTAGCGTGATCGTCGCGGCGCTGCTCGGCCTGTTCGGCTGGGCACTGGCCGGTGGAGTGTTCCCGCCCGCCGTGCGGGCGGGCGAGCCCTTGCCAGCGGGGCTGGGCGATGCGCGATGGGGAATGACCGCGGAGGAGTTGGGCAGCCGGCTCGGAGCAAGAAAAGTCGACGTGTCGGATCAATTCGGCTATGCCGAGCACTTGGAGCAGGATCCCGACGTCTATGTGGGGACGACTGCCGATGGCAAACGGGTCGAGTACTACCTCTATGACCACGCGCTCTACAAGCTCTTCATCATCCACGCCCGCAACCAGCAAGAGCCGAAGCTCTACACGCAGCTGGCGAGAGAGTTGACGGCGAAGTACGGGACTCCCCAGCGTGTCTATGAAGAACAGGTCTACGGTCTGAACATCACCCACACGATCTGGCAGGATGCGGTGACCCGGGTCGATCTCCGCTTCGGCGGCGGGTTTGTGTTTGAAGTGCATACCGATCGCGTCCGCGCCGCCGCCAAGGCCGCCGCGCTCAAGCGCAAAAAATCGATCTGAGCGTCCGCCCGGGACGGGTGGATTTCATCTGCTATACTATACCCGATGCATCCGGGGTGAACACCCACGCATTCTTCTGAGAGGCGGAGCCATGTCACTATTTCACCACATCGAGCGATACGGACACGAATCCGTCACCTTTTTCTCTGATCCGGCCAGTCGGCTCCGGATGATCGTTGCCGTGCACAATACCGTGATGGGACCCGCCCTGGGCGGCTGCCGGATGTGGCCGTACGCCGGCATTGATGAAGCGCTTGAAGACGTGTTGCGGTTGTCCAGGTCCATGACCTACAAGGCTGCGATGGCCGCCCTGCCATTCGGCGGCGGCAAATCGGTCGTTCTGGGCGATCCGAAGCGTGAAAAGGACGAGGCCTTGCTGCTCGCCATCAGCCGCGCGGTCGGCGGACTGGGAGGACGGTATATTGTGGCCGAAGATGTGGGAATGACCGAAGCGGATATGGATGTCATCTCCCGGGCGACCCGGTGGGTGGCGGGGCGCCCGCTATCAGGCGGCGGAAGCGGCGATCCCTCCGAAGCGACCGCCATCGGCGTGTTTGAGGGGATGAAAACCTGCCTGGAGCAACTCGGGGAGGAGCCGACGGTTCGCAGCCGGACGATCGCGATCCAGGGCATGGGGAAGGTCGGCTTCCAGTTAGCCCGGTTGGCGACGGAGGAGGGGGCCAAACTCTTTGTCTCGGACATCGATTCGGCCCGCTTGGAACGGGCCGCGAACGAACTGGGCGCCCATTCCGTGATGCCGGATGCGATCTTGTCCGTCCCGTGCGACATTGTGTCCCCGTGCGCCCTGGGCGGCGTGCTGAATGAAAAGACGGTGCCGGCCCTCAACTGCCGGATCGTCGCCGGCTCGGCCAACAATCAGCTGGCCAACGAAGTGGACGGCGACGCGCTGTTCGGCCGTGGTATCCTCTACGCACCCGATTATGTAATAAACGCCGGCGGTCTGATCAACCTTTCGTTCGAGCAAAGCTCCCCGGAGGGGTATGACCGCGAGCGCGCCATGCGCAGGGTACGGGAAATTGCGACGACCCTGACGCGGTTGTTTCAGCGTTCGCGCGCCGAATCGGCGCCGCCATTCCGGGTCGCCGATCGGATGGTGGAAGAACAACTGGCGGAAGCGAGGGCGCACCAGTACCAGACCGAGGGCGGCTGAATCTCGAACGGGGGGCCCTCCCGTGAATCATGGGTCGGGTCGCGCCAGTTCGGTGGCAGGGGGGGGAGATGAAGAAGCGTGTCCGTTCTTCACGAAACGTCCGTCGTCACGCCACGCGCCCCGGCCCGAAGGCACGCCGTTGGTTGCGTCGGGACCGCCGGGTTCTTTCTCCATCCCTGACCCGCATCTATCCGCTGGTGGTCGCCAAGGCCTCAGGGGCGACCGTCGCCGACGTGGACGGCCGGCGCTACCTGGATTTCACCTCCGGCATCGCCGTGACGGCAACGGGCCATTGCCATCCGGATGTCGTTAACGCCATCGTCCGACAGGCCCGCACGCTGATCCACATGTCGGGCACCGATTTCTATTACCCGTCAGAAATCCAGTTGGCGGAGCGGCTGGTCGAGGTGGCGCCTGGCCGGCGCGCCAAGCAATGTTTTCTCGCCAATTCGGGGACGGAGGCGACCGAGGCGGCGATGAAGCTGGCCCGGTACGCGACGGGCCGTCCCTATTTTGTCGCGTTTTTCGGCGGGTTCCACGGCCGCACCTACGGCGCCATGTCGTTGTCGGCGAGCAAGCCGGTTCACAAGCAAGGGTTCGGTCCCTTGCTGCCCGGAGTTATGCACGTGCCCTATGCCGACTGCTACCGCTGCCCCTACGGCCTGACGCCGGACCGGTGCAATTTTTATTGCGTCAGCGTGATTGAAGAGGAGCTGTTTCGGCGCGCCATTCCCCCGGAGGAGGTGGCGGCCATCGTGGTCGAGCCGATCCAGGGCGAGGGAGGGTATGTCGTTCCGCCGGACGGCTTCCTCTCGGTGTTGAAGTCTCTCGCTCGCAAATACGGCATTCTGTTGATGGTGGACGAGATTCAAACAGGCATGGGGCGTACGGGCCGGATGTGGGGATGCGACCACGACGGCGTAGAGCCCGATCTGATGATGGCGGCTAAAGGGATCGCCTCCGGACTGCCGTTGGGTGCGATGATCGCCGACACGCGGTTGATGCGCTGGCCGCCCGGTGCGCACGCCAACACCTTCGGAGGCAATCCGGTCGCCTGTGAAGCGGCGCTCGTGACGTTGCGGCTGTTGACCGGGGGGTTGATCGAGCGGGCCGCCGCTGTCGGACGGTATCTGCTCGACCGCTGTCGCGAGCTCCAGTCACGCCATCGCCTGGTGGGAGACGTTCGCGGTCGGGGATTGATGGTCGGTCTGGATCTGGTCACCGATCGGGAGCGTAAAACCCCGGCGGTCAATGAGCGGAACCGTATCATCCATCGCTGTTTCCAGCGTGGGCTGCTCCTGTTGGGCTGCGGTCGCAGCGTCCTTCGCTTGGTGCCGCCCCTGATCATTACCCGCCGCCAAGTGGACGCTGCGGTCACGGTGTTGGATGAGGTGATCGGGGAGGTCGAACGACGGTCTTCGGCCGCCTGAGCCGGAGCGACCCCGCATGGTGACGGTTAGGTGTTCCCGGAGGCTGCCGCAGGTGCAGTCTCGGTCCGGTCGAGCAGCGATCGGACCAACGCCAGCAATTCACCCACTTGAAACGGCTTGAGCAGGCAGGCGTTGGCGTTCACGTAGTGCTGCCAATCCCGGCACAATTCCCCCCGCATGACGGTGAAAATGATGACAGGCAGCTGCGACCACGCCGGAGTTGATCGGATGCGGTCGCAGACGATCGAACCATCAATCTCCGGCATCACCAGGTCCAGGATGATCAAGTCGACCGGCTCCCTGCGAAGCGTGTCCAGCGCGACGGAACCGGAGTGGGCTTCGATG
>Ga0335081_10008465_pt1 | contig 16507 bp, 16 predicted proteins | sample Lox_Sample_35_FD_206713 | JGI IMG/M metagenome (GOLD analysis project Ga0335081, IMG submission 206713) | Soil microbial communities from Loxahatchee National Wildlife Refuge, Florida, United States - Lox_Sample_3.5 | ecosystem: Environmental > Terrestrial > Soil > Wetlands | place: USA... | reverse complement strand
TCGAGACCGGCGGCGGTCATGGCGCGCAGATACTCGACCGCAGTCCCCATGGCGAATGCCAGATCCTGGACCGAATCGGCGCCTGCATGGTGATATACGGCGGTTGACACTCGAACAGAGTTCACGTTCGGAAGGTGGGATGTCGTCCAAGCCGCGAGATCGGTCATGTGCAAGAGAGCCACATCCAGTGGCTGCGGTAGGGCGCCGTCGCGCATCAGTGCACCCAGCGGGTCCGCATTGAAGGCGCCCAGGACCTTCCAACCTTCGACACCCGTTTCCTCCCACAGCGCGGCCAGTAGGGCCGCGGCCGGCAGGAAGGCAGCGCCAGCTTCCAGGGAGACCGGCACGACGTCCATCTGGACGCCTTTGAGGGCTTGGTCGAGATCACCCAGGCTGTACACCATGACCCCGTCGCGGCCGCACAGCCCGGCCGATCGGGGATCGTCGGCGTCGAGTCCGGCGGACGCCGCCGCATCGAGTTTCAGCTCGACGGATGTCACGCCGTTGTCCAATTCCTCGAGCACGATCCGGTTGACCTCGGCAGGCTCCGGATGCAGGACCTCCTGCCGCACGTCCCAGCCGTCCAGGGAATGCCCCAGCGGCCGTGTTCCCCTCGTGTACGGCCGACTTCCTGGGAAGCCGGACGGGTCGTTCGCCGAAGGCCAACTCTCCGGCGTGTAGATCGGCTGGATATCAATGCCCTCATAGGTGTGAGTGATCATTTTCTTTTCGAAAGGCACACCTTTGAGGTCAGCCACCGCTTGCGGCTTCCAGGTGTCGTAACTGACAGGCGGGAAATCGTCTAGGATTTTCAGTTCTCTCTCGATCATGATGACGCTCCTGCGTGGCGCCGGACCGCCGATCGACTCAGCCGGCTTAGCCGCGGAGAACTGGTTGGGATCAAGCCCTCCCCCATCACTTGCCCCGGAAGACAGGAGGTCGCTTCTCAAAAAACGCCTTCACTCCCTCTTTGAGGTCGTCGCTAAAAAATGCGGCTCGCCGTGCTGCTTGAATAAACTCGAACTCGTCGGCGCTCATTGGGGCGCCCCTGCTAAGGCTGCTCAGTTCGGCCTTGACGACCGAGACAGCCAGAGGCGCGCGGTCGGCGATTGTCTTCGCGATTTCCATCGTCGTCGCCTCCAGTTTCTCGGGGCTCACGAGGCGATTGAGCAGCCCGAGACGATAGGCATCTTCGGCCGAGAGGGGATTGCCCGTGAAGACCATCTCTTTGATGATGTGCAGGGGCAAGGCCCCAAGGAAATGCGACATCCCTGCCGTGTTGTAGGAGATCCCCAACTTAACAGGAGTGATGGCGAAGGTCGTCTTAGGTGTGCCGATTACGAGGTCGCATGTCACGGCCAAGTCACAGGCCGCGCCCCAGACGCTGCTGTGAAGCATGGAGATCACCGGCGCCGTACAGTTCCGAATGCGATGGAGGACTCGTTCAAATCCCGTCGTCCAAGTCACGGCGTCGTGGCCGTCGAGTGGAATCTCGCGGATGTCGTGACCGGCAGACCAGATCTTCGTGTTTGGGTTCGCGCCAATGATGACGACTCGCACACGGGCTTTCTCAAACTCATCGAAGGACTCGAGCAGGTTATCGCAAACGTCGCTGCTGAGCGAATTAACTGGCGGATTGTCGATGATCGCGATCCCGATATTATTCGCGATCTGCATCGGGCGCACGGATTGGGTCGCGGTCTCTGCCATGATTCTCTACTTCCTTGAACTCTCCTGGATTGGCACAAAGTCACTCGCGAAAATTGCCGGCCGCAGCTCATGGCGCCGGCTCAGGTCCGAGATATCTCTACTGTCGAGAACTTCGCTGCCCTCGACATCGAGAAAGTACATGACCGAGTGGATGTTCGCATTGTGTTTGAGACCCAGCATGTGACCAATTTCGTGAATGGCTGCGGCATAGATTTCACCACTGTTCATCCCCTTCGCTGCTACGCTGCTGACAGCAATTTTTCCGCGAAAATTGGCACGATCCGTCATTTGCGAACGAGCCGCAACCGCTAGATCCAAAATGCCAGGGTTGCCATCGATAATTCGTATGCTGCAAACGCTGAGGTCGGGTTCTTCGCGCAGGTTCGCGGTTAAGACGGTGTTCCAGAAACGTAGGGCGCGGCGGAATCCATCAGCCCACGGCCTGGCCGCGTCGATCTTAACACCGATATCCCGCCAAACAGGGTTTCGCAAATTGTCAAAGTTCGCGCACGGCGCATCAGGACTAGTCCAGTTCGATTGCGGCTGTTGCCGCTCACTATTGGCAGGCTGCGAAGCACAAACGAGCCAGCCTGCTACGATGACGGCCGATACTGCCCGTTGTGAAGAAGCCAAGCGCGATATCCACATACAAAGGATCCCGAATCAACTTTCTCTGTCGGGAAGTTCAACCAGCCGCACGGCAATCTCGGGATGCCCTCCGCCAGGCTGCATTCGCGTTCTAATCAAGGGCACGTCACTCGGATTCCCCGTTGCCGCACAGGGGTCAGAGAGCTTACTGCCAAGGCGCCGGCACTGGGCGACTTCCGATTTCCGGTATTAAATTCTTGGCCTGGGCAGCAGTGAGTTCTCCTCTATCGTTCTCCGCAATCTCGTAATCCCATTCCAACCGGTACCTTACCAATTCGGCGACTGTGATCATTTTGAGCCCGTGCAGCTTGCAGAAGCGGATGAGGTCGGGTACCCGCGCCATGCTGCCATCCTCGTTGAGAATCTCGCAGATCACTCCGGAGGAGTGCAATCCCGCGAGGCGCGCAAAATCGACTGCCGCCTCAGTGTGACCGCGGCGCTCCAAGACCCCGCCAACGCGGGATCGCAGCGGAAAAACGTGGCCCGGCCGCGCAAAGTCACCCGGGACGCTATGTGCATCGATGGCGGCCCGAATCGTCAGCGCGCGGTCACGGGTCGAAATGCCCGTGCTGACGCCATGTCCCTTGGCATCAATCGAGACCGTAAAGGCCGTGTCCCCCAACGCAGTGTCGCCCGGCGCCATTGGGCCGAGCCTCAGCTCGTCGAGCCTTGTCCCGGTCAAGGCCAGGCAGATCAGACCTCGTCCGTGGGTAGCCATAAAGTTGATGGCCTCCGGCGTGATCATTTCCGCCGCCATGAGCAGGTCGCCTTCGTTCTCGCGATCCTCATCGTCGACGACGACGATCATGCGTCCGCTTCTAAGTTCGCGAATTGCGCCTTTAACACTCGCGAAGGCGGACTGTTCTCGATTCATGGCTACTCCTCTCATTGCGCCGGTGAACTCACCGGGACGTTGTTTCACGCCGCCTTGGTCCCTGGAACTAGATGGCCCTTTGCCTCGATGATCTGACGAAGCCCTCCCCACTTAGGCTGGAAGATGCCCGCAAGCATTGGTTTCAGATTCGGAGAGATCCGGGGCGTGAACTCCATCTGCGCCAGAATGTCCTTTTCGAGGTTGATCCCTGGCGCGATTTCAACTAACGTGACTTGGCCATCTTGAAGCTCAAACACAGCGCGCTCAGTTACGAATAACACAGGCTGTTTGGTAGCCGCCGCATAAGCGCCGCTGAAAGTCACCTGCTCGACTTTCTTGACGTACTTCTTGCCCTTGCCTTCCTGCTTGATGACTAGCTGGCCGTTTTCCACTGCGGCCTTTAGCCCCCCGGCCGTGAACGTCCCGCAGTAGACGACCTTTTTCGAATTCTGCGTAATATTAATGAAGCCGCCACAACCCACGGACTTGCCTTTGAACTTGCTGACGTTCACGTTGCCGGTCGAGTCCACTTCGGCGGCGCCAAGAAAGGCTTGGTCCAGCCCGCCGCCGTCATACCAGTCAAATTGAGCGTGCTGCTCGACGAAGGCTTGCGCGTTGAAGGACATGCCAAAGTTTTCGCCGCCGGCGGGAACGCCCCCGATAGTGCCGATCTCTGTGGTCAGCGTCAGCAGGTCGGCGGCGCCTTCCATTCCGGCGACCGCCGCGACGCCCTCGGGCATGCCGATACCGAGATTTACGATTGAGCCCGGTTCCAACTCTATTGCGGCGCGGCGCCCGATGATCAGACGCTCGTCCAGCGGCATCTCCGCTGCTGCGCCGACCGGGACCCGAATGTCACCCGAGAATGCCGGATTGAATCGCGTGCCGGCCGCCTGCCAATGATGTTCTTCGGACGCGATCACCAGATAGTCAATCAGAACGCCTGGAACCCGCACTCGCTTGGGATGCAGGGATCCGCTCTGGGCCAGGTATTCGACCTCCGCGATCACGATGCCGCCAGTGTTTTTCGTTGCCTGAGCAAGCGGCAAGCACTCGAGTAGAGCGCCCTCCAGGTCTTCGGTAAGATTGCCATTTTCATCCGCGACCGTACCGCGGATGATGGCCACATCAATCTTCTTGAGAGCCGGGTAAAACAGCCACTCCTGGCCTTCCAACTGAATGACTTTGACAAAGTCCTCTGTGGTGCGCTGGTTCATTTTTCCGCCTTCCAGACGCGGGTCCACGAACGTGCCCAAGCCGATTTTGGTAATCAGTCCAGGCCGATGGGCCGCTATTTCGCGCCACAACTGGCAAACCACGCCTTGCGGAAGGTTGTAGCCCTCGCAGCCACCATCGAGGATCATCTTGCCCATAGCAGGCGCGACTCCAGTGTGCCCGCCAATCCACCGCTTCACCAGTCCGGGATGAGCGAAGTGCTGCATCCCCCGCGTCTTCCAATCGCCGATTCCGGAGCCATGCACGATCGTAAGGCCGGCAGGATGGCCGGTTTCGACAAACTTCTTCTCAATCGCGATGGCAAGCTCTTCAGGCCACCCTGAAATCAGAAGTGCACTGGCGCCGAGCGTGGCACCATCCTTTATGAATGCTGCTGCCTGTTCCGCACTGATGACTTTCGACATGAATAACTCTCCTCGGAAGAGATAGTCTCTTCACACGCAACGGACATCTCCGAACTCAGACAGGAGCACTCATCGCGCCAATGCATCGGACTCGGCGTATGCGACAAGCAAGGTTTTGGAAACGCAAGAGAAGTCCGGAATCAGGATCGGAAGGGGACCAGGATACCGGACAGCAGTTCACGCACCGAGTGGCCCATATGGGCTATCTCGACTGGCTGCATGACGCAAATGCTCCATCCGGGAACAGCCACATCGCGAATGTGCGTTCCCTGTTTTGCCTGAGATAGGCCAAGCATCCAATTCAAGTCTTTCAGGCGTGGCTCTCGGCTACACATCCCTCGCTTTGGTGGTCCACTTGCACTCACACGGAAGTGAGGAATCCGTGACTTTTCTAGTCTGCATCTTTGCGTTATGTTTTCTGATGTTTGTGGCCTACAGGGGCTTCAGCGTCATTCTGTTCGCCCCAATTGCGGCGCTGCTGGCTGTCCTTCTTACTAGCCCATCCTCGGTTCTGCCGGCTTACAGCGGCGTGTTCATGGAGAACATGGTGGTCTTCGTGAAGAACTATTTCCCGGTATTCATGCTCGGCGCGATATTTGGAAAGCTGATCGAGATCTCTGGGTTCGCCAAGTCGATTGTCAACTCGTCTATTGATTTACTCGGACCCTCGCGCGCCATGGGAGCCGTCGTTATATGTTGCGCGCTGCTGACGTATGGCGGGGTGTCGATGTTCGTGGTGGTCTTCGCTGTTTATCCATTCGCGGTGGAGACGTTCCGTGCGCTGAATATCCCCAAGCGCCTGATTCCGGGGACGATTGCCATGGGCGCGTTCACCTTCACTATGGATTCCCTACCTGGCACACCACAGATCCAGAACATCATTCCGACCACATTCTTCAAGACCACCAGCACGGCCGCTCCGGTCCTGGGAATTCTCGGTTCCATCTTCATCTTCATCGTTGGCGTCACTTATCTGCACTGGTGCCGCGTGCGGGCGGCGGCCGCCGGCGAAGGCTATGGCAAGGGACACACCAACGAGCCGGCGCCCATGGAACTTACCGGTCTCGCTCATCCGGCCGTCGCCGTTCTGCCGCTGGTTTTGGTTGCCGTCGTGAACATTATCATTACCCGGCTGTTCAGTAGGTGGTACGGCGCCGAGGTGACGGTGCAGTTGAGTTCAACGGCTAAAGCCGTTGTCCAGTCCGTGGCAAGGATGCAAGGGATCTGGGCCATCGAAGTCGCTCTTTTCATAGGCATCCTTCTGATCCTGGCTTCCGCCTGGAAGAAGGTGGGGGCCGCGTTCGCCGAAAGCACCAAAAGTGCGCTTGGTGGGGCAATGCTCGCTACGCTGAACACAGCCTCCGAGTTCGGATTCGGCACTGTTATCGCGGCGTTGCCAGGTTTCCTTCTCATCCGTGGTGCCCTGGAGCACATTCCCAACCCGCTTGTGAACGAAGCAGTCACCGTGAACGTACTAGCGGGAATCACGGGTTCGGCTTCTGGCGGACTAGGCATTGCGCTGGCGGCCATGGCGGATAAATTCATCGCCGCGGCCAATGTCGCGCATATTCCGATGGAAGTTTTGCACCGCGTCGCCTCGATGGCGAGCGGAGGAATGGACACCCTGCCCCATAACGGTGCGGTTATCACCCTTCTGGCGGTGTGCGGGCTGTCACATAAGCAGTCCTACAAAGATATTTTCGCTGTTACTTGTATCAAAACGACAGCGTGCTTCGTGGTTATCGCTATTTACTACCTGACGCACTGGGTGTGAAGCCTTGCCGAGGGTAATTCGAGGAAAGAGCACATGTCAAGAAACGTTGGGTCATTGTTATCGGTCGCGGCTGCCACATTGTTCGCAGTCAATTCCTGGGCGCAGACAACGACTGCGGCCAATCCGGCCACAAAAGTGGGGGCCCGGGTTCACAAAACTGCCAACAAACAGTCTGCGAACCCTACCAAGAAGGTGGAATCCTTGGAAAGCAAACTCGATCAGGCGCAAGCGCAAATCCAGCAGCAGCAAGCCCAGATTGAGCAGTTGCAGAGATCGTTGCAGGATAGCGTGAATCTGCTGCAACAGCAGCAGCGGCAGTTGCAGGCATCCGTGGAAGAGGCGAAGGAACAGGCTAACGCGGCGCGCGAAAGCGCTGTGCAGGCCGGCACGGTGGCCGCCGACGTAAAGAGTTCGGTCGCCGTCGTTAGCGGCTCTCTGCGAGCCCAAGGCACGGAATTGGCAAAGGCTGAGAGTTCAGTGGATTCCGTCGAAGCGGCGCTAAAGGAGCAAAAAAACAGGGTGATATCCCTGGAAGAGCCGGCATCGATCCACTACAAAGGGCTTACACTGACCCCTGGCGGATTCTTCGAAGCCACAGCGCTGGTGCGCAATCGCAACGAAAATGCGGACATCGCGAGTAGCTTTTCAGGTATCCCACTAAACGGGACATCGAACTCGAAGTTGAGCGAGTACCGCGGGTCCACGCGCGATTCGCGGTTCTCACTGCTGGCGGAACACGACGCCGGCAGCCTAAAGCTCACTGGATACCTCGAAGGCGACTTTCTCGGCGCGGCACCGACCGCCAACTTCGTACAGTCCAGTGCCTTCACGCCACGCCTGCGGCAAGCCTGGGTGCAGGTCGAAAGGCCGTCGGGTTGGTCTGTCGCTGGCGGTCAGTTCTGGTCTCTGCTCACGACCAATCGGCAAGGCCTCGCGCCCCGATCGGAGTTCATTCCCAACGTAATGGACGGTAGCTACATCGTAGGCTTCACCTGGGTGCGGGAGAGATCGATTCGCGTGACCAGGAATTTCCACGATAAGATCTGGGCGGCATTTGAAGTTGACGATCCGGAAAATACTTATTCGGCAGCGTATATGCCCGCGAACGTCATGGGGCTGAACACCAGCCAGAACGCCAGCTCCGGCGTTCTGCTGCTTCCCTACCTGGCCGGCTACAGCAACGGCAACTCAACCACACTGGTTCCCGACCTTTTGGCAAAAGTGGTATTCGAACCTGGTTGGGGACACTTCGAAATCAAGGCTCTGGGCCGCTTCTTTCGTGACCGGATTGCTTCCACGGCGACCATGCCCGGGCGCATGAATTACACAGAGGGCTACGGATTCGGTTTCGGTGCAATTTTACCGGTCGTGAAGAATAAGTTGGACTTGGAGGTCGAAGGATTCGCCGGTCAGGGTATCGGCCGCTACGGCGCATCATCAACGCCGGACGTGACCTTGAATCCGATAACGGCAGAGATGAAGCCGTTACGTGAGGCGCGGTTCATGGGCGCCATCGAATATCATCCTAACAAACGCTTCGATTTCTTCGCCTATGGCGGCGACGAGTATGTAGGGCGCTATGCGATGGTGGCGCCCGATGGTAGCGCTGCCGGTTACGGTTCTCCTCTGGTCAGTTATGCAGCCTGCACAAGTGAAGTTGCGATCAATACTTGCAACGGCGCTAATCGCAATATTTATGAAGTGTCTGCGGGTTATTGGTTCAAGCTCTTTCAAGGGAAGTTTGGCAGGATCCAGTATGGAAACCAGGTGGAGTACCTGCATCGCACCCTCTGGAGTGGAGTAGGCCACACGCCGCCAGGCGGCGACCTGGTGGCCTTCTCCACGATCCGATTCTATCTCCCGTAACGGTGGAGGAGGTGAGCACCAGCTCCATCGTGAGTGATGAAATTCGAGGTTCTGACAAGAGAGGATAAATTTATGGATTCGACAATTGCGGTATCAACGCTAGAGAACGTCCTGTACGAGAAGAAAGATGGGGTCGCGTATGTAACCCTGAACCGCCCCAAAGTACTCAACGCTCTGAACGGCAAAACTATTACGGAATTGACGACGGTTTTCGAGGAAGCCGGCAAGGATTCCGAGGTATTAGGCGTCATCCTGACAGGGTCCGGTTCCAAAGCCTTTATCGCGGGGGCGGACATTAGCGAACTCGCCAGCCTCTCGGCTGTTGAAGCGGAGGAGTTCAGCCGAAGCGCGCAGGCAGCGTTCGATCTCATCGAGAACCTGGGGAAGCCGGTGATCGCTGCCGTCAACGGATATGCCTTGGGCGGCGGCTGCGAAGCAGCCATGGCTTGTACCATCAGATTGGCCGCAGAAGGCGCGAAATTCGGCCAGCCTGAAGTAAAACTGGGAATTATCCCGTGCTTCGGGGGCACCCAGCGGCTGCCGCGTTTGGTTGGAAAAGGCCTGGCCCTGCAACTCATCCTTTCCGGAGAAATGATCAGCGCTCCAGAAGCCTATCGCATTGGTCTTGTCAACGAGGTTGTGCCCGCGGAACAACTCATTCCGCGCGCGGAAGCCATCCTCAAGAAGATCAGCGGCAATGCTCCCCTGTCGATTAAATTCGCGATCGAGGCAGTGAACAAAGGACTGGAAACAAGCCAAGCGGAGGGGTTGGTTCTCGAAAGCTCGCTCGTTGCGCTCTGTGCCGCGACCGGAGACAAGAAGGAGGGCACGTCGGCCTTTCTCGAAAAGCGCGCCCCCAAATTCCAGGGCCGGTGAGCTTCTACTGGAGCGTCGCGACCACGAGGAAGCACCGATGATTGACTCGGCGCCCGAAGGTCGTCCCGTCCGCGAATCACGATCAGAATACACGCAGGTTGCGCTGCCAAATGATGCGAATATTCTTGGCAACGTGCTGGGCGGTCACATCATGCACTTGATCGATCTTTGCGGCGGACTCGCGGCGTGGCGGCACGCAAGAAGGCCGATAGTAACTGCATCGGTGGACCACATCAGCTTTCTGCATCCGGTCGGCGTCGGCCACGTGCTCATTTTGAAGTCCAGCGTAAACCGGGTCTTCAACTCGTCGATGGAAGTCGGAGTGAAGGTGTGGGTCGAGGACCGCAACACCGGAGAAGTCCACCACACGTCATCCGCATACTTGACTTTCGTGGCGCTGGACGAAAACGGCAGACCTGTCTCGGTGGCCCCGGTTCTCCCAGAAACAGAGGACGAAAAGCGGCGCTTCGAGCAGGCTGGCCGCCATCGCGAGAGCCGGCTTCAAGCGCGCCGCAACTCCGCCTCCTCGAAATGATGGAGAAACGAATCACGACAAACGACACGGATCTTACGACTCAAGCTCCAAGGCACGCGTACGACGATCTGCTCGACCGCTGCCGCGCGCTCGACCCGCTTGCGACATCCGTGGTCTTCCCTTGTGACGCCACGGCGTTGGCAGGCGCAGTGGAGGCGGCTCATGCCCGTTTGATCATGCCCACCCTGGTCGGCCCACGTCAAAGAATCGCTCAAATCGCGCAGGAAATGAGGCTGAACATCGCCAGTTTCGAGATTGACGACGCACCTGACGCGAAGGCCGCCGCAGCCAAAGCAGTCGAGGCCGTGCGAGCGGGACGGGCTGAAGTCTTGATGAAGGGGAGCTTACATACGGACGAGCTCATGGCCGCCGTCGTCGCGACAGCGGCAGGGCTGCGCACCAGCCGCCGCATCAGCCACGCATTCGTGATGGCCGTGTCGAACTATCCCAAGCCGCTGATCGTCAGCGATGCCGTGGTGAACATCGCACCGTCGCTCGACGACAAGCAGGACATCTGCCAGAATGCCATCGACCTGGCCCACAGCCTCGGAGAGAAGGCGCCTAAAGTCGCCATTCTGTCAGCAGTCGAAGAAGTGACCACCAGGATTCCCTCGACTATTGACGCAGCAGCTTTGTGTAAGATGGCCGATCGCGGACAGATTACCGGCGCCATTCTGGATGGACCGCTGGCGATGGACAACGCGATCAGTCTTGACGCCGCGAAAACCAAGGGGCTTGTGTCTGCTGTCGCCGGCGATGCCGACATCCTGGTGGTTCCGAACATCGAGGCGGGAAACATCCTCGCCAAGCAGTTCATCTTTCTGGCGAATGCGGATGCCGCCGGCGTCGTGTTAGGGGCGAGGGCTCCCGTCATCCTGACCAGTCGGGCCGACAGCGTGCGCACTCGAATGGCTTCTTGTGGGGTTGCGCTGCTGCTTGCTCATGCGCGGCGAAACAGCGCCGGCTGAGCTCCAGCGCTTCTCACTCGATGGAAAGCAGGTGGAATAGCTTCTGCTTTTTGACTCTCAAATAGTTTGCATTCTCCCGATTGGGAACAATCTCGCAAGGCACACGCTCAACCACGTCGATGCCAGCGCGCTCGACGGCCCTCACTTTGTCGGGGTTGTTCGTCAGCAAGCGAACCTTGGCGATGCCGAACTCTCCCAGAATCGCGGTAGGGAGCCGGTAATCGCGGTAGTCTGGTTTGAGCCCGAGTCTTTGATTGGCTTCGACTGTGTCGCAACCGTGGTCCTGTAGGTCATACGCGCGCAGCTTGGCCATCAAGCCGATTCCACGGCCCTCTTGCGCTTCGTAGATCAACATGCCCGCGCCTTGGCGTGCGATCATCGCCAGTGCCATCTGCAATTGTTGACCACAATCGCAGCGCAGCGAGCCGAGCACGTCGCCAGTGAAGCATTCGGAGTGGATGCGGATGAGCGGGAGACCGTTGCACACGTTCCCCATAACCATTGCAATTGCGGTTTCGCCGGCTGGCGATAGCATATCGCCGGAATTTCTCTCGTAGCCGAAGATACGGAAGTTGCCCCACCGCGTGGGACAATTCGCCGAGGCGACTTGTCTTACGGACCCAGGAGTCCGCTTACTGGTCATGGTTAGGCTGGCTTTTATCGGCAACATGCCTCTAGGGTGAACTGAAACCTCGAAACCGCGTCGCAAGGATCTGCCCGCGGAATTAATGGCTACTGCATAAACCAGCCGTGGCTAACGACCATGGACTGGCCGGTCAGCGCGTTGGTTTCGAAGGCTGCGAAGAACAACGCGGTTTCGGCGACGTCCTGGACGGTAGTGAACAGGCTGTCTACGGTTTCCTTGAGCATAACGTTCTTGACGACTTCCTGCTCCGAAATACCCAACGCCTTGGCCTGCTCTGGAATTTGCTTGTCGACAAGCGGTGTGCGTACAAAGCCGGGACAGATGACGTTGGCGCGCACGTTGTGCTCGGCGCCTTCTTTCGCCACCACTTTCGCGAGGCCTTCCAGCCCGTGCTTGGCAGTGACGTAAGGAGCCTTGAGTTTCGACGCCTCCTTCGAGTGCACCGAACCCATGTAGATGATGCTGCCGCCGGTTCCCTGCCGGTACATGTATTTGAGCGCCGCGCGGGTGGTCAGGAACGCGCCATCGAGGTGAATTGCGAGCATCAGCTTCCACTTCGCAAATTCGAACTGGTCGACCGGCGCCACGATCTGGATGCCGGCGTTGCTGACGAGAATATCGATCTTACCGAAGACCTTAACGGCGTGGTCGATGCCATCGTTGACCTGCTGCTCGTTCGTTACGTCCATCGCGACGCCGATGCACCGGTCGCCGGTGTTGTCGAGTTCCGCCGCAGCGGCTTTAGCTGCATCGAAGTTGAGGTCGGCGATGGCGACCTTCGCGCCTTCCCGCAGGTAGGTTCGTGCGATTTCTTTGCCGATGCCGCTGGCAGCCCCGGTCACGACGGCGACTTTATTCTTCAAGCGCATGATTTTAGTCCTTTATGAGTCGGATCGAACATTTTATTTCAAGTAATCGTGGATGACCTTGCCAAGGCCGAGCGTAAGATCGGCGAGTATATGCACGCACGACACCACTTCCAGCACCGGCAGGTCGGCCACGGGGGCCAGTGCATGCGGCGCAAGGGAGAGCGCGGCGGGGCCCGTCCAAGCGCCTCTTACGTGCACATCCTCGAGGTGGTACTCGACCAGTTCACAGATGCGCGCCGTGCCATCCACATGCGGAATGATTTTCAAGAGGTAGTTGGGTGTCAGCATGGATGCTTTCACAGCCTCAATGTCGGCTTCCCTGTGCTTGTAGCCCATGGTGCCCGTGACCACGCGCACAGGGCCGTAATCGAGCGTGCCGACCAGAGTGTCGATTTCAGAATGCAGCGTCGGCTTGGCCAGCACCTTGGGGAATCCCCACAACTCTCGCCCGCCCGCGATGGGCGGATGGTCGTCCAGAAACATGCGGTGTGTATAGCTGCCCTTGCTCCCCTGAAACCCCACCGGGATAACCTGCCCGCTTTCCGTATAGTCGCCAAAACCGGTCGAGTCCGGCATACGGATGAACTCGTATTTCACGAGCGGCTCGGTCAATTCCAACGGTTCGGGCACCGCCATGCGCAGCTTGTCGAGGTCCGTACGGTAGGTAATGATAAGGTATTCGCGATTGTAAAAACGGTAAGGCCCACGCGGATACGCCGGATTCGCGAACGGCATCGCGAAGGCCTGTTTTCGGATGTTCTCTGCTGTCATCACAATTCCTTCCTTAACCACTCGACGTCAAAACAGTTGGTCTCACGTGTTGTGCATTTCCTCGATTGGCGGCCACTTCAGAAGAACTGGCGCAGCGGCGCGCCGGGGCGCACCTGGTCCGGTGACCAGCGTCAAACGCGTCCCCGCTCCGCCGGAGCGTGCCCCACCAGTCAAGGCTTTGCCGGCAAGGGCAGCTTCACAGTAGCTTCGCCGTCCATGACCACCTGTCCCGTCTGCTTCTTGATCACGGTGCTGATCTTGGCGCCGTTCTTGGGAAGCAGCTCGGTAATCGTCAGCTCGAGCGTCACGGTGTCGTTGATGAACACCGGGAAGCGGAAGTTCACGAGTTGACTCAGGTATACGGTGCCAGGTCCTGGCATCTCCATCGCCAGGCAGCGGGAGATGATTCCGAACAGAATTCCCCCGTGCGCAATGCGCTGGCCGAATTTCGTTTTCTTGGCAAACTCATCGTCCACGTGAATCGGATTGTGATCTCCGGTTACGTCTGCAAAACCGCGGACCAGCTTGTCGTCCACAACCTCCGAAAAGGTGTGCTTCCGTCCAACTGTAAATTGCTCGGCTACCGTTTCCATATGTTCTCCTTCAAGTTAACGCGATGGTTTCACCGCAAGAGTTGTCTGACCTGCATCCGCACTCCGCTTCTAGCTGGTGCGGTAAGTGACACCGAACGAGGCGCGCGGATAATTCCAGCTCGTGACGCCACCCTCGCTGCACATCACGCGGCAGGTGCCGCATTCGAGGCATCCGGCGTACTCAAAGCTGACCTGGCCGTCTTTCAGCCGGTAAAGTCGCGCGGGACACACAACTAAACATGCGCGATCCGTGCAGGTGGCGCAGATGGCTTTGTCGACGTGAATATGCGGATTGCCCTCGTCTACCGCAAACTTGTTCAGGGCCAGCGATTCTTCGGGACTCAGTCGTTTGATGCTCATAAACTTCGATACGCTTTCCAGCCGTCGGCGAGGACTTGGCCGAGGCTCACATTGCGCCGCACGACATCCATCAAGCCGGGCACCATCGGTGTTGGAACTTTGCCGTCCACCGTGAACAGGAACTGCATAGCCTCGTTCGCCAGCTTCGGAACCTCACGAAACACGCGCGGGATTTCGAATATCTTGTGGAAGTTCTGGTAGGCGCGTTCCTCTCCCAGCAACATGAGTTCCTCCAGCTTCTCCATATAGAGAAGCCCGACATCTTCGGTAGACTCCGCTTGCAGGATGGCCTGGGCGGCCGCTAGTCCGCTAACCATTGCCAGGTCCATGCCACGAATAATCAGCCCCGTGTTAATGCCAAATCGCGCCGCATCGCCGATTACAACCATGCCGTCCCGATACAGCCTCTCCGGAATTCCCCGGTAACCGACCTCGGGAACCAAATGCGCGCCGTATTCAACGGTTGTGCCTCCCTCAATCAGCGCCAGAATCGCCGGATGCATCTTGAAGTCCTGGAGAATCTCCTGAATGTGCCGGCCCTGTTTGGCTGCTTGAGCGGGGTTGAATACGATTCCGAGCGAGATGCTCCCCTTGTTGGTGTAGAGAAATGCTCCTCCCGAGATACCATCGGTGCATCCGATGGCAACACGTGCGACTCCTTCGTCATCTTTTACTGCAAAGCGAGCGCTGATTACACTATCGGGCAGCTCAATGGTCTCTTTGATGCCGACTCCGACAGCATGTCCCTCGACATCATCGAACAGGCCGGCCTTCCGCCCTAGCAGCGAGTTGATGCCATCCGCGGCGACAACCACGTCGCTGCGCATCTCCTCTTCACCCGCCCGAATGCCGACGATCCTGTCGTTTTCCTCGATTAACCCGTCCACCACGACGGCGGACGCCAGCGTCGCGCCTTTGGCTTCAACCTCGCCCGCGAACCACTCGTCAAGCTTGGCGCGCACGACCGAATAGGATTGCGGGACCTTTTCGCCAAGACCCGGATCGAAGTAATCGATGGTCGTCGCGGCCCGTTCGCCAAGCAGCATGATCTGCTCGCGGACGATCTTGCGCTGCAGCGGCGCGCGCTGGTACATGCCGGGCTCGATCATTTCCAAGGCGTAGGTGTAGAGACGTCCGCCGGAGACATTCTTGGCGCCTGCGCTGTCGCCGCGTTCGACCAGCAGCACGTTTTTGCCTTCCCTGGCCAGTACGTAGGCGCAGGCGCAACCCGCCGGTCCAGCGCCAACGACGATCGCGTCAAACTTATCGTCCGCCATTTTTCCTCACCGCGGCCGTCAGCAGGGGCAACACTTCATAGAGGTCGCCGACGATGCCGTAGTCCGCCCCATCAAAAATCGGAGCATGCTCGTCGTTGTTCACCGCGACGATGACCTTCGATTCGCGGGCGCCGACCATGTGCTGCACTTGTCCGGAGATGCCCACCGCGAGGTAGAGTTCCGGCTTGACTATATGCCCGCTAATACCGACATAGCGTTCAATCGGCAGCCAGTGCTCGTCCTCCGCAACCGGTCTTGAGCAAGCGATTTCCGCCTGGAGCGCGCCGGCCAGATCTTCAGCAAGTTTCAGGTCTTCCTGCTTGCGGAACCCGCGACCCACGGCGACCAGCTTCGTGACTCCCGCGATGTCCACACCCGTGCCGCCGTGGGCGGTGACATCGGACATCGCGACTCGTCCATCGCTCTCGGTCTTCACCGCCTCAACAGCACCGGCCTTCGCCGCCGGGCTTGGGGGCAAGAATGTGCGGGGCGGTATCGTGACCACCGCCGGCAAAGCGAGTTCTTCATCACAGAGCGCCAGGCCCGCATAGAGCAGGCGCGTCGAGAGCAATTTGCCGCCTTCGATCTTCACTGACTTGGCGTCCGTGCTCATCCCGGCGCTCAGCTTTGCCGCCACATAGGCGGCGACATGCTTGCCGCGCAACGTGCCCCCCACCAGGAAAATGCTGGCGCCGCCGCCGCTGACGAGACCGTAAATCGCCTCGCTCAGCCCTTCCGTCCACCCGCTCGCCGCCTGCAGCACGAGTACCTTGTCGGCACCGAATGCGGCCAGTTCTTTCGCGTCGGCCTCACTGGATGTCACCGCCGTGACCGGCTGGGACAACTGTTGCTTCAATTCCAGCGCAGGCGTCAGCAACTGCTTCGCGAGCGCGCTGTCTTCCGAGAAAACAAAGATTCCTGCCATGGTTGTCATTGCTCCTTTAGCGCACGCCCTCTGCTGCCAGGCTGCTGGTCAGCTTGCCGACGTTCGCGGCGGCATTCGGTTCTTTGTAGACGATGTTCTTGCGCTTGGCGACGAAGCCTTTGACCGACTTGTGCACGGCCTTCGGCTGCAACGCCTCCGCATTCAAACCGAGATC
>Ga0335081_10008464_pt1 | contig 16508 bp, 17 predicted proteins | sample Lox_Sample_35_FD_206713 | JGI IMG/M metagenome (GOLD analysis project Ga0335081, IMG submission 206713) | Soil microbial communities from Loxahatchee National Wildlife Refuge, Florida, United States - Lox_Sample_3.5 | ecosystem: Environmental > Terrestrial > Soil > Wetlands | place: USA... | reverse complement strand
CGGGCCGGTATCCCCAGGTGGGTGAGCTTGCTGACGAGATCGGAATGCAGTTGCGCGTTTACCAGCGCGCCGAGCACGGCCACGCCGGTCACGGCGCCGATTTCGCGGCTGGTGTTGGCCGCCGACGCGGCCATACCGGAGCGTTCCGGCGGCACCGCACTGAGGACCGAGGAGGTAATCGGCACCACGGTCCAGCCGATGCCGGCGCCGGTCAGGGCCAGCGCGCCCGCCAGCAGGGCGAGGTGCGGCTGCGGGCGGAGCGTGGCGCTGGTCAGCAGCAGCCCGGTCGCGAAGCACAGGCAGCCGGCGCTGATCGACCAGCGCAGTCCGGTCGGGTTCTCCCAGATACCCGCCAGCACCGATGACATGATCATTAGCACTGCCATCGGCAAGAACGCGAGCGCGATACGGAATCCGGAATAACCGGCCACCTCGGCCAGGTACAGCGCGGTGAAGAAGAAGATCGCGAATGTCGCGAAGTAGGCGCAGAACGCGACCACGTTCGCCGTGGCAAACTGCGGGACCCGCAGAAACCGCAGATCCAGCAGCGGATGGGCGGCGCGGTACTCCCGCCACAGGAAGGCGCAGCCCGCCGCCGCACTGCCACAGAACAGCACGAGCACCGGGGGCGAGGTGAACCCGATGCTCTCGCCGGTCATCACCCCGAAGATCAGCGCCGCCAGCGACGCCGCGCCGAGTATCGCGCCGGCGACGTCGACCCGGTGCGCCTCAGGATCTGCGTTCTCTGGCAGGACAATCGCGACCGCGATCAGCGTGGCCGCCCCGAACGCCAGGTTGAACCAGAAAATTCCGCGCCAGTTCCAGGCGCCGACGAGTGCCCCGCCCAGGACCGGCCCGGCCGCCAGCGCGAGCCCCGCGACGGCGGCCCACACGCCGATGGCCCGGTTGCGGGCCCGCTCATCGGTGTAAAGATGCCGGAGCATGGACAGGGTCCCCGGCTCACTGGCGGCCGCGCCCAGTCCCATGACGGCACGGCCGGCAATCAGCACCCCGGGATTGGACGCCAGCGCACACAGCACCGAACCCGCGCAGAATACCCCGCCGCCCGCGAGCATGACCATCTTGCGGCCGAATTCGTCGCCCACCATCCCGAAGGCCAGCATGGCGCTGGCGAACGTCAGGGCGTACGCGCCGACTATCCACTGCAAGGCCAGCACGCCTGCGTGCAGGTCCGCCTGCACGCTGCCGAGCCCCACGCTCACGATCGTGTTGTCCAGGAACGTCAGGAAGAGCAGCGTGCACAGGACGGCCAGCGCGACCGGCCGACTGCCGCCCTGGGGCGCGGTGACGCCGGCGATGCGGTGCCTGACGAGCGTCATCCGACGCTCTTGCCGACGCCTGAATCCGGAAATCTCGGCTTCATGCTTCAAGCATCGGCGTACGGCGTTTCGGCCTGTAGAGACATAGTTCCTGGCCTCGCGAGCCGAAGGGCGGCCTGACAGTGACTTTCGTCCCAGTCCTGCGACCGTCGCGACTCGCGCGGCAGCGCGACAAGCCCAGGAGGACTGGGTTCGCCGCGCTGCTCATCCTGGTTGTGTCACTTTCGTGGTGCTGACCTACTTGGCCGGTGCCGACACGAGCTTGCCGGTCAGGTGCAGCACGTCCTCGGCGAACTTCCGCTGACTGGCCATCAACTCCTCGGTGAAGTCGTAGACCAGCGGCGGCGTCATCAACCGGATCGCCGGCATCGCCGGCTTGATCCCGTCGAGCAGGACCTTCAGCGCCTCCATGGCGAGCGCATCGCCCCGGTGCACCGTGCCCAGAAGTCGGCCTTCCACGTCCTTGCCGATGGTAACGGTCTCAGCCATCTCTCCTCCAGGTGTCCTCGTTCCCCTCTCCCCTGCGCTCAGTATATCAAGCACGTGCTTGATATACTGAGCATACTGCTCGGCCGCGGTAAGGGCGATCGTCACCGTCAAAGGGACGTATGGCCCTACTGGCGGCCGATGGCGGCTGGGGCTCGCGAGGGCGGCGGCGTGCTCGCAGAGGTGGCCGCGGGCGTGACGGTCGCCGAGGGTGTGACGGTCGCCGAGGGTGTGACGGTGCCGGTCGGAGTCGCCGATGTCGGAGAGGCTGCCGGAGTCGTGGCGGTCGGGGTCGCGGTCGGGGTTGCCGTGGCGGTCGGGGTTGTCGTTGCCGCCGGTGCCGGGGTGGTGGGCGGTGCCGTGGCGGGGGCTGTCGTAGCCGGGGGCTGGATCGGGCCGACGAGGCTGGGCCCGGTGCTAAGGCGGCCGGTAAGCATCAGCACGATCGCGAGCGCCGCCACGGCGCCGACGGCTATCGCGCCGCCGGCCGCGAGGCCCGCGGCGAAGGCATGGCGGTCGCGCCGGTACTCGGTACGGCGGCGCTCGCGCAGCCAGGCGGGGAGCGCGGCGTGGCGGGCGGCCCAGCTGTTGAACGGCGCCGCGGCCATGCCGAGCGTGGGCACGAACAGCAGGCCGGCCAGCAGCGGGCCGCTTAGCGTGTCCGTCTTGGTGAGCGCGCCGGCGATCCCGGCCGCGCCGAGAAGCGCGAGGACGGTCTCCGCCCAGTTGGCCCGCAGCGCGTGCCACCAGCTGGTCCGCTCGCTGGTCTTCGGGGTGCGCAGGAAGGCGGCCTTCTTCGCGAACAGGGCGAGTACCGAGGCGCGGGCCACCACGAGCGAGGTGGACTGCCAGATGAAGAACGCGCCGATCGCGTCGCGCCAGGACGCGCCGGTGCTGCGGCGCACCAGCGAGATCGCGCGGACCAGGCCGAGCAGGAGAAGCACGGGGACGGTGGCGACGAGGAAGACCGACAGCTTGCGGAAGAGCTGCCCGCCCCCGGTCGCGATGTTCACCGCGCCGGCCAGCAGGAAGATAAAGAACAGCAGCCCGAGCAGGTCGCCGTACCACTGCAGCGCGCCGGACAGGTAGGACCAGCGCTGGCCGGGCGACAGGCGGTCCACCTTCGTCTCCCGGCCGGGAAGCAGGGACTTCCAGTGCATGCGCAGCAGCTGGATCCCGCCGAAGCACCACCTGTACCGCTGGCCCTTGAGCGCCTCGAACGTCAGCGGCATGATGCCGCGGCCGCCGGACTCGTCGACGTGCATGCCGGACCAGCCCGCGCGCAGCAGCCGCAGCGAGACCTCCGCGTCTTCTGTGATGCACCACTGGTCCCAGCCGCCGAGCTCGTCAAGGGCGACTCGCCTGATCAGCCCCATAGTGCCGGCGAAGATCGCGCCATCGCGCTCGTTCCTCGAGGGCTGGGAGACGGCGTAGAAGTACTTGTATGAGTAGTACAGCCGCCGGTAGTAGCGGGCATGCTGCCAGTCGCGGTAGTCCTGCGGCGCCTGCACGAACCCGATCCACGGGTCGGCGAAGAGCGGCACGCAACGGCGCAGCCATTGCGGGTCGACCTGATAGTCGGAGTCGACCACGCCGATGATCTCCGCGTCCGGGTGGGTGAGGTGCCGTAGCGCGTAGTTGAGTGCGCCCGACTTGTAGCCCGGCCAGTCCTCCAGGTGCTTGAACGTGACACCGTGCCGCAGGCACCAGGACTCTACCGGGCGCCACAGCGACTCGTCGTCGGTGTTGTCGTCGATGAGCACGATCTGCACGCGAGGGTAATCGAGGCGCAGCAGCGCGCGGAGCGTCTCGATGACCATGCCCGGCGGCTCGTTGTGCGCCGGGACGTGCACGCTGACCATGGGCGGAGCGTTATCAGGCCGCGGGACCACCGCCCGCAGCACCCCGGTGGGCACCCGCTGGCGCAGGTCAAGCCGCGGTCGCCTGCGGTGCCAGTGCCCGGTGCCGAGTACGTCGCACAGTTCCCACAGGTACGAGCAGCACATCAGCGCGGCGACCACCTCGAGGCACCACAGCAGCAGGCCGCCGGCCGTGCTCGCCGGGCCGAGGTGGCTGGCGAAGGTCCACTCAAGCGCGTACAGCAGGTAGACCGCGAAGAGGTAGGTGGACGACGCCCAGCACAGGTGCGCCCGCGGCGACCAGTTCCTGGTGACCGGGAGCCAGAGCAGGCTGACCACCACCACGGCCGCTCCCCCGAGGATGATGTTGCCTTCGGTCGCCTGCAGCAGGTACAGCACGCCGGCCGCCGCGGCGGCGAGCACCACGGACCCGGCGACGGCCAGGATGACCCGCCACACCGCGGCCCAGGCGCCCGCCGCCCGCTCACGGTGCCTGCCCGGCAGGAAAAGCACGGCGGAGCTGAGCGGCGCGGCCACGAGCCCCGCAATGACCATTGCCTCAAGCATGAGCACCCCGCACGCCCAGATACGCCGCCGCGGCCGCGCTGAACGCCGCGAGGGCGTCCGGGTCGTCTTGGAGGCGCCAGTCCTGGTGGTAGAGGCCGGCGTGCTGCGCCTCGTCGAACCAGACCACCCCGGCCAGGCGCTCCGCGCGGGCGCCCGCGAACAGCGCGTCGATCTGGCTTTCCCGGTTCGCGGTAGTGCCCACGGCGGTCTCGGCGATCAGCAACGGCGCGCTGCTGAACGAGCGGATGTCCGCGATGGTCGAGCCGAAAACCAAGCCGAAGGTATCCGTGGCCTGGTAGAAGTAGCCAGAGATGCCGACCCAGCTGACCCACGCCGCGCCCGGCCACCACTGGCTCAGCGAACTCGACGCTCCCTCGATGGAGTTGACCGTCCACAGCCAGGTAACGTTCGCCGCTCCCGCGGCCCGGAAGACCTGCACGATGTGCCGCCAGGCGGCCACGAACGCCGCGGGGGACTCGTGGCCGTCTCCCCAGGAGTACCAGGTGCCGTTCATCTCGTGCCCGAAGGACAAGATCACCGGATGGCCGAACGCGACAACGGCGTCAGCGTAGGAGCGCAGGTAGGCATCCGAGCCGCCCGCGGCGATGGACGCGAGCGGCACGTCCTTCGGCTCGAGCTGGACGAGCACGTAGGCGTTATGACCCCAGGCCGTCTGCGCGAATGACGCGGCGAACGGGTCGTTCCACCCCGAGTAGTACACGACGATCCTCGGCTCGATGCCGGTTGCGCCGGTGAACTCACTGATACCCGACCAGCTTCCGGGCGCTGCCGGCTCGTAGACGCCGACCATCGGGCTCGCCGGAGCGGGAACCGGCATCAGGGGCTGCTGCGACGTCAGCGGGGTCAGGCATCCCGTGGCCGTGAGCAAGACGGTGGCCACTACCGCCGCTACCGCGCTCCTTCGCACCGCAAACGCCTCCGCGCCGAGGAAACCCTACGACCCTCTCTATTCACTGGTGCGGTACCCCACCAATGTCCTTGGTCCCGGATTCATAGGGTCGTACGGAGCCCGGAGTTCCAGCCCGGGCCCTGAGCCTGACGCAGGCGTACCTCCAAAGGTGGCCTAGCGGGTCGCCGAGAGGCCAAGCCGGGCCGCGACCGGTGCCGAGGCGTCGTGCGTCACGCACACGTTGCCGCCGTCTTCCAGGACCCTGGCCACCATCTCCTCGATGACATCAGGAACCGGCAGCGGTGCCGTCCCCCAGTCCGGGCAGCTTTCCGGCGTGAGGCTGAGCGTCCCGCACCGGCCGCACTCGTAGCCCGGGACCAGCCCGCTGGCCGGGACGGCCAGCGCATCCACGCTGCCGGCGCTCACGGCGGCCAGGCAGGCGGACAGGCCGACGGCGGTGAGGCCGGCCGGCGGGGTGTCGAGGATCTCGCGGGCCAGGAGGCTGGCCCGCCGCTCGGCCCACCGGGCGATGACCGGCGTGGCCAGCTCGAGCACCCGGGCCGGCGTGGGCAGCCCGGCCCCGGCGGTGAAGCAGCCGGCCACAGCCGCCCGGTCGGCCGGCGTCAGGCTGGCGAGCAGGAGCCGGACTTCATCGTCGCGGCCGCCGATGACCAGCGGTTCCCGCTCGCCGCGTCCGAGTTCACGTTCGGGGACGGAAGTGATCTCGTCGCCCTGAGCCCGGAACACCCAGGTACACGGTCCGTCCAGCACGGCAGCCCGGTAGGCCGGATACTCCCGCAGGACATCCAGCAGCGGCCGGATGTGCGGCCGGACGCCCAGCACGGCCCGTTCCGGCTGCGTGCCGGGCAGCGGCAAAACCTCCTCCAGCCCCACGTCGCCGCAGGCGAAGATGGCTACGCTACGGCCGGTCCAGTCGTGGGCCGCCGCGGCCGCGAGCTCCAGCGCGGAGAACCGATCCTCCTCTGCGAGGCATACGGAGGGCCCGGCGCCGGCCTCGGCCGCCGCGATGAGCTCGGTCACGCGGCGAGAGAGGCGGCCTGGCTCCGCGGCAGAGTCCGGGATGTTCAGGTACAGCGACAGAATCTCCGGCCTGGCCGCGTGGAAGGCGCCGAGCTTCTCGACTTCGGCCCGGGTGATCATCGCGGCCCTCCTTACCCGGCGCGGTGCGTCGTGTGGTGCTCGATCTCGGCATCGGACGAGGGGAAGAACAGGCTCTGGTGCCCGTCCCGCCAGCGGACCAGGTACGGCGGCGCGCCATCTGGCCCGTCGACTCCGACGATCTCGCCGTGCCGCTCCTCATCGCCCTGGTGGCGTCCCCTGACCGTCAACTCGTCTCCCACTTGTGCTCGCATGACCGGCCTCCTCCTCGCGTCATGACCCCCCAGCCTGGAAGGCGGTGATCGCCCGGACTAGGGCCGAAAGCCACAATGACGCGCTCAGCCGGCCGGTGGCTGAGGTCTGCCCGTTACGGGACCTTGGCCTCTGTGACACCACAGCGCCCCGCTATGTGCTGGAAGACGAACGGGAGGGATCCCCGGCGAGACGCGGAGTAACGGCGGCGCACCCGAAAAGGATCCGGTGCCGCTCACCGCGCAATCGGAATCCGCGAGAGGCGGAGGCGGGATCCCTCCTCGTTCGCAGGCAGGGGCGCCGGGGGCCGGGACGTATTCCAGGCAGGTCATGACCAAGACTCTGGCGCGCGAGCCCGCCGGGATTAGGGCTGAAGATGGAGAAAGGGGGAGTCATGGCTACGGTAATGACGCATGAACCCTCCACTGACAAGCCCGGCATCATGGACCGGCTACTCGTCCCCGGTTTCTGGGGCACGGTAAGCATCGTCGTGATGTGGCTCGCCGTGCTGTTCGACGGCATCTTCGGAGCCGACATGATCTTCAACAGCTCGGCGAACGTGAACGGCCCGACGGTCATCCCGTCAGTGGTGCTCGTGGCCCTGTTCGCCGTCATCGGCACGTCGTCCATCGCCAAGCGGGTCTTCCGCCGGGGCGTCGACTGAACGGTGCCTGGACGGCAGCGCGACCAGGGCGACGAGGCACCCGGCGGCGGCCACGCACGCCCCGGTGGTCAGGCCCAGGTCCATGCCGCTGCAGAAGGCCGAACGGGCCAGGTGCCCGAGTTTCGCGCCGAGCACGCCGCCCACGCGGTCGGCCACGGCCAGCGCTCCGCCCACAGAGCCGAGCACGGTCTGCATGACCGCGGGCGGCACGTGGTAGGACCTTTGGCCTGCAGGCAGGTGAGCTACGGCCCTTCCTGGCCGGCCGGGCTCCGGGCGACGCTGAGGCCATGAACGCGAGATTCCACCGAGCCGACCAGGCCGAAAGCACAGCCGGGCTGTTCGGCCCCGCCGCTCAGGCCCAGCCCGGCCCAGCCGACCAGGCCTGCTGCTGCGTGGCCCGGGCAGTGGTCCGGGTGGTCGTGCCGCCGACGCCAGGCCGGTCCCACGAGACCGAACTGCTGCTATGCGGCCACCACTACCGGGTCTCGCGTGCCGCCCTCGCGGCGGCGCACGCCCGGGTGGAGGAGCTGCCCGGCGCCGCCGCAGACGACAGCGCCTGGTTCCACGACGATCGCGCCCGGACGTACGCCATGGCCGCCCGGGGATCCATGGAAGGTTAAGACGATGAAGCACATCACCGGAAGGACCCTGGGGGCCGCCTCGTGCGTCGTTCTGCTGGTCACCGCCGCGGCGCTGCTGGCAGGCAAGGACGACATCCGCAAGTTCCACCGCATGCGCAGCATGTGAACCTGACGATGAAACTGATCACGGCCATCATCAGGCCCGAGAAGCTGGACGATCTGATCGAGACGCTGGTCGACCACCAGGTGCACGGCCTGACCGTGAGCGAGGTCCGCGGTTTCGGCCGCCAGTTCGGCGAGCCCGCCCCTGGTGCCGGGATCGACCTCGGCCTGTCCCGGGCCAGGAAAGCGGCGCTGCTGCCGAAGGTCCGGCTGGACCTCGTGGTCCGGGACGTCGACGCGGACGCCCTGGTCGAGCTGCTCGCCAAGCACGCCGGTACCGGCATGATCGGCGACGGGAAGATCTGGGTGTGCACGGTGGACAGCGTCCTGCGCGTCCGGACCGGCGAGCGAGACCGCGCCGCGATCTGACCCCAGGGTGGCATACCGGATGGGCCCTACCTCGGGTCTTTGGTCCCTGGGTACTGCGCTGGCGCGGCGCGACACTGACCGCGCGAATGCTTTCCTGAAGGGATAGGGCCATGTACGACAAGATCCTGGTGGCCGTGGACCACTCAGCGGCGTCCGACCGGGCGCTGCTCGCCGCTCGCGACCTGGCGTTGCTCTCCCACGGCGAGGTCTGGGTCCTGCACCTGCGGGAGCGTGAGATCGCGGTCAAGACCGGCATGGCCATGATGGACGAGACCGAGAGCGACGCCAACGTCGCGGTCTCGGCCGCCGTGGACAAGCTGACCGAGGCCGGGGTGAAGGCGCACGGCGAGGTGCGGACCACCCTGTTCGGCTACGCCGCGCGGGACATCGTCGACGACGCGATAGCACACGACGCCGACGTCATCGTGATGGGCTCACGCGGGCGCAGCGACCTGGCCGGGTTCATCCTCGGCAGCACCGCGCACAAGGTGATCCACCTGACCGACCGCCCGGTCCTCATCGTCAGGTTACCGAACTGCCTTCCGGCCGGGACCAAGGTCCCGGCAGGCCGTGACGGTCATCCCTACGGCGCCAGGCCGCCGCGGAGCATCGTGGGGTTGTCGGCAGAGCGCCGCGCGTCAATCCAGAGGAGTTCCCATGCGAGCAGCAGTAGTGCCTGCCTTCGGTCACCCGCTGGTTATCGAGGACCGGCCGGTCCCCGAGCCCGGCCCCGGCCAGGTCGTCGTCCGGATGGAGGCATCCGGCCTGTGCCACACCGACATCCACGCCGCGAACGGCGACTGGCCGGTCACCCCGACGGTGCCGTTCATCCCCGGGCACGAGGGCGTCGGCATCGTGACCGCGGTCGGCGCCGGGGTGACCATCCCGCAGCCCGGGCAGCGTGTCGCCGTGCCCTGGCTCGGCTACGCCTGCGGCACCTGCCAGTTCTGCCTCACCGGCTGGGAGACGCTGTGCCTGAGCCAGCAGAACACCGGCTACTCGGTGGACGGCTGCTACGCCGAGTACTTCCTGGCCGAGGCGGCCTTCGCCACGCCGGTCCCTGCGGGCATCGACCCGCGCGAGGCGGCCCCGCTGACCTGTGCCGGCGTGACTACTTACAAGGCCATCAAGGTCGGCAACGTGCGCCCGGGCAACCTGGTCGCGATCTCCGGCATCGGCGGCCTGGGCCACCTGGCCCTGCAGTACGCCAAGATCTTCGGCGGCACCGTTGCCGCGATCGACATCACCGATGAGAAGCTCAAGCTGGCCGCCGACCTCGGCGCGGACATCGTCATCGACGCCCGCGCGGAGGACCCGGCCGACGTGCTGCATGCGCACGGCGGCGCCGACGTCGCGGTGGGCCTGGCTGTCGATGACCGCTCGTTCGCCACGGCCTACGCCGGGCTGCGCCGCGGCGGGCGGCTGGTGCTGGTCGCCCTGCCCGCGTCCGGGACGCTGTCCATCCCGGTCTTCGAGACCGTCCTCAACGGGACCTCGGTCATCGGGTCGATCGTCGGCACCCGCGCCGACCTGACCGATGTCTTCGCCCTGCACGAGGCCGGGCGGACCAGGGTGATCTACGAGACCCGGCCGCTGGCCGGCGTCAACGAGGCCATCGCCGAGGTGCTGCACGGCAAGGCCAAGGCCCGCCTCGTCCTGGAGCCCTGACCGCGGCCAGCGGCGCCCGCCGGGCGGGAGGATGCTCATGCGCGAGATCGTGTACGCGGTGCGGGGATTTCTCACGGTCCGCAGGGATTCGCTGCGCGTCCCCTTGAGCGGGTCGCTCACGGTCCACGCGGATCCGGACTCGGGTCTGTTCTCGGGGGACCTCGCGCTCCGGCCGTCCACCGTCAACCGGGCGGTCCTGGGCGCGAGCCTGTTCAGCGCCACGGTCCAGATCGAGGCCGACGCCCCGGTCGTCGGCAGGATCGACACCGAGGGCCGGATGTTCGCCACGGTCACCGTCAACGCGGTCCTATCCGCTGTCCATGCGGCCGGACGGGAATTGGCCAGCGGTGGCGCATGCCGCACGGCTACGCACGCCGTCGTGCCGCTGCGGTCCAAGCCCGGGTTCAACCTGGAGCAGGGCGGCCGTCTGGCCGGCCGGTACCGCCGGCCGCCGTTCACCGGGTGCGGGTGGATCACCCCGCTTGTCAACCTGCTGGTAACTGGTCCAGGTAACGCCGCCGTCATTGACCTGGTCCCGCGCCCGCTCGCCGGCTGAGATCCGGCTGCCTTACGAGGCTCCGTGGTCCTGCGATTCGGCGGCCGCCCAGACGCGGTCGAGGAATTCGCTGATCTCGGCGGTCAGCCGGGCAGGCCGCACCCAGAGCTCGGCGAAGGTACGGGTCCGGATCAGCCTGGCGTCAGGCAGCTGCCGCGCTAGCCTCTTCGCGTCGGCGAACGAGTGGATCAGGTCGATCCCATGTCCCAGCACCAGCGCCGGCGCGGTAATGGCCCGGCGCTGGTCGATGGTCGGAGCGATGGGCCCCAGCAGGACGCCGTGCAGCACGGCAGCGGTTTCGTCCGGATCCGACGCGGCGGCGCTGATGAATGAGTCAACCGGTCCGAGCCCCGATGAGGGGAGGCGGGACGCGACCCGGGAGACCAGCCGCAGCACCGCCCGGGCGTAGTGGACCTCCAGCAGGAGCGGCGCGAATACCAGCGCGGCCGCCGGAACAGCCCACTCGAGCACCGGCATTTCCAGGACCAGGCCGCGGACCCTCTCGGGTGCTCGCACCGTGGCGAGCAGGCTCACATTGGTACCCAGCGAGACCCCTCCCAGGACCACCTGATCCACGCCTAGCTCGTCCAGGAGGCACAGCACCTGCTCGGCGTAGAGGTCCATCCGGTGGGGGCCGGCGTGACGGGGCTTATCGCTCCGGCCATGGCCGAGCAGGTCGAGCAGCACGACACGGTTACCCTTAGCGGCCAGTCTGCGAGCCAGGCCGCGGCTGAGGTTGGCGTCGAGCAGCAGGCCGTGCAGCCACACGAGTACCCTGTCGCCTGAACCGTAGACCTCATAGTTCAGCTGGTACTGACCATAAGTCAGCGTGTGCCGCGCGCCGTCGGCGCGTGCCGCGGGGCCGTCTTCCGCTGTTTCGCCAATGCCGGGAAAAATCTGCCTTCTCATGGTCCCATGGTCGGCCTGCCCCGGCTCCGCTGGCAGATGAGAAGGCCACTAGTCATCAGGCCCGATGGCTCTCCGCTGGTGACGTTCGTCCCTACTGCGTCCCGGTTCGCGGCAGGAACCCTGGTCTGGTGACCGAGATTCGCAGCAAGCAGCCAGACCGCTGGCTGGCACTCGAGTCGCCAGGTTCCGGCGGTTCGTGGGGGTGCCGGATCGAGAGCGTGGGCGTGAAACTGCCCGCCGGGCGGCTGACGACCAGGGATCTGATGAGCCGGACCAGCCACCCCACCCGCATCCAGCTAGAGCGGCTGACGGGCATCCACGAGCGTCACGTCGTCGGGCCGGGCGAGAACTCCTTCACTCTGGCCGCCGGGGCGGCCCGCGACTGCCTGGCTCATTCGCGGCATCAGGCGCCGGACATACAGATGCTGATCAGCACCAGCATCACCCGGTCCAGGGGCCGGTACACGCAGTCCTTCGAGCCCCCGCTCAGCCTCTACGTCAAGCAGGCGATCGGCGCGGCGCAGGCGGCGAACTTCGATCTGTCCAACGCCTGCGCCGGCATGCTGACCGGGGTGTTCATCCTTCAGGACCTCATCGCCCGGGGTGAGATCAGCTGCGGCATGGTGGTTTCCGGCGAGTACATCTCTCATCTGAGCTGGAACGCGGCGCGGCAGATCCGTTCCCTGTTCAGCAAGCAGCTCGCATCACTTACGCTCGGTGACGCGGGTGCGGCGGTGATCGTGGAACGCGCGCCCAGCGGCGCCGGCATCGACGTCATCGGCTTCACCACCCTGGCCGAGCACAGCCGGCTGTGCCTCGCCTTCCCCAGCACCGCAGGTCCGGGCGGTCAGATGTACACCAAATCCAGGGCGCTGCAGAAAGTGGCTATCGACGACATGGCGCCGCTAGTGGCCGAGGCGATCGGCGAAGCCGGAATCGACCTGGCCGACATCGATTACATGATCCCCCACCAGACCTCGGCCCGGGCTATCCGCTCGGGTACCCGGGAATTCGTCCGGCGTCTCGGAGCCAAACCGAAGCACATAGTTGTCAACTTGGAAGAATTCGGCAACACGTCATCCACGACGTTGTTCGTGGCACTCCACAAGTACCTCGAGGAGCAGCGGATCCATAAGGGGGACCGGGTGATGCTGCTGGCGCTCGCCTCCGGCATCGAGATCGGCATCGCCATATTCACCGTCGACAGCCAGGTGGATCGCTATGGGCACACGCATTGAAGCTGCCAGCGCGCTAACCAGCCACGGATTGCGAAAGCCAACTGCGCGGCGTCTCGCCGACGCCGCCGCCCGGACCTGCCTCGCGCATGCGGGCCGGGAGCCCGGCGATGTCGACATGCTCATCAACGCCGGCATCTACCGGGAAGACAACATGGGCGAGCCCGCGCTCGCTGCCCTCATCCAGGAGGACATCGGGGCCAACCTGGGCCAGCCGCCCATCGGCGGGCACGGCACCTTCTCGTTCGACCTTCTCAACGGCACCTGCGGGGTGATCACCGCCATCCAGATCGAGTCCGGCCTGCTTGACTCCGGTGTCATCCGGCTCGGCGCGATCGTGGCCAGCGATGTCGATCCGGATCACCATCGTCCCGGAACCCTCCTCCTCCGGCCGACCGCCGGCGCGATGCTCCTCAGCCGGGATGACAGCGTGGCCGGGTTCACCGATTTCTACGCCGAGACATTTCCCGAATACGACGACCTGTTCGCTAGCGGGCTGATATGGAATGAGCGGCACGGGCACCGCGGCCCGCGGCAGGCAGCCGGCCAGCACGAGATGGTAACCGAAGAGAAGCCCGGGTACGCGGCTCGCCTGGCTGACTGTGCCGAAGAAGCGAGCCGCCGCTTCCTGCGCCGCCTGGGCATCGGCTGGGACGAAATCGATCTTGTCGTGCCCGCACCCTCCTCCCCGGACTTCCTGGACACTCTGAGGACGAGACTCGACGTCCCGGGTGACCGAATCGCTTACGTGACAGAAGACCTTGATGGTGCCTACACCACCGGACCCATCGCCGCTCTGCAAGCAGCCATCAAGTCTGGGCGGCTTGGCGAGTCCCGGACCACCCTGATGCTCGCCGCCGGGGCTGGCATCACCGTCGCCCTCGCCCTATACCGCCAGACACCGCCCGCACGCGTCGCGTGAAGGACTAGGTGCCGCGGAAGATGGGCTGGCGTTTCTGGGCGAAGGCCTCCAGTCCTTCGAGGTAGTCGCGGCTGTCGTAGGCCCGGCGGCGCAGGCCCTGGACCCGTTCGTACACCTGCGCCGCGATGGGCTGGTAGTCCGACAGGACGCGGAGCTGTTCCTTGATGACCGCTATGGCCAGCGGTGACTTGGTGGCCATCGTGGCGGCCAGTTCCAAGGTGAACGACTCGAGCCGGTCCCACGGGACCAGGTGGTTGATGAGCAGCCATTCCTTGGCTTTGCGGGCGTCGATGGGCGCCGCGGTGAAGAACATCTCCTTGATGACGTTGATGGGCAGCCGCCCCTGGAAATGCAGCAGCCCGGTGATGTTGTAGGGCAGTCCCAGGTTCGCGGGGGTGATGGCGAACGAGGCGGTCTCGTCGGCGACCGCCAGGTCACAGCTGAGCACCAGATCCAGCGCCCCGCCCCAGACCGTGCCGTGCACCATGGCCACGACGGGCGCGGGGAAGGTGCGGACGGCGCGGATCAGCTCCTCCAGCGGGTCGTCGTAGCCCAGCGGGTCCTGCTTGCCCGGGGGAAGCTCGCCGATGTCGTGGCCGGCGGACCAGACGTTCATGCCGGACGCGGCGCGCAGCACGATCGCGCGGACCTGCCGGGCGCGCAGGCTCTCCAGCGCGGCGATGACCTGGCTGGCCATCTCGGCGCCGATGGCGTTGTGCTTGTCGCGGTCCCCAAGCGTGATGATGCCGACCTGGCCCACGACGTCGGTCAGGACGATGCCTTCAGCAGGGTCCTCGGAGCCGGTGCCCGCGGCGGCTGGTTCACCCGTTGGCGGTCCGCCGCGCCCGTTGCGGTCACGGATAGCCAGGGCCACATAGGTCTGGGCCATCGCATCCTTGCCCGCCCCGGTAATGGCGGTCAGCAATCCGAGCGCCTGGACCAGCTGCTCTCCCGCCAGGGCGCCGGCCAGCTGGCGCCAGAGCACCCCGGCCAGGACGGTGAACGACCCCTGGACCTCGGCCAGGTCGATGCCCGCGGCGTAAGAGTGCGCCGCGATCTGCTCACACGGCCTGGTAATCGGCTTGGCCTGGCCCGCGCGCACGCAGCGCAGGACGAGGCGGAACAGCTGCCGCACGTCTCGGCGGCGCTGGTCCGGGAGGGGTGACTGGCGGGCCTGATCGCCGTGCGCGAGGGCGGCAATCGCTTCGTCGATGACCTGGTCCTCCGCACTGGCGAGAACTGCTGATGCGTCCACGAACCGCCACCTCCGTTCCGGGGCCCCGGGCGCGCCCTACACGGTGGCCCGGTACTCCTCGAGCAGGCGGCGGCCGATGATCATCTTCTGGATCTCCGCGGTGCCCTCGCCGATGAGCAGCATCGGCACCTCCCGGTAGAGGCGCTCGATCTCGTACTCCTTGGAGAAGCCATAGCCGCCGTGGATGCGGAAGGAGTCCTCCACGACCTCCTTGGCGTACTCGGACGCGAGGTACTTGGCCATGCCGGCTTCCAGGTCGTTCCGCTGACCGGAGTCCTTCCTGCGGGCCGCCATCACCATCATCTGGTGCGCTGCCTCGACCTTGATGCCCATCTCGGCCAGCTTGAACTGGATCGCCTGGTGCTGGGCGATCGGCCGGCCGAAGGTGTGCCGTATCTGCGCGTAGGCGATGCCGAGCTCGAAGGCGCGCAGCGCGACCCCGCAGCCGCGGGCGGCGACGTTGACCCGGCCCACCTCCACGCCGTCCATCATCTGGTAGAAGCCCCGGCCGGTAGCCCCGCCGAGGATCCGGGTGGCCGGGATGCGGACGTCGTGCAGGATCAGTTCGGTGGTGTCGACGCCCTTGTAGCCCATCTTCTCGATCTTCCCCGGCACGGTCAGGCCCGGCACGGTCGGGTTGGGCCCGAAGCCCGGTTCCTTCTCGATCAGGAATGTGGTCATGTTCTTGTGCGGCGCGTCGTGCCCCTCGTCGGTCTTGCACAGCACCGCCACCAGGTTGGCGGTGCCGCCGTTGGTCAGCCACATCTTCTGTCCGTTGATGACGTAATCCGCCCCGTCAGGGACCGCCTTGGTGGCGATGGCCGAGACGTCCGAGCCCAGGCCCGGCTCGGACATGGAGAAGGCACCGCGTATGTCGCCCGCGGCCATCTTGGGCAGGAAGTACTCCTTCTGCTCGGCCGTGCCGTGCTGGCTGATCATGTGGGCCACGATGAAGTGGGTGTTGACGATGCCCGACACCGACATCCAGCCGCGGGCGATCTGCTCCACCACCAGCGCGTAGGTGAGCAGCGACTCGCCCAGCCCGCCGTACTCCTCGCCGATGGTCAGCCCGAACAGGCCGAGTTCCTTCATGCCCTCGACGATCTGCGCGGGGTACTCGTCCTTGTGTTCGAGATCGGTGGCGACCGGGATGATCTCCTTGTCGACGAAGTCCCGCACCGTGGACAAGATGTCGCGCTGGATATCGGTCAGGCCTTCGGTCTGGGCGAGGCGTTCCATGGCGGGCTCCTTCGGATCAGCTGGAACCTGGGTCGGGCGCGGGGTACCCGGGTCGGCCGGGCTGCTCCCCGCCCCGCTCCTTGATGTAGGTCTCGGTGGGCACCATTACCTTGCGGCGGAACACGCACACCAGGGTGCCGTCCTGCTTGTAGCCGCGGGTCTCGACCTCGACGATGCCCCGGTCGGTCTTCGACTTGGACGGCGTCTTGCCCAGCACGGTGGTCTCGCCGTAGATGGTGTCGCCGTGGAACGTCGGCGCCACGTGCCGCAGCGAGGAGACCTCCAGGTTGGCGATGGCCTTGCCGGATACGTCCGGGACGGACATGCCGAGCAGCAGCGAGTAGATGTAGTTGCCCACCACCACGTTCCGGCCGAAGTCGGTCGTCTCCGCCGCGTAGTGGGCGTCCAGGTGGAG
>Ga0335081_10008463_pt1 | contig 16508 bp, 13 predicted proteins | sample Lox_Sample_35_FD_206713 | JGI IMG/M metagenome (GOLD analysis project Ga0335081, IMG submission 206713) | Soil microbial communities from Loxahatchee National Wildlife Refuge, Florida, United States - Lox_Sample_3.5 | ecosystem: Environmental > Terrestrial > Soil > Wetlands | place: USA... | reverse complement strand
ACGAGGTCGCCGCCCCGAAGGCAAGCTGCCGGGCGAGGACATCCGGTCCGTAGCTGACCGTCACCAGATGCTGCTTGAGTGAGGCCTGCAGGACCCGGACGACGGCCTTGCCCGCCGGCGTGGTCATCTGGTCCTTCAGCACCTCGGTCCGCAGGCCCGGGTCGGGGCCGAGGGCGGCCAGCGTGTACGCGGTCCCGGCGCTCACCATGAAGCTCGTGGTCAGCGCGGGCTTGCTGGACACCGGCGCGCCGAAGCCCCGCATCGCCACCGTGTACTGGCCCGGGCTGACCGCCATGTACGCCGAGACGGCGCCATAGCTGACATCCTTCAGCACGATGGGCCGTCCGGGGTTGCCGAACGGATACACGTACATGTCCATGGCCGGCGCCTGGGGAGACAGGTGGGCGATCCTGACCCATCCGTCAGGCCCGGCCGCCGGTGCCGCCGACGCCGCCGGTGATGTAGCCGCTACCAGGGCGGCGGTGCCCCCGAACAGCGCGGTGATCGTCGCCAGCCGGGCGAGACGCCGGAGTAGCCGCATGATTACTCACCTCTCATCTGATCTGGGCCCAGCCCAGAGGGAAATCCGTCGCCGGCCGCCGCCGGACGCAGTGCGGCAGCGTCAGTGCCAAGGACCGGCGAGAGCAGCCCCAGCGGGCTCGGCGCGGCGAACTCGACGCTCAGCCCGGTCCGGCCGGCCACGGCAGCGTGCGCGGGCAGGTACGGCGGGTTCTGCGCGCGCACCATGGCCAGGGCCGCCGCCAGGCCACGGCCGATGCCGGTGATGGCTACCCGGCGGAACAGCACCGGGGCGCCGGGGGCGGCATCGCCGAACCCGGTCACCCCGAACGAGTACTGGGACGCCAGCACGGCCAGGGTGGCCAGCAGGCGGGTATCCACCCGGCCCGCCCGCAGCTGTGCGGCGCCCGGCCCGGTAAACCGGATGTGCAGGTTCCGGAGCAGCTGGGAACCCGCCGCCCGGCGCGCAGCCAGGTCGGCCCGCAGCGCGGCGCGGTAGGCGGGCGCCCCGCCGGGCTCGACCGCGCGGACCTCGACCCGGGTACCGCCTGAGCCGAAGCTCGCGATCAGCCCGGGCGCATACTGGTCGGCCAGCCGGCCGCCGGCCGGCGGGGAGGCCACCAGCACGTCGGCGCCGCGCGGGCTGGCGGCCGCGGACCGCAGCGGCATCAGCCGTCCCGCGGCGACGCCCTGTTGCTGCAGCGCCCCGCACATGCTGGGATAGCACGCGATGATCGCGTTGCCGCTCACCTGGCCGGCGATCCAGGCGGCCGCCTGGGCCTGTGCCCCGGCCGCCGATAGCGGGCCGCTGCGCACCGTGGGTACCCGCGCGGCCCGGGAAGGGGCGCCGGCGAGGCCGCCGGTAAGCCACAGGGCGGTCACCGCGACGCCCGCCAGGGCCAGGACGAGAGTGGCGAAGCGCCAGCGCCGACGGGCAGGCCAGCGCCGGGACCCGCTCGCGGGCGGCCGCCCCGGGCCGGCCGCCCCCAGTTGCCGCACCACCGAGAGCTTGACAGTATTGACCAGTACTCGGCCCCACGACGGTTCCGCCTGCCTAGCCGACCTTCGCACGGCCCCGGCCGGCCTCGCCAGGTCGCCCGCGTTGACCAGGACATGACGAGATGGCGCGGGATCGCGGTCTTCCCGGCCCACATTCACCACCCCCCCGGCGGCTCATGGCGCTGGCGTTATCTGGAAAGCCTGGCGTTATCTGGAAAGCAGAGCACGCGAAATAGCCGGGCTCAACCGAAATGGCCAATTAAGTTACGATTCACTCGTTCTGTGGCTATCCAGTATCACAGCAAAGTCGTGATGCGGCGTGGCTGCGTGATTCCAGCACGCGGCAGGACCGGAGGAGCCTGGGTCAGTGCCCAGACGTGGAACCACAGGCGGGGCCTGGCGTGCAGCCGTCGCCGGAGCCGTCGGCCGGCTCCACCGCGAGCAGTTCGATCCCGAACTCCTGCAGCTGGCCGAGCAGCCCGTACAGCTGGGCCTGGTCACGGATATCGCCGACCAGCACGGTCCGGTTGGGACCGTGCTCGAGGCTCATCCCGTCGAACGCGGACTCGAAGCGCTTACTGAGCCGTCCCCGCAGCACGATGCGGTATCTGCTCGCGGCCACGGTCAGCCCCTGAGCTCCAGTCCGGCCGGTACCGCCGCGGCGGCGCGCTGCTGGGCCTGGGCGATGGCCCAGGCGGCGTTGACCAGGCCGATGTGGCTGAACGCCTGCGGGAAGTTGTCGATCATCTCACCGTTCGCGTCGATCTCCTCGGCGAGCAAGCCTACGTCGTTGATGGCCGACACGGCCCGCTCGAAGGTCGCCACTGCCTGGTCCACCTCCCCGGCCAGGGCTTGCGCCTGGGCTAGCCAGAAGGTGCACAGCAGGAAGGTGCCCTCTTCCCCGGCCAGCCCGTCCTGCGCCAGGTAGCGGTACACCAGGCCGCGCTTGTCGGTCAGCCGCTCGGCGGTCGCGTCGATGGTGGCCTTCATCCGCGGGTCGTCCCCGGGCAGGAACCCGGTGATCACCAGCATCAGGTTCGAGGCATCGAGGTCCTCGCCGCCGAACGCCTGGGTGAACGCCCCCGCCTGCTCGTTCCAGCCTTGCTCCAGGATGGCCGCGCGGATCTCGTCCCGCGTGCTCGTCCAGCCGGTGACCCGCTCTCCGGCGCCAAGCTGCGGGGCCAGTGCGATCGCCCGGTCCAGCGCCACCCAGCACATCAGCTTGGAGTACAGGAAATCGCGCGGCTCGCCGCGGACCTCCCATATTCCCTGGTCTTTCTCCTTCCAGCGGGAGGCGGCGGTGTCCGCCGCGGCGGCCAGGAACCGCCGCGTGACCGGGTCCAGCTCGCCCAGTTGCTCGACCAGCCGCTGGGCAGCGCCGAGCAGCTCGCCGTAGACGTCCAGCTGCCGCTGGGTCCACGCGCCGTTACCCACCCGCACCGGCTGGCTGTCCCGCCACCCGGCCAGGTGCGGCAGCTCCCGCTCGGACAGGTCGCGCTCGCCGCCGATCCCGAACATGATCTGCAGGTCCACCCCGCGCTGCAGCTGAGACGCCGCCGCGTCGGCCAGGAAGCCGAAGAACTTGTCCGCCTCGTCCGGGCACGCCGCCACCCACAGTGCCTCCATGGTCAGGCTGGCGTCGCGTACCCAGGTGTAGCGGTAATCCCAGTTCCGCTCGCCGCCCACCGTCTCGGGCAGCGACGTGGTGGGCGCGGCCACGATGGCCCCGGTCGGCGCGAACGTCAGTGCCTGCAGCACCCGGCCGGAATGGTGCACCAGGTCACGCCAGGGCCCCTCGTAGGTCTGGTGGATCGCCGACCAGGACCGCCACCCTTCCACCGTGTCCGCCAGCCGGGCCGCGATCTCGTCCGCCGTCCAGGCCGCCAGCGGCGGCTCCCACAGCGGCGCGTGCTGGAGCGCGAACACTGCCGTCTGGCCGGCGGTCAGATGCAGGCGGGTATGCGCGGCGGGCCCGTCCACCAGGAAACCGCCCGGCGCCGACAGCAGCAGCCGGCCCGCGCCGCCCCGGGCGGCCAGCCCGCCGGGCACTTCCTCCAGGATCGGGTGGATCAGGCCGTATTCCGGACGCGGGGCGTAGCTGACCTCGACGTCCATCTCCCCGTCCGTGCAGGCCAGCACGCGCAGGAGCACTCCGGGGGATTCCGCGCCCAGGTCGTGTCCCCGCTCGTTGCTGCCGACCGCCATCGCGTCGGTCAGCACCGTGGTGCCCGCCACCGTCCGGAAGGTCGTCTCCAGCACCATGGTCTGGTCCACGTAGCCGCGGCTGGCCTCGAACTCGCCGGCCGGCCGGATCGCGAAGTGCCCGCCGGCCGGGTCGAGGATGCGGGCGAACACGGCGGGCGCGTCGAACCGGGGGAAGCACAGCCAGTCCACCGAGCCGGCCCGGCTCACCAGCGCGGCCGAGCGGCAGTCCGACAGCAGCGCGTAGTCGCCGATCGGCAAGCCATCCATGATCAGATCCCTTCGTCTACAGGCCGTAGGCCTCGAGCAGGTGCAGCCAGACTTCGCTGACCGTGGGGAACGACGGCACCGCGTGCCGCAATTGGTCGACGGTCACGCCCCCGCAGATGGCGACCGTCGCCGAATGGAGCAATTCCGCCAGTCCCGGCCCGGTGAAGGTGGCGCCGACGATCGTCCGCCGGTGGTCGTCGATGACCAGCTGGCTGGTGCCGCGGATCCCGGTGCCCTGGGTGTACGCGCCGGGAACCTCCCCGGTCGGCACGCTCACCACGGTGACCGGCAGCCCGGCGGCCCGAGCCTGCGCGGCCGTCGGCCCGACGGCGCACACCTGCGGATCGGTGAACGTCACCCGCGGCACCACGTCCCGGGAGGCCGCGTCGGCCACGTCCTGGCCCAGGATCGCGGCGGCCGCAATGCGGCCGTGGTACTTACCCATGTGGGTGAGCGGGGCAAGCCCGTTGCAGTCGCCGATCGCGTACAGCCAGCCCCCGGGCACGTCGGCCGCCCGTAGCGCCCGGTCCACCCGGACCGGCTGCCTGGGCTCCAGGCCGACGTGCTCTAGGCCGAGGCCGTCCGTGGCAGGCCTGCGACCCACCGCCACCAGTATCTCGTCGCCGGTGAACTCCCGCCCGTCCGCGACCTGGGCCACCACCGGGCCGTCGCGGCCCAGCCGGCGCGCCGCGGTCATCCGCACCCCGGTTACCACGGTGATGCCCTCGGCCTCGAACGCGGCGCGCAATTCCTCGCCGGCGAATGGCTCTTCGCGCGCGAGCAGCCGGTCCGCGCCCTCCAGGACCACGACCTCCTCGCTGCCGAGCCGCCTGAACGCCTGCGCCATCTCGGCTCCGACGGCGCCGCCGCCGAGCACGAGCAACCGCCGCGGGACCTCCTTCGTGCTGGTCGCCGCGCGGTTGTCCCAGGGGCGGGCTTCGGCCAGGCCGGGAACCGGAGGGACGAACGGGCGGCTGCCGGTGGCCAGCACGACGGCCCGGGCCGCGCGGAGCGGCCGGATGGCGCCGTCGGGGGTCTCGACCTCGACGGCCCGTTCCCCGGTCAGCCGGCCGGTGCCGCGGACGAACCCGATGCCCTTGCTGTCCAGCCAGCGGAGCTGGCCCTCGTCGCGCCAGCCGGAGGTCATATAGTCGCGCCGGGCGAAGGCGGCGGGTACGTCCAGCCGGCCGGTGACCGCCTCGGCGGCGCCTGGTGCGCGGCGAGCCGCGGCGAGCGCGTCGCCCGGCCGGATGAGCGTCTTGGACGGGATGCACCCCCAGTACGAGCACTCCCCGCCGACGAGCTCCCGTTCCACGATGGCCACCCGCAGGCCCGCGTCGGCCAGCCGCCCGGCCACGTGCTCGCCTGCCGGCCCGGCCCCGATCACCAGCACGTCGTATGTGTCCGCCACGAGGGGATCCCTCCTTCGCGTCACGATCGTCGTCGTCGCCTCTTGCTACCAAGTCCCGGCAACCCGGGATGTGTTACAGCGCCGACGTGATCACCTTGGCCTCCGCGGCCTGGCTGATCCGCGCGGTGCGACCCGCGGGAGGGACGCGCTGAGCTGCTTCGCGGTACCCGCTCCCGGAGGTGCCGCCGCGACCGCTGGCTGGCTGCCTGGGTTCGGTAGCGGCCGGGGGGTGTGTGGCGCGCGCGGCTGAAGGCGCGGCCGAACGCGTACTCGGAGGTGTAGCCAATCGACGCGGCGATCACGCTGATCGGGTCGGTGGTGTCACGCAGGCGGCGGGCAGCGAGGTCCATCCGCCATCGAGTGAGGTAGCTGGCCGGGGTTTCGCCGACGTGGCTGGTGAAGCGGCGGGCCAGGGTGGCGCGGGACACGCCAACGTAGGCGGCGAGTTCGCCGATCGTCCAGCTCCGGCCGGGGTCGGCGTGCAGCGCGGCGATCGCCCGGCCCGTAATGGGGTCGGCCAGCCCGCGTAGCCAGGATTTGCCGGCGGTCAGGGGCGCGGTGGCAATCCAGGCGCGTATCAGCTGGACGAACAGGATGTCGATGATGTGGTTGAGTACCGTGGCCGAGCCGGGCTGGGGCTGGCTGAGTTCGGCGGCCAGCAGCCTCACGGTGGCCTGTAGAACAGGAAGCCCGACCATGAAAATCGCTGGAAGCACGGCGCTGGTAACCGGCGCCAACCGCGGCCTGGGAGCGCGGATCGTCAACGAGTTGCTCGCGGCAGACGTCGCGAAGGTCTACGCGACCGCCCGGACCCTGGGATCGATCACCGGGTCGAGCGTGATCGCAGATTCCCGGGTCGAGCCGCTCGCCCTGGATTTCACCGACCCGGCTAGCGTACGAGCGGCTGCTGCTGCTGCTGCTGCTGCTGCTGCTGCTGCTGCTGCTGCTGCTGCTGCTGCTGCTGCCGCCGCCGCCGCCGCTGCCGACGTTACAGTGCTGGTGAACAACGCCGACGTGCTGAATATCGGCGGAGTGCTCGACGGTGACCTGGGCTCCTTCGAGCGGGATCTGCGCACGAACTACCTGGGCACCTTGCGCGTCACGCGGGAGTTCGTCCCGGTGCTTGAGCGGAACGCTCCCGCGGCGGTGGTCAACGTCCTCACCCTCATCGCGCTGGCACCGGTGCCGCCGATGGCCGGTTACAGTGCGTCCAAGGCCGCGGCTCACTCGCTGACCCAGGTGCTGCGGGCCGAGCTGCGCGGCCGCGGGATCGAGGTGCTGGGCGCCTATCCCGGCGGGATCGACACCGACATGCTGGCCGGCGTCGAGGTGGACAAGGCGCCACCGGAAGTGGTCGCCCAGCGGATCGTCGCCGCGCTGGCCGCGGGGCACAGCACGGTGTTCCCCGACGATGCGTCCGCCGCTGCCGGGGCCGTCTATCTCACTGACCCGCTCAAGCTCGAGCAGATGCTGGCCGGCTGAATCATGATCCCGGCCTGAGAGGGTAACTCGGAGGACCAGGTGGTCTCGAAGGAGGGGTACAGGGTGAGGCCGCCGTCGACGAAGAGCGTCTGGCCGGTGATGTAGGCGGCCTCGTCGGAGCACAGGAACGCCACGGCCGCGGCCATCTCCGCCGAGTCGCCGGCCCGGCGCATCGGGATGTGGCTTTCCACCATGCGGCGCTTGACCGGGTCGTCGATCCAGGACCGGTTGATCGGCGTGATGGTGGCGCCCGGGCCGATGCCGTTGACCCGGATGCCCCGGGCGGCGTACTCCAGCGCGAGCGACCGGGTGAGGTTCTGCATGCCTCCCTTGGACACCGAGTAGCCGAGGAAGCGCGGCTTGGGGATCACCTGGTGCACGCTGGACACGTTGACGATCACGCCGGGCCGTTCGGCGGCCAGGAAGGTACGTACCGCCTGATGGGCACATAGGAACGCGCCGCGCAGGTTCACCGCGAGGACCTTGTCGAAGTCCGCGGCGGACAGCTCGTGGGAGTCCTCCGCGATCTGAATGCCGGCGTTGTTGACCAGGATGTCCAGCCGCCCGTACTCGCTCATCACCCGGTCGAACATCTGCTCCACTGCCTGCTCGTCGGACACGTCCGCGCCGACCAGGATCGGCCGCCCGCCCGCCTCGGCCACCTGCTTCATGCACATCTCGACGCCGTGCTCGATGGCCTCCCTGGTGGCGACCGCGCCCTCGGAGCGGCCCACGTAGTTGATGGCGACGCCGGCGCCGTCGGCACCCAGGCGGATGGCGATCGCCTGGCCGATGCCCGAGCTCCCGCCGGTGACCAGAGCCACCTTGCCCTGCAGTCGTTTCATGATGTCCTCCTGATCGGGGTGGCAGCGGCGGGCACGCGGGCCCGGCCGTCGCGGAAGAATGCCGCCGCCGCGGCCAAGGTGCCGATCTGGCGGAAGGTGCGGGCCGCCAGCAGGCGGGCGGCCCCGGGGTCGATCATCAGCGGCGCGTCCAGGTTCAGCGGGGTGGCAGGCCGGTACACCCGGGCCGGGGCGCCCGGCGTGACGTCCGCGAACCCGGCGGCTGCCCTGATGGTGGTCAGGGCGGCCCTGCGGGTGGTGGTCGCGTCACCCACGACGAGTTCGGTGCCGTCTACGGCCAGGAACCGGCCGTCCGGGCCGAACGGCGGGGTCCGGAAGCCGCCCGGCGCCGGGACCAGGCCGATCTCACCGGATGCGGCGTACCGGGCCGCGGCCAGCAGGTGCTCCGCGACGCGGTGCAGCCCTTCCCGGGTGGCGGCCAGGCGGGCGGGCGGGCAGTCAGCGCTGCCGATCATGGCTGTCATGCATGTTCCGTCTCGCCTGTCGCGCCGACGTTACGAGGTCACCCGAACGGGCCGGACTTCCCGCTACCGGTCCGGTCGGCCGCTGATCCAGCCGGATTTCTCACCTGGGTGAGATGGGGTGAGGGGGGAGGTGACTCCCCGACCTGGCGGGCGACGCTGCGGTCATCCGAGATCAGGAGGCGACCGCGATGTCCCAGGCAGATGACGTTACCTACACCGACGCGGACCTCGTGGCGCTGCTCCGGGCGGGTGACGAGGAAGCGATAGCCCAACTCGTGGAGCGGTGGTCACCGACCATGTTCCGGCTGGCGCGGTCGTTCGTGGACAGCCGGCAATCCGCCGAGGACGTGGTCCAGGAGGCCTGGCTGGGGATGCTGAGCGGCCTGGCCAGGTTCGAAGGCCGCTCGTCGCTGCGCACCTGGACGTTCACCATCCTGGTCAACCGGGCCAGGACCCGCGGCGCGCGTGAGGCCAGGACGGTTCCCCGGCCGCCGCTGGCGACCCGGGGCGAGCCCAACGCGGATGACTGGTTCCCAGGTCCCGGCGGCGAGCCGGCGCGAACCTGGTCCTCCATCGACGTCGCCTCCCGGTGGGACACCGCCCCGGAAGGCGCGGCGCTGTCCAGGGAAGCCCTGCTCCAGCTCGACCGGGCGGTGTCGGCGCTGCCCTCGCGGCAGCGTCAGGTGGTGACCATGCGTGACGTAACCGGGATGTCCGCCGAGGAGGTCTGCGCCGCGCTGGGGGTCTCGGCGGCGAACCAGCGGGTCCTGCTGCACCGCGCCAGGGCCGCCCTGCGCGCGGCCCTGGCCGGGTATTACCGTGGATAACCCGACCATGAACCGCCAGGACAGCATGGCCCAGCCGTACTCAGCCGAGCCGGTAGCCCGGTCGGCCCTGCGCCGTGAGCTCCGCTTCATGGAGACGGCGTCGGTCTCGGTCGGCGTCATGGCGCCCACGCTCGCGATGTCGGTCACCGGAGTGGCGGCGGTCGCCGAACTCGGCCGGGCCGCGCCGCTGGCGTTCGCGGTCGCCGCCCTCGGGGTCGGGCTCGTGGCCTACGGGTTCGTCCGGCTAGCCGCCGAGTTCAGCCACGCCGGGTCGGTCTACGCCTTCGTCGGCAACACCCTCGGCCCCCGGCCGGGGTTCCTGGCCGGGTGGGCGCTGCTCGGCACGTACCTGGTGTTCCCGCCGGTATCGATCATGGGCGTGGCCATCTTCGGCCGGGCCTTCCTGAGCACCACAGGACTGGCGCACGACGCCGACTGGTACCCGCTGGCGCTGGCCGCGTGGGCGGTCATCTGGGTCCTGGCGGCCCGCGGGGTCCGGCCGACCACCAGGTCGGTGCTGGCGTTCGAGGTCGTCTCGGTCTGCCTGATTCTCGTGCTCATGGCCGTGATCTGCTGGCGGCTGGCGGCCGGGACCGCGCCGGGCGGCCAGCGCCCGTCCGGCGCGGTGTTCGTCCTGCCGCCGGGGGTGGGCCTTTCTGCCCTGGCGCTGGCCGCGGTCTCGGGCTTCCTGGCCTTCGCGGGGTTTGAGTCGGCGGGCTCGCTGGGGGAGGAATCCCTCGTGCCCAGGCGGATGATCCCCCGCGCCATCATCACCGCGGTCGCCTTCGGCGCCGTGTTCTACGTGGCCTGCATCACCGTCCAGACGCTCGGGTTCGGCACCGGCGCGGCGGGAGTATCCGCGTTCCGTCATTCCCAGGCGCCGCTGGGCGACCTGGCCCGGCACTATGTGGGCACACCGCTGGCCGCCGCTCTCGACCTTGGCGCGGTGCTCAGCGCGCTCGGCGCGGCGCTCGGCGGGGTGATCGTTGCCGCCCGGATGATGTTCGCGTTCGGGCGAGACGGGCTGGCCGCCCGCCGTCTTAGCGGCGTGTCCGCGGCCACCGGCGTGCCGCGGCCAGCGCTGGTGGTGGAGATGCTCCTCGGCCTGGTCCTGCTCACCGCCTTCCGGCTGGCTGGGACCTCGGCGCTGAACGTGTTCTTCTACCTGGCGACGATCGGGACCCTGTCCCTGCTGGTCATGTACATACTCACCAATGTGGCCGCCGGCTGGCACCTGGGCCGCCGCTCGCTGGCCCAGCTCGTGCTTCCGGCGGCCGGGGTCCTCATCGCGGCCTTCGTGCTGTACCACACTGTGTGGCCGGTACCTCCCGCGCCGTACGAATTCTTTCCCTGCCTGGTCCTAGGCTGGCTGCTCGCCGGGCTGGCCCTGACCGCGGCGATCCCGGGTTTCGCCGCGAAGGCAGCTGGCGGGCTCGAGCGCGCGCGGGCTGGTCCCTAGAGGAGATCGCGGTCACGGGCGCGGATCACCGCCTCCTCCCGGGATTCGGCGCCGAGCTTGCGGTAGATCGCCCGCAGGTGGGTCTTGAGGGTGTTGGGCGTGACGAACAAGTCTGAGGCTAGTTCGCGCAGGGTATGGGGTGCGGGCAGCAGCCGCAGGATGGTGAGCTCGCGTTCGGTCAGCGGCTCGATCAGCCCCTTCTGCCGGGTGCGCGCCGCCGCGGCGCGTTGTTCTCCTGTCAGCCACGTGGTCACCTGGGGCCCGGGGTCGGCGCACTGCCGCAGTATGCTGCGTGCCTCACCTAGCAGCGCTCCGGGGTCAACGCCGGGGTCCTGCGGGTCCGGGCAGATCCGGCTGGCCTTCGTCGCGGTGAGCAGGGCCGCGGCGAGTTCCACCCGGCCGGCGCCGCGGCGGCCGAGTTCCACGGCCGCTCCGGCCGCTAGCCGCGCCCCGGCCCAGTCCGCGCGCTCGATCCCCAGCCGCGCCCGGGCCAGGGCCGGGAACATGGCCACGAAATGCGAGCCGCTGAGTGACTGGCCCACCGCCGACTCCGCGTCGGCCACGAGTGAGTCCGCGAGCCCCAGGTCGCCCCGGTTCACCGCCAGCAGCGCCCGGCACCCCTCGGCGTAGATGTACGCCAGCCGGTTGCCGTCATCTTCGGCCCGTCGGGCCGCCTCCACCAGCAGTTCCCTCGCGTGGTCGGTGTCCCCCAGCCACATCCAGGAGATGCCCTGGACCAGCCGGTGCACGGTCGCGATGAACGAGTCGTCGGTACTCGGCGAGATCTCCCGAAGCCGGGCCGCCGCCCCGCCCACGTCCCCGGCCTTGTACATCTCCAGCGCGCGCAGCACCATCAACTGGGTATCGGGCGGAACCGAGGTCTCGGCAGCGTCCAGTGCGGCGCTGACCTCCTCGAGTCGGCCGGTGTCGAGGGCCACCCACGCCCGTGCCGCCGACAGGGAGGCGTCGCTGGCGATGAGTTCGGCGGGCAGGGCGTCGAGCCACATGCGCACCGTCTCGAGCTGCCCGGCGTTGAACGGCCGGCGCCAGTGCGCCGCCACGAGCCGGCCGCTGAGCGTTTCGTCGCCCGAGGCGATCGCGTGGCCGATCGCCTCGGCGGCGTCGCCGCGGTCGGCGAACCACCGCGCGGCCCGCTGGTGCAGCACCGAGGGGCGATCCGGTGCCGTCCGGGCCAGCTCGTGCCGGAGCAGACCGCCGAACAGGTGGTGATACCGGAACCAGCGGTGCTCGTCGTCCAGCGGGACCAGGAACAGGTTGGCGCGGTAGATCTCGCTGATCAGCCCGGCGCCGTCGGCCCGCCCGGTGAGCGCGTCGCACAGCGGCGCGCACATTCGGTTGAGCACCGAGGTCACCAGCAGGAACTCGCGGATCTCAGCGGGCTGGCTGGCCAGCACCTCCTCGCCGAGGTAGTTGACGATATGCCAGTCCGCTCCGGTAAGCCGTTCGATGAAATCCGACGGGTCAGCCCGATCGCGCAGCCGCAGCGCGGCCAGCTGCAGGCCCGCGGCCCATCCTTCGGTCCGCGCCAGCAGCCTGAGTACGTCATGCTCGGACAGGAGCGGACCGAGTCGGCTGCTGAAGAACTCGACTGCCTCGCCGGCGCTGAACCTCAGGTCCTCGGCCCGCAGCTCGGCCAGATCCCCGCGTACCCGCAGGCGGCTGAGCGGTAGCGGCGGGTCAGCCCGGGTGATGAGCATGAGGTGCAGCTGGGGCGGGGAGCGGTCCAGCAGCGTGGCGACCGTCGTGTGCACCCGTGCGCTGGTGACGAGGTGGTAGTCGTCCAGCACGAGCACCAGGGGATCCGCGGCCGACGCCAGTTCGTTGACGAACGCGGGCAGCACGTCACGCAGCACGTCGGAGCCGGCCGCGTCCAGCCGCCGCAGGGCGGCGGCGCCCGCGGCCGAGCCCGCCTGATCGGCGGCGAGCAGCAGGTACCGCCAGAAGCGCTTGGGGTCGTTGTCGCCGCCGTCGAGCGAAACCCAGCCCGCGGTGACATCATCGTGAGCCAGCCAGTCGGCCACGACGGTGCTCTTGCCCCACCCGGCCGGCGCGACGACCAGGGTCAGCGGCAGCGTCCGCCCCTCGCGCAGCAGGTCGTGCAGCCGCTTGCGCTCCACGGCCTGCTGCCGGAGGCCCGGCCTGAACAACTTGGTCGTGATCACGACCTCGGCAGTGCCAGCTGTCACCCACCCCCACCGCCTCTGCCGCAGCCACAGATGCCCGCCAGCCGCCGCGCGGGTCTGGATGCAGCGTGCCCGCAACCTGGCGAGACCCTGACCCGTAGGCTCTTCGTATCCGTACATGACTGTAACCTGCGACGACACGGACCGGTAGAGCGTCGGCTGTCTTCACCGGTCGCAGACGGCGAACAGATGCCACGTCGCGGCGGCCCTGCTGGCCACGGCGGGGCTTGCCCGGCTGCTCCGCCCCCGCGTAACACGCCGGGCTGGCGCCTGGCCACCGCCTGGAACACCGAATCGGCTTCGGCGTGGACGAGGACGAGGTCGGCGGGCTGGGCCACTTCTCGGTCTGCGTCGGCCACGATGATCCGGGCCTGCTCGGCGATGGCCGCGCGCCGCTCGGGGTCGTCCCCGCAGACAGAGGCGCAGTTGCCGAGCAGCCGCAGCAGCGCGCGCGCGACGGTCGGCTCGCTGGCTCCGTAGCGGCGGATGAGCCCGCACATCACCGCGAGGTAGTCGCCGAACCGCCGGGCCGGGACGACCACCACCCCCTGGCCGTCGCGGGCGACGTGAGCACCTAGCGGCTGCCGGGCGAGCGCGCAGAAGATCACCGACAGGTGATCGACGGCCTGGACCGCGGTGTACGGGTCGTTGACCGCCGGGGACAGCGCCTTGCACGCTACGTCGACGAGCTGCCGGATCCCGAACGCGGCGTCCTGTTCCAGGGTCCGCTCGAACCCGATCCGGACTCCCTTGTCCAGGACCTGGGTGAAGGCCCGCGGATCCGGGGCGGGACCATCGGCAGAGGCGCGCCAGATCCAGGCCAGGGTCGTACCAGCCACGATATGCTCGCCGACCCTGGGCCGGAGCCGCACGGACACCCCGTGCCGGGCGACCTGCGGCAGCAGCGTCCCTGGCAGCACCGCTTGCACGTATCCCGAGCGCCGGGAGGTGACCGGTACGGCCCAGGCCGGTACCTCAGGTGCCTTCGGGCCGCCGGTGAGCAGCCCGTGCTGGATCACCGCCAGGGTGTTGCGCTGCACCGTTTCCATGATTGCGTCGACCTGGATCGAGTGCAGCAGGTGGTCGGCGAAGAATACGAGCAGGCCAAGGCTGGCGAACAGCAGCACGATCGCGCCACTGACCGCGAGCCGGGGGAAGGCCTCGGTACGGTTGCCGCCGGAGACGCCGACGTCGTACAGCCCGGCCGCACTGTAGGCGAAGGTCGCCACGAAGGCGCTGAGCACGACCTGGTTGGGCCGGTCCCGCAGGAAGTTGCGTAGCAGCCGCGGCGAGAACTGGGTGGAGGACAACTGCAGCGCCACCACCGCCAGGCCGAGCAGCAGCGCGATGATGGTGATCATCGTGCCGGTGATTCCGAGCAGCAGCGTCCGCGCGTCATCCGGAGTCCCCTGGAAGGCCAGCGGCGACCGCGGACCGACGCTGATTGACGACAGCACCGCCCCCGCGGCCAGAGCGGCCAGCACCGACAGTGCCGGCAGCACCCACAGCGCCCCGCGCACATACTCCCGCAGCGCATCACGACCCACCATGCCCACCTCCATGATCCTGCTCTGGCCCGGGCCGGCCAGCACTAGCCCACAGCCTGGCATCTTCGCTGCCAGCCGACGAGGTCCGGCCGCCTGACGAACCGTGCCGCCCGGGTCAGTGCTGGTCGCCGCTGAGCCTGGCGGCCTCCAGGTCCAGGCTGCGCTGCAACTGCTGGCGGGTGGCCTGGGTGATGATGCCGTCGTCGTACAGCCGGGCCAGTTCGGCGTGCTCGGCGGCGTTCAGGGCGCGGCGGAGCTCCCGGTCGGTCAGGCCGTCCGGTTCGGCTGGCTGGTCGCCGTCGATCCGGGCGCGGGTGCGCCCGATCCGGGCCTGCAGGCCGGACCGGGCCCGGTCGATCGCGTCATCGGCGGCGCAGCCACCGTCCGCGAGCTCGTCCAGCCGGGCCAGGGCCGCCTCGGCCAGGCGCAGCCGGGCCACCGTCTCCTCGTGGCGCGTGCCGCCGGGCCGGGCGATCCCGGCCAGCCGGACCAGCGGTTCCAGGGTGAGCCCCTGTACGACGAGCGAAATCACGATCACGGCGGTGGCGAGCACCAGGATCAGGTCCCGCTGCGGCAGCGGGGCCCCGCTGTCCGAGGTCAGCGGGATCGATAGCGCCGCGGCGAGCGGAACGACCCCGCGGGTGCCCGCCCAGGACACCACGGCGGGCACCGGCCACGACGGACGCTGGGCGCCGCCGCGCCGCTGGATGACCGCGGACAGCGGGAACACCCACAACATCCGGGTCACGATCAGCGTCCCGGCCACCGCCAGCGCGTCGATGGGCCACGCCACCGCACGGGACAGGTCGCGGATCAGGACCGGCAACTCCAGGCCGATCAGGCTGAACACCACGGTTTCCAGCAGGAAGATGACCGTCTGGTAGACCGAGTGCAGCTGCAGCCGGGTCTGCGCGGTGGTGATCCGCTCCCGCCGGCTGCCGATGACCAGCCCGGTGACGATCACCGCCATCACCGGCGACACGTGCAGGGCTTCCCCCAGCACGAAGGCGGCGTACGGGGTGACGAGGGCGAATACGGTTTCCAGCACCGGATCGGTGACCCGCCGTCGCATCCGGACGATCCCGATAGCGAGCACGCCGCCCACCGCCGCGCCGCCGGCTGCCAGGACCACGAACTGCCCCGCGCCGTACAGCAGCACGCCGCCGACCGTGGTTCGGCCGGCCGTTCCCGCGACCGCGAAGGAAACCGCGATCTGGAACAGCACCAGGCTGGTCGCGTCGTTGAACAGGCTCTCCGCCTGCACCAGCGCCTGGACCTTCGGCGGCAGCGAGAGCCGCCGCCCCAGCGCGCTGACCGCCACCGGATCCGTACTGGCCAGCACCGCGCCTAGTACGAACGCCATGCTCGCCGGGATCCCCGCCACCACTCCCGCCACGGCGGCGACCGCGGCCGCCGACGCCAGCACCAGGCCGACCGCCAGGACAACCACCGGCCGCCAGACCGCCAGCAGGTCACGCCACGGCAATTCCTCGCTCGCCGCGTACAGCAGCGGCGGCAGCACCACCAGGCTGACTACCTCCGGTGTCACCCGGACCGGCGGAACCCACGGCAGCAGGCCGACGATCACCCCGGCGATGACCAGCAGGGAAGGTGCCGGGATACTGAGCCGGCCGGCGAAGGCCGCGACCACCGTGCCCAGCACCACCAGGAACAAGATGGTCTCTACACTGCGCACGCTGCCGACCTCGTTCCTCGGTCCGTCAGAGGAGTGCCGACCAGACTTCCCGGCGCGCCACCACCAGCCTAACCGCCGCGACTCCCCGCATCCAGGCCGGCGGCCGCCGCGGAACTGGCGTGGACTCCCGCAGGTCAACGGTACTCGGGATTGTCGAAATCATAACGGCAGCCCGCATCCCAGCCGGAGCGCTGGTTGCCGTGAGCCGGGATGCCGCCGGCGTCCCTGAGCATCCGGGCCAGGTGCATCAGGTTCCAGGTCATGAACGTGGTGTTGCGGTTGGTGAAGTCGTTCTCCGGGCCGCCCGAGCCGGGATCCAGGTAGGACGGTCCCGGCCCGGCCTCGCCGATCCAGCCGGAGTCGGCCTGCGGCGGGATGGTGTATCCCAGGTGCTGCAGGCTGTACAGGACGTTCATGGCGCAGTGCTTGACACCGTCTTCGTTCCCGGTGATCAGGCAGCCGCCGACCCGCCCGTAGTAGGCGTACTGCCCGGCGTCGTTGAGCAGGTGCGAGCAGGCGTAGAGCCGCTCGATGACCCGCTTGGTGACCGAGCTGTTGTCGCCGA
>Ga0335081_10008462_pt1 | contig 16509 bp, 13 predicted proteins | sample Lox_Sample_35_FD_206713 | JGI IMG/M metagenome (GOLD analysis project Ga0335081, IMG submission 206713) | Soil microbial communities from Loxahatchee National Wildlife Refuge, Florida, United States - Lox_Sample_3.5 | ecosystem: Environmental > Terrestrial > Soil > Wetlands | place: USA... | reverse complement strand
CGCCCGGCAGCCCCGGCGCTCGGGCCGTTCCCGCACGACTGGTTCACCCGCGCGGGCCGGGTCGTGCTGACCGGCGAATACGGCGGGATGGCGGGGTTCCGGCATGTCATGGACGGGCTCGGCATCGGGCCGGCGGCGGGCGCCGAGGACCTGACGTTCCGGCTGGTGCAGGTGTGCGCGTCGGCGACCGGCAAGCCGCTGACCGACGACGAGCTGCGGTTCATCGCCAGGTACCCCGATCAGCTCGCGCTGCTGTTCCCGGGGCTGCTGAGCTGAGGCGCGCCCGGGCTCAGGTGGCCGAGCCGGCCGCGGCGCCGGTGATGCGGTCACCCCAGCGGTCCAGTGCCGCGTCCAGATCGAGCGGGGCGATCATGCTGCGCTTGCTCAGCTCCTCGTCCCAGTCCTCGGCGGGCACCCGCCACATGACCTCGAACTCGGTGCCGTCCGGGTCCTTGGCGTACAGGGACTTGGAGACGCGGTGGTCGCTCTGCCCGGCCAGCGCCCCGGCGGCGGCCAGCTTGTCGCGGATGCCGGCCAGGTCGGCCAGGGTGCCCACCTCCCAGGCCAGATGATAGAGGCCGACACGGGGCCCGCCGGGGGCGTCGCGGGAATCGCCGATCTGGAACAGGCCGAGGTCGTGGTCGTTGGCGGAGCCGGGTGCGCGCAGGAAGGCGGCCCGGCCGGGGATTTCGGTGCGTACCTCGAAGCCGAGCGTCTCGCGGTAGAAGCCGGCCGTCCGGGCCAGGTCGCGGACGTAGAGAACGGCGTGGTTCAGGCGGCGGACCGGCATGGGTCTCCCTTCGGGACAGGCCCAGGCCCGGCCGCGGCCGGGCCTGGGCTCATCGGTGTCGATGCCACCGGCCGGGTGCCCGGAGGCACGCCCGGCTCAGTTGCCGATCTGGCGGCGGCGGCGCGACTCACGCAGGCGGCGGCGCTGGGACTCGTCCAGCATCAGGTAGGCCGCCGTCGGGATCGCGATCGCCGCCACGATGAGCGCGATCGCGGCCCAGGAATTCACCGCCAGCAGGATCAGGCCGACGATGATTCCGCCTATTGCCCACTTCATGTGGGGTGTCATTGTTGACTCCATCCGTACGGGCTGGGACGCGGCGCCCCGGCTTCTTGCTTGCGAGCCGGCCGGCGAGCACGTTACCCGTGCTCATTACAACGGCAAGCCGACCTGCCGGATTCCACGATGGCACCTCCGGCGTCCCCGGGCCAGGATGCTGGCGCCACCATCATGCGGGGGTTTTCCTCCCATCCCCGGGCGCAGCGGGCGCCGGGCCCGGATCAGCCCGGCCGGGATGCGGATGACGCTGGTGACGGTGATAGGCGATGATGGTTCGCGCAATAGGGAGGGACGCCGTGACGATCTCGATGCCGGTCGAACCGGCCGCGAACGAACTGCTCAGCCGCGACCCGCTGGCGCTGCTCATCGGCATGCTGCTCGATCAGCAGGTATCGCTGGAACGCGCCTTCAGCGCGCCCTACGACCTGGCCCGGCGGCTCGGGCACGAGCCGTCGGCCGGGGAACTGGCCAGCTACGACCCGGACGCGCTGGCCGCCGTCTTCGCCGAACGGCCCGCGCTGCACCGCTACCCGAAGTCGATGGCGGCCCGGGTCCAGGCGCTCGGGCAGCTGATCGCGGAGCGTTACGACGGTGACGCGGACCGGGTGTGGCGTGACGCGGCCGACGGCGCGGACCTGCGCACGCGGGTCAGCGAGCTGCCCGGCTTCGGGGCGCAGAAGGCCCAGATCTTCGTGGCGCTGCTCGGCAAGCAGCTGGGGGTACGCCCGGCCGGGTGGCGGGAGGCGGCGGGGCCGTTCGGCGAGGCCGGCAGCTACTGCTCGGTCGCGGACATCTCCGATGAGGATTCGCTGGCCCGCGTCCGCGCCTACAAGCAGCAGCTCAAGGCGGCCGCGAAGAACGGGTAAACCGGCCCGGGCGGCAGCCGGCAGCAAAGAATCCGGTACCGGAACCAGGCCACGAAGCGAGGAGACACCATGCCCCTGTTCGGGAAGAACCCGGCCGACCCGGGAGCCAGCTGGGAACCGCAGGCCGCGGGCAGCCGGCTGGCCGAGACCGCGGCGGGCGGCGTGTTCACGTCCGACCTGTCGGTGTCGGAGTACGTCCTGCTCGGCGAGGCCGGGTTCGAGCCGCTCGGCTTCGTGGTCGGCTCCTCGATCTACCACGTCGGCCTGCAGGCCGGGCGCTGGTCGCAGAACCAGGAGCTGCAGGTCCTCAGCCAGGCCATGTACGATGCGCGGGAACTGGCCATGTCCCGGATGCGGGCCGAATCGGACCACCTCGGCGCGGACGGCATCGTGGGGGTCGACCTCCGCATGCAGATGTACGCCTGGGGCCAGGACGTGCTGGAGTTCGTGGCCACCGGGACCGCGGTGAAGGCGACCGGCGGCACCGGGGCGCACCGGGCGCCCGACGGCCAGGCCTTCACCTCCGACCTGTCCGCGCAGGACTTCTTCCGGCTGCTCGCGGCCGGCGCGGTCCCGGTCGCGTTCGTGCTCGGCACCTGCGTCTACCACATCGCGCACCAGTCGGCGCTGCAGGCGCTGCGCCAGGTCGGCCAGAACCAGGAAATGGCCCAGTTCACTCAGGGCGTCTACTACGCGCGGGAACTCGCGCTGGCGCGGATGCAGGCCGAGGCGACGCAGGCCCAGGCGTCCGGCATCGTCGGGGTCAGCGTGAGTGTCTCCAACCACGTGTGGGGCGAGCACGCCACCGAGTTCCTGGCCACCGGGACCGCCATCCGGCGCCTGGCCGATGAGCACCGGCTGCCCGCGACCTCACCCAAGCCCGCGTTCACCCTGGGCCTGGACTCCTGACCGCCGGGCCCGGGTACCGGACGTGGGCATCGCCACGCCGCTGAGCACGAACGTAACGGAGCTGATGATGGGCGATCCCTACGATCTGGAGCGTTTCGTGGCGGCCCAGGACGCCGCCGGCACCTACGACCAGGCCGTGGCCGAGCTGCGCCGCGGGCGGAAGCAGAGCCATTGGATGTGGTTCGTGTTCCCGCAGATCGCCGGGCTCGGGCAGAGCCCGGCGTCGCAGCGGTTCGCGATCTCCTCGCTCGCCGAAGCCCAGGCGTACCTGGCGCATCCGGTGCTCGGCCCCCGGCTGGCCGAATGCACGCGGATCCTTGCCGATGCGCCGACCCGCGACGCGGCCGCCGTCTTCGGCGGGCTGGACGCGCAGAAGCTCCGGTCCTCGATGACGCTGTTCCTGCGGGCGGGCTCTGCCGCCGGCCCGTTCGGGACGGTGCTGGAGGAGTATTTCGGCGGTGTGCCCGACCCGGCCACCGACCGGATTCTCCGCGCTACAGCCTGAACGGGCGGCTGGTATACCCCATTGATTAGTTCTGTACCTCGGCAGTAAGAGGGGTTGCCTTTTCGTGATGACCGGGGCGCGTTCCGGCGGCCTCTGCTCGCTCCGGTCATCAGTAGGCACGACCGGGCCGGAAGACCCAGGGGAGGCTCACCGACGCCGAGGCCAGGCTTCTGCAAAACAGCGCCCGCGCCTCTTGGACAGCGATCGCATCTTGAGGCCCTCTTCAGCACCTCGGCACTGGTCGGCGCTTCCGTGCCGACGCCCCACGCATCTGGAGGGGCCTGACAGCGGCCGTACGCCATGTTCAGGCGCAGACCGGGGTGTGTACGGGGCTTATGTGGAGGGGCCGAGCCGGGCTGCCGTGGCTGGGGGGAGGGTGAAGTAGAAGGTTGCGCCGCTGTGATCGTGACTTTCGGCCCATATCCGGCCGCCGTGGCGTTCGACGATACGGCGGACGGTGGCCAGGCCGATGCCCGTGCCGGGGTATTCGTGGGCAGGGTGCAGCCGCTGGAAGGGCTCGAAAAGCTTGCTGGCGTCCTGCGGGTCGAAGCCGGTGCCGTTGTCCCGGATGCAGCAGCAGATGAGGTTGCCCCGGGCTGGGAGGGTGGCGAAGGATATGCGTGCCTGGTCGCGCCGCTGGGTGAATTTCCAGGCGTTGGACAGCAGGTTCTGGATCGCGTCGCGGGTCAGTGACGGGTCGGCCGTGACGATGACGCCGTCCTGGATGTTCATTTCGACGTGGCGGTCCGGCTCGGCCTGAGCCATCCCGGTGGCGACCTCCCGGACGAGCCGGGACAGGTCCACAGCCTGCAGGTTCAGCTCTGCCCGGTCGAGCCGGGTGAGCTGGAGCAGGCTGTCGATGAGCAGCCCCATGCGCTCGCTTGCCTCGGTGATCCGCCCGATGTATCCGCGTGCGGTGTCATCGAGGCGGTCCGCGTATTCGTCCATGAGCGCGCCGCTGAACCCGGACAGTGCCCGCAGGGGGGCATGCAGGTCGTGGGCGGCGGTATAGGCGAAGGTCTGCAGGCTGCGGTTGGCGGCATCCAGCTCCGCGGTGCGTTTCTCCAGTTCGGTGTTGAGCTGGATGAGCTGGTCCCGGGCGTTGTGCAGGTCGGTGACGTCCATGATGTGGCCGTAGACCCGCACCACCCGGCCCTCGCGCTGTTCAGGCTCGGCGGCGACGCGTATCCAGCGTTTGTCTCCCTGCGCGTTGGTGAACCGCAGTTCCATGTCATAGGGCTTGCCTGTTGTCCTGGCGGCGTCGAAGGCGTCCCAGAGTGATTGCTCATCCTCCGGGCTGAAGAACGCCATGTTGCGTTCGAGTGAGTTCGGGTCGTAGGACTGCCGGGTCACGCCGTAGATGCGGTAGGTCTCATCGGTCCAGGCGGTGTGCCCGGTGCCGGTGTCGTATTCCCAGCCGCCGACGTGAGCCACCTGCTGGGCCTGGTTCAGCAGCGCCTCGCTTCGGCGCAGGGCGTCCTGGATCCGTTTGACCTCGGTGATGTCGCGGGCCAGGGTCGCTGCGCCAACTACCGTCCCGCTGGCGTTTTTGATCGGTGACACTGACAGCGCCACGTCGATGAGGTGGCCGTCTTTGCGGATTCGCTGGGTGTCCAGGTGGTGGACGGGCTCGCCTTTGCGGACCCGGTCCAGGATGTCCGCGAGTTCCGCCTGCCGGTCGGGCGGGACGAGTTCCGCCACGTTGCGGCCGGTCATCTCCTCAGCGGTGTAGCCGAACAGTTGGGTCGCTGCCGCGTTCCAGTCGGTGATCACCCCGTCCAGGGTCTTGCCGATGATCGCATCAGCTGAGTCCACGATCGCCGCGAGCCGGGCTCGGGCGTCGCTGTCCCTGGTCTCTTCCACCTGCCACCCCCCGAGACGGGTTTAACACGGAGTAGTTCAGATCTTACCTGGTGTAACTGCGGGGATGTCTGGCTGGGGCGGGGGGGGGGGGGTGCCGGTGCTGCCTGGCCCTGAGTGGCGGCAGAAGACCATGCCTGGCCGTGGGTGATGGCGCCTGGGTGGCTTTGGGTGCAGTTCCGTATGAGCGCCGGGTGGCTGGTGTAGCGGTGAGGGTGGGTGGGCGAGCGTCCCGAGCGTCGATCAGAAGCTCGAGGTGATCACCATCCCAGCGCATCGGCGCGGCGGACCCGGACTGGCCCACCTGGTACGCCGCGTACATGGTGGCCGAGCAGCTGGGTGGGCGCTGAGCCAATGCCTTTGCCGTCGCCTACGATGCCGTTCCCAGGCCTCCGGGCTCGCCGGTGAAGAGCACCTCGTGTTCCCAGGCCTCCGGGCGCTGGGTGTGCAGGCGCCAGTACTGCCCGGCGATGCGGTCAGGGTCGAACCGGCCCCCTGGGGTCACGGTACCGCCGACGGTCACCGTCGCCACGTGGATGCCCGAAGGCCCGTACTCGCGCGCCAGCAGCTTGGTGAGCGCCCGCACCCCGGCCTTGCCGAGCGACAGGCTGGTGGACGCCGGGTCGGGTTCTGGCATCCCGCCGGTGATCAGGATGGAGCCGCCGCCCGCCGCGGCCATCGCGGGCGCGAGGTGGACGGCGGCGGTCAGGGCGCCGAGGACGTTGATCGCGTACGCGGTGACGTACTGCGCGCGGCTCAGCTCTCCCGGCCGGTCGCGCCGGATCAGCCCGGCGTTGCAGATCAGCGCCTCGGGCACGCCGAGCTGCCCGGTGAGGGTGTCGAGCGCCGCGGTGAGCTGGTCGTCCTGTCCGGCGTCGGCGGTGGCGCCGGCCACCGTGACGCCCGTCGCGGCCAGGGCCGCGCGCGCCGTGCCGATGGTCGCCGCCGAGCGCGCGATAAGCCCCACCGGCATCCTGGCGGCCGCGAACCTGCGGGCGACCGACGTGCCGATACCCGGCCCGGCCCCGATGATGATGGTTGCTGCCATGATTCCTCCAGCTTCTCCCCAACGGCTTGCCTCCCGGCCCGCACCAGGAGACCAGAATGTCAGGGGGCCGGCGTAGACCGGGGTTATGAAGTGGACGGAGCACTGTGCCGGTTTTGCCGCCGGGACACGCGCGGTAGGTTCTGGGCATGAACCTCGGGGAGATCCGCCAGCTCATCCGGATGAAGCCGGCCGAGGTGGATGTCGTCAAGCGGCGGCTCACCCGGTGCCACAACATCGCCGACCTTCGCCGCAGGGCCCGGCTGCTGATCCCCCGCCCGGTCTTCGACTACGTCGACGGCGGTGCCGACGACGAGCTGAGCACGGCCAGCAACATCCGCGCGTTCCGGCGCTGGCGGTTCCGGCCGAACGCGATGGTCGACGTGGCCGGGGTGGACACGAGCACGCAGCTGTTCGGGCGGACGCTGACCATGCCGCTGGCCATGGCGCCGACCGGCTACACCCGCATGATGCACCCGGGCGGTGAGGTCGCCGTCGCGCGGGCGGCCGGCCGCCGGAACCTGCCCTACACGCTGTCGACGATGTCGACGACCTCGATCGAGGACCTGGCCGCGGCGGCGCGCGCGTCCGGGCAGGACGACCTGTGGTTTCAGCTCTACGTGTTCAAGGATCACGCGCTCACGCAGGACCTGGTGCAGCGCGCCGCGGCTAGCGGGTACCGGGTGCTCACGGTGACGGCCGACACCACGGTCACCGGCAACCGGACCCGCGATGTGCGCAACGGGCTGGTCATCCCGCCCGGGCTGACGGCGGGCACGATCGCCAGCATCGGCTCGCGCCCGGCGTACTGGGTGCGGATGCTGCGCAACCCGGCGATCACGTTCGCCAATTTCCCGCCCGGCCACCAGTCGAGCACCGTGGCGGAAAGCATCGGCCAGTTCAGCGCGAGCATCACCTGGGACGACATCGCCGTGCTGCGCTCGCACTGGCCCGGCAAGCTTCTCGTCAAGGGGCCGCTCAACGGCGCTGACGCCCGCCGGGCGATCGAGGCGGGCGCCGACGGCATCCAGCTGTCCAACCATGGCGGCCGGCAGCTGGACCGCGCGGTCGCGCCGGCCGACCTGGTCCGGGAGGTCCGGGAGGCGGCCGGGGACGGCGTGACCGTCCTGGTCGACTCCGGGATCCGGCACGGCGCCGATCTGGTGGTGGCGCTCGCGCTCGGCGCGGACGCGGGCCTGGTCGGCCGGGCCTGCCTGTACGGTCTGATGGCCGGGGGTGAGGCGGGCGTGGACCGCGCGCTGGACCTGCTCGCCCTGGAGTTCACCCGGACGATGCAGCTGCTCGGCGTGACCTCGGTCGCCGAGCTGCGCAAGCACGGCCGCGAGCTGCTCACCCCGGCCTGACCGCCAAGCTGGCATACTTGGGCTGCTTCGCCGACGGCGCCGCCCGTCTTGTCCCGTGACCGCCAGCAGATACCGCGCGGCACGGTGTATCTGGGTGGCGTTGGCCGGCTCCGTCAGCTAAGCCACGGATCGCCGCGGCAGGGGGCACCGCGCCGCGGCGGACGTTCCAGGGGATTTCGGGGGAAAGCCGATGCGGATTGTGCTTCTGTGCAGTGCCTGCAACAGCCTGACGCAGCGGGTGCACGCCGAGCTCGCCGACCGCGGCCACGAGGTGGCCATCGACCTGGCGCTCGGGGAGGAGGCGATGCGCCAGGGGGTCCGCCGCCACGACCCGGATCTGATCATCGCGACGATGCTGACCTCGGCGATTCCCGCCGACATCTGGTCGGCCCGGCCGTGTCTCATCGTGCACCCGGGGCCCCGGGGTGACCGCGGGCCCTCCTCCCTGGACTGGGCGATCATGGAAGGCGCCGGGAGCTGGGGCGTCACCGTGCTCCAGGCCAACGCGGAGATGGACGCGGGCGACATCTGGGCGAGCGCGGATTTCACGATGGCCCGCTGCGCGAAAAGTTCCCTGTACCGCACCGAGGTAGCCGACGCCGCCCTGGAGGCGGTGCTGCTGGCGGTGGCCCGGTTCGCCAGTGGCGGCTACCGGCCCGAGGCGCTGGATTACAGCCGTCCCGAGGTCACCGGCCAGTGCCGTCCGCCCTGCCGGCAGGGCAACCGCGCGATCGACTGGTCCGCCGAGCCCACCTCGATGGTGGCGGCGAAGCTGCGCGCGGCCGACTCCAGCCCCGGCGTCCTCGACGTGCTCGGCGACGGCGAGTACTTCCTGTACGGCGGGCACGAGGAGGACCGCCTGCGCGGTAGTCCCGGGACGATCATCGCCCGGCGTGGCGGCGCGATCTGCCGGGCGACGGTGGACAGGGCGGTCTGGATCCCGCAGCTGCGCCGGCGGACGGCGCCCGGCGAGCCGAAAACCTTCAAGGTGCCGGCCACGCTGGCGCTGCGCGGGACGCTCAAGGCCGTGCCCGAGGTCCCGGTGCCGCTGACGGCGGCGCCGGGCCGGCGCACCTACCAGGAGATCAGCTACCGCGAATCCGGCGGCGTCGGGTATCTGGAGTTCGCCTTTCCCGGCGGGGCGATGAGCACCGGGCAGTGCCGCCGCCTGCTCGCCGCCTACCGGCACGCGCAGCACCGCCCGGTGCGGGTGATCGTGCTGGGCGCGGCGCGGGACTTCTTCGGCAACGGCATCAACCTGAACGTGATCGAGGCCGCGGAGGATCCCGGCGCGGAATCCTGGCGGAACATCAACGCCATCAACGACCTGGTCGAGGCGATCCTGACCACCACCGGCCAGATCACCGTCGCCGCTGTCGGGGGAAACGCGGCGGCCGGCGGCATGATGCTCGCGCTCGCCGCCGACCAGGTGTGGTGCCGGGCGGGCGCGGTGCTCAATCCGCACTACCGGCTCATGGGCCTGCACGGCTCGGAGTACTGGACCTACACCCTGCCGCGCCGCGTCGGCCCGGGCGAAGCGGCCCAGCTGACCGAGGCGTGCCTGCCGGTGAGCGCGGCGGCCGCGCTGCGGTCCGGCCTGGTAGACCGGGTGATCGAAGCCGGCCCGGCCGGGTTCCGCGCGCAGGTGAGCGCGCTCGCCGGGCATCTGGCCAGCCGGCCCGATTTTCGCGCGCACCTGGCCGCCAAGGCACGGCAGCGGGCCGCGGCAGAGCAGGAGCGGCCGCTGGCCGCCTACCGGGCCGGGGAACTGGCCATCATGTGGCGGAACTTCTTCGAACCGGGCGAGCCCTACGCCGCGCTCCGGCGCGCCTTCGTCTACAAGGAAAAGCCGCAGCAGACACCGCCGCACCTGGCCGGCTACCGGACCCAGCCCGGCCCGGCCGGCCGGCGGCCGGCCCTGGCGCCGGCCGCCCCCGCCCGCTGATGGGCGGCCCGGCAGCCGGCCCGGCGGTCACTGCCCGCGGGGCGGCAGCGGGGGGCGGCCCTTGGCCGGACGCGTCGACCGGTCCGGTGGTGCGACGGCCGGGCGGGCGGCCAGCGTCTCCAGGGTGAGGCGCACCGCGGTCTCCAGTTGCGGGTCCCGGCCCGCGGCCCAGTCGTCCGGCGAGATGAACACCTCGATGTCCGGGTCGACGCCGTAGTTCTCCACGTTCCAGCCGTACTCGCTGAACCAGTACGCGAACCGCGGGACCGTCATCCGGGTGCCGTCTACCAGCAGGTGGCCGGGCATCCCCTCGATGCCGATCACGCCGCCCCAGGTGCGCGTGCCGACCACGGGGCCGAGGCCGAGCGCGCGGATCGCTGCGGTGACGATATCGCCGTCCGACCCGGCGAACTCATCAGCCAGCGCGACCAGCGGGCCGCGCGGCGCGTCCATCGGGTACGTCTCCGGCAGCATGGCCCGGGGCATGTCCCAGGCGATGACCCGGCGGGCCAGTTTCTCCACGATGAGCTGGGAGACGTGGCCGCCACGGTTCCCGCGCGCGTCCATGATGAGGCCGTCGTGGCGCATCTCGGTGCGCAGGTCACGGTGAAAGTGCGCCCAGCCCTCGCCCATCATGTCCGGGATGTGCAGGTAGCCGAGCCGTCCGCCGCCCAGCTCGCGGACCAGCGCCCGGCGCCCGGTCACCCAGTCCTGGTACCGCAGCCGCCGGTCATCGCGCAGCGGGGTGACGACCACCCGCCGGGGACGCCCGGACCCGCGGCGGACGGTCAGCTCGACCGGCTTCCCGGCCGCCCCGGTGAGCCGGGGCCCCGGCCCGGCGGCCGAATCCAGCGGCTGGCCGTCCACGGCGAGCAGCTCGTCGCCCGCGGCGACGCCCACCCCCGGCGCCGCGAGCGGGGACAGCGCCTTGGGATCGGACGACTCGCCGGGCAGCACGCGGGCCACCCGCCAGCTCCCGCCGGGGTCGCGGGCCAGATCGGCGCCGAGCAGCCCGACCTGGGCCGCGCGGCCGCCGCGCCGCGAGCTGGCGCCGTCGTCCGCCGGGACAACGTAAGCGTGCGACGTGGCCAGCTCCCCGAAGACCTCCCACAGCAGGTCCGCGAAATCACTCGCGCCGCTGATCCGGTCCAGCAGGGGCCGGTATTCGTCCAGCACCGCGTCCCAGTCGACGCCGGCCATGTCGGCAACCCAGAAGTCACGGCGCATCAGCCGGCCCGCCTCCGCATAGGCGTGCCGCCACAGCGCAGCCGGGTCGGCCACGAAGCGGGCCCGGGACAGGTCAACGGTGAGCGCGTCGCCGTCGTCGTCATCGTCGTGCTTACGTTCGGACGGCAGGACCCGCACATCGTCGTCGTCACCGAGCACGATGCGGGTGCCGTCACCGCTGACGGTGAACCAGTCCAGCTCGCTCACCAGCTCGGTGCACTTCCGGCGGGCCAGGTCGAACCGTTCGAGCACCGCGCGCGGGCCGTCGTCGTAGGGGTCGGCGGCGTTCTCGCCGAGCACCCCGGACACCGGCTCGCGCAGCCACGCCAGGCCGCCCTTGACCGCCTGCAGCCCGGAGTACCTCGCCTCGGGAACCGGGACCCGTACCACGCGGTCCGGCAGCCCGGCGGGGTCGACGGTCACCCGCACCCGGTCCTGTTCGTCATCATCGTGACCCTTTCCGCCAGTCCCCGGATCGACCGGGCGGCCCTGCGGCAGCGGCGCGAACGGGGACGCGGTCGCGGCCGCGAGCGGGACCAGGTACGGCCGGCTCCCGAACGGGAAGGACAGGTCGAAGAAGTGCGCGTCGTAGACCGGGTCGAAGCTGCGCAGCGAAAGGAACGCCAGGTAGCGGCCGTCCGCGGTGAAGGCCGGGTCGGTGTCGGTGAACCGCCCGTCGGTGACGTCGTACACCTCCGCGTCACTGCGGCGCGCGATGCGGATCCGGCGCAGCGGCTGCGGTCCCGGCTGGGACCAGGCCAGCCAGCCGGAGTCGGGTGACCAGGACAGGCCCCCGGCCGGCCCGTCGTCGGAGGCGGCCAGCTCGGTCACGTCGCCGGAGCCGATCTCGGCCAGGAACACCCGGCCGTCGCTGGCGGCCGCCGCGACCGCCGTCCCGTCCGGGGCCGCGGACAGCTCGACCACGCTGCCGAGCTGCCCGTCGGCGAGCCGGACGATCTCCAGCGGGCCGTCGGCGGCCGAGGCGGCCTCGTCCTGGCCCTCATCGCCGCCGCCCGATGCGGGCGGGCCGGATTCCGGTTCTGCCGTTCCGCGGCCGCCTGCGAGCACCGCCAGGGAGTCCTGGCCGGTCGCGTCGCTGACCCAGGCCACCCCGCCGGATGGGCCGGCGGACGGGCCGAGCGCCACCGGCAGCCGGGCCCGCGCGTCCGGATCGACGGCCAGCGCGCGAGCGGGCCCGTCGCGGTGGGTCAGCCAGTGCACGGTGCCGCGCACCTCGACGACCGATCCCTGCCCGGTCCGGTCGCAGCACAGCGACCCGAGATGTTCGGCGGCCGAGATCAGCCGGGGCATCCGGGCCGCCGAGGGTGAACCGGACGTCAGCTCGACCCGGCGCGGTTCGGCCGACAGATCCTCCAGCAGCCAGATCTCCCCGGCCACGTGGTAGACGATGCGGGTGCCGTCCGTGCTGGGGTTGCGGGCGTAGAAGCCGTCATGGTCGGTGTGCCGCCGCAGGCCGGAACCGTCCAGCGCGCAGGAGTACAGGTTCCCGGTGCCCTCGTGGTCGGACAGGAAGACGATCCGGCCGCCGGCCAGCATGGGGCTGGTGACCTGCCCGGGCAGGCCGGGAAGGATGCGGGTGAACGCGCCGGCGTCGCCGTCGCGGGCCCACAGCCGCCCCGACGTGCCGCCACGGTAACGCTTCCAGTACGCCGGTTCGTGCTGCGTGCTGGTCAGCAGGACGGTCACCGGGCCGCGCATGGCGATGTCGCCGGCCGGACCGAAGTCCAGCCGGCGCGGCGGCCCGCCCGTGACCGGGACGGCGTGCGCCCAGGTCAGGAACGCCGCAGGCTGCCCCGTCGCGCTGATCGCGAGGAGCTCGCCGTCGCTGTTCCACCCGGTGACCCGGGTCCGGCGGTCGCCCCAGTAGGTGAGCCGGCGATAGCCGCTGCCGTCGGCGCCGGCCACGTAGACCTCGTTCGCGTCGTCGCGGGTCGTCGTCCAGGCCACCATGTCCCCGGCGGGGGACAGCCGCGGGTAGCTCACCGAGGCGCCCTCGGCGGACAGCCGCCAGGCCCGGCCGCCGGAGGCCGGCGCGAGCCAAACGTCGTCGTCGGCGACGAAAGCGAGAAGCTCACCCTGAATATGCGGATACCGCAGATAGCCGACAGAAGTCACCGGCTCATCGTAAAACCCGGAAACCGGGCCGGGGCGAGCACGCGCCGGCCCGGCGCGGCGCCCCCGGTTACAGCCAGCCGCGCTCCTCGGCGATGTGCAGGGCTTCGATCCGGTTGCGGGCCCCGGTCTTCTGGATGCAGGCCGACAGGTAGTTCCGGACCGTCCCTTCGGAAAGGAACAGCTTGCCGGCGATCTCGGAGATCACCGAGCCGTCGGCGGACGCCGCGAGCACGTCCCGCTCCCGCGGGGTCAGCGGGTTGATGCCCTCGGCCAGCGCGGCGGCGGCCAGGTCAGGGTCGATGACCCGCTCCCCCGCCAGCGCCCGGCGCACGGCGGTGGCCAGCCGGTCCGGCGGTGAGTCCTTGACGATGAACGCGGACACCCCCGACTCCATCGCCCGGCGCAGGAAGCCTGGGCGGCCGAACGTCGTCAGGATCACGATCTTCACGCCCGGCTGGGCGCGGTGCAGCTGGCCCGCGGCGGCCAGGCCGTCCATCCCGGGCATCTCGATGTCCAGCAGCGCCACGTCGATGTTGTGCTCCCTGGCCGCCCTGACCACCTCGTCACCGCGCCCCACCTGGGCCACGACCTCCATGTCGGGCTCGAAAGACAGCAGCGCGGCCAGCGCCTCCCGGATAAGGGTCTGGTCGTCGGCCAGCAGCAGGCGGATGACGCGGGTCCCCTCCCCCGGGCCGCCCGGGCCGCCGGAGCCGCGGCCGGGCCCGGGGCCGGGGCCGGGATCGCTGGCGGTCACGAGGGCACGTTAGCGTCCACCGTGCCGGTCCGTGGCGGTTCCTGCGGCGGGGCGGTGCGCTGCGGCCGGGCGGTGTGCTGCGGCGGGGCGGTGCGCTGCGGCGGGGCGGTGTGCTGCGGGCGGCCCGGCAGCGGCGTGCCCGGCGTCCGCCCCTGGCCGGTGCCCGGCGCCAGCGGAACGGTGGCGATCAGCCGGAAACCGCGCCCATCCCGGCCGGTGGGCTCGGCCGAGAACCGGCCGCCGACCGCGGACAGCCGCTCGGACATGCCGTGCAGGCCGGTGCCCGCCGACAGCGGCGCGGCGCCGGGCTCGGCCGCGGGGATGGCGTCCCATGGGCGGCCGCCGCCGGGTATGCCGGGGACGCCGTCCGCGGCAGGCGCGCCGCCCAGGCCGTACCCGTCGTCGCTGACTTCGAGCGAGATCTCGCCCGCGCGCTCGCTCAGCCGGATCCGGCAGTTCCGCGCGCCGGAGTGGCGGATCACGTTCGTGGCCGCCTCGCGCAGGCACCAGGCCAGCGCGGCCTCGGCGTCCGGGTCGAAGGTGCCCGATCGCATGGTCAGGGCCGCGTCGTCATCGAGGTGAATGCCGGCCGCCTCCATCGACGTCCGGGCCGTGATGATCTCCACGGCGAGCGTCGGCCGGCGGTAGCCGCTCACCGCCTCCCGGATGTCGTGCAGCGTTTGCCGGCTGACCCGCCCGATGTCGGTGATCTCATCGTGCACCGCCGCCAGTTCCGGTGACGGCGGCAGCTGGGCCAGCCGCCGCGCGGCCAGGTCGGACTTCAGCGTGATCAGGGATAGCGACTGGCCGGTCAGGTCGTGCATGTCGCGCGCCAGCCGGAGCCGTTCCTCGTTCGCCGCCAGCTTGGCCACGGTTTCCCGCGCCTGGCGGAGCTGGAACATCAGGACGAGCTGCAGCCGGAAGCCGACCATCGCCCAGCCGATCAGCACCAGCGGCAGCAGTGTCAGCAGGAAGGTGGTCGTCGAAACGCCGTCGATCAGGCACAGCAGCGCGTAACAGGCGCCGGACGCCGCCACGGCCACCAGCGCGCGGCGCCGCCCGGGGAACACGAACCCGGTGGCGGCGGATACATAAATCCACATCGACGTCCAGGCGCCGCCGTACACCAGGCCGGCGATCACGGCCAGCGCCGCGATCACGGCCAGGCCCACGTGCGCGCGCCGCGGGTAGGAATGCCAGGCGCCGAGCACGGCGAGGTAGACGGCGCAGAAGACCACCGTCAGCGTCACGCCGCCCGCGATCCACAGTGGGTTGTGGTGCTTGCCGAACAGGTCGGCGACCGGCCCGATCAGGTAGATGAGCCAGACGCCGGAGAAGAACCAGCGGATCCAGCCGCCGCGGCGCTCCATCATGCCGCCGCCCACAGCAGACCCCCCGGCGGCCAGCTCGCCGGGGAAGGCGGATCCGGCGCAGCTGCCATCCGCGGGATCGGTTCCGCGGAGCGCGGTCATGACGAAGCCGAAACGCCGCTCCGCTGCCGTGCGTGCCGCCGCATCGTTCTCCGCAGCCATCGCGTCCCACCTCCTCACCAGCTTTTCCCTCATGCTGCCATGGTCCTGAGGCTGCGACATACTCGCTGGTCCTTCCGGGCACGTAGTGGGCGGGCAGGCCGGGGGCTGGGGGCCGGGCGTGACCGGGGCGCCGGGAACACGCCGCGGGACGGCGGGGCCCGTGCGCCCGCCGTCCGGACGGTTGTCCCGTGGCTGCCCGTCCATGACCGCCCGTCCCGTGCCTGAACTCCCTGGCCTGCGGTCACGGCCGTGCTCAGACGGTCTCCCGGGTGCCGCGCACCGCCAGCACCGCCAGCGCGACGAAGGCCGCGAACCAGGCGAGGATCGTGAGGTAGGCGGTGGCGGGCACCGAGTGGTTGCTGATCAGGTCCGTGCCGATCCGGGTGATCTGGTAGGTGGGCAGCACGTTGCCGATCTTCTCCAGGAACCCGCTGAGCGCGAACCATAGCCCGCCGAGGATGGACATCACGAAGTAGGCGAACATCGCGATCGGCTGCACGGTGTCCGGCATGAACCGGTAGCCGATGGCCACCGCGAGCGCGGTGAAGGTCAGCGAGCCGAGCCAGATCGTGCCGCCAACCGCGAACCACTTCCACGGCTCCATGTGCACGTTCCCGTAGAACCGCCCGAGCAGCAGGACGATGGCGATCGACGGCACCGTGATCGCCATCGACACGATGATCTTGCCGATCACGTAGGCGTTGGCGGGCAGCGCGGTGAGCCGGAGCTGGCGGACCCAGCCGTCCTTGCGCTCCTGCGAGATGCGCTGCGCGTTACCGGTCAGCGCGCCGCTGAACGCGCCGATCGACGCCATCGCGATCATGTAGTAGGCGGCGTAGGCCACGCCGTAGACGTTGTAGTGCTTCACCGTCGGCGCGATGACCAGGTAGAGCACGACCGGGAGGCCGACCGAAAAGATGCTGTACCGCTTGTTCCGGCCCAGCCTGCGGATCTCGGCGCGGGCGAGCGCGAGAGTGCTGTTCATGTTCCCTGTCTCCTTGTTCGGCACGTAGCTGGTGGTGCCGGCGTTCTGCTGGCGGCTGGTGGTGGCCGTGTGCATGGTCAGCCGCCAGTCCTGGCGTAGCCGATGGCCGGCTCCGCCGCGCTGTCGTGGCCGCCCGCGGCGGTGTTGTTGTCGTCCTCGGCGGTGATGGCGAGGAACGCCTGCTCCAGGCCGAGGCTGGACACCTCGATCTCGCGCGGCCGGTAGCCGGCGTCGAGCAGGGCGTACAGGGTGCGGTCGGAATCCGACGACTGGATCTGCACCAGGTCGTGCCGGATCTCCACGTTCACCAGG
>Ga0335081_10008460_pt1 | contig 16509 bp, 15 predicted proteins | sample Lox_Sample_35_FD_206713 | JGI IMG/M metagenome (GOLD analysis project Ga0335081, IMG submission 206713) | Soil microbial communities from Loxahatchee National Wildlife Refuge, Florida, United States - Lox_Sample_3.5 | ecosystem: Environmental > Terrestrial > Soil > Wetlands | place: USA... | reverse complement strand
CGTGTCGGCGGTGCTCTCCGGGCTGCTGCTGAACGTCGCGCTGTACGCCTTGATCCGCTGCAAGGTGATCACGGACGGATCCCTGCACCAGGCCGGCAGGCTGCCGTTCGCCGGCTCGCTGATGATGGGCTTCGGCCTGCTGTCGGTGGTGGTGGGTGCGTTCTTTCTCTCGCGCCAGCGCGACATCAAGCGCATGTTCGCCTATTCCTCGATCGAGCACATGGGCCTGATTGCCTTTGCGTTCGGCATGGGAGGCCCGGTGGCCAGCTTCGCCGGGCTGCTTCACATGACGATGCATTCGCTAACCAAGAGCGCGATCTTCTTCGCCGTCGGTCACGCCACCCAGAAGACCGGCACGCAGCTGATGGAGAACATCCGCGGCCTGATGCGGGTCAGTCCCACCGTCGGCTGGGGGCTGATGCTGGGCACTGTCGCGATCCTCGGCATGCCGCCGTTCGGCGTGTTCGCGAGCGAGTTCCTGATCCTCACCCAGACGATCGCGATGCGACCGTGGGCCGCCCCGATCCTTGTCGGCGCGCTCGGCATCGCGTTTGCGGCTATCTTCGGCAAGGTGCAGCCGATGGTCTTCGGCGAATCCACCGCCAAGCGGTTGCCCCATCCGCCGGCGCTGCTGCCCGTATTTGCGCATCTGGGCATCGTGCTGCTGCTCGGGCTTTACATGCCTCCCTATCTCGCCGCCTGGTACCGCCAGGCCGCGCGCCTGATCGGATAACCATGGAACCCGAGCTGCCCGGAGTCCGGTTCGAGCCGCTCGGCGGAAGCGTCGTCGCATGGCGGGCGGTCGTGGACGCGCAGCTATGGCTGCGCGCCGGCGAGGATATCGCCGCCCGGGGCGGCCGCCTGGCCGCGATGTGGGCGAGCGACGACAGCGATCGTGGGGCGGGCCTGTGCGTGCGTGCCCTGCTGGTCTCGTTCGAGGGGCTGATATGCCTCGAGCTGCGCGTTCCGGAGCACGACGCGAGCTTTCCGGACCTGTCGGACAGTTTTCCCTGCGCGAACCGCATGCAGCGGGCGGTTTACGATCTGTACGGAGTTCGCGCGCTCACGGGCGACGGCACTGCGGCGGATTCCCGACCCTGGCTGCGCCACGGCGCCTGGCCGACGGACATCTTCCCGCTGCGCCGGAACATAGCCGCCGGCACGCGCTGGCCGGCACAGCCGGATTCCTACCGGTTCGTCACGGTCGAAGGCGACGGCGTACACGAGATTCCGGTTGGTCCGGTGCACGCGGGCACAATCGAGCCCGGTCATTTCCGCTTCTCGGTCGTCGGCGAGCGCGTGCTGCGGCTCGAGCAAAGGCTCGGCTACAAGCACAAGGGCATCGAGAAGCGCTTCGAGCAGATGTCTCTCACTGACGCGATCCGCCTCGCCGGCCGCGTCTCGGGAGACAGCACGGTCGCGTACGCCTGGGCCTATGCCATGGCGCTGGAGTCGATCAGCGGCGCGCAGCCTGGCGAGCGGGCGCTGCGCCTGCGGGCCCTGCTGCTCGAGCGCGAGCGCATCGCCAATCACTTGGGCGACCTCGGTTACCTCGGCAACGACGGCGGACTGGCCTTCGGCCTGGCCCAATTTTCCCGACTCAAGGAGGATGTACTGCGCCTGAACGCGCGCCTGTTCGGTCACCGCTACCTCATGGACCGGATCGTGCCCGGCGGAGTCGCGGTGGACGTCGACCCTGCTGCCATCGCCTTGCTGCTGGACGAGGCGGACCGGATCGAACGCGAGGTCCGCGCGCTGCGCGCAATCTACGACGACCACGCGGGCCTGCAGGACCGGTTCATGGCCTGCGGCCGGCTCGCGCCGGATACCGCCGCTCGCCTGGGCGTGGTCGGACTGGCGGCACGCGCCTGCGGAATCGCGCTCGATGCCCGCGCGCACCCGGGCTACGCACCCTACGCCGAGCTTCAGCCCAAAGTAATAACCGACCGCGCGGGCGACGTGGCGGCTCGAGTCAACGTGCGCTTCGAGGAACTGTTCGAATCGCTGCGGCTCGAGCGCCGCATCCTGCGCCACCTGCCGGGTGGCGACTGCGTCGCGCCTCTTGCCGTCGCCCCCGAGGGTGGCTTCGGCTTGGGCTGGGTCGAAGGCTGGCGCGGCGAGGTGTTCGTCGCGCTCGAGGCGGGCGCCACGGGCACGGTGCGGCGCTGCCACCCGCACGATCCGTCATGGCAGAACTGGCCCGCGCTCGAGCACGCGATCCTGGGCAACATCGTTCCCGACTTTCCCTTGATCAACAAGTCGTTCAACCTCTCCTACGCCGGACAGGACCTCTGAGGATGCACAAGCTGCTGCGGCAGATCGTGAAAGTCGGCATCAAGACCGAGGCCGCCCCGCAGGCCGACGACTCGCTGCGGCAGATTGCGGACCGCCTGAACCAGGAAGTGCTGCGCCTGCTTGGCCGCGCGCTCGCCATCCGGCACGTCGATGCGGGATCGTGCAACGGGTGCGAGCTTGAGATTCACGGCCTCGCCAACCCCTACTACAACATCGAAGGCCTCGGAATCCGCTTCGTTGCAAGCCCGCGGCACGCCGACATGCTGATAGTAACCGGCCCGGTCTCGCGCAACATGGAAGAGGCCCTGCGCCGAACCTACGAAGCGACGCCCGAGCCCAAGCTGGTGCTGGCGATAGGGGACTGCGGCTGCAGCGGCGGCATCTTCGGCGACGGTTACGCCAGCTGCGGGCGCGTCGCAAACGTGATTCCGGTCGACGTCGCCGTGCCTGGCTGCCCTCCGCCGCCCGCGGCAATCATGCAGGGCATTCTGACCGCCGTACGGGCGCCCGCCCGGGATTTCAGGTAGGCGTAGCCCTCGCGCGGTGTGAACCGGATCTTCCGCCGCGTCAGCGCCCGCCGCAGCTCGCCGGCATCGCGACGTTTGGATATCCGTGACAGCGCCAGCTCACTTTGCCGCCCGCGAGCACCGGAGCGAGGCCAATCTCGATCGCGTTCTTCTCGTTCCAGCCTCGGATCTCGCCACCGTCCTGAACCACCCACTTGAGCTCGCCGTGCTTTGGATCCGTCTGCGGCGCCAGTTTTATCCCTTTGCCGGCGCCTGAGAGATTGCCCGCCTTCTCCGCCGCCGCGGCAACCTGCTGCTGCGCCGGCGCCGCACCGGCGATTAGGGCCTGGGCGGCCGCTTTCGTCTCCGAGCTCTCCATCTGCGGCAGCACGACCGCCACCACGATGAACCCGACCAGCGCCAATCCCGCCACTACCAACAACAAGATCCGCATCGCTTCCCCCTGAGTTTTTGCCCCGACGCCCTCGTTGTGACTGTATCACGTGGCCAACGGACCTACACCATCCCGGGCGAAGGCGGGAGAATGCGCCTTATGATCACGCGTCGCCTGCTGATCCACGGGCTGGTACAGGGCGTCGGGTACCGTGCCGCCATGCGCGCCGAAGCGGAACGGCTGGGGCTGACCGGCTGGGTTCGCAACCGCGCGGACGGCAGCGTCGAGGCGGTCGTTCATGGGCCGGCCGAGATGCTCGAGCGCCTCATCGGCTGGGCGCGCAGCGGACCTCCGGCCGCCCGCGTAGGCACGGTTCGGGTCTGCACCGCGCGAGTCGGGCCGGAACACCGCTTCGTGCGATTCGAGCTGCTGCCGACGGAATGACTGCTCAGGGCGCCTTGCGCCGCTTGAGCGCATTCACGACCGAGAACTCCCAGGGCCGGCAGGCGACCAGCAGCGCCATTCCGATCCGCCTGCCCGCCGGTCCAGATGCGTCTAGGTCGGCGAATTCATTGCATTCGGCAACCACGCGCTCCAGCCTGCGCTTGAGCACGGCCGCCGATTCCGCCGACATCTCGCGCGACTCGAAGCGCAGCAATTCGAGCGGCGCATCGAAGCGGCCCCGCAGGAATTCCTGGGTCACACGTCGGCCGTAGGCCTTCTTGACCGGGCCGCCCGCGCGCCAGCGAAAGTCCTGCGGCACGCGCAGCCGCACCCGCTCCCCCGCTCCCCAGTCGATGAGCTTCAATCGCGCCAGGCGGGCTAATGCGAGGGTCAGCTCCGCCTTTGAAATTGCGAAGTCCGAGACGATGTCCGCGAACCGCCAGCCGTTGTGGATCAGCCAGAAAACCGACAAGAGCCGCTCGTCTTTCGCCAGCGCCGCCTCCTGCTCGACGCTCATCTCGCTGGGACCCTGGTCGGCGCCGCGGCTCATCCTTGCAACCTCGTAGAGATCGAGCTCCAGTACCGCCAGGATTTCGTCCAACCGCGCCAGGGTGAAGGTACCGCGCGAGAACATGCGCTTGACGCTGGGCTCGGACAAGCCCACTTCACGGGCGAGCTGCGCATACGTCATGCCGCGCGCGCGCACGCACTTCTTCAACGCGTCGACGAATCGCGCTCTCGACGGCATGGGACCCAGAGTATCACAATCCAATACCATCTCCGCTCGTATTGCAATCTTGCCAAGCTCTGACGAGCATTTGCCGGCACGCATTGCGCAAAGGAGGGGGGGATGATCGCAACGATTGCTCTGCCCGGTATTCCGGGAGCCGACGTGCCGCGCCGCCGCCGCGTGTGCGTGCGATCGGCGGACGATCTGCGCCAGGCAATGCAGCACGCACGTCACAGCGCCTTGACGCTCGATGCTTCCGGGCTTGACCGCGTCCTGCGCCTCGACACCGCGCGCGAGCTGCTCGAAGTACAGGCCGCCGCCCCTTGGTCGGCGCTGGTCGATTACCTCGGTGCCACGGCTCCCGAGCTTTCGGCACTAACCGCCGACCCGGGGCTTCCCGCTACCGTGGAGCAAAGCGTAAGCGCGAACGTTGCCGGCCCGGATGGGCGCCCGATCTGCGTGCACGTCGAAGCGCTGACGCTGGTGACCGCGGACGGTGAGCTGCGGCGCGCGAGCCGGGACGCGCACCGCGAGCTGTTCGCGCTTGCCGTCGGAGGACAGGGCGTGATCGCCGTACCCTACAGTGTGACGCTACGCGTCGGGTCGCTGCGCCAGAGTTGCGGCTCGCCCCGGTCCGATTTGCGACTTGAAGGCTATGCGCCCCTGCGGCGGAGCGAGACCGACCTGACGCTGCTCCTGCCGCCCGAGCGTCTCGACGCGCGGCTGACGCTGCTGCGCGAAAAAGCCGCCGAGTGGCGAGTTCCGATAGTGGGCGCCGCAGCGCGCCGAACCCTCCCGGAAGAAGAAACGTTCCTGCGCTGGGCGCGCCGGGAGTACGCTGAAGTTAGACTTGGCTTCGCGACGCAGTCCGCGCTCGGCGCTCGGGTACGCGTCGCGCAGGCGCGTCGCGAGCTGATCGAGACTGCACTTGCACAGGGGGGCTCGCTTCCGCCTGCCGGCATTTTCGACGTCTCGCCTGGGCGCACCGATGCCTGCTACCCGCAGCTCAGGTCGTTCCTGGGCGAGAAGCGGCGGCACGATCCGGCGGACCGTCTGTACAACCCCTGGTATCGCCGTGCCCGGGGTCTGCTAAGCCGCGACCCGGTGACCGTACGCTGGGGATGAGGATCAGGCCGCGACGCCGTTCGCGTAGACAACGTGCACGTTCTCCGGCGCGAGCCAGCGCGACAACTGCTCCAGCAGTTCGGCGTCGAGGTGCACACGCCAATTCTCCCCAAGGGCGACATCGCACGACGCCGATCCGTTCACGTAGTGCACGAACACCGAGCAGGCCCCGCCACCCGCACCCCGGTAGGGCGAAAGCAGCTCTGCCAGGCGCCTGGCGTCCGCCTGACCGTTCATGTCGAGGTGCAGGCGGGCCGCAAAGCGCTCCCGCACCTCCGCCAAATTCAGCAGTTCCTCCGCACTCACCCGAAAACCGCCCGAGAATTCGTCGCGTTGCACCTTGCCCTGCACCACCAGCAGCGCATCCTCTTTGAGCTTTTCGCGATGCTTCTCGACCAGTTCGTTGAACACCGTGACTTCGAGCTGCGCGCTGCCGTCGTCCAGTACCACGACCATCATCCGCCCGCGCCGCGTCATCTGGTTGCGCGCCGAGGCGACAATTCCCGCTAACCAAGGACGGCCGTCGGTGGGCCGCAGCTTCGCCAGCGCCAGGCGCGGGAAGTTCGCGAGCTCGCGCTCGTAGACGGAAAAGAGATGGCCCGAGAGGCAAAAGCCCAGCGCGGTCTTCTCTTCCATCAGCTTCTGCTTCTCGTCCCAGGGCGTCGACGAGACGAGTGCGAGCGCCCCGCCGTGAGCCGACTCGGCGTCGCCGAACAGGCTGACCTGGGCCGCCTGCCTCTCGGCCTGCTCCGCCGCCTCCATCGCCCGGCCCACCGTCGCGAGCAAGCTGGCACGGTTCGGCTCCATCGAATCAAACGCGCCGGCTCGCACCAATGCCTCGATCGCGCGCCGGTTCACCAGGCGCTTGTCGACCCGCCGGCAGAAATCGAACAAGTCGAGGAAGGCCCCCGATTTGCGCGCCTCCATGATCGCCTGCACCGCCGACTCTCCCGTACCGCGCACGGCGCCCAGGCCGTAACGGATCGTCCGGCCGTCCACCGGCACGAAGCGGTAAGAGGCGGCATTCACGTCCGGCGCGAGTATGCGCAGGCCGTTCTCCAGACAATCCATGTGAATCCCGCGTACCTTGTCGGTGTCGTCCATCACGGCCGAGAAGTTGGCCGCCATGAAGGCCGCCGGGTGGTGCCTCTTCATGTACGCGGTCTGATATGCAATCAGCGCGTAGGCAGCGGCATGCGACTTGTTGAATCCGTAGCCGGCGAACTTCTCCATAAGGTCGAACAGCTGCGTTGCCTTGCCCTTCGACAGGCCATTGCGCTCCGCTCCCGAGACGAAGACATCGCGGTGCTCGGCCATCTCGTCGGCCTTCTTCTTGCCCATCGCACGCCGCAGCAGGTCGGCTGCGCCCAGGGTGTAGCCGCCGATGACCTGGGCGATCTGCATGACCTGCTCCTGGTAGACCATGATCCCGTAGGTCGGCCCGAGAATCGGTTCCAGGCGCGGGTCCAGATATTCGACCCGCTGCTGGCCGTGCTTGCGCGCGATGAAGTCGGGGATCAGATCCATCGGCCCCGGCCGGTACAGCGCTACGAGGGCGATGATGTCCTCGAAACGGTCGGGCCGGGCGCGCTTGATCAGATCGCGCATGCCGCGCGATTCGAGCTGGAACACCGCGGTCGTGTTGCCCGAGGACAGCAGCGCATACGCTTCCGGATCGTCGAGCGGGATCCGGTGGAGCGAGAATTCCGACGTTCCGAGCCCACGCACGAAGCGCTCGGCCCAGTCGAGTATCGTCAGCGTGGTCAAGCCGAGAAAATCGAACTTGACCAGGCCCACGGCCTCGACGTCGTCCTTGTCGAGTTGCGATATGACGTTGGTCGTGCCCTCCGCGGCGTAAAGCGGGCAGAAGTCCGTCAACTTGCCGGGCGCTATCAGCACGCCGCCGGCGTGCATGCCCACGTTGCGCGTGAGTCCTTCGAGCTTTTCGGCCAACTCGAGCAGTTCCCTGACCTCGTCTTCCTTTTGTTCGCGCTCGGCCAGCAAGGGCTCGATTTCGCGTGCGTCCTGCAGCGTGATGGTCTTGCCCGGCTGGAACGGAATCAGCTTCGCGATCTGGTCGCAGAAGTTGTAGCCCAGATCCAGCACCCGGCCCGTGTCGCGCACGACGGCGCGTGCAGCCATGGTGCCGAAGGTGGCGATCTGCGACACGCTGGCCTCGCCATAGCGCTGGCGGACGTAGTTGATCACCTTGTCGCGCCCGTCCTGGCAGAAGTCGATATCGAAGTCGGGCATCGACACGCGCTCCGGGTTGAGGAAGCGCTCGAACAGGAGTTCGTACTTGAGCGGGTCGAGGTCCGTGATGCCGAGCGAGTAGGCGACCAGCGATCCCGCCCCCGAGCCCCGACCGGGCCCCACAGGAACACCATTTGTTTTCGCCCAGTTGATGAAATCGGCGACGATGAGAAAGTAGCCCGCGAAGCCCATCTGCACGACGGTCGCAATCTCGAACTCGAGCCGGCCGCGGTAGCGCGGCGCCTGGCGCTCACGCTCATCCGGATCCGGAAGCAGCTTCTCCAGACGGCCCGCGAGGCCGCTCCGAGCCTGCTGCGCGAGGTAGTCGTCCAGCGTCACTCCCGGCGGGGTCGGGAACGCGGGCAGACGGCTCTTGCCGAGCTCGATCTCCAGATTGCAGCGACGCGCGATTTCGACCGAATTCTCGAGCGCCTGCGGGATGTCGGCGAACAGCAGCGTCATCTCCTCCTGGGTCTTGAAGTGCTGCTCCGGGGTGAACAGGCGCGGCCGCCGTTGGTCGCCGAGGACGTAACCCTGCGCGATGCACACGCGGGCCTCGTGCGCCTTGAAATCTCCCGGGTCGAGAAACTGAACCGGATGGGTCGCAACCACCGGCAGACCGAGCTGCAACGCGAGTTCGACCGATCGCGCCACCAGTACCTCACCCTGCGGCAGGCCCGCGCGCTGCAGCTCAATGTAGTACCGGCCCGAGAAGAGCGCCTGCCAGCCGCGCGCCAGCCGTCGCGCGGCCTCGAAGTTCCCGCCAGCCAGCGCTTGGCCGACGTCGCCGGCGCCGGCCCCCGAGAGCACGATCAGGCCCTCGGTGCCGCGCTCCTCGAGCCAGGCGCGTGCGATCTCCGCACGCGCGCGGTGCTGGTTGCCGAGCCATGCCCGGGAGAGCAGCTCCGACAATCTGAGATAGCCCGCATGGGAGGCGCAAAGCATGACGACCCGATGCGGCTTGTCGCGATCGGCGTCATTCTGGATCCAGCAGTCCGCGCCTATGATCGGCTTGACGCCGGCCGCGCGCGCGGCCTTGTAGAACTTGACCATGCCGAACACGTTCGCCGCGTCGGTGATCGCCAGCGCGGGCATCCCGTCCGATGCAGCGCGCGCGACCGCGTCGTTGAGGCGGACGATTCCGTCCGTCACCGAATATTCGCTGTGCAAGCGGAGATGGACGTAGCGCGGTGCGGCCATGGATCGGAAAAATTCTAACACCGCAGTGCCTCGCGGCAACGGTTAACATCGCGGGCCTATGCCGGCCGTCGACGACACTGTTCGCAGCCGCGCCCCCGCCACAGCGGGCATGGCGCTCGCCGCGCTGCTCGCCGGGGCGACCTTCATCGCGCTTTCACCCATCTGGGTGCGGCTGTCCGAGACCGGCCCTACTGCCGCGGCGTTCTGGCGCGTCGCGCTCGCGTCCCCGGCATTATGGCTGCTGCGTCCCGGGACGCACGGCGCGACCTCGCCGCTCAGCCTGCACTGGAAGCTGCTGCTGGCCGCGGGAATTGCATTCGCGGGGGATCTCGCGGTCTGGCACACCTCGATCAAGCTCACCTCCGTCGCGAACTCGACCTTGCTCGCGAACCTGGCCTCGATCTTCGTGACGCTCGCCATGTGGCTGCTGTGGAAGCAGCGTCCGCGAGGTCTCTTCCTGGCCGGTCTGGTAACCGCGCTCGCGGGCGTCGGGATGCTGGTGGAGACCAGCGCCACCCTGTCTCCCATCGCTCTCGCCGGCGATGCGCTGGGCGTGGTAACCGCGATGTTCTATGCCTGGTACCTACTCGCGGTAAAAGAGTTGCGGGACCGCGGCGCCGCTACCGTCGAGCTGATGGCGATCACCAGCACGATCACCGCCGTGCTGCTGTTGCCCGTGGCGCTCGGCTCGGGCGAGCGGATGCTTCCCCTGACCACGCTCGGCTGGATGACGCTCATCGGCCTCGCGCTCGTGTCGCACGCGGCCGGGCAGGGGCTGATTACGTACGCGCTCGCCCACCTGCCGGCGGCATTCTCTTCGGTGAGTCTGCTGTTTCAGCCGGTCATGGCCGCGGCGTTCGCCTGGGTCCTGCTGGGCGAGGCGCTGACACCGATGCAGATCGCTGGCGGCGGCGTCGTCCTGGTCGGAATCTATCTCTCGCGCAGAGGCTCGGACTAAACGACGACGCAGTCCGGCGGTTGTCCCGGGCGGGACTCGATACGGCCTATCTCGAACACCGTCTCTCCCTCGGCCCGCAGCAGCTCGGCGGCGCGCCCGGCGTCGGCGCCGGCCACGCACACGACAAGCCCGATGCCGCAATTGAACACGCGATACATCTCGTCCTCGGCGACACCACCGCGCTCTTTCAACCACGCGAACAGCGGCGGGCGCGGCCATGAATCCCCTGTCACCACCGCGCGCGTGGCTTGCGGAAGCATTCGCGGCACGTTGCCCGTGATGCCGCCGCCGGTGATGTGGGCCATGCCCTTCACCGGCACGGCCTCGAGCAGCTTCAGGAGCGGCCTGACGTAGATCCGCGTCGGCTCGAGAACCGCGTCGGCCAGCGGGCGACCGTGGAAGTCCGACCGCAAATCCGCCTGGGCGCGCTCCAGAATCTTCCTCAGCAGCGAATAGCCGTTCGAGTGGGCGCCGCTCGACGCGAGCCCGAGCAGCGCATCGCCTGGCCGGATATGGCGCCCGTCGATGATCCGTTCCTTCTCCACTACGCCCACACAAAAACCCGCCAGGTCGTATTCGCCCGCCGGATACATGCCCGGCATCTCGGCGGTTTCGCCGCCGATCAGAGCGCAGCCCGCAAGCTCGCAGCCGCGCGCAATCCCCTTGACCACGTCTGCCGCGACGCCATGGTCGAGCTTGCCGCACGCGAAGTAGTCGAGAAAGAACAGCGGCTCGGCTCCCTGAACCAGTACGTCGTTCACGCTCATCGCCACCAGGTCGATACCTACGGTGTCGTGGCGCTGCAAGGCGAATGCGAGCTTGAGCTTCGTGCCGACGCCGTCGGTGCCGGATACCAGCACCGGGTGGCGATATTTCGCCGGGATTTCGCACAGCGCGCCGAAGCCGCCGATGCCGGCCAGCACCTCGGGACGCATGGTGCGGCGGGCAAACGGCTTGATTGCGTCGACGAGCGCATCGCCGGCGTCGATGTCGACGCCCGCATCGCGGTAGAAAAGACCGTCCGGCATAGGAGGATTCGCGCGGCGACGCGCCGCCGCTGCGTGATAAAGTTTCGCGTTTCGAGGGATTCTACCCCGCAATGGGCACACCGGTGTTCGCCAAATCCCAATTCTGGGCCTGGGCCGCCATTGCGGTCGCGGCGGTTTGGCTGGTGTGGCTGTTGTCGCCCATCCTCGCGCCGTTTCTGTTTGCCGCCATCCTGGGCTACATTCTCGACCCCCTGGTCGAGAGGCTGACTGCCCGGCGCTTTCCGCGCACACTCGCCGTCGTGCTGGTGCTGGCGCTCGCGCTTGCGCTGGTGGTGGCGCTGATGCTGGTGGTGCTGCCGCTGTTCTACAAGGAGCTGCGCCTGCTCGCGGACAAGCTGCCCGGGTTTCTGGCTTGGGTCAATCAGCACCTGGCGCCTTGGCTAAAGGCTCACCTGGGGATCGAGTTCCAGCTCGACACGGCAAGCGTGCGGGATGTCGCCTCCGAGATTTTGGCCGGCAATCAGGATGTCGCGGCCAGGCTTCTCGGTTCAATACGGATCGGCGGCATCGCGCTGTTCGCGTTCTTCGCCAACCTTCTGCTGGTGCCGGTGGTGCTGTTCTACCTGCTGCGCGACTGGGACACGTTCCTGGCGCGTGTCGACAACATGATCCCGCGCCATTTGCACGCGAAAGTGCGCCAGTTGCTGCGCGAGATGGACGCCGTGCTGGCCGAGTTTCTGCGCGGACAGGTCGTCGTCATCCTGGTCATGTGCGTCTACTACGTGACAGCGCTGTGGCTCGCGCGACTCCAGTTCGCGTTGCCGATCGGCATCATCACTGGTGTCCTGGTCTTCATTCCCTACGTCGGCGCGTTTACCGGGCTCGTGCTTGGCACGGTCGCCGCGCTGATGCAGTTCGACAGCGCGGCAGGACTTCTCTGGGTGTGGCTCGCGTTCGTGCTCGGGCAGACGCTCGAGGGCAGCGTGGTAACGCCGCTGCTCGTGGGCAAGCGAATCGGCCTGCATCCGGTCGCCGTGATATTCGCCTTGCTTGCATTCGGCCAGGTTTTCGGCTTCTTCGGCGTGCTGCTCGCGCTGCCGGCGAGCGCAGCGCTGCTGGTAGGGCTGCGTCATCTGCGCCGCGCGTATCTGGAGAGCGCTCTGTACGGCGAGGGACCGCGCTAGGGCATGCAGCAACTGCCGCTCGCCATTTCGCCGGCCCCCGCGCCCACTTTCGGCAATTTCATAGAGGGCGCGAACGCCGAGGCGCTGCTCAGGGTGCGAGAGCTCGCCGAGGGACGCCTGCGCGAGGCGATCATCTATCTGTGGGGAGAAGCGGGCAGCGGGCGCAGCCATCTGTTGCGCGCCGCCGCGGAAGCGGCCGCGCCCACGCGAGGGCTGGTGGTGGCGGACGACGTTCAGGCGCTTGACGAGCCGGCCCAGATCGCGCTTTTTAACAGCATCAACACCGCGCGCGAAGGCAGTGGCGCCGTGCTCGCGGCCGGTAACGCGGCGCCGGGGCAGCTCGCGCTGCGCGAGGACCTGCGCAGCCGGCTCGGCTGGGGGCTCGTGTACCAGCTCAGAGCCCTTAGCGACGAGGACAAGGCACGTCATCTGCGGGCAGAGGCCGAGCGGCGCGGACTGCGCCTGCCCGACGAAGTGATCCGGTACCTGCTGAGCCGCCTGCCGCGCGACCTCCCCAGCCTGAACGCGGCGCTCGAGCTGCTCGACCGCTTTTCGCTCGCGCGCCAGAGGCCGATCACGCTGCCGCTGGCGCGCGAAGCGCTCAAGGCCGATGACAGATGAGACTGGCGCTGTTCGATCTCGACAACACGCTCCTCGCCTGCGACAGTGACTACGAATGGGGACAGTTCCTGGTCGACCGCGGCGTGCTCGATCGCAAAGCCTACGAGGCGCAGAACAAGGCCTACTACGACCAGTACGTGGCTGGGACGCTCGATATCCATGAATATCTGGGATTCGCGCTGCGGCCGCTGGCGCAGCATACCGGCGAGGAGCTGGCGCGCTGGCACGCCGACTTCATGCGCTCGCGCATCGTGCCGACGATCGGCGCGCCGGCGCGCAAGCTGGTGCGAGGCCATCTCGAGGCCGGCGATCTGTGCGCGATCGTCACCGCGACCAACAGCTTCGTCACCAGACCGATCGCGACCGAGTTCGGGGTGCCGCACCTCATCGCTACGGAACCCGAGACGCGCGACGGACGGTTTACCGGCCGCGTCGCCGGCACACCCTGCTTCCGAGAGGGCAAGATCCGGCGCGTCGAGGAGTGGCTCGCGCAGCAAGGCCGTTCGCTCGCCGACTTCGTGCGCAGCACGTTCTACAGCGACTCGCACAACGACCTGCCCCTGCTCGCGCGGGTGACTCGCCCGGTGGCGGTCGACCCTGACCCCCAGCTGGCGGCAGAGGCAAGGCGGCGCGGCTGGGCCGTAATCTCCTTACGCGGGTAATATTCGGGCCTTTCATGATCAAGAGATTCATCCGCCGCGTTCTCGGCCTGGGTTCGTCGGTGCCGCTTCGAGTGCCGCGCGACAGGCACCGTCTCGCGCGCGGCGCGATCAGCCAGGGGGCCCTCAAGACCTGCGACGGTCTGCGCGCGGCGGGCTTCGCGGCGTACGTGGTCGGCGGGGCGGTCAGGGACCTGCTGCTCGGCATCGAGCCCAAGGACTTCGACGTCGCCACCGACGCTCGCCCGGAGCAGGTCAAACCACTGTTTCGCCGTGCGCTGCTGATCGGGCGGCGGTTCCGCCTGGTGCATGTCGTGGTCGGCCAGGAAACGGTCGAGGTTTCGACCTTTCGCGCGGCCGACCCCGAGACCGCAGAAAAGAACGAGCATGGGCGCGTGCTGCGCGACAACGTCTTCGGCTCGCAGGAAGAAGATGCGCGGCGGCGCGATTTCACCGTCAACGCCCTGTATTTCGATCCCGCGACCGAGGAGATCGTCGACTACCACGGCGGGCTCGCCGACCTGCGCAAGCGCGTGCTGCGCATGATCGGAGATCCCGAAACGCGCTTTCGCGAAGACCCTGTCAGGATGCTGCGCGCAGTGCGGCTCGGCGCCAAGCTGGGCCTGACGCTCGATCCAGCGACGCGCGCGCCGATCAGGGAGCTCGCGCCGCTGCTCGAGCTGGTGCCGCCGGCGCGGCTGTTCGACGAAATGCTCAAGCTCCTGCTCTCCGGCCACGCCAGCGCCTGCCTGCGGCAACTGCGGGAGGACGGGCTGCATCACGGGCTGCTGCCGCTGCTGGACGTGATCCTCGAGCAACCGCTGGGAGAGCGCTTCGTCACCCTGGCGCTCGCTCAAACCGACGAGCGGGTGCGCACGGACCGGCCGGTCTCCCCGGCGTTCCTGTTCGCGGCCCTGCTCTGGCACGAGGTGCTGGCGGCATGGAAAGCAAGGCAGGGGCGGGGCGAGCGCCCCCTGCCGGCGCTTGAGTCGGCGATGGATGACGTGCTCAATGCACAATGCGAGAAGCTCGCCATTACGCGCAAGCTCACGGCGACCATGCGCGAAGTCTGGAGCATGCAGCCGCGCTTCGAGCAGCGCTCCGGCCAGCGCCCCTATCGGCTGATCGAATCGCCGCGATTCCGGATGGGGTACGACTTCCTCGCGCTGCGTGCGGCGAGCGGAGAGGTGGGCGCGGACCTGGAGGCATGGTGGCGGGCGTTCCAGCAGGCCGATGCGGACACGCAGAAAGCGATGCTGATGCCCGAAACCGCGCTCAACAAGCGCCGGCGCCGGCGCCGCAAGAAGCCGCCCTCCGCCGGCACCGTGCAGACGCCGTGACGCGCGTTGCCGCTTACGTCGGCCTGGGCTCCAACCTCGCCCGCCCGCGCGAGCAGGTGCTCGCGGCGCTGGACGAGCTCGGGCGCTTGCCGCGTACGCGTCTGGCGAGCCGCTCGCGGCTCTACCGCAGCGCGCCGGTAGGGCATGACGCGCAACCTGACTTCGTCAACGCGGTCGCCCGGATCGACACCGAGCTGGAGGCGCCGCCCCTGCTCGCGGAGCTGCAGGCGATCGAGCTACGGCACGGGCGCGAGCGCTCCTTCCGGGACGGCCCGCGCACGCTGGATCTCGACCTTCTGCTCTACGGCGAATCGATTATTGCCTCGGCCTCGCTCACCGTTCCGCATCCGCGCATGCACCAGCGCGCATTCGTGCTGCGGCCGCTGGCCGAGATTGCCCCGACTGCGAGCGTTCCCGGCCGAGGCACCGTCGCGCAGCTGCTGCTTGCCTGTACGGGCCAGGATGTGGAGCTGATGGCGTGAGCGAGCGCTTTCGTTACCTGGTCGTGGAGGGGCCGATCGGGGCGGGCAAGACCAGCTTGGCGCGGCGCCTGGGCGAGCGACTCGGCATCGACCTGTTACTTGAGCAGCCGGCGGAGAATCCGTTCCTCGCCCGCTTCTACCAGGACATGCCGCGCTATGCTCTTCCGACGCAACTGTTTTTTTTGTTCCAGCGTGCCAAGCAGATCGAGCCGCTGGCACAGGCCGACATGTTCCGCAATCCGACCGTGTCGGACTTCCTGCTCGACAAGGACCCGCTGTTCGCGCGCATTACGCTCACGGGCGACGAGTTCGCGCTCTACCAGCGCATCTACGAGGCGCTGCGCCCGCACGCCCCGGCGCCGGACCTGGTTGTGTACCTGCAGGCGCAACCCGACGTGCTGGTCGAGCGCGTCAGGCGGCGCGCTGCACCGTTCGAGCGGGGAATCAGCGATGAATACCTCGCCCTGCTGGCCGAAAATTACACGCGATTCTTCTATCACTACGAAGCGTCGCCAGTGCTGATCGTGAATTCCGAGAATCTCAATTTCGTCGAGCGCGACGCGGACTTCGAACTCCTGGTGGAGCGGATTCGCGGCATGAAGAGCCGCCGCGAGTTCTTCAACCTCGGCTGAGATGCGCGTCGTCAACGATATCGCCGCGCTGCGCGCCCATGCCTCCGGCGCCCCGCTCGCGTTCGTGCCAACGATGGGCAACCTGCATGAAGGCCACCTGTCACTGATCCGCCTTGCCCGGCGGCAGGCGCCACGAGTGGCGGCGAGCATATTTGTCAACCGGCTTCAGTTCGCGCCGGGCGAGGACTTCGAGCGCTACCCCCGCAGCTTCGCGTCCGATTGCGAGCAGCTCGCCGCCGAAGGCGTCGAGCTCGTTTTCGCGCCTGACGAAAGGACGCTTTATCCCGAGCCCCAGCTCTACATCGTGGAGCCGCCGCCGCTCGCCAACGAACTCGAGGGAAAGTCCCGCCCGCGCTTCTTTCACGGCGTGACCACGGTAGTGCTGAAGCTGTTCAACTGCGTTCAGCCGGCCTGCGCGGTCTTCGGCAAGAAGGACTATCAGCAACTGATGATCGTGCGCGGCATGGTGCGCCAATTCAACCTGCCGATCGCGATCGTCTCCGGGGAAACCCTGCGCGAGCCGGACGGCCTGGCAATGAGCTCGCGCAACGGTTACCTCTCGGCCTCGGAGCGCGCCGAGGCGCCGCGGCTGCAGCGGGTCCTGCAGCACGTCAAGACCCGGCTACTGGCAGGAGAGCGGGACTTCGAAGCGCTCGGGGCCGAGGCGGCGCGCGCACTCGCTACTGCGGGCTGGAAG
>Ga0335081_10008459_pt1 | contig 16512 bp, 13 predicted proteins | sample Lox_Sample_35_FD_206713 | JGI IMG/M metagenome (GOLD analysis project Ga0335081, IMG submission 206713) | Soil microbial communities from Loxahatchee National Wildlife Refuge, Florida, United States - Lox_Sample_3.5 | ecosystem: Environmental > Terrestrial > Soil > Wetlands | place: USA... | reverse complement strand
CCGCGGCGCGCCGCCGCTCGATCGCGAGCGTGACCGGCGCGGCGAGCGCGGTCGCCAGCGTGACCTCCTCGGTCGCGAACGGCTTCTTGCGGCGCTGCACGACCACCACGCCGATCACCTGGCCGCCGCCGATCAGCGGGACGCCGGCAAACACCGGGAAGCGCTCCTCGCCGATCCCGGGCACGTGCTTGTAGCGCGCCTCGGCCGCGGCGTGCGCCGCCGACACCGGCCGCATGCACTCGGCGACCAGCCCGGTCAGGCCCTCGCCGATCGCGAGCGTCGTGCCGAGCGCGCTCGCCGGAAAGCCGTGGTTGCCGCGCATCACCAGGTCATCGCTCTCGCGCACGTAGATGCTCGCGATCTCGACGCCCGCGATCGCCGCGATCTCGTCGCACATCGCCGACAGCACCGCCTCCTGCGGGCCATCGTGGCTGGCCAGCTCGATCAGGCGCAGGATGCCGTCGACCCCGCGATCGCCGCGGTGATGGACATGAACGATCGAGCGCGCGCGGGCCACACCACACCCTGGCACGCGTCGTGTTTCCGGCGGGTTTCCGATCTGGCAAATCGCGGGACCAGTGAATGCCGGCCACGGTGTGAACGTCGGCAACGGTGATGCTCCCGGCGCGACCGCTCGGCGTGCACGAGGGATCCGTCGGTTCGGCGGCCAGTGTTGCGCGCATGTGAAGCTGCGTGAAGGACTGTGGCGGCACGCACCGTGCTCTTGCCGAGGGCATGTTCGGACGCTGCTTGACGCTGTGCCTCGTGGTGCTGGGCGGCTGCGCGTGCCCGGGCGAGCGCTATGTCGATCACGGCTACGCGAGCCCGAACCTGTTCAAGACGGAGATCGCCGCGTGCACGACGCAACATGCGTGCGATGCGCTGTGCACGCGGCTGTTCTCGCTCGGCTCCTCCGACCAGATCGAGAGCTGCAAGATCACGCTGCTCGATCAGTACGGCGGCGCGCGGGTCGACGTGCACTACGTCAACAACTCGGTGTGCGCCGCGGACGACGGCGGCGAGATCGATGTCGAGACCGGCGGCACGGTCGACGACGGTGGCGATGGCGGCTACGACGATGGCTCGGACGACGGCAGCTGCGACGACGGCAGCTGCGACGACGGCGGCTCCGACGACGGATCGAGCGACGATGGCTCGAGCGACGGCGGCGACGGCGGTGATGACGGCGATGGCGGCGATGGCGGCGACGACGGCGGCGATTACCTGCGCGGCTCGGGCAGCCCGATCGCCGGCCACCACCACAGCGTGGCGCCTACTCCAGCAGCACGGTGAGCGCGTCGCGCGCCGGAGGCACCAGCGCGGTCTCCTCGACCCAGCTGCAGTCGAGCCGCTCGCCGACGAACATCGCGCGCACCAGCAGGCGCAGCCGCAGGATGATCTCGGCGGGGTCGCGGTCCGAGAACACGATCTGGAGGTCGGGCAGGCCGAGCTCGGCGAGCCCGACCGTGTCGGCCAGCAGCTCGCCCGGCCGGCCGGTCGCGTTGGCGACCCGGATGTTGACCGCGGGCCCGCACGGCCCCAGGTGGGTGCGCAGCGACAGGTAGTGCTCGAACGTCATCAGCTGCTGCGCCGGCAGCCAGTGCAGCACGGCGGTCGCGCGATCGCTCTCGTCGAACGAGAACAGCACGGCGTCGAGCAACGCGAGATAGGCGAGCAGCATGCTCGCGTAGTTGATCGGGCGCTGCGCGGACATCGCGACCACGATCGACGCGGGGCAGCGCGCCGAGGTCTCGTCCCAGCTCTCGTGCCAGCTCGGGCTCCAGGTCAGCGCGTGCTGCAGCGGCTCGGCGTACGCGTCCGGCGGCGCGTGGAAGATCACCGCGTGCAGCGGCAGATCGTCGGTCGGGATCTCGAGCACGAGGCGATCCATCTCGCGGTGCACGAGCGAGACGCTCGCCCGCCAGGCCGAGAGCCGCGCGAAGATCGTCTGCGCATCGAGCGCGATCCAGCGGCGCAGAAGAACTTGAACCTGATACCAACCCGCCGACGTCATGCGCTGGTCGATATCACAGGTCGAATGGCCGGACCATGGGTAAGATCATGAATTACTTGATTGACTGTATCGAATCAGATCTGAACACTTGTCCAGTTCATGGCCGAGTACGCCGCGCTGTGGTGCAAGTCCAACTTCTCGTTCCTCGAAGGCGCGAGCCACGCCGAGGAGCTGGTCGAGCAAGCGCACCGGCTCGGCCTGCGCTCGCTCGCGCTCACCGATCGCGACGGCGTCTACGGGATGATTCGCGCGCACGTCAAGGCGCGCGAGCTCGGCGTGCACCTGGTGTGCGGCGCCCAGCTCACGGTCGCGCCGCCGAGCGCGCGGCTGTGCGACTCGCCGGTCACGGTCGGGCTGCATCACGACGAGCACCGCGGGCGCGGACCGGGCTGGGGGCCGAGCACCGACGATCTCGCGCCGGCGGTCGCGGTCACCGGGCGGCGCGGCCGTACCCGGCGCGCCCGGCCGCGCCAGCCGATGCTCGCGCTCGGGCCGGCCGCGCCGCCGACCTCGCGCATCGTGCTGCTCGCGATCGATCGCGCCGGCTGGGCGAACCTGGTGCGCCTGATCACCGCGGGGCGGCGGCGCTGCGACAAGGGCGAGGCGCTGGTCGGCTGGGACGAGGTGTGCGCGCGCGCCGACGGCCTGGTCGCGCTGTGGGGCGACCTGCTGTGCGACGAGCTCGCGCCGCCGCCGCACCTGGTCGGCGCGCTACACGAGGCGTTCGGCGATCGGCTGTACGCGCTGCTCGCGCGCCATCGCCGCGCCGACGAGCAGCCGCGCGAGGCCCGGTTGCGCGCGCGCGGGGCCGCCGCGGGCCTGGCGCTGTGCGCCGCGACCGAGGTGCTCTATCACTCGCGCGCGCGCCGGCCGCTGCAGGACGTCCTGACCTGCATCCGCCACGGCACGACGCTCGCGACCGCCGGCCGGCTGATCCGCGGCAACGACGAGCACGACCTGCGCGCGCCGGCCGCGTTCGCGCGGCTCTACGCCGACGAGCCCGGCGCGATCGCGCGCACGCTCGAGCTCGCGGCGCGCTGCACGTTCTCGCTCGGCGAGCTGCGCTACCGCTATCCGTCGGAGCGCCTGCCCGACGGCACGACCTCGGCCGAGCACCTGCGCGCGCTCGCGTTCGACGGCGCGCGCGGCCGCTACGGCGGCGAGGTGCCGCGCGACGTCGCCGCCCAGCTCGACGCCGAGCTCGCGGTGATCGAGGAGCTCGATTATCCCGGCTACTTCCTGACGATGTACGAGATCGTGTCGTACTGCCGGCGGCGCGACATCCTGTGCCAGGGCCGCGGCTCGGCCGCCAACTCGGCGGTGTGCTTCTGCCTCGGCATCACCGCGGTCGATCCGGTCCGCATGGGCCTGCTGTTCGAGCGCTTCCTGTCGCGCGAGCGCGCCGAGCCGCCCGACATCGATCTCGACATCGAGCACGAGCGGCGCGAGGAGGTCATCCAGCACGTCTACGCGGTGTATGGCCGCGACCACGCCGCGATGGTGTGCAACGTGATCCGCTACCGGCCGCGCTCGGCGGTGCGCGACGTCGGCAAGGCGCTCGGCATCCCGGAGACCGCGCTCGACCGCGCCGCCAAGCACCTGTCGCACTACGGCGCGGTCGAGGCCGACGCGCTCGCCCGCTCGGGCCTCGCCGAGGGCGGTCACGCCGCGGCGCTCGACCACCTCGCGCGGCTGTCCGACGAGATCCTCGAGTTTCCGCGCCACCTCTCGGTGCACCCCGGCGGCTTCCTGCTCGGCCACGAGCCGGTGCACGACATCGTGCCGATCGAGAACGCGACGATGCCCGGCCGCACCGTGATCCAGTGGGACAAGGACGACCTCGAGGACCTCGGGCTGTTCAAGGTCGACCTGCTCGGGCTCGGCGCGCTCCACCAGCTCCACCTCGGCCTCGACCTGCTGCGCGCGCACCGCGGGCTCGACCTCACGATGGCCACCATCCCCGCCGAGGACACCGCGACCTACGACATGATCTGCACCGCCGACACGGTCGGCACGTTCCAGATCGAGAGCCGCGCGCAGATGTCGATGCTGCCGCGCCTGCGGCCGCGCACGTTCTACGACCTCGTGGTCGAGGTCTCGCTCGTGCGGCCCGGCCCGATCTCGGGCGGCATGGTCCATCCCTACCTGCGCCGCCGCAACAAGCTCGAGCCGGTGGTGTACCCGCATCCCTGCCTCCAGCCGGTGCTCGAGAAGACGCTCGGCGTGCCGCTGTTCCAGGAGCAGGTGATGAAGCTCGCGGTGGTCGCCGCCGATTACACGCCGGGCGAGGCCGACCAGCTGCGCCGCGACATGGCCGCGTGGCGGCGCTCCGGCCGGATCGAGAAGCACCGCGAGCGCTTGATCTCGGCGATGCAGCGCAAGGGCATCGCGCGCGAGTTCGCCGAGCGCGTGTTCGAGCAGATCCGCGGCTTCGGCGAGTACGGCTTTCCCGAGTCTCACGCCGCGAGCTTCGCGCTGATCGCGTACGCGACGTCGTGGCTGCGCAAGCACTACCTGCCCGAGTTCACCTGCTCGCTGCTCAACGCGCAGCCGATGGGGTTCTACGCGCCGGCGACGATCGTCGGCGACGCGCAGCGCCACGGCCTCGAGGTGCGGCCGATCGACGTGACGTGCAGCGCATGGGACTGCACGCTCGAGCCATCGCGCGACGACTTCCGGTTCGCGGTGCGCATGGGCCTGCGCTGGATCAAGGGCGCGCAGCTCGCCGACGGCGAGCGCGTGGTCGCGGCGCGCATCGCGCAGCCGTTCGCGTCGATCGAGGATCTGGTGCGGCGCGCGCACGTGCCGGCCAGGCTGCACGCGGCGCTGGCCGAGGCGGGCGCGCTCGGCGAGCTGGCGGCACAGCGCCGCGACGCGCTGTGGCAGGTCGCGGGCTGGGTCGCGCGCAAGGACGACACGCTCGGGCTCGGCGGCGAGGTCGACGGCGGCGTCGCGTTCGCGCCGCTCGGCAAGCTCGACGAGATCTTCTGGGACTACCGCGCGAGCGATCACTCGACGCGCGGCCATCCGCTCGCGCCGCTGCGCGGCGAATTGCGCGCGCAGCGCTGGCCCGACGCGCGCACGGTCGCGCGCGGCCGCGACGGCCAGCGCGTCGAGTACGTCGGCATCGTGATCTGCCGCCAGCAGCCCGGCACGGCGTCGGGGGTCACGTTCATGACGCTCGAGGACGAGACCGGGTTCGTCAACCTCGTGGTGTGGGCTCGGGTATTCGCCGAGCACGCGACGGTGATCCGCACCACGTCGCTGCTCGGGGTGTCGGGCCGGCTGCAGGTCCAGGAGGGGATCGTCCATCTCATCGCCGAGCGGTTGTGGGCGCCGGCGCTGTCGCGCCCGGTCGTCGAGGTCGATAGCCGCGACTTCCATTAGTAGAGCCAGGTGACGGTTTCGTCACCGTCCAGTCGCCTCCGAGTCACCACCGGTTTCTAGGCTCGAACGCGGTGAACGACGAGCGAGCGAGGCCACACGTCACGATCGTCGCGGCGATCGTATCGCCTGCGACCCACACGTTCGCAGCCGAGCTCCAGCGCGACGCGCTCGACGTCGAGGTCGGCAGCGCCGACGTGCTGCGCTCGGCGGCGGCGCCACGGGTCTACGTGTTCTGGTTCGACGCGGCGCTCGGCGTCGTGCTCGCCGATCGCATCGTGACCTGGGCGGCGGCGTGCGAGCTGCGCGCCGGGTTGATCGGCGTGATCGAGGACGGCGGCGGGCACGAGCGCGAGGCGCTGCTCGCGGCCGGCTTCGACGACGTGCTCGCCGGCGCGCCGAGCGCGCGCGAGCTGTCGGCGCGGGTCCGCGCGGTGCATCGCCGCATGCACTGGAACGGCGCGCGCGACGGTCGGCTGCGCTTCACCGGGTTCACGCTCGACCTCCACGATCACGCGCTGTGGGCCGACGGCCGGACGATCTCGCTGACCTCGATCGAGCTCGCGGTGATGCGCGAGCTGATCAAGGCGCGCGGCCGGCCGCTGTCGCGCGCCGAGCTGCTCGACGCCGCGTGGGGCGAGGGCGAGCTCGACATCTCCGAGCGCGCGGTCGATAACGTCATCTTGAGGCTGCGCCGCAAGCTGCCGCGCCCCGAGGCGATCGAGACCGTGCGCAGCGTCGGCTTCCGGCTCGCGCCGTGATCTACGCGCCGCGCTGCCGTTCGGCGGCGCTGCGCGGGCCAGCACAGCCGGATCGTGCGCTCACTTCGCGGCGAGCTGCTTGACCACGTCCACCACCTCGGCGACGTGGCCCTTGACGCTGACCTTCGGCCAGTGGTGGGCGACCTTGCCGGTCTTGTCGATCACGACGGTCGACCGGATGACGCCCTTCATCTTCTTGCCGTACATCACCTTGTCGCCCCACGCGCCGTAGGCCTCGAGCACCTTGCCGTCGGCGTCGCTGAGCAGCGGGAAGCTCAGCTTGTACTTGTCGCGGAACTTGCAGTGCGACGCGATCGAGTCCTTGCTGACGCCGATCACGGTCGCGCCGAGCTTGCCGAGCGCGGGCACCGCGTCGCGGAAGTCCTGCGCCTCGAGCGTGCAGCCCGGGGTGTTGTCGCGCGGATAGAAGTACAGCACGACGACCTTGCCGGCGAGGTCTGCGAGCTTGACCTTGCCGCCGTCGGAGGATTCGAGCGTGAACGCGGGAGCCTTCTTGCCGACTTCGAGCATGCGCGGTTGATACCAAATTGCGTGCTACGCTTGCGAGATGCGCGCGATGTTGTTCGTGGTGGCGCTCGCGGGCTGCGCGGCCCGCGCGACCGGCCCGGCCTGGCCGAAGCCGCACGACACCGGCGAGGACGGCGGCCAGAGCCTGGCGCCGCGCGCGGGCGCGGTGTCGGTCGAGGCCGACAAGCCCGACGAGACCCCGGTCGCCCCCGAGGCGGCGCCGGCCGCCCCGAGCGCGCCGGCCAGCGAGCCAGCAGGCGGCGGGCCGGCCATCACGCCCTCGATCCATCAGCCCGAAGAGCCGATCCAGACCGAGGACATCATCATCGAGATCGACGACTGATCGACGACTGAACGGGCGCGGTTACAGGCCCAGGCAGGTGCCGCCGTACTCCAGATGGAACTCCGGGCCGGTCGCGGGGAAGAAGTAGCCGACCGCCATGCACATCTCGTTGGTCGCCGCGCTCGGGCCGGCGACGACCGTCGTGTCCGCGTTCGAGGTCCCGTTCGGCTCGTACGGCGGCGGCGCGTTGTTGTTGTAGTTGCACGACCAGGTGAGGTTCGAGTTCGTGAACGTGTAGAACGGCGTCGTGCCCCAGATCTGGACGGTCGGGTGCTCCCAGTCGCTGCTCTGCACGATCGCGCTCGAGCCGTCGCTCACCGTGGTCGTGACCGACTGCTTGTGCGAGTGGGTCGACATCTCCCAGAACTTCACGCCGCTCGGCACCGGGCACGACGCGGTGACCGTCACGTTGGTCGCGTTGGCCGGGATGTTGATGTCCTGGTTGTAGGTGATGTACGCGTCGGTCTCGGTGTACGCGGCGCCGCTCGGCAGCGCGTAGGCGGCGAGCTCGTCGTGCGCCGTCTCGGTGTTATCGCTCGAGTTCAGGTAGTGCATCTGGAGCGCCGCCTCGGAGTTCGCGGGGATCTTCTCGGCCAGCGGCTTGCCGTTGCCGTCGTCGGCGGGCAGATCGAGCTCCTGCTCCGAGCCGACCACCTGCGACGCGTACACCCAGACCGGAGAGTTCTGGATGCTCCCGCCGGTGCCGAGGCCGCAGCTGTTGGTGGTGTCGAGCCCGTCGGCGTGCGCATCGCCGCCGAGGAACAGGATCAGGTGGTGGCTGCCGACGTTCATCAGCGACGTCCACTTGTTGACGGCGATGTCCGTGGTGTTCGTCGTGTGGAAGTAGTAGCAGTAGGTCACTTCCTCGCCCGGCGTGAGCGTGATGTCGGGCGTGACGATCGAGAACGCCGGCGTGCCCAGCGGCCCGCTCGCATCGGGCATCCCGTCGTCGTCGTCGCCGCCTGGCGTCTTGCTGCTTTTCCCGCACGCCGCAACCGCGGCGATCACGAGCACGAGAGCGATCGAGTGGCGCATCGGTACCCCCTAGGCTTGGCAGCGAGCCTATCAACCTCACCGTCGCTGTAAAGCCCTTTATTGAACTCGAGTTCTGTTTCCGCTCACACCGGGCGATGCCAGCGTGCGGCAGCCCACGTAGACTCCTGACCCATGCCGCGATTCGACGCCGACCTGTTCGTGATCGGAGGCGGTTCGGGCGGGGTACGCGCCGCCCGCGTGGCAGCCGGCCACGGCGCGCGGGTCGCGATCGCCGAGGCGAACCGATGGGGCGGAACCTGCGTCATCCGCGGCTGCGTACCGAAGAAGCTGATGGTCTACGCCAGCGAGGTCAGCCGCACGCTCGATGACGCGCGCGGCCAGGGCTGGACGATCGGGCCAGCGAGCTTCGACTGGCCGGCGTTCATCGCGGCCAAGGACAAGGAGATCGCGCGGCTGTCTGCGCTGTATGTCGAGCGGCTGCGCGCGGCGGGGGCGCGGATCTTCGAGGGCCGCGGGCGTCTGGTCGATCCGCACACGATCGAGATCGCGGGCGAGCGCGTCACCGCCGAGCACGTGCTGATCGCGACCGGCAGCCGGCCGCGCCGGCCCGCGCGCGGCACGTGGATCAGCTCGGACGAGGCATTTCACCTCGCCGAGCTGCCGCGGCGGATCGCGATCCTCGGCGCCGGCTACATCGGCGTCGAGTTCGCGCACATCTTCGCCGGGTTCGGCAGCGAGGTCACGCTGGTCAAGCGTTCCGGCGTGCTGCGCGGGTTCGATCCCGACGTCGTCGAGGAGGTCGAGCGCGGGCTCGCGCAGCACGGCATCCGGGTGATCGCCGGCGAGGACGTCGCCGCGATCCCGCATGACCTCGCGATGTCGGCGATCGGCCGTGCGCCGGTGACCGACGATCTCGGCCTGGTCGAGGCCGGGGTCGCGCTCGATCGGCGTGGCGCGATCGTGGTCGACGAGTGGTCGCGCACGAGCGTGCCGCACATCTATGGAGTCGGTGATGTCACCGGCCGGGTCGCGCTGACCCCGGTCGCGATCCGCGAGGGTCACGCGGTCGCCGACACGCTGTTCGGCAAGCGCCCGACGCCGATCCACCACGCGCACATCCCCACCGCGGTGTTCGCCCAGCCGCCCGCCGCGTCGGTCGGGCTGACCGAGCCCGTGGCGCGCGCCGCCGGCGAGGTCACGATCTTCCGCGCGAGGTTCCGGCCGATGCGCTTCGCGCTGTCGGGGCGCGACGAGCACGTGATGATCAAGCTGATCGTGGATCGCGCGAGCGATCGCGTGGTCGGGCTGCACGTGGTCGGGCCCGACGCGCCCGAGATCGTGCAGAGCGCGGCGATCGCGGTCACGATGGGCGCGACCAAGGCCGACTTCGATCGCACGTTCGCGCTCCATCCGACCACCGCCGAGGAGCTCGTGCTGCTGCGCTGATCGCGGTCCGGCAGCGCCGGACCTTTGCGATCACCAGATCTCGCAGCGCTGTGGCTCCGGCCGCACCATCGCCGCGGTGGCGGGGCACGAGAACGCCTTCGCGAACGCCGGCAGGTTGGACAGCGGGCCGATCACGCGCCACTTCGCGACCGGGTGGGGATCGCCCTGCACCATCAGCCGCATCGTCTCGGGCCTGGTCTCGTCGCCGCGAAACTGGCCCCACGCGATGAACAGCTCCTGCTCCGGTGTCATGCCGGGAGGCGCGGGCTCGGGGTGCGCGGCGTGCGCCTTCTCGAACGCGCGGTACGCGATGCGCGCGCCGCCGAGATCGGCGATCGATTCACCGAGCACGAGGTGGCCGTTGTGATGGATCGTGGGCTCGATGAAGTAGCCCTCGAACTGATCGGCGACGCACTGCCCGCGCTTGCGGAACGCGGCGAGATCGTCCTTGGTCCACCAGTTGGCGAGCTTGCCGTCGGCGTCGAACTTCGCGCCCTGGTCGTCGAAGCTGTGCGTGATCTCGTGCCCGATCACCACGCCGATCGCGCCGTAGTTGACCGCGTCGGACGCGTTCAGGTCGAACGCCGGGGGTTGCAGGATGCCGGCCGGGAACACGATCTCGCCGAGCTGCGAGCTGTTGTAGGCGTCGGAGGTCGGCGGCGTCATCGCCCAGCGGTCCTTGTCGGTCGGCCGGCCGATCTGCGCGTGATCGTCGGTGACGCCGAACCGGCGCCCGGCCACGATGTTGGCCCACAGCGAGCCGCGCGAGATCTCGACCGTCGAGTAGTCCTTCCACTTGTCGGGATAGCCGACCTTGACCTCGAGCTTGGCGAGCTTGGCGAGCGCCTTTTCCTTGGTCGCCGGCGTCATCCAGGTCAGCTCGGTGATCGAGTCCTTCATCGCGGCGAGCTCGTTGTCGACCAGCTCCTGCGCGCGCCGCTTGGCGGCCGGCGGGAAGTAGCGCTCGACGTACTTCTGGCCGAGCGCCTCGCCGAGCAGCTCGTCGGTGAGCTCGGCGCAGCGCAGCTTGCGCGGCTTGGCCTCGTCGACGCCGGCCAGGAACTTGCGATCGAAGGCGAACCACTCGTCGGCGAACGGCTTCGACAGCCACGGCAGCGCCGACGCCACGACCTGCCACGTGAGGTACGTGCGCCAGGTCGAGACCGGCGTGCGCGCGAGCTCCTTGTCGACCGCGGCGAAGAACGCCGGCTGGTCGACCGCGAGATCGCCGTGCGCGACGTGCAGGCCGTCGAAGTAGGCGACCCAGTCGACGTGCGGCGCCAGCGTGGCGAGCTTGGCGAACGTCATCGGGTGATCGAGGTTGGTGGGATCGCGCATCGCGACGTTGTCGAGCGTCGCGGCGGCGAGGCGGGCCTCGAAGTCGAACACCGTCCTGGCGGCGGCCTCGGCGTCCCTGGCGGGCCGGCCGAGCAGCGCGAACACGCGCGCGACGTGATCGTGGTACTTCGCGCGGGCCGCCACGAAGCGCGGCTCCTTCTTCGAGTAGTAGTCGCGGTCGGGCAGGCCGAGCCCGCCCGCGGTCAAGAACGCGATCGTGTGGGCCGGGTCGTGGAAGTCGGGATTCGAGCTGATCGAGAACGGCACCGCGATGCCCTGCGCGGCGAGCTCGCGGAGCACGCGCTGCAGGTCGGCCGGCGTCTTGATCGCGGCGATCTCGTCGAGCAGCGGCTGGAGCGGCCTGGCGCCGGCGTCGTCGACCGCCCGCTCGTCGATGCACGACGCGTAGAGGTCGCCGATCTGCTGCTCGACGGAGTGCGCCGGCCAGTCGGTCCGCCGCGACACCTCGTCGAGGATCTCGGTGAGGCGCTGCTTGTTGGTCTCGCCGGCCTGCCAGCGCCGGCTCCACCGGTCCATCGACGCCGGGATCGGATTCTTCGCGCGCCACGTCCCGTTGGCGTACTGGTAGAAGTCGGTGCACGGATCGGCCGAGCGATCGAGGTCGTCGAGGTAGACGCTCGCGTGCTTCGCGGGCGCGGGCGCGGGGCTCGGCGCGGGCGCGGGGCTCGGCGCGGGCGCGGGGCTCGGCGCGGGCGCGACGGGCGGCGCGGGTGGCGTGTGAGGAGACGACGAGCACGCGGCGAGCGCGACGATCAGCGGCAAGGGGCGCATGGCGAGCATCCTACAGCGGCGCTCGCCGCGCGATCACTGGGTGCAGATCGTCTTGCTCGGCGGCGGATACGCCATCGTGATCGCGAAGCACATCTCGTCCTGCGTGTACTCGCCGAAGTAGACGGTCTGGCCGGTGTCGTTGACGTACGTGCAGTCGACCGTGAGCGTGCCGCCGGCCGCGGTGGTGAGCATCGGCGACATCAACGTGTACTGCTGGTTGTCGAAGCTGTAGTCCTCGTCGTCGAGCACGGTGACATTCGCGCCGCTTCCATCGGTGTACGTCACCTTCATCGCGGCGCCGAGCAGGTGCATGTGCGGCGCGACCGCGACGATGGTCTCGCCGGCGCCCGTGCTGCACGTGCCGACCTGATCGTGCTTGCCGGGCAGCACGGTCAGGCCTTGCGCCTTGCCCGCGAGCACCGTGCCGGCCTCGTGCTGGACCAGGCTCGGATCGACCGTCATGACCGCGATGCCCGACGAGCCGGTCATCGTGACCGTGTCGTTGGGGTTGAACAGGTGGAGGTTGAGCAGCAGCTGCTGGCCGGCCGCGATGTGGAGCGCGATGCCGTCGGGGATGTCGAGCTCCTGCGTACCGAGCCCCGCGCCGAACAGCGCCTGCTCGGTCAGCGAGCTGTCGCAATCGACCGTGCCGTCGGGCGGCAGGTCGTCCTTGGCCGGATCGCCGACCATCAGCACCTGGTGGTGCGTGCCGGTCGGCGCGACCGGATCGATCTTCGAGATCCACACGTCGCTGTGCAGGGTGAGCCGCACGCACACGTACTTCTGCTCGCCGGGCTGGAGCGTCCAGTTGCCGATCACCAGCGGGGTGAACCCCGGCGGCATCATCGGCCCGGCGTCGACCGGAGTGCCGGCGTCGGTGCCGGTCTGCGTGGCGGGGCCGGTGCCGCAGGCGGCGAGCGCGATCAGCGAGGCGACGAGGTGACGCATGGCGGTGGCCAGTGCGACCACCGTGCCGCGCGCAGGTCCGCGAAACCCGGTCGCCGATCTGACCGCTCGACCGGACAGCGACCGGGAGAGCGGACAACAGCGGCGGCGCGCTGCAGGTGCGATACAAAGGCACGATGGAAGCGACGATCCGCCACGGTGCGACGCGCATGCCGGTCCGCGGCATCCTGGTCGAGGTCGAGTCCGGCACCAACGCGGGGCAGCGCGCCACCGGCGACGACCTCACGATCGGCAGCGCGGAGGGCAGCTCGTTGCGCCTCGCCGACCCCGCGGTGTCGCGGTTTCACGCCGAGCTGCGGCCCGCGCCGGGCGGGATCGCGGTGATCGACCACGACTCGACCAACGGCACGTTCCTCGGCGGCGTGCGGATCGAGCGCGCGATCGTCCCGCCGGGCAGCGTGCTGCGGGTCGGCGACACCACGCTGCGCGTGTCGGAGGCGGCGCCGCTCCAGGTCGAGATCCACGGCGGCGACTCGCTCGGCGGCGTGGTCGGCCGCTCGCCCGCGATGCGCCGGCTGATGGCGCAGGTCGCCAAGGCCGCGGCGAGCGACGTGTCGATCCTGGTCACCGGCGAGACCGGCACCGGCAAGGAGCTGGTCGCGCGCGCGCTGCACGATCTCGGACCGCGGCGCGACCGGCCGTTCGTCACGGTCGACTGCGGCTCGCTGCCGCCGACCCTGATCGCGAGCGAGCTGTTCGGCCACGAGCGCGGTGCGTTCACCGGCGCCGAGCGCGTCCACGTCGGCGCGTTCGAGGCCGCGCAGGGCGGCACGGTGTTCCTCGACGAGATCGGCGAGCTCCAGCCCGCGGTGCAGGCGACCCTGCTCGGGGTGCTCGAGCGCCGGCGCGTGCGTCGGCTGGGCAGCCGCAACGAGCTGCCGATCGACGTCCGCGTGGTGGCGGCGACGCACCGCGATCTGCGCGCCGAGGTCAACCGCGGCGGGTTCCGGCTCGATCTGTTCTACCGGCTCGCGGTGGTCACGCTCACGATGCCGGCGCTGCGCGATCGCCCCGACGACATCCCGCTGCTGGTCGAGCACTTCCTGCGCGATGCCGGCTGGGAGCAGCCGGTCGCGTCGCTGATCTCGCCGCAGGCGATGGCCGCGCTCGCGAGCTATCACTTCGCCGGCAACGTGCGCGAGCTGCGCAACCTGGTCGAGGCCGCGATCGCGATGGGCGAGGCGCCGGCGGTCGGCGCCGCGGTCGCCGAGCGCACGCGCCCGCCGGCCGATCACGCGAGCTTCACGACCGACCTCGCCGCGCCGTACAAGGACGCGCGCGCCCAGCTGCTCGGCGAGTTCGAGGGCCGGTACCTCGACGCGCTGCTCGCGCGCGCCGGCGGCAACGTCTCGCAGGCCGCGCGGCTGGCCCAGCTCGCGCGATCGCACCTGTCCGAGCTGATCGCGAAGCGCAGGCATCAGGGCTAGTTCGGAAACGTCGCGCACGCGTCGATCGCGGCGACGCAGGCGCTGGGGTCGCCGAGGTCGCTCGAGGTCGCGATCCCGACCTGCAGCGTGCCCGAGATGTCGTCGAGCACCTCGGGGCACGAATAGGCGCAGCCGACCACGTTGTCGCTGGCGAGCACGTAGCTGGGGCACGCGTCGCCGGTGAGATCGCGCGCGGTGGTCGCGACGATCCGGATCATGACGGCACCGTCGGGCGGACTGGCGAACACGGTGGAGGCGTGCGCCTGGAGGTAGTCGGTGATGCGCTGTGCGACGGTGCTGGAGTTGTCGCCGGTCATCCGCGGCACCACGACGTGGATGCACGAGCGCTGGGCGCGCGCGCAGCCGTCGGTGTTGCAGGTCGAGATGATGTCGTCGCCGAAGCAGCTCGGCAGGACGTCGTGGAACTGGAACAGATCGATCACGAACGTGAAGTCGTAGTTGCCCTGCAGGATCGTGCGCCCGAACAGCGGCGTGCTCGGCTGGTCGGGATCGGCGCACAGAAACCCGGCGCTGGGCTGGTTGGGGTGCGAGCCGAGCTGGAGCACGAGCTTGTTATCGCGCGCGCATGCCGCGACCAGCGCGAAGACCAGGATGATGCGCATCAGAACCCCACGGAGCTGTCGGTCGGACGGTTGAGGTAGAGCACGACGCCGGTGATCCCCGCCGCCGCGCCGGCCACCGCGATCCAGAACCACGGGCGCTGCCACAGCGTCGGGCGCTGCAGCAGCTTGCCGTCGTAGGCGAGCTCGCGGACCAGCGCCGGGCCGCCGCCGCGTCCGCCGGTCGCGCTCGCGACCAGCTTGCCGTCGACGACCAGCGCGCCGGTGATGCGCGCGTCGCCGTGGACGAATGCGATGCGCGGCGCGCCGGACAGCCGCGCGAGCAAGGTCGCGCCGGTCGCGTCGGCGGGCGGCAGGCCGCGGCCGACCCGGGCGCGCCACTGCGTCGCGGCGAGCGCGGCCGGTGCGGGTTGCTGCGCGATCGCGAGCGCGCTCTGGTCCGGCGAGCGGACGCTGCGCGTCTCGGGCAGGTAGCCGTCGGCGTCGGCCGCGATCACGTGATCGCCCGGCGCGAGCTCGACCGTGCACGGCAGCGCGCAGCCGGCAGGCTTGCCGTCGATCGACAGCCGGGCGTCGACCACGCCGGTGATCGCGAGCTTGGCGCGCGGCGCGTTCTGCGCGGCCGCGATCGCGTCGCCGATCGCCTTCTCGACGTCGGGCGACACCACGATGTCGCCGAGCTCGAGCCCGAAGCTGGCGAGCCGCTCGGCGTCGAGCTTGGCGGCGGCCCGGTCCATCGCACCCCACGCGCACGCGGCGTCGAACACCAGCACGCCGGCCGCGGTCGGTCGATCGCCGCGCGCGAGCAGGTGCGCGACGTCGAGCCGGGCGAGCTCGGCCCGGCACGCGTCGAACTCGCCGCGCGCGTACGCGCTGCGGGCGCGCGCCACGACCGGCGTGGCGTCGTCGGGCCGCACCGCGGCGGGCGGCGGCAGCGCGATCGGAACGAGCTCGAGGCCGTCGACCGCGCCCGGCGGCAGCGCGCCCGCCGCCGCGCGATCGCCGTCGATCAGCAGCGCGATCGGGATCGGATGCGCGGGCCTTGCCGCGCAGCCGGCGCACACCGCGAGCGCGAACCATCGGCGCGACATCACGCTTGCCGTCCACCGTACCACGACCGCGATCGGGTACGATCAGCGCCTTGTCGCCGGCGCGCTACCGCATCTCGCGGCGCCTCGGCCTCGGCGGGATGGCCGAGGTGTTCGAGGCCGAGCTCGCCGGCGAGCTCGGGTTCTCGCGCAAGGTCGCGCTCAAGCGGATGGTCGGCGAGGCCGCGCGCGATCCGGTCGCCGCGCGGCGCTTCCTCGACGAGGCGCGGATCGCGAGCAAGCTGCACCACGCCAACATCGTGTCGGTGCTCGACGTCGGGTTGCTCGACGGCGCGCCGTTCCAGGTGCTCGAGCTGGTCGACGGCATCGATGCGCACGGCCTCGCGCAGCGGGTCGGCGGCACGCTGCCGCTCGAGATCGCGCTGATCATCGCCGCCGAGGTCGCGCACGCGCTCGATCACGCGCACCGCGCGGTCGATGCCAGCGGGCTGCCGCTCGGCATCGTCCACCGCGACGTCAAGCCGTCGAACGTGCTGGTGTCGTGGGACGGCGACGTCAAGCTGACCGACTTCGGCATCGCGGTCGCGCACGAGCGCGAGGCGCGCACCGAGGCCGGCATGGCGCCTGGCACGCGCGGCTACATGGCGCCGGAGCAGCGCACGCGCGGCGAGCTCGACGGCCGCACCGACGTGTTCGGGCTCGGCCTCACGCTGTGCGCGCTGCTCGCCGGCGACACGCCGCTGCGCGACGTCACGGTCGAGGTCCGGCTGCTCGCCGGCGAGGCGATGCCGCTCCCCGCCGCGCTGCCCGCCGACGTGCGCGCCGTGATCGCGGGCGCGGTCGCGCCCGATCGCGACGACCGGCCGAGCGCCGGCGAGCTCGCCGAC
>Ga0335081_10008458_pt1 | contig 16513 bp, 9 predicted proteins | sample Lox_Sample_35_FD_206713 | JGI IMG/M metagenome (GOLD analysis project Ga0335081, IMG submission 206713) | Soil microbial communities from Loxahatchee National Wildlife Refuge, Florida, United States - Lox_Sample_3.5 | ecosystem: Environmental > Terrestrial > Soil > Wetlands | place: USA: Florida... | reverse complement strand
GAGGACTGGCCAGGAACCCGCCGATGAAAAGCTCAACAGGGCCGGGCTGCACCTCCCGCAGCAACCGGCAGGAATCCCGACGGGTTCGACCCGATCGGCCGCAACTGTCTAGAATCTAAGCGATCGTATGGAATTACAGCACCCATGAGGGGCGTAAAATAACGCCCCCTCAGGGCAAGCGAGCCGGGTTCACTGCCCGGCGGGGCCGACATCCATCGGCACCGCCTGGGCCTCGTCGACTTCAGAGGCGAAGCGGACGAACGACGGGTACTCGCCGGCCGGGAGCCGGAACCGGGCGAGCTCGATCTCGTCGTGTCGCACGAGGGCGCCGTCCTTCACCGCCTCCTCGCGCCGGTACCGCCCATGGACTCCTGCGACCTCGCGGGCCGGGGCGGCCACCGGCGTCGAGCCGGGGGGCGGCGTCACCACGATGCGCACCGAGGCTCGCTCGGCGCTCGGGACGAGGAGCGGCGTCTCCCGGGCGCCGAGCTGGGCGAAGCGGAGGCTGAGCCGCACCGGGAACGGCACGGCGTCGACCACGAGGCGCCCCCCGACCGGATGGGCGATGGACGGCACCCGGGCCCGGTAGCGGATGACGAGGGGCTCCCCGGTGCGCCGCTCTCCCTCCACCTCGACGCGCTCCAGGGTGAGCCCGCGGAAGCTCCGCCCCAGGCCGTGCTCCACCACCTGGCGACGCCCCCGCGCGTCGACCTGCTCGAGCGCGCTCTTCGCCCCGGCGGCGTCGAACCCCGTGAACCTCTCCTCCCCCTCGAGCACCGCATCCCCGCCGGGGAGGAGGGACATCTTGAGCTCCACTTCGTAGCGGTCCTCGCCAGCGTCCGGCGGAGTCCGCACCACCTCCAGGGCCTCGCCCGGGCGGGGAAGCAAGAGGGCCTCGGCGTCCCGGCTCGCGGAGGGCAGCGCACCGAAGGGCGCGTAGCGCACCGACGGGTCGAGCCAGATGGCCCGGCCGCCGACCTTCACCCGCAGGACGGCGTGCGAGTAGAGCTCGACTCGGGGGAAGCGGAAGAGGGCCGGATCGGCGAAGAAGGGGCGGACGAGCGCCAGGCGAGCCTCGATCCCCAGGGCGTCGAGGAGCGCGAGGAGCGCCAGGGTGCGGCTGCCTCGGCCCCGGGAGAAGACCTGGCTCGCCTGGTCCGCGAGCGATCCGGCGGCGCCCTCGACGGCCTCCATCACCTTCTCGTAGGCGGCGCGCACGAGCGCCTCCCCGGCGAGCGGGGCCGGAGAGCCCGCCGGCCTCTTCAGGGAGGCCGCGAGCGCGTCGATCTCCCGGCTCGCCCGGACGCGGTCGCAGAAAGTGTCGGCGGCGGCAAGGGCCGCCGCCTCCCGGCCGGCGCCGGTGCCCACCTGGACCATGGGGAGGAACTCGGACACGGCGGGAGAGTCCGGCTCCGGCACGAGCGTCGGCACCCGAAAGGCCTCGGCCCGGAAGAGGTCGCGGTCTCCTTGCCGGACGACGGGAGGCGCCGCGAGGTTCCGGGCGTCCACCTCCAGGCGTCCGGCGGGAGCCGTGACCACATAGGTGGAGTGGAAGAAAGGGAGATCCTCCCCGCGGAAGAAGAAGGGGTCGGCGCTCCACCCCGGGATGGCCGGGCCGCGGGCCGCTCGCCCCCGCATCCACTCCACGTCCAGGTAGTCGCCCGGCTCCAGGCCCGCCGCCGAGAGGGTCCTCTTGTCGCCGCCGGGGTCCTCCGCCTCCAGGACGCGGCCGTCCCGCTTCCAAGTCTTGAGCTCCAGGAGCGCGGCCCCGGCGGGGATCTCCACTTCCCCCCACTTCTCGACGCCCTTCGTGTCGAGCACCTGGACCACCTGGTGCACCCGCTCCGTGTACGAGCCGTCGGGGTACGACTCCACCGCCGCGGCGTCGAGCACCAGCGCCGCCGACGTCGGCGGGTGGACGGCCGCGGCCTCGTAGTCCGCGATCGCCTTCCGGCCGTCCTCGGCGAGTGAGGCGAGCACCTCCCCGCCCCCGCCGCCGAGGGCGAGGGCCCGGCGGAGCGCGAGGTCGGAGCCGTCGAGCCCGAGGGCGCGCTCCCGCGCCGCCCGGGCCGCGCTCTTCTCGCCCGCGAGCTCGAGCACCTCCCCTAGCCGGCGGGCGAGCCGCGGGTCGCGCGGCCACAGGCGCGCGAGGTCCTCGAGCTCGGCTGCGGCCCTTGCCGCCTCGCCCTCGGCCACGAGCACCCGCGCCAGGCTCTGGCGCGCGTCCTCCCGGGCCGGCGAGGCTCGGGCCACGGCCGCCCACGCCCGCTCCGCGCCCGGGAGGTCTCCGCGGAGCTTCTTGTGCTCGGCGAGCCTCTCCCGGCCTCCCGGGCAGGCGCTGAGCGCCTCGACGAGCTCGTCCTCCTCCGCGAGGGCACCGCGCCGGCTCGCCATCTCCAGCGCGACTTCGGCTCCGGCGCAGCTCCCCCCGCGCTCGTGGGCCTCGCGCGCCAGGACCTCGGCGCCCTCCGGGAAGCTCCGCGCCGAGAGGAACCGGGCTCGCGCCAACAGCGCCCGCGAGCTCTTCCCCCCCTCGTCGGGGAGCCCGCGCAGGAGCGCCTCGGCGTCGTCCAGGCGATCCGTCGCCAGGGCGTTCTCGGCGAGGGCCAGGCGCGTCGCCGTGTCGCCGGGGTCGAGCCGGAGCGCCTCCTGGAGGTCCGCCTCGGCTCGACCGCGGGCCGTCCGGTCGGCGAGGGACGGGTCGGAGGCGACGGCCTGCGCGCGAGCGGCTCGCACGGGCGGCGCTCCGGGCACGAGCGCCGCGGCCTCCTCGAGCAGAGTCACCGAGCTCTGCCGGTCGCTGTCCATGCGGTCGGCGGCGGCGACGAGCCGGGCGAGCGCCGGACCCGCCTCCTTCTCCAGCGCCTCGGCGAGGGCCCGCGCCGGGAGGAGGGGGGCGGGGAGCGGCCCAGGGCGGACGCCCTCCCCGCCTTCCGCCGCCGCGGACCAGGTGCCGTCGCAGGGGGAGCCGTCCTCCCGCGGCAGGGCCGCCGCCAGGCTGGCCCGGGCGTGACCGCGGGTGAGCTTCACGAGGAGCCGGTGGCTCCCGGCGGAGAGCTTCACTGGGACCAGGCGGGCCGTCGGGGGCCACCCGGCGAAGGCGCGCCGTTCCCCGACGGGCGCCCCGTCCAGGAAGGCCTTGAAGGACGCAGTGCTCCCGAGGGCGAGGAGGTAGCGACCGCCCTGCGCCAGGCGGATGTCGCTCGCGAAGTAGAAGACGTCCCCGGCGAGCGGCTCGCCGTCCAGGTTGGCGCCGCCGTCCGGGAAGGGGACGGCGCGCGACTCGACGGGGTCCCGCCCCGCCTCCTCGAAGCGGGACCGCCACGGCCCGGTCTCGGGCGCGAAGGACCGGTCGAGGTCGAGGGCGTGGTAGGCGCCGAAGGGTCCGGCGAGGGACCAGACCGCGACGCTCCCGTTCTCGCGGCGCACCTTCTGAGCTGCCTCGGACCGCCCGCGCGCCTCCGCCAGCGCCGCCCGGGCCACGCGAGCGCGGTAGGCGGCGATCCCGTGGAGCCGGCCCCCCTCGAGGAGCTTCGCGAGAGCCTCGTCGACGGGGGCGGAGCGGCGGACGGAGCCCACTCCGAGCTCTGCGACCCGACGGATCGCGACCGCGGTGAGCGGGTGGTCCGGGGCCCCGGTGGCGAGGGCGAGGAGCGCCTCGACCTCGGCCCCCTCGTCGGCGGAGCGGGCCGCCAGATTCGCCCGCCCCAGGTTCGCCCAGGGGTCGGCGGGGTCGAGCTGCGAGGCGGCGCGGAAGCGGGCGGCGGCCGAGTTCGGGTCGGCGCGCTCCAGCCAGTCGGCGAAGCCCTGGGCCGCGAGGCCCGCGGCCCGGCCGTCCGCGCCCGGGGGCGCGAGGGGGCCGCCCGAGGTGGCACACCCGGCGGCCGAGAGGAGGGCGAGGAGGAGCGCCCGGTTCCTTCGCCTCACAGGGAGCTCCCTTCCTGCCGCCGAGCCCCGGGAGCGAGCCGCACCGTGCGGGAGAGCGCCCCGTCGATGCGGGAGAGGAGGTCCCGGAAGGCGGGGTAGTCGGCGGCGCGGATGCGGCTCACCTTGATGCGGACGACGCTTTCCGCCACCAGGTCCCCGCCCTCCTCCTCGATGGAGATCCGGTAGGAGCCGAAGGGAGTCTCCTCCGCCTGGGCCGAGGGGAGGTCGCCGGGGGAGAGCCCCTTGGGGAGCGCGTAGCGCATGCGGAGGTGGGCCTCGAAGGGCTGTCCGAGCAGGAGGTCGTGTTCTCGCACCGAGAGGGGCGCGTAGCGCTCCGTCCAGGGCGCCCGCTGGCCGAAGGGGCGGAGCGAGAGCCCGTTCCCGTCCACGCGGGCGAGGCGCGGCACGGAGAGGTGGAAGGTGAGCGACACGTCCCCCTCGATGCGCGACGGGTCGCTCACCTCCACGGACTCGACGCGCATGCCCGGGAAGGTGCTCGAAAGCGACTGCTCGAGCGCGCTCCTCCGGTCGCTCTGCGCCTGGAAGGCCAAGCGGTGGCCGGGCGCCTGGACGCCGGAGACCCGGCTCGTGCCAGTCACCTTTGCGGAGCCGTCCGACCCCATCACCAGGCGGTACTCGGCGTCCACCTGGTTGTCCTCGGGGCGCGAGTCGGGGATGGCGGCGAAGGTGGGGGCGCTCCCCGGGTTGAGGACGAGCACGGTAGCGCCCCGGTCCTCCGACGGGAGCTCGCGCGACCCCGAACCGGTGGCCGTCCCGTCCAGCCACAGGTCGAGGCTGGGCACGTAGAGGATGGCGTGGTTGAAGACGGCGAGGGAGGCCGGCCTCTCCGGGATGGCGCCCAGACGGTGCATGCGCAGGAGCACGAGCCGGGAGTCGATGCCCAGCACCTCGAGCAGCGCGTGCATCAGACTCGCCTTGTCCTTGCAGTCCCCGAAGCGGCGGGAAAGGATCTGGTCCACCTGGTACGGCTTGTAGCCGTGGATCCCGAACTCGAGGCCGACGTAGCGGATGTTCGTCACCACGTAGTCGTAGACCGCGCGGACGAGCTCCCGGCGCAGCTCGTCGTTCGAGCGGGGGGAACCGGCGCGCCCCTTCACCTCGGCGGCGATGCGCTCCGCCGCCGCCCGCACCTCCGGCCCCGGCCGGAGCTGCTCCCGGACGAGCCCCTCGTAGAAGCGCCCCACCTCCGCCCAGCTCGGGTAGGTGGAGACGTGGACGTAGCGGCCTCCCTCTCCGGGGCCGGGCATCCCCATCTCCGGGTCGATGCGCGGGAGGTTCTTCACCGCCCAGCGGTGCTCGCGCACCCCGCCGGCGAGGAGCTTCTCCCCGTGCTCCAGGCCGGGAAGCGAGGGCTCGTTCGCGTAGATGTGGCGGCCCTCCGGGGTGAGGAGCACGTAGCGGACCTCGAGCTTCCGCGTCGAGTCCGCGAAGGGGACCACCTCCCCGAAGTAGTCGGAGAGGAGGTTCTCGCCGGCCACGTCGTCGCTCCGCCAGGCGAGCTCCAGGACGTCGCCCGGCGAGAGTGCCGGGAAGGACACCACCCGCGCCCGGGTGTCGTAGTAGAGCCGGTACCAGGGCTCGCTCGTGCTCTGGTCGGCCTCCTGGTGGGTCTCCACCGCGCTGCCGTCCGGCTTCCAGACCCGGGCCCTCTCCACTCGGAGGTCCTGGCGGCCGGGGGCGTAGGAGAGCCCTTGGGTGCGGAAGAGGTCGGCGCCGCGGGAGGTGAAGACCTTCACCACCTGCTGCACGTAGGTGGCGGAGAGGCCGGAGGGGTAGACGCGGGTCACCCGGAGCTCGGACAGCACCACCGCGTCCTCGTCCCGCTCCGGCGCCGAAGGCGCCGCCCGGGCGAGCGCCGCCGCGTCGGCGAGGTACGGGGTCTCGAACCGCTCTCGCTCCGGCGATAGCTGTCGGACGAGCTCCTTGAGCTGCGGGCTCTGGGGCCTCAAGTCGAGCGCGCGCTGCAGATCGGCGAGGGCCTCTCCCCGGTTTCCCTGCCGCAGCCGGGCCCGCCCGCGGCGCTCGTAGACGTCCGGCTCCTCGGGACAGATCCGCGCCGCGGCCTGGTACTCGGCCTCGGCCTCCTCGGCCCGCCCGTTGGCGGCGAGGAGGTCCGCCCGCCGGAGCCGAAGCCACACGTCGGCGGGGTCGAGCCGCTCCGCCTGGGCGAGTTCCGCGAGCGCCTCTCCGAGGTCGCCGCGGTCGAGGAGGAGCTGGGTGAGGGAGGCGCGAGCCACCCCGTCGTCGTAGCGGAGGGCCAGGAGCTTCCGGAGCAGGCGCATGGCCTCGGCGCCGCGCTCGAGCCGCCGCGCCGCCCGGGAGGCGGCCTCCACCGCCGCCGGCCGGTCCGGCATCTCGGCGCCGAGCCGGAGCATCTCGAGCTGTCCTCGCGGCGCAAGCCCGGCCTGCTCGAAGGCCTGGGCGAGCGCGGCCCGCGCCGCGAGGTACCCGGGGGCGGCCTCGGCAAGCGGCCGGAGGAGGCGGACGGCCGCATGAGGGCGGCCGCGGCGCATCTCGTACTCGGCGAGCGCGACGGTGGCCGGCCCGTTGCCGGGGTCGGCGGCGAGCGCCGCTTCCAGGTGCGCCCGGCCGCGGTTCGGGTCCTCGTCCTCGAGGCGGGCGGCGAGGAGCTGCGCCGCCGCCGAGCGGGGGAGGAGCTCCGCCGCCCGCCGGGCCTCCCGGGCCGCCCGGTGGTCACCGGAGTCGTCGGCCCGCTTCTCGGCCAGGGCGACGGCGAGGTCCATCCGGGCCCACCCCTCCGCCTCGCCGCTCGGGCGGGAGGCGCGGCGCTCCAGGGCCCGGAGGAGCAGCGGGATGGGTTCTGGCCGGGGGCCGGCTCCCGCGGGGAGGGCTCGGAGCGGCGGCGCCGAGGGCCTGAGCGCGAGCGCCCGGCCGCCGCGGTCGGTCACCCGCGCGATGAGGAGCATCTCTCCTTGGTCGTGGCAGAGCTTCACGAGGAGGCGGTTCGGGCCCTTGCGGAGCGTCACCTCCACGCCGATCTGGTCGAGTCTCGCCGGGTGGTAGGCGACGTCGGTCGCGACGCTCGTGCCGTTCACCCAGGCGCGCAAGGCACCGCTCGCTCCGAGCCACAGGCGAACTCGCTGCTCCCGAGGCGAGTCCAGGACGGCAAGCGCGTAGACGGTGGCCTCGCGCTCCGGGCGGACGGCGGCCCCGAGGGCGAGGACTCCTCGCGGCTGTGCCTCGGGCGGGAGCGCCCGCCACCCCACCTCGCGGGCCTTCCCGGGGAAGCGCGCCTCGAGGTCGATGCCCTGCTCGGGCGGGTACGGGGTGTCGAGCCCCCGCCGCCCCTCGTTGTCGAAGGGCCCGGCGATGAGGAACCCGCGCACGAACCCGAGCTTCGCCACCTCGGCCTCGGCCTTGCGGAGGTTGCCCCTCGCCTGCTCGACGCCGGCGAGCCGCCACCGGGCGAGCGAGCGCACCTCGGGCTCGGCCCGGGGGTCGTCGGCGACCTCCTGGTAGAGGCGGGCCACCCGGGAGAGGTCCGGGAGCGTCGGCTCGAGGTCGTGGACGCGGGAGAGGAGGGCGAGGGCTCGGGGGTCGGCGCGGTCGCGCTCGAGCTCCCGGGCGGCGTCGGCGAAGGCGACGAGCGCCGGGTCGGCCACCGGGGACGGCGCCGAGGTGCCGAGCGCTCCCAAGAGGAGCGAGAGGGCGAGGGGCGTCGTGGACACGTGAGGAGTGTACCCCCGGGGCGGCCCGGGCATTCCGGTTTCGAGACGGGGCCGTCCCGCCGACGGGTCGAGGAGCGCGACCTAGCGGAGGAGGAGCCCCAGGCCCTTCATCTCCTTCGGCTGCGGGAGCCCCATGATCTGGAGCGCCGTGGGCGCCACGTCGGCGAGGACTCCGTCGCTCCGGAGCTTCGCTCCCCGCAGCTCGGGGTCGGCGGCGATGAAGGGCACGGGGCCGAGCGTGTGCGCGGTGTGGGGCTCGCCCGTCACCGGGTCCACCATCATCTCGCAGTTCCCGTGGTCGGCGGTGACGAGCATGGCCATGCCCGCGTCCCGGGCCGCCTGCCAGAGCCGGCCGATGCAGTCGTCGACGACCCGGACCGCCTTCACTGCGGCCCCGAGGTTGCCGGTGTGGCCGACCATGTCGGGGTTGGCGAAGTTCACGAGGATGAAGCCGTACTGCTTCGAGCGAACGGCCTCCACCACCTTGTCGGCGACCTCCGAGGCGCTCATCTCCGGCTTCAGGTCGTAGGTCTTCACCTCCCGGGGGCTCGGGACGAGCACCCGGTCCTCGCCCGGCAGGACTGCCTCGCGCCCTCCGTTGAAGAAGAAGGTGACGTGGGCGTACTTCTCGGTCTCGGCGCATCGGAGCTGGCGGAGGCCCGCCCGGGAGACGACCTCCGGGAAGATCTCGGTGGGCTGGTCCGGCGCGAAGGCCACCGGGAGGCCGAAGGTCTTGTCGTACTCCGCCATGCACACGTAGGCGGAGAGCCGGGGACGGGAGGAGACGTCGAAGTCCTTGAAGTCGGGCTGGGTAAAGGCCCGGGTGATCTCCCGGGCGCGGTCGGCGCGGAAGTTGAAGAAGAGGATGGCGTCCCCGTCCCTCACCCGGGCCACCGGCTCCCCGCCGCCGTTCGCCACCACCGTGGGCTTCACGAACTCGTCGGTCTCTCCCCGGCCGTAGGCCTCCTCGACGGCGGCCACGCCGCTCTGGGCGCGGAGGCCCTCTCCCCGGACGAGCGCTTCGTAGGCGGCGTGCACCCGCTCCCAGCGCTTGTCGCGGTCCATGGCGTAGAAGCGCCCCATGACCGTGGCCACCTTCCCGTAGCCCTTGTCGCGCAGCCTCTTCTCCAGGGCCCGCACGTACCCCAGGCCCGACTTGGGCGGCGTGTCCCGCCCGTCCAAAAAGGCGTGGACGAAGGCGCGCCCCACCCCCTCGCGCCGGGCGAGCTCCAGGCAGGCGTGCAGGTGCTCCTCGTGGCTGTGGACGCCCCCGTCGGAGACGAGCCCCATGAGGTGGAGGGCCCCTCCGGACGACCGGGCCTTCCGGGCGACCTCGAGGAGCGCCGGGATCTGGAAGAAGGAGCCGTCCTCGATGGCGCGGTTGATGCGGACCAGGTCCTGGTAGACGATCCGCCCCGCTCCCAGGTTGGTGTGCCCCACCTCCGAGTTCCCCATCTGCCCCTCCGGCAGGCCGACGGCGAGGCCGGAGGTCTTGAGCCCGGTCGTAGGGAACTCGCTCGCGAGCGCGTCCATGTTCGGGGTGCCGGCGATGGCGATGGCGTTCGCCTCGCGCTCGGCGCGGAGCCCCCATCCATCTAGGATCACGAGCAGGACGGGCTTCACCTTGGGCAAGGGACACCTCGCGGAGCGCCCGGGGCGGGCGGGAAGGGGCTGGCGGGCATGGTAGGCGGCGTCCGGCCAGTTCTCAAGGGCCGCCCTCTGGGCGGAGCGCCCGGGCGGAAGCGGCCCTCACTTGTGGTAGGGCTCGCCCCGGAGGATGGTGAAGGCCCGGTAGAGCTGCTCGGCGAGCACCAGGCGGGCGAGCCGGTGGGCGAGGGTGAGGCGGGACAGGGAGAGGGTCTCCTTCGCCCGGGCCCGCACCGGACCGGAGAGGCCGTCCGAGCCACCGATGACGAGGGTGACGTCGCGTCCAGCGTGGAGCCAGCCCTCCACCCGGCGCGCCCACTCGACGCTCGAGAGCTCCCGACCTCCCTCGTCGAGGGCCACCACGTGCTCGCCGTCTCGGATGCGGCCGAGGAGCGAGGTCCCCTCCTCGTCGCGGGCGCGCGGGGTCCCGGCGGCGCGCCGGGCCTCCGGCACCTCCTCCACCTCGAAGCGGACGTAGCGGGAGAGCCGGGCGGCGTACTCCTCCACCGCCGGGGCGAAGAGGCCGGAGCGGTCGCGGCCCACCGATAGCATGCGGATGCGCACCGGCTCGCGAGTGTCGCCCGGATCCACCGGGGAAGGCCACCGCCCCGCTTCCGCACCCGCCGTCTACTCGCGGCTCCGCGCCCCGGCCGCCCGGGCCTCGGCGGCGAGCACCTCGTAGGGCTGCGCCCCGACGACGCGGCGGCTCCCGAAGTCGAAGGTGGGGATGCCGGTCACGCCGGCGCTTTCGGCCCGGGCCGCCATGGCGTCGACGCGGGCGAGCACGGCGGGGGCTTCGAGCGCCGCGAGCGCCGCCTCTGGGTCGAGGCCGCTCGCCTTCGCCGCCTGGGCGAGGACGCGGTCGTCCTCGATGTCGAGCCCCTCCCGCCAGTAGGCGTCCATCAACGCCCTCCTCGCCTCGTGCAGGCGACCCGCCTCGCGCGCGTGCTCGGCGAGGGCCAGGGCCCGGCGGGTGTTCGGCTTGTGCTCGGGGACTACGAGCCCCTCGACCCCGGCCCGTGCAGCGAAATCGAGCAGGTACCTGCGCATCTCCCGGCTTCGCGCCTCCCCGAACATGGCCGAGAGCGTGGTCCCGCCCCGGGGGGTTCGGGGATGGAGCTCGAAACCCCGCCAGTCGAGTTCGACTTCGAATTCCCGGAGCAACCTGACCAGGGTGCTTGCTTCGGCGACGAAGCAGAAGGGTCAGACGAAGTCGGACCAGAGAGTGATCGGAATCGCCATGGAGTCGTCACTTAACCCGGGGGCACGGTTGCTGCAGCGCGTCGAGAATGGGAGGACGAGGACCCCGCCCCGGTGTAGAGGTAGCTGCCATGAAGACGACCGAACCCGATGTCCCCGTGATCCGCATGGAGGCGCGCAAGCGCATCGCCCTCGTGGCCCACGACAACTGCAAGGTCGAGCTCCTCGACTGGGCCTCCTACAACAAGGGAACGCTCGCCCGGCACCGGCTCTACGGGACCGGCACGACCGGCCGGCTCCTCGCGGAGCGCGTGGGCCTCGACGTCCACCGCCTCCTCTCCGGCCCGCTCGGCGGCGACCAGCAGCTCGGGGCCATGATCGCCTCGGGGGAGCTCGATTCCCTCATCTTTTTCTGGGACCCCCTGGAGCCCCTCCCGCACGACACCGACGTGAAGGCCCTGCTGCGCATCGCCGTGCTCTACAACATCCCCACCGCCTGCAACCGGGCCACCGCCGACTTCATCGTCTCCTCCCCGCTCCTCGCCTCGGAGTACGAGCGGCGCCAGCAGGACGCCCGCATCCGGCCCCTGGGCCTTCGCGATTGACGCTCTCCCTCTCCGCCACCGCGCTCCTCGCGCTCGCGGCGCTGGCGGCGGGGCTGGTGGACGCGGTCGCCGGCGGCGGCGGCCTCGTCACCCTGCCGGCGCTGCTCGCGGCTGGGCTCCCGCCCTCGCTCGCGCTCGGCACGAACAAGGGGCAGAGCGTGTTCGGGACGGGGGCAGCCCTCGGCCGCTTCGCGCACGCCGGGCTCGTGGACGGCCGGACGGCCGGGGTCACCTTCCCCAGCGGGCTGGCCGGCTCCCTCGCCGGGGCCGGGCTCGTCCTCCTCGTCCCGCCCGCGGTGCTCCGCCCGCTCGTCCTCGCGCTCCTGGTGGTGGTGGCGGTGGTGCTCACGCTGCGGCCCGCGGCGCCGGCGCCGCGCGGGGCCGCGGGGCGGCGGAGCGTCCCGCTGGCAGCGGCCATCGCGGCGGTCATCGGGGCCTACGACGGCTTCTTCGGGCCCGGCGCCGGGACCTTCCTCATCTTCGCCTTCGTCGTCTTCCTGGGGGCCCGCATGCAGGAGGCCTCCGCCGACGCCAAGGTGGTGAACTTCGCCTCGAACCTGGCCGCGCTCGCGCTCTTCGCCTCCCGCGGCCTCGTGGCCTGGGGCGTCGCCCTCCCCATGGCCGCCGGGCAGCTCGCCGGGGGCACGCTCGGCGCCCACATCGCGGTCCGCGGCGGGGACCGGGTGGTGCGCCTCGCCGTGCTCCTCGTGGTCGCGGCCCTGGTGGTGAAGCTCGGCTCGGACCTCCTGCGGAGCTGAGGAGGGCACGGAAGGGCGGGGCCGCAGGGGCCCCGCCCGTTCGCCCGGAGGCCGGGCTTCCCTCTCCCTCCTACGCCTGCGCCTTGGGCTTGGGCATGGGGGGAAGCGCTGCCGCAGCGCCCGGGACGAGGTTCGCCGGGTTCATGGCCCGCGCCAGCTGCTCGTAGAGCGCGTACTTCTCCTTGGAGAGCCGCTCCGCCTCGTCCACGAGCTTCTTGTAGGCCTCGGGGTCGAGCTGCTCGACCATCCGGAAGCGGGTTTCCTTGGCCATGAACTCCGCGAGCGGGACCTTGGGGATCCCGGAGTCGAGCTTGAGCGGGCTCTCCCCGTTCACGGCGCGGCGCGGGTCGTAGCGGAAGAGCGGCCAGTAGCCGGAGTTCACCGCGCTCTCCTGGTGGACGATGGAGTCGGCCATGTCGTAGCCGTGGGCGATGCAGTGGCTGTAGGCCACGATGACCGAGGTGCCGGGGTAGCTGTCGGCCTCCTTGAAGGCGTTCACGGTCTGCGCGTCCTTCGCCGCCATGGCCACCCGCGCCACGTAGGCGTGGCCGTAGGTCATGGCGAGCAGCGCCAGGTCCTTCTTCTGCACCGACTTGCCCCCCATGGCGAACTTGGCTGCCGCCCCCATGGGGGTGGCCTTGGAGGCCTGGCCGCCGGTGTTCGAGTAGACCTCGGTGTCGAGCACCAGGATGTTCACTTTCCGGCCCATGGCGATGACGTGGTCGAGGCCGCCGTAGCCGATGTCGTAGGCCCAGCCGTCGCCGCCCACGATCCAGATGCTCTTCTTCACGAGGTACTCGGCGATGCGCTCCAGCCTCCTTGCGTTCGGAGCCTCGAGGGTGGCGAGCTTGCGCTTGAGGAGGTTCACCCGTCCGCGCTGCACCTCGATGGAGGCCTCGTTCCCCTGGTCCGCCTCGAGGAGCTCCTTCACGAGCTCGCCGCCGATCGAGCCGGAGAGGTCGCGGAGGAAGATCCTCGCCTGGTCCTCGAGCTTGTCGACCGCGAGCCGGATCCCCAGGCCGAACTCGGCGTTATCCTCGAAGAGGGAGTTCGACCAAGCCGGCCCCCGCCCGCTGTCGTTCATGGCGTAGGGGGTGGTGGGGAGGTTCGCGCCGTAGATGGAGGAACAGCCGGTGGCGTTCGCGATGATGGCCCGGTCCCCGTAGAGCTGGGTGAGGAGCTTGACGTAGGGCGTCTCTCCGCAGCCGGCGCAGGCGCCCGAGAACTCGAAGAGCGGCTCGAGGAACTGAGTGCCCTTCACGTCGAGCTTCACCCGGGTGCGGTCGGCCTCGGGCAGGTCGAGGAAGAAGTCGAAGTTCCGCCGCTCCGCCTCCCGCAGGGGATCCATGGGCGCCATGTTGATGGCCTTGTGGCCCTTCTGCGTCTTCGACTCGGCCGGGCAGAACTCCACGCACACCCGGCAGCCGGTGCAGTCCTCGGGGGCCACCTGGATGGTGTACTTCATCCCCTTCGTGTCCGCGGAGCGGAAGTCCATGGACTTGAAGGTCGTGGGGGCGTCCTTGAGCTCGTCCGCCGGGTAGAACTTCGCGCGGATGGCCGCGTGCGGGCAGATGAGCGCGCACTTGTTGCACTGGATGCAGAGAGGCGAGTCCCACACCGGGACCTCGAGCGCGATGGCCCGCTTCTCCCACTTCGCCGTGCCGGACGGCCAGGTGCCGTCGATGGGGAATGCCGAGACCGGGAGGAGGTCCCCCTTGCCCGCCAGCATGAGGGCGGTGACCCGCTTCACGAAGTCGGGCGCCTTCTCGGAGACGAACGGAGGCCGGGGAGCGCCGGCGGCCTGCTTGCCGGCGAGGTCCACCTGATGGAGGTGGTTGAGCGTCTGGTCCACGGCCTCGAAGTTCTTCTTCACCACCTCGGGGCCCTTGCGGCCGTAGGTCTTCTCGATGGCCTTCTTGATGAGCTCGATGGCCCGCTCCCGGGGCAGCACGCCGGAGATGGCGAAGAAGCAGGTCTGCATGATGGTGTTGATGCGCCCGCCCATCCCCGTATCCTTCGCCACCCGGATGGCGTCGATGACGAAGAAGCGGAGCTTCTTGGTGAGGATCTCCCGCTGCACCTCGAGTGGCAGGTGCTTCCAGACCTCCTCCGGGGAGTGGGGCGAGTTGAGGAGGAAGACGGCCCCCGGCTCGGCGGCCTCGAGCATCTCGTACTTCTCGAGGAAGCTGAACTGGTGGCAGGCGACGAAGTTCGCCCGGTTTACGAGGTAGGAGGAGCGGATCTGGTTCGGCCCGAAGCGGAGGTGGGAGACGGTGACGCTGCCCGACTTCTTCGAGTCGTAGACGAAGTAGCCCTGTGCGTAGTTCGGGGTGTCCTCGCCGATGATCTTGATGGAGTTCTTGTTCGCGCCCACGGTCCCGTCGGCACCCAGGCCCCAGAAGTGGCAGCGCACCACGTCCTTCCCCTCGGTGTGGAAGGAGCTGTCCACCGGGAGGGAGAGGTGCGTGACGTCGTCGTGGATGCCCACCGTGAAGTGGCGCTTGGGGCGCGCGCGGGTGAGCTCCTCGAAGATCGGCTTCACCATACCCGGGGTGAACTCCTTGGAGGAGAGGCCGTAGCGTCCGCCGATCACCGTGATCTCGTGGTGGAAGCGGTCGATGTGGGCCTGCTGCGCCTCGCGGAGCGCGGTCACCACGTCCTGGTAGAGGGGCTCGCCGAGGGCGCCCGGCTCCTTGGTGCGGTCGAGCACGGCGATGGAGGTGGTGGTGCGGGGCAGGGCCTTCATGAAGTGGCCGAGCGCGAAGGGGCGGTAGAGGCGGACCTTCACGAGGCCCACCTTCTCGCCGCGGGCCACCATGTGCTCGACGGCCTCGTGCGCCACCTCGGCGCCCGAGCCCATCATCACGATGATGCGCTCGGCCTCGGGGTGCCCGACGTAATCGAAGAGCTGGTACTTCCGGCCCACGATCTTGGCGAAGTCCTCCATGGCGCCCTCGACCACCTCGGGGACGGCGAGGTAGGCGAGGTTGCAGGCCTCGCGCGCCTGGAAGAAGGCGTCCGGGTTCTGGGCAGTCCCGCGCACCACCGGGGCGTCCGGCGAGAGAGCGCGGCCCCGGTGGGCAGCGACGAGGTCGTCGCTCACCATGCGGCGGAGGTCGTCGTCGGTGAGCAGCTCCATCTTCGCCACCTCGTGCGAGGTGCGGAAGCCGTCGAAGAAGTGGAGGAAGGGGACCCGGCACTTCAGCGTGGCGCGCTGGGCGATGGCGGCGAAGTCGTGCGCCTCCTGAACCGAGTTGGAGGAGAGGAGGCCGAAGCCGGTCTGGCGCACCGCCATCACGTCGGAGTGGTCGCCGAAGATGGAGAGCGCGTGGGTGGCCACCGTGCGCGCCGAGACGTGCATCACGAAGGAGGTGAGCTCCCCTGCGATCTTGTACATGTTCGGGATCATGAGGAGCAGGCCCTGGGACGCCGTGAAGGTGGTCGTCAGAGCCCCCCCCTGCAGCGCCCCGTGGACGGCGCCGGAGGCGCCGCCCTCGGATTGCATCTCCACCACGCTCGGGATCGCGCCCCAGATGTTCTTCTTGCCGAGCGCCGACCATTCGTCCGCCCACTCGCCCATGTTGGAGGACGGCGTGATGGGATAGATGGCGATGACTTCGTTCGTCCGGTGGGCGACCGAGGCCACGGCCTCGTTGCCATCCATGGTCACCATGCGCCGCTCTTGCGACATGCGTCCTCCACGTTCGGGTCCGCGTTTTGCGCGGGGTGTGAGCCTCGCGACCGGTGCGAAGAGCACCAGTGGAGCGCGGGTGGCGCCCGCCATCCGAGGGGGGGCACGCGAGGCGTGGGGCGACATTCTAGCAAGGCGGTGCCCCCCCACGGCAAGACGCCCCCCTTCGATTCTGGGGGCGGGGACTGATATCGATCAAGAGGCGACCGCGCGGGCAGACGCGGCGGGAGCGCCGGACCCTCGGGTTCGGCCCGGCGACGGGCCAAGGAACGTCCCGGAGGGAGGGGCTTACCCTGATCCTAGCCGGCGGGGACCCGCGGCGCGTCGGCCCAGAGCCCCTCGAGGTCGTAGAACTTCCGCGTCTCCGGCCCCATCACGTGCACGACGACGCTTCCGTAGTCGAGGAGCACCCAGCCCCCTCCGCTCCGGCCCTCGCTGCCCAGGCGCACGGCGCCGAGCCCCTCCATCCGGTCGTCCACGGCGTCGGCGATGGCCGCCGCCTGCCGGTCGTTGTCGGCGCTCATCACCACGAAGTAGTCGGCCACTCCGGAGAGGCCGCGGACGTCGAGGACCACCGGTTCCTCGGCCTTCCTGTCGAGGCCGGCGTGGACCGCGGAGAGCGCCCGCTCCTGCCCGTCGTCCGGCTCCGAAGGCGGCGGAGCGGGGGCGGGCGGCGGGGCCGGCGCCGGGCGGGCGTGGTCGGACTTCGTCGGGCGGGGCCGGCCCGGGGAGAAGGCCTGGGCGCGGTCGGACTTCGCCGGGCGCGGCCGGCCCGGGGAGGAGGCCTCCCGCTTGGGCTTCGAGGGCCTCCCGCCTTTCCGAGGGGGGGGCCGGGCGGACTTGGTCCGGGTCGCGGACGCGCGCTTCGGGGGCCTCCTCGACTTGTTCGGAGCTTTGGGCATTCAGGTCCTCACGTGTCCCTGGCCCTCGACCACGTAGTTCTGGGTGGTGAGCTCGGCGAGCCCCATGGGGCCG
>Ga0335081_10008457_pt1 | contig 16514 bp, 14 predicted proteins | sample Lox_Sample_35_FD_206713 | JGI IMG/M metagenome (GOLD analysis project Ga0335081, IMG submission 206713) | Soil microbial communities from Loxahatchee National Wildlife Refuge, Florida, United States - Lox_Sample_3.5 | ecosystem: Environmental > Terrestrial > Soil > Wetlands | place: USA... | reverse complement strand
CCTTCTGGGTTGACTCCAGGATCGTCTGGGACGCCGGGATCACGGTCACGGCGTCGCTGAGATCGACACGTCGCGTGTACCGCAGCTGCTCGAGGAGTTCGGGACCAACACCGCTGAGAAACAGGTGCCCCCCGTCCGAGCGGACCAGCTCGGCATAGTCAGCGAGGACAATGAACCCGGTCGCGCCAAGAGTGGTCCGGCCGCGGAGGCGGAGCACGACCACGGGCAGCTCAGATCCCGTCGGGTCCGGGAGGCGCGACTGCAGAGTCCGCGAGCCAGCAAAGAGCAGGCTTCCATACACGTCAAGGACCGTGACCTCACGGCTGGGAAGCGTCGCCGGCGCCGCGGATTCGAGCAGGCTCCCGTCATCGCCACGATTGAGCCGCACGACGGTCAGGTCAACCGCCTCCTGATTGACCTGGAGCACCAGCGAGAGCCCCACGCCAATGCCGACCGCAGCAGCCACAGGCAGGAACAGCGTCGCAGCAAGCGTGGCGGCGAACGCGACCTGCGATGGCAGGCCCGTACGGATGACGGTGTCGATCCGCCCGAGGCGCAGCGAGCTGGCGGCCGCGAAGATCAGCACGGCGGCGAGGGTGGGGATCGGAATCTTCCCCACCACGCCCGAGAACAGCACGAGGATCAGCAGCATCCACAGGCCCGAGAAGATGGACGCCCAGCGACCACGTCCGCCGGCGGCGACGTTCAATGCGGTCTGCCCGACCGACCCGCCCACGGGCTGGCCGCGAAAGAACCCGGAGGCGACATTGCCGATCCCCTGCGCGATGAAGTCACGATTCGCGTCAGACGGCGACCCGTCCGGATTCGGTGCCGACTCCGCCACGCCAGTGCCTTGGACCAGCACGATCACCGCGATCGCCGCCGCTCCCGCGACCAGGTCGAGCGAGGAGAGCAGCGATAGATGCGGAATGTGCGGCTTCGGGATCCCGCTCGGGATCTTGCCCGAGTCCTCGACCCGGACGAGCTGGCTCGCGCCAAGCGACAGCAGCGTCGGAACCGCCAGCGCAACCAACGAGGCGACGGAGGCGATCCGCGTGCGGCTCAACACGACCATCAACACCAGCGCCGACACGCCCACAGCCGCCGCCGTCAGCGATACGTCGCTCGGATGGGTGACGACGTTGAAGGCTTTCACCACCGCCGGGCTGCCCTTCTGCGGCGAGCCGAGGAAGTCGCCGAGCTGCCCGAGGATGATGTTCACGGCGACGCCGGTCAGGAATCCGGTCAGCACCGACACCGACACAAAGCGCGTGAACCGACCCAGACGCAGCAGGCCCGCGGCGATCATCATCACGCCTGCCACCGCGGTCAACACGAACAGCGCCTCAGGACGGTCCGATCCTGAGAAGCCGCTCAGCGCGGAGCCCGCCGCCAGCGCCGCGGCCGTGGTGGTGGTGACCACCATCAGCCGCGTGCTCACCGCCAACCCGCCGCCGATCGGACCGGCCATGCTGGCGTACAGCCCGTAAACGGGATTCACGCCGACCAGCACGGCCGAGGCCATCCCGTCCGGAACGCTCGCAATTGCACCGGGAACGCCGGCGACAGCATCCTGCCGCAACGTGCCCGAATCCGGACGCAGCGACCTCACCCACGCGGACACCCGACTCAAGCGATGGCTCCTAAACCGGGGCCGCTGACAGACGTCCACGGCCAATTGGTGCTCGGCCTCAGCTTCACACGAAGGCCATGCGGCCGCATCATCCAGATGGGTTGACCGCGTGCGACCGTCCCTTGCTGTCAGGCTCCCAACCTCTCATCCTCGCCGAGCGAATCGGGGGTATCCGTCAGGCTCGCAGCCGCCCGGCGGGCGCCATCGCGACGGCGACAGGACGCCGCTCATAGCGGCGACAGTGCGGAAACTCCGCCCCCCGAATGCGGGTTTTCCGCGATGCTGGTCCCCATGACCGGGACGTAACTTGTGGTTGCCCGATTTCGGGCTCCGTGATGTGGCACCTCTGCGGTGCGGCTGACCGGTTTCAACGTGCCTGCCGGCGCAGTCCAGAGAGGTCGATTCAAATGCCCGAACGAGTGGCGCGTCGCTACCCGACCCAGCCGAAGGCTGAGCGCAAACGCTGGCTTGCCGGTGCCGGGGCCGAGGGCAATGAGACCACGGGGCTCGATGATCTCCGGCGGCTGGCCTTTCGAGAGGTCGATCCCCTCGTAGACGACGGGAGTTCGCGGCAGCAGCCGGAGCGCCCCGCCCTCCACCCAGAGCTAATCAGGCGTACGGCGCTGCTGGACTGGTTCTCGGCCCATCGGAACGAATCGGTGGTGGCGATCTTCGCCGGGGCCGGCTACGGCAAGACGACGCTCCTCGCCCAGGCGGACCAGGCGGACACGCGGCCGTTCGCATGGGTTTCGCTGAACGAGCGCGACAACGACCCACGGGTGTTGGTGACGCACCTTGCCCGGGGACTCGATCAGTTGGATGGGATGGGCGATCAATTGGATGGGATTGGCCGGACCGCGGTCGAGGCGCTTCAGCTCCATCCGAGCGCCGTGTCGTCCGCGATTGTCCCTCGGCTCGAAGCGGCCCTCGCCTCGATCGATCGACCTTCGGTCCTCGTGCTCGACGACGTCCATGTCCTCCACGATCGCGAGTGCCTCAATATTGTCGCCGCGCTCTGCGCGTGCGTCCGCGACGGCTCGCAGCTGATGCTCGCCGGCCGCGCGGAACCGGATGTTGGTCTCGCGCGCGTAAGGGCGGAGCGCCGGCTCGCCGAGCTCGATCGAGACAAGCTCGCGCTCGACCCGATCGAGGCGGGCGCCCTTCTGAGCGCTGCCGGGGTCGAGCTGCCGGCAGCCGAGGTCGATGCGTTGACAGGGCGCACCGAGGGCTGGGCGGTGGGCCTTTACCTCACCGCGCTATCGCTGCGTAGGGTGCGACGGTCTGAATCGGCCGAGCTCTTCCGCGTAGCCGGCCACGACCGGCAGGTCCGGGACTAGCTGCGTTCCGAAGGCGGGCCGGTGCGGGCGTGTGGCAGGCGCGCCACTGCTTCGGATCTGGTCGTCACGTCAAGCTTGGCGTAAATCGCGGCGACGTGCGTCTTTACCGTCGAACGGGACAGATTGAGCGTTTCGGCGATCTCCCCGAGCGTAAGATGCGTCGCAAGGTAGGCCGCGACCTGGAGCTGGGCAGGCGTGAACTGGAGCTCCTCCGCGCGAGCGATACGCTCATCGAGTTCGGCGAGCCGCGCCGGGAGCGTCCCTGGATCGGGGTATCCGTGCAGTGCGCCTCGAGCTTCATCGGCATGGCCCCGCGCCGCCGTCCAATCGCCGACCTGGAGGCTGATGTTCCCCCACCGGAGGTTCATGTCGGCCAGCGCCCACCGCGCGAAGCGGACAAAGCGTCGGCGGCTGAGCGCCTCATCGAGCTCGCGCCTGGCTCGGTCCAAGTCGCCATCGTGGGCGAGCACCATCGCCCGAGCCGTGAATACCGGCGCCACTGTCGCCATACCGTTTAGGTGGTGCTCAGTGACAAGTGCCCTTGCCTCTTGCGCCCACCTACGAGCCTCCGACCACTTTCCGGCATCCGCGGCGGCGAACGCGAGATAGCTAAGGGGAAGGATCCTGGCGTGGCCGAGCTCTCGGCGCCCGTCGGTGAGGATCAGCGCCTCTCGCAGGACGGTGATCGCTTCCTCGGGTCGTCCGAGCAGGATGTTCGCGATCCCAAGCCCGCGGCAGCCGCCGACAAGCCAGCGGGACTGCGCTGGCTCCTTTTCGGATGCGTAAACGTACTCTGCGTCGGCAAGCATCTGGTGTATCCCGCCCGGGGCGACCGCGGTGCGCAAATTCGCAAGCGACGATCGAAGCGAGGCCGCACCGTCGGCCGACGGCACGTCGAGGTCTCCCCGTTCCGTGGCGAGACCGAACCGCTGGGCCTTGTCAGCGTCGCCCAGCAGCGCATACACCCATGCCGCGGCCAAGGCGAGCTGCGGATCGGACACGATCTCGCCTTCGGTGCAGTCCTCAAGCCACAGTCGGATCGTCGCGAGCTGGCCGTGGCTTCCGAGCACATCCCAGAAAGCAAGCGCGATTCTTCCTGCCTGCTCGAGGTCACCGCCCTCGTGCGCGCAACGGAACGCCTCTGCCGGGTCGCCGCCGTCAACCTCGTACCAGTTCGCGGCGCGCCTGAGGTAATCAGCGGCCAACTCCGGATCCAGGCGGTCGAGTTCCGAGCGCAGGAAGTCCCTGAACAGATGGTGGTAGCGGTACCAGCCACGGTCGTCGTCGAGCGCAATCACGAACGAGTTGGACCGGTCCAGATCCCTGAGCACGTCGTCTGAGCCGGTGCGCCCGACGACCGCGTCGCATAGCGGTGCCGTCATCCTGCGCAAGACTGATGTGGCAAGCAGAAATCTCCGGCGCTCCTCAGTCTCGCGGGCCAGGACCACCTCCATCAGATAATCCGCGATCTGTCGTTGCTGGCCCGAGATTGCCTCGGCCACCGCGTCCCCGGAAGCGTCGTCATCCACTGCCTGCATCGCGAGCGCAACGCCCGCCGCCCAACCTTCCGTTCGCTCGCGGAGCAGCTCTAAAGACCGCTCGGAAAAGTGCCGGCCGCTAGACGCAACAAGAGCCCGTACTTCTTCGGCGTCGAGCGCGAGGTCGTTCGCTCTGATTTCGAGCAGGTCGCCGGAGATGCGGTAGCTCGCCAACGGCAGCTCCGGCTCAACCCGCGTGACGAGCACGACTTGCGACCCCGCTGGGGTTTCGTTGAGCAGGAAGCTCAGAGCGGCCAGGCTCCGCGCGTCCGATACTTCGTCTACGTCATCGAGGATCAGCTCGAACGGCGACACGCGCGCGAGCTCAACCGCGAGCGCCGGAAGCACGATCTCATCGACCCGTGGTCCGCTACTCGAAAGCTCCTCGAGAAGCTCCGGTGCGACCGGGGCGAGCCGATCGAGCGCGTGCGCAAAGTAGCTCAAGAAGACCACCGGGTCGTCGTCGCCTGGGTCGAGGTTGATCCAGGCCACCGGCCGCTGGCACCTGGCGCTCCACTGCGCGGCGAGGATCGACTTGCCATAGCCGGCCGAGGCACGGATCAAGACGATCCGCGAGTCCGCCGCGGCGGCGAGCCGCGCCAACAGACGTCCTCGCTCCACGGCGGTGACGCGTGGTCGGCGCGCCGCGAGCTTCGACTCGCGGATCCATGTCATCGCGCGTTCGTGCGACCCGGGCGGCCGATCCGAGTGAGGCGGCTCCTCAGCCATTACAGCCACCACTGCTTCTCATCCCATGCATACCCCAACGAAGGCAACTTCGGCGCCAACGAGCTGACCCGCAGCGGCTCGCTCTTCGCCCAGGTGGCAGGCCGGGCTCGATCAGCTGGAATGGGGTCAGGGACGCGGTGCGGGAAGACGCAGGGGTTGCGACTCTCGAACGGCGAGAAGCACACCCGCAACACCGACCAGCCCGTGCTCGCTTCCGTGTGCTCACGATGCTTGGCGATCTCCCTACCAACTTCGATAGCCGACAGGCCAGCATGCACTCAGATCGTCCATTTCCGTTGATGGCCGCATGACGCGCTGAATCTGCCAACAGTGGACCTAGCAACTCACCTTGGAGGGACAGTGGCGGCCCCAGCGCCGAGCTGCATCATCCCAAGTGGTTGATCCGGCATGGGAGCGAGACGGTGGTCCGGACAGCAGCCTTCGCGGTCGGCGTATCCCAAGCCCGTCCACTGACACGGTTCGGCGCGAGCGTCTGGATGGAGACGATTTCCACCAAGTTGGCGGATGTCAACGGTTCGTCACGGAGCGATTCTTTCCCGGTGGCTCGCTCGATTGTCGAGCGCTCGTGTATCGACCAGATCGGCGAACGTGGCGAACGCGCCCGCCGTCAAGGCCGGTCGCGTGCTCGCGGGACGACGACTCTGAGACTCGGCGTCCGATTCTGGCGCGAGAGATGAGTCTCGCGAAAGGGTCGTCGCGGCGCGGTGGCACACCAAGACGTGGGACACAACGTCCGAAAACGCACACAGTCCCGAAAGAAAGGAGCGGCTAATGTGCCGCTGGCTCGCATACTCCGGTGCTCCGATCCTCATGGAAGAGGTGCTCTATGGCGGAACGAACTCGTTGGTCGACCAGAGCCTGCATTCCAGGCTCGGGGCCGAGCCGACCAACGGTGACGGGTTCGGCGTCGGCTGGTATGGCACGCCGGACACGCCGGGGGTCTACCGCAGCGTCGAGCCTGCGTGGAATGACGAGAATCTGCGCGAGCTCGCCGGCCATATCAGCTCGCCACTGTTCTTCACCCATATTCGGGCCGCGATCGGCAGCTCCGTGCAGCAAACCAACTGCCACCCGTTCCGCCACGATCGCTGGCTGTTCATGCATAACGGCTATATCAACGAGTTCGCCAAGATCAAGCGTGATTTAATTCTCACCGTCGATCCGTCGCTGTACCCGGAGATACGGGGTCAATCCGACACCGAGGTGCTGTTCTTCCTCGCCCTGACCTTCGGTCTGCAGGACGACCCGCCGGCCGCCGTCGAGCAAGCGATCGGGCTCGTCGAGGACATCGCCGAGCGCTACGGCATCCCGCACCCGTTCCAGGGCACCGTCGCCACCACTGAGGGCCAGAGCATCTGGGCCTTCCGGTACTCCAGTGAGCGGAACTCGCGCTCGCTCTTCTACACGACGGATATCCCGACGCTGCGAAAGCTCTATCCGAACCGGGAGCTGTTCCAGGAAGTCTCAGACAACGCGCGGCTGATCGTCTCAGAACCCCTCGGTGACGTCGCCGGCGTCTGGAACGAGGTGCCCGAATCCAGCTGGGGCATCGTCGGCCCGGACGGCGAGGCGATACGGCCGTTCCGGCCCAAAGCGCCGGCCACATCCATTCCCGTGGGCGCGTGAGGCCCTGCTTTGCACGCCATATACCCGAACTAGGGCCGTTAACCCAGCGCGCGGTTGCGCGGGTAGCGACCGCGGCGTCGCTGCCTCACTCGAGTCCTCGCTAACCCCGAAACGAGCCCAACAAGGCACGTGCACGAGACATGCCCGGGTTCGGCTGCACCCTGCCGCGGACAGGCTCCTCGAGAACTAGGAAGATCTGACCCGGGCATACCGGGCAGGCTGACTCGATCGTCCAATCTGGCTGATGTGGCGGGTCCCCATGCATGACAGGGTCAAACCATGAGACGCGGGCCCTCCCCACTGGTCGCACGACTAGCCGTGATCGTGATTCTCGCGCTGATCGGCGCGGGGATACTCGCCGGCTGCGGCGGTTCCAGCAAGCCCGCGTACTGCTCAGACCTGACCAACTTCAAGAACGCGGTCGCGCAGATCAAGACCACGAGCAGCCCGAGCGCGCTCGTGTCACAGCTTAAGACGGTCGCCAGCACCGGGCAGGCTGCGATCTCGGCAGTAAAAACCAACTTCGCCCCGGAGACCACCGCGGTCAAGAACTCCCTCGCCGCCCTCCAGAACTCCGCCAAGCAACTGACCAGCTCCAGCACCCGCGCCGCGGCGGTCACAGCGATCCCCAGCCAGGTCGACGCGCTGCGCACCGCAGCCGACAACCTCAAGAACGCCGCCAAGCAGTGCAAATAGCGGCGAGCCCGCCATCTGAACCCTCCTCAGCCTCAGGGGTAGGCGGCGTACCGCCTGAGGAGCAGAAGGACGACCTCCGGGGAGAGAGTCGCTGGCCTCCGACGATAGTGCTTGGCCTGGCGATCGCCGTCCCTTTGCTCTTGCCCGATCGCTTCAGCCTGATGTCGAAGTGGATCGAGCCGGCGCTGCTGGCGGTGCTACTCGCGGCGCACATCATCGCCGACCCGGGACGCATCGACCGGCAGTCGAGCGCTGCTCGCATGATCGGCGTCGGGCTGCTCGTCGTGCTCGTCGTAGGGGCAACAACCCAAGCGGTCGTGCTGACCGCCGAGTTGGTGAATGGCAACAAGGCGCTGAATAACCCCCACGCACTGCTCTCGTCGGGAGCACTGGTTTGGCTGGAAACGATCATCGCGTTCACCTTTGCTTACTGGGAGATCGACGCAGGCGGCCCAGCCGCTCGTTCTCATCGCACCCCGAAGTACCCCCACCTGGCCTTCCCCGAGCACATGAACCCCGCTCTCGCGCCCCCCGGCTGGCGGCCGCTGTTCCTCGATTACCTTTACCTGAGCCTGACGAACGCGACCGCGTTCAGCCCGACCGACGTCATGCCGCTGCGGCATTGGGCCAAGCTGACCATGGGCGTGCAGGCGTTGATCTCGCTGATCATTCTCGGTCTGGTCGTCGCACGCGCGGTGAACATCCTCACTTGATGGGAGCTGCGACTGTCGCGCAGCTCTTCCTGTGGTCTGCCACGTCCCAGCTCCCGGCGCTCGGCTGCCTCGGGTCGCTTCACTTTGGGGCTGGCGAGCGCGTTGAGCCGCGCCGGAACTGCCTTGACTTGCATATCGGCGGATCGGAGCGCCTCGATGCTCGCGCGGACGTCGCGTCTAGCCGCTCGGCTCCGGCTGCCTCACATCCGAGCGCCTCGGCCGCCCTGCGGAGGTCGTGACGAGAGACGCGGACGGCCGCGACGAACGAGCGAGCGGAGCTGTTCGATCGCCCGATCCTCGTCGTCGCGGGGATGCGCATAGCGCTCCAGGTGTGCGCAGCCGATGACGCCGGGGTCATGATCGAGACCGATCACGGTGGCTTGAGGCCGATCGCGATCGAGTGCGTCGCCGAGCAGGTGGAGCGGGCGTACGCGCTGAGCGGCCGCAGCCCCCAAGGCCATCCGAAGTGGTTGTAACCATCCGTCCGATCTATATGTTGTATATGGTCAACAAGCGTTATCAACTTCAGTAAGATGCTAAGTGCGGTTAGACCTACGGTAGAAAGAACCTGATTTCATGCTTGACCTCGGCCCGCCCCCGCCCCCGTGTTCATCGGGTTTTCGGCGCCCGTCGTGGTGGGCAGCCGAGGCGGACTACCCCCCCACCACGTGTGGAGGTAGTCCGCCTCGGCTGCTGATGATCGGTTGGGGACTCTTGATGGTCCGGGGGCGGGGGCGGGCCGCTGATGGCTTTCCGGCAAACGGACTGAGTCAGGATCTGTGGAGTAGAGAGAGGCAGAAGGGGACCATCGATGGCTGAGCTGCTCCCTGGCCCAGCATCGATGGCTGGACTGGCGTGGCTCGTGAGGGTTGGGCCGGCACCGTTGGATGCGTGGAGGTCCGCGATGGGCTGGTGTTCGAGCGTGGCTGGCTCAACACGCACGACGACTGGAACGCCAAGGGTGGCTGGAACGCCACCGCATGACACGTGGCAAAGGCTCGCTGCTCGTGGCCACCCGCCGCGGCGTCCGGATGTCCGGGCTCGCCGTCGGGGCCACCGCGGCGCCGGCGCCGACGTGGTGGGAACACGACTGCGCGTGCGCATGGACGGCCGCGTGGCTGTCGGTCCGCGGACGCGAGTGGCGCGGCCCGCGCGAGGTGCTCGCCGACCCCGAGTTGAAGGGCGAGCTCGAATGGCTCACCGGGACGGGGTGGCGCCGGAGCGGGCACCGCCCGGATCTCGCCGTCGTGATGGAGACCGGGATGGTCGCCATCGAGGTCGAGCTCCAGCGCAAGGCCGACAAGCGCCTGCGCGCAATCCTCGGCCTCTATGCCCGCTGGCTGACCGAGCGCCAGATCACCGGACTGATCTACGTGTGCCGGAACGACGCCATCGCCACGAGAGTCCGCGAGATGGGTCCGGCCGCCGGGCTCCTCGACGGCGCGCTCCGGCTCGAGCTGCTCAGCACCGTTCAAGCCGAAGCGATGGGACAGTCGGCGTGATCTGGCTCGCGGCCAGCCTCGTCGCTTTCTGGCTGTTTGGCGCCATCGGTGCCGGCGGCGCCTGGCTGTTGAGGACGCGCACGACCCTCTCGGCGCAAAACCTTTACCTGGCGGGCGGCGCGGCCTCGCTCCTCTGTGGGATCACGATCCTGGCTCAGCGATGGGATGCGCTACTGGTCCTCGCGCCGGTGGCCGCCGGCCCGGCAGCCGGCGCGCTCTTCGCGCGACGGTGGCGGCTGGCCGACCTGGGGGCAGGCGAGGAGCTCCGCGAGCACGAGTTGAGCCGCAGATGGTTCTGGCAGCCCGGTCCGACGCGGCGGCCTGGTGAGCGCGTGTACATCCGCTCCCAGGGCGAGATCGTTCACACGCGCCCATGGCCCGACCACGAGCCATACGTGCCCATGAGCGGCGAGCCGCGGGCGGCGCGGCTGCCCAGGAGCGAGGGACAGCACATCTTCTCGTGCGGCGGTACCGGCACCGGCAAGACCACCACGGCGCTTCGCGTCGTCGCAGCACGCGCGCTCCACGACCACTCCGCCGTGCTTGCGATCGACCAGAAAGGCGACGAGCAAGCCGAACAAATGCTGCGCGACATCGCGGCCAGAGGAGGACGGTCGTTCATCCTGATTGACCCTCGCTCTCCCGACACCGATCGGTGGCAACCCATCTCGGGGGACGTCGGCGAGGTCGTCGCTCGCACCGTCGAGCCGATCAAGGCAAGCGAGGAGTACTACTCCGACATGCTCAGGCTGTACCTGGGCGTCGTCGCGCGCGTGCTTCACCACGCCGGCTGCTGGCCGCCGTCGCTGCCGTTCCTGATCGACTGCTGCCAGCTACGGCGGTTCCCGAAGCTGCTCAAGCTCGCATCCGACGATCCCGACCTCCACCGCCGGGTCAGGGAGGCCGGCGAGTGGATCGAAACCCAGGAGGGGCGCAAAGCCGTTGCCGGTGGCGCGGTGCGGCTCCAGGTCGTGATGGGCGAGGCCTGGCGGCCGGTCCTCGCTCCCAGGATCACCCCGAGCGGCGCGCACGTCGCCGTCAGCCTGGCCCGCGCGATGAACGAGCGCGCTGTGGTGCTCTGGCGAACCTACGTCGACGATATGCCCAAGGAAGCAGCGATGATCACCGTTCTCGCGCTCGCCGACATGTACGCCGCCGCCCAGATCGCCGGCGCACCCTGGACGCTCCTATTGGACGAGTTCGGAGGCGTCATGAACATCGCCGCCACCCGCGCCCTGGCGATGCTGCAGCGCGGCCGCTCTCACCACGGCCAGGTCATCGTCGTCACCCAGTCCGCCGCTGACCCCGAAGCGCTCACCGGACAGCCGGGGCTGCTTGCCTCCCTCACCGACAACTTCACCGGGTTCGCGATCCACCGCCAGAACGCACCCGAGACGCGCGACTGGCTCGCGAAGCTCATGGGCACGACAGCGATCTGGCAATCGACCGATCAAACCACGGGGCACGGCGCAGCACACTCCGGGAAGGGCTCTCGTCGTCGCGTGCGCCAATTCCGAGTTGGTGCCGACACCTTCGCCGAACTCGCGAGGGGCGAGGCGATCATCTACAGCACGCTTGGCGGCCACCCGCGGCGGACCCGCGTGCTCCGAGCGCAGTTCCCCCGCGTCGAGCCGGAACGGATCGGGACTGGGCAGCGCCACGCGTGCGAGATCGACGTGCATCCGACCAGCACGCTCGATCAGCTCGCCCCTGATGCTCCCAAGACCACCGAAGAACCGAACCGGCCGCCCAGACGGGCCAAACCGAAGCCGGAATCAACCCAGCTCCAGTTCGAGGCCGAAGGTGTCTGACGGTCGGAAGGGACGAGCGTGATCAAGCTAGTCGCGCTCGTTGCCGCCTATCGGCTCCTGCGTCTGCTCGTCACGATCGTGATCTTCGCAACACTGGCAGTGCTTCTCCTCAGCGGCACGCGCGCCACTGCAGGTCACGGGAGCCACGCGGTCGCACCGCTCCAGCACGCAGCCGAACGGCTCGAGCAGCTCCTGCAGCACACACTCCAGAAGGCGACCGGTCCGTGAACGAGCACGGCCTTCCCGAAGGCACGATCGGAGCCGAGCACCTCGGCGTCCGCGTCTTCTGCATCAGCGCCACCGGCGCGCAACAACTCGCCGACCAACTCGCGCTCGTCCTCGGCGAGCACATGGCAAGCGACGACGAAATGCACCTCACCTACAACGCGATCCAATCCGGCTGGCAACACGATCCCGGGCGATCGGGCTGGCTCGGACGGTCGCCCCACACCCAACTGTACTTCGAATACACCGCGCTGCTCGTCCTGCGTTCGGCAGGCGGGATCGCGCCGTGATGTCCCGGTGTCAAGACCGGAGTTTGACGACGAGCAGAGGCTTCAGCACGGCTGGGCTGAGGCCCAAGGATCGCGGCACTGAACTGGATCGCAGGCTCGAAATCGACGCTGCCACCGCTTCCGCGAACCGACGAGCTCGGCGTGTTCAGCCCGCCGGCCCGCGTATTGCGCAGCGTGGCCGGAGCCGGTTGTGCTGTTGGTCGGCGGCGGTGAGAAGAAGCCCAGGTTCCGCCGCGCAGATCGATGCTCTCAGAACTGTTGGATTCCGGGGATTGGTGGGCTGGGGTGAACGCTTGGCAGCTGGAGGTGGAGCCGTGCGGCGGCTTGTCTGACAGCCGTGCTGGTGAAGTCCACGGGATAGGGACCTGGTTCGGACTGGATGAAGCGCTGCGCGGTTTCCCAGATGGCCCAGCATTCGACCTGGCTGTCGTGGGCGCTGGTGTAGCGGATCCCTACGGCACCGGGTGGTTCATCTGAGCCCCTGGCGATGCGATGGATCTCGCGGGCCAGGGGGCGGGTGATGCGCCGGTCTCGACTTAGTGTGAGGCCTCGGTCGACGCGATCGACCCCGAAGGAGTCCAATAGGGCTCGGTCGACAAGGCGGTCGAGTGCTTCGATGGTCCGGCCGTCTTCGACGTCGACGAACAGCGCGTCCTGGCTGAGCTGGATGTGACCGAAAACAACGCGGAGGTCGGCGCGACCGGGTGGCGCATCGAAGAAGTCGGCCGGCACGATGCCGCGCAACAAGGGGAGATCGAACTCCGGGTCGGGCTCTTCCTCCGAGGTGGCTTCGATGACCTGCTGCTCGTAGTCCTTTTGCTTATCGCGAAACGCAGCCAGTTTCTCGAGCGCGCAGCCGTACTCCTCGGTTGCGCCGTAGGTCGTCAAGAAGGCGTTGTCGGGGTCGTCATAGCGGTTGCCGGCGAGGAGGACCGGGACGTCCCCGTCGTCGAGCTCGCCGAGAGTTTCGGTGATCGTCTGGTCCAGGGTCCTGCCCTGCGACCAGGCGAACGGCCGGTCACCGCGGCCGAGGCGGTAGATGCCGCCGGCCGGCGGCGGTACGAGGTGAAGCTCTGCTGCCGCCGGCGGGCGGGCCATGTCTCAGGTAACGGATTCGGCCGGTGATCGTTGTCTGGCTGCTCGGGCAGTGTCGGGTGGGTCGACGATTTGGTCGCCGACGAACGCCGTCGCGGCCCGTACCGCGTCGGAGCCGTGGCCTGCGCGGATGACGTCCAGCGGGGTCTTGTCGCCCAGGTCTGGGTTGTCGCCGGCGATGAAGGCCCTGACGGTCTCATCGCCGTAGCCGTCCTGTTGCAGTACTCGCACGACGTACATCAGCGCGCGTAGGCGCTTCTCGTGCTCGGGGCGAGGAGAGTGCCCTCCCTCTTTGTCGGCCCAGCGGCCAACCAGCTTGGGTGACTTGATGCCGGCTGCGTACGCGACTGCCCGTTGCCCGAGCTTCCGCTGAAGCTCGGCTGCGATGCGGTCGACCGGGAGCGTTATCGACTCCCGGAACGCGCCCCGCGCTCCTGTATGCATCGGGCTCTCCTTTCGGTTGTCAGCTGCGCATGTGGCGCGCCGCTCGCGCGGGCATCCGCACAGCAGGCCGGCTTCCGCATCGCCGGTTCAACGGTGGTGGGCGACGGGAGTCGGCTGGAAGTTCGGGATATGTGTTCCACGATTGTATACCCCCCTCTCCCCTATTTCAACCCCTATTTCTGGCGCATGTATTGCCCCTAGTTCTAGCCCTCATGTTATACTTCTATTACGATGAGCCCTCGATCACGGCGAGACACGGAGCCTGTAGCGCAGGCATTCGCGACGGGGTGCTGCTCGGGAACGCGCGGAGGCTGCGCATGCGCGTGACGAGCAAGCTGACGGGGATGGCGATCGCCATCGCAACACCCGAGGGCGCCGATCTCCTTGAGCTGGTGCGTGAGCGTGCGCACCGGTTTGAGCTCGTCCCAAATCCAGAGCTCTCCAGGCTCCGGGATGACCATGCGGACGTGTTCGACCTTTGGGAGCGACGCCTCATCACCGGCACGCAGGCGATTCCGCCCGCCTCGTCTGCGTCCATTTACGTCCCGGTGTGGGAAGTTCATCCCGGACTTGGATCGCTCGGCCTGGAGCTGTGGGTCCAAGACGACGACGACGCCACCCGCCAGCTCGACCTGGTTTACGAGGCGCTATCTCAGGCCGGTGCCATCGGCGACCGCCGGCGATCCCACATCACAGTCTGCCCCAGGCGCGGATGGCAAGGGTACGGTTGGGAAGCCCGCGCGAAAACTGCCGGGGAGGCGCCGCAAGACCGCAGCAGCGGCGAGCGCCCACCAACCTGAGCCGAACCCCCGGAACTCAACTGATTTGGTGCAGCGGTGGGGCTTTGGCAGGCCTACCCGATCCGCGTGGGTCCTGCTCACGTGACCGGGTTTGCGATCGGCCCCCTACCGCCGGTGGAGTGCCCGAAAGCGGTACGAGGTGAAGCTCTGCTGCCGCCGGCGGGCGGGCCATGTCTCAGGTAACGGATTCGGCCGGTGATCGTTGTCTGGCTGCTCGGGCAGTGTCGGGTGGGTCGACGATTTGGTCGCCGACGAACGCCGTCGCGGCCCGTACCGCGTCGGAGCCGTGGCCTGCGCGGATGACGTCCAGCGGGGTCTTGTCGCCCAGGTCTGGGTTGTCGCCGGCGATGAAGGCCCTGACGGTCTCATCGCCGTAGCCGTCCTGTTGCAGTACTCGCACGACGTACATCAGCGCGCGTAGGCGCTTCTCGTGCTCGGGGCGAGGAGAGTGCCCTCCCTCTTTGTCGGCCCAGCGGCCAACCAGCTTGGGTGACTTGATGCCGGCTGCGTACGCGACTGCCCGTTGCCCGAGCTTCCGCTGAAGCTCGGCTGCGATGCGGTCGACCGGGAGCGTTATCGACTCCCGGAACGCGCCCCGCGCTCCTGTATGCATCGGGCTCTCCTTTCGGTTGTCAGCTGCGCATGTGGCGCGCCGCTCGCGCGGGCATCCGCACAGCAGGCCGGCTTCCGCATCGCCGGTTCAACGGTGGTGGGCGACGGGAGTCGGCTGGAAGTTCGGGATATGTGTTCCACGATTGTATACCCCCCTCTCCCCTATTTCAACCCCTATTTCTGGCGCATGTATTGCCCCTAGTTCTAGCCCTCATGTTATACTTCTATTACGATGAGCCCTCGATCACGGCGAGACACGGAGCCTGTAGCGCAGGCATTCGCGACGGGGTGCTGCTCGGGAACGCGCGGAGGCTGCGCATGCGCGTGACGAGCAAGCTGACGGGGATGGCGATCGCCATCGCAACACCCGAGGGCGCCGATCTCCTTGAGCTGGTGCGTGAGCGTGCGCACCGGTTTGAGCTCGTCCCAAATCCAGAGCTCTCCAGGCTCCGGGATGACCATGCGGACGTGTTCGACCTTTGGGAGCGACGCCTCATCACCGGCACGCAGGCGATTCCGCCCGCCTCGTCTGCGTCCATTTACGTCCCGGTGTGGGAAGTTCATCCCGGACTTGGATCGCTCGGCCTGGAGCTGTGGGTCCAAGACGACGACGACGCCACCCGCCAGCTCGACCTGGTTTACGAGGCGCTATCTCAGGCCGGTGCCATCGGCGACCGCCGGCGATCCCACATCACAGTCTGCCCCAGGCGCGGATGGCAAGGGTACGGTTGGGAAGCCCGCGCGAAAACTGCCGGGGAGGCGCCGCAAGACCGCAGCAGCGGCGAGCGCCCACCAACCTGAGCCGAACCCCCAAACCCTTCTTGGCAGCCAGAGGAAGTCGCGGTGCGATTCAACCGGCGCGCGATGTGCGCTGCCGCTGCCCTCGCTCGACGGCGTCGGCGAGCTCCCAGGCAGCGGAGGAGAGCTGCCCGAACGCGAGTGCGATGGCGGCCACACTGACCCCGGTGCGGGCCCTGCTCAAGGATTCGATGGCATCGTCGAATCGCTCCCACACATCGGCCGGTGCCAGCGAACGACGCCACGGTGCCGGGCGCAACTCTTGGGGCGGAAGCCAGGCCGGACCGGGTCGCCACCCGAACCCCTGCTCCTCGGCATAGCGATACGCGGCCTGCTCCTGAGCGGCGGCGTCGGCAAGCGCTCGCAGTCGTCGCGCGTATCCAGCATCCGGCGGAGGCTGGGCATGATCCTTGATCGCGGTCTGCCAGCGTCCCTCAGCAAGCTCGAGCTGCTCGCGCGCGCGCTCAACGCTCATCGGGGGCCACCAGATGCTTGCTGAACGACGGATCCTCGGATACCTCGACAGTCGGGCCGGACTGCCCGCCGGCAGCCAGAAACTCGTCTAGATCTGAGCGGCGAATCGTCCACCGACGAGGCCCTGCCTTCGTCGCGCGGAGCTCCCGGTTGGCGATCCACCGACGGAC
>Ga0335081_10008455_pt1 | contig 16517 bp, 16 predicted proteins | sample Lox_Sample_35_FD_206713 | JGI IMG/M metagenome (GOLD analysis project Ga0335081, IMG submission 206713) | Soil microbial communities from Loxahatchee National Wildlife Refuge, Florida, United States - Lox_Sample_3.5 | ecosystem: Environmental > Terrestrial > Soil > Wetlands | place: USA... | reverse complement strand
GAAGAGCTCCGCGAACGTGCCGTTAGGCGGGCTCAGCGATATCGAAGGTTCGCTCGAGCTCCGCCATCAAATCCGGGACAAACTCGCGGGCGCCATATTTCTCGATTTCGGCCAACTGTCGCTCCATCCTTATGATCTTCCGGTGTCCAGCCTCAGGTTCGCCGCCGGACCCGCGGTCAGTTACATGACGCCGGTCGGACCCATCCGAGTCGATCTCGGGGTTCCATTCAAAAAGCCGCGAGGCGATAAAGCATGGCAGATATATTTCAGCATCGGCCAGTTTTTCTAACGGCGCAGGGGCAGGAAGGCGGATGAAGAACGGCGCGCGACTCTTGCGGCGGATTATAGCGGCGGTTGCCGCGCTGCTCGCTATCGTGGCCGTCGCGGTTGCGATCGTGATCCATACCGCCGGATTTCGGGAGTTCCTCCGCGTTCGGATTGTCAGCTACTTGAATCAAACCTATCGGGGACGCTTTGCGATCGGGCAAGTCGAGGGGTCGATATTGGGAAGCCTGACCCTGCGCGATATCAGCCTGGGTTACGACAATTCGCCGGTGCTTTCCGTTCCGGCCTTGCGATTGCGTTATCGGCTGGCACCGCTACTGATCGGTCGGGTGGACATCCCCCTGCTCATGGCCGAGGCGCCGGCGCTCCATCTGGCCCGCCTCAGCGACGGCGAATGGAATCTCCTCGCGGCTTTCTCGGAGAGAAATCCTGAAGCCCAGCACAACGGTTTCGCCGTCGAGATCGATCGGCTGGCGCTGGAGCGGGGCGATATCACGGTGAGCGAACCGCACGCCAGAAAATATCGGCTCCAAGACGCGCGGATCGAGGGAGCCGCCGAATTCGGGCCTTCGGGAAACAGGGTTGCCTTGAACCAGCTCGGCACGCGGATCATCGCACCCGGACTTCCGGATACGGTTTTACAGGGAGGGCTCGCTTACAGCGATATCGGCAATCCCGCGGGCTCGATACGCGTATCTGATTTGTCGCTGAAGACGCGCGATTCCGGCGTCACCGTGAACGGTGCGGTTCGCGATCTAAGCACCAAGAGCGTCGACGCCACCGTCACGATAAAACGGCTTGCCGCGACCGACGTTGACGCCTTGATGCCGCCGGTCGGTCTCGCGCGGGACCTTTCCGGCAGGGTTCGAATCGTAGGTGATACCCTCGCCGCTCTTCGGATCGAGGCAACGATCAGCGCGGGCGGGTCGCACCTCGACGCCCACATCCTTGCGAACCTCGCGCGGCCGGAACCGATCTATAACGCCGACGCGCGGCTCGAAGCCCTCAATCTTCGCGAACTCTTGAAGGCCGCCAATTGGCGCACGGTCCCGGGCGGCGTCATCAGCGGAACTGTGCGAGTCAGCGGTCGCGGAAAGGACGTTGCCGGCGTCAGCGCGCAAACGGTGCTGCGGGACCAGGGCGTATCGGTGAACGGCTGGATGATCGGAGACCTCTCGCTGACAGCGGGCTTCGAGCGCAGCGTCGCGACCCTTAACGCGACGCTCGCGAGCGGGAAAGGGCGCGCTAGTGTCGAGGGGAAAATCTATACCGTTGGCCGAACCAGTTACCAGCTTCGCCTGGCGGTTAACCAGCTTGAGCTCAGGCGGGTAGCCGGTAACGCCCGCATCCCTGCGGGCAATCTCAATTTTACCGCGGACGTGGACGGTGCCGGCCTGACGCCGTCGGCGATGCGCACGACGGCCCGTATATCGTTGCTGCGCTCGGTGATCGGTCCGGCGGCGATCGACCGCGGTCAGCTCGACGCGCGGATCTCCGGCGGCATTCTTCGAATCGTCAGCGGCGATCTTAAGGCCCAGCAATCGACGCTATCAGTGCGCGGCGAGATCGCGTTCGCGACCGAGCAGCGGGGCGCTCTGCATTATGTGGCCGATCTCCGGAACCTCGCCCCGTGGCTCGCGCTGGCGGGCCGCCAAGGCGGCGGCAGCGTAAATCTGGTCGGCGACGCCGCGGGCAACTTACATCGCTTGCGAGTCTCGGGCTCCGCCAAGCTTTCTGCGTTGCGCTTCGAAAAGTATTCGGCAGACCAGGGAAAGCTTACCTACGACCTGGACGGGACCGCGCAACTCAATACGATTCGAGGGCGGATCGCGTTGGCGCTGACCGATCTGCGCGCCGGGATTGAACTGAAATCGATCGCCGCCCAGATTCGGCTCCAGCCTGGCCAGGCGGAAACCGCCTATGTCTCGATGGACGCGACGCAAACCGCTTCGCGCGCCGGCACCCTGGCGGCCGAAGTCAACTACCAGCCAAGCCGGATCAGCGTAAATCTGCGGCGCCTTGCGCTTGCGACCGACGCCGGCACCTGGCGCTTACACGGCTCTGCCGGAATCATCCGCGAAGACGGGAAGTTGTCGATTCGTGGCCTTCGGCTCGACAACGGCGATCAGCGCGTATCGATCGACGGCGTGCTTTCCGATCATGGAGCGCAGGAGCTGAGCGCGCGGATCGAGCGCCTCAGACTGTCCGCGCTCTCGCCACTGATTCCCAAGCAGCCGAAGCTTCAGGGAATTGTGTCAGCGCAACTGAAAGCTCGCGGTACGGCGTCGGCGCCCGCGATCACGCTCGCGGCGCGGCTCAACGATCTTCGGGTCGAGGGCGTCCGTTACCAAAGTCTCTCGGCGAATCTCGAATACGCCGGGGCGCGCGCGTCGCTGGCGATGACGCTGACGCAGGACAGTGCGCACCGGCTCGACGTAAGCGGGTTCCTGCCCGCTCATCTGAGCTGGAGTCAGGGTTTCGAATACCGGGTCACCGGCGATGTCGACTTGAAGGCCAAATCCACCGGCCTCGACCTAGCCTTCCTCGAGGCGTTCGGCGGCGGGACTGTCAGCAAGGTCGCCGGGACGCTCAGCCTCGACCTAACCGTTCGCGGGCCGATACGGGATCCGCGGCCTGACGGCTTCGTCGCCCTGACCGGCGGGAAGTTCCTGCTCAAGCCGCTGGGCGTAAAGGTTCAAAACGCGACGGCTCGGATCGCGCTCGCTCCGCAAGCAGTGCGCTTGGTAAGCCTCTCCCTCGCGGCGGAAGGAGGAACGATCACTGGCGCCGGTACGATCAGTCTCGCGGGTATTACGCCCGAGCGAATGGATCTGAAGCTCAACTTCGACAAATGGCCGGCTATCAAAACGGCTGACTACGAGGCAACGATCGCCGGCGCGATCGGCTGCTCTGGGCCGATGAAAGCGCTCCAGATTAAAGGCCGAACCGAGGTGCTTTACGGCGTGCTTCGTCCGCAACTGGAGTTGCTGGAAGCTGAATCGCTCAAGCCCGATCGCACGATCACCGTCGCGAGATCATGGAAACCGCCGGCACCAACCCCGCACCAGCAAAAGAGGAACACCGCGGCATCCAGCACACTCAAGTTCAACAATCTCGCGATAAATCTCGACCTGATCATCCATCGAAACACCTGGATCAAGACCGCGGATTCGGCGGCCGAACTCGAGGGAAAGATTCATGTCTACAAGCCGGCGCATGGCAAGCCGATTCTCTCGGGCATGATCAACACCGTGCGCGGCAATCTGACCGTTGCTGGCAAGCCCTTCACGCTGTCGCGAGGTCAAATCATCTTCACCGGTGGACAGGAGATCGACCCCTCGCTCGACCTCGCGGCCCAATATGCCACGTCGAACTACGACATAACCGCGACCATCACCGGGACGATCAAGAAGCCCGTGCTCGCGCTCAGCAGCACTCCCGACCTTACCCAGGCCGACATTCTGGCCGTGCTGATGTTCGGCAAACCGGTCAATCAGCTCACGGCCGGCCAGCAAAACGGTCTACAGCAAGAGGCGTTGTCGATGGCCGGTGGCTATGTCGCCGCGCAAGTCGGCAACTCGATTGCTCAAGCACTTGGGTTGGAGGCGTTGGGAGTCAACGTGTCGCAAAGCGGGGTCGGATTCGGGAACTACCTGACCAAAGACATCTATGTGTCCGCTTCTCAAGAGACCAATCCTAGCGCGCCCGGGCGCAAGGCTTCACTCACCTATTATCTGCCGTTTAATCTCGAATTGGACACTTCAGCCTCGACCAATAGCACGGTCGGCAATCAGATCGAACTCAACTGGAAGAAGGAATACTGAGCGCCCGCCGCCGTACGCGCTCGCCCGGCACCTGGCGGTCCGATCCAGGCTCCGGAGTTGACTTTATCGTCATAATAGTTCTATAAATGTAAAACTATGAAGAAGTCAGCGGTGCTCGCGGCGCTGGGTGCTCTGTCTCAGGAAACCCGCCTGGACATTTTCCGCCTGCTGGTGCAGAAAGGCCCCCAAGGCCTGCCGGCCGGCGAGATCGGCGAGCGCTTGGCCCAGCCGTCACCCACGCTGTCGTTCCATCTCAATCAGCTCAGGTTCGCGGGCCTGGTTGCTTCGCGCCGAGCGAGCCGCTCGATCATTTACAGCGCGAACTTCAAGGCGATGAACGAGCTGCTCGCGTATCTCACCGACAACTGCTGCGGGGGACGTCCGGAGCTTTGTCCGCCCAGCGATTTTGTGGCGCTCGAATCAGTAACAGCTTCCGCCAAAGCCGCGCGAACCGGCGCGAAAGCCGGCAAGAAGTAACGGAGCGGCACAGTGGCACATCACGAATTCAATGTTCTCTTCCTGTGCACCGGCAACTCGGCGCGCAGCGTGATGGCCGAATGCGCGATCGGCCGTTGGGGCAAGGGAAGATTCAAGGGCTTCAGCGCGGGGAGTCATCCCAAGGGCGCGATCCATCCGATGACGCTGCGGCTGTTGAAGGAACTGAACTATGAAACTTCCGGCCTGCGCAGCAAGAGCTGGGATGAGTTCGCGCGGCCGGGCAGCCCGCCGCTCGATTTCGTGTTTACGGTCTGCGACCAGGCCGCGGGAGAAGTATGTCCGCTGTGGCCCGGACAACCGATTACCGCGCACTGGGGAGCGGCGGATCCGGCCGCGTTCGCCGGCTCGGACGACGCCACGCGGAACTTTTTTCTTAAAATTTACCGGGAGCTGGAAAATCGGATCAAAATCTTCACCAGCTTGCGGGTCGAGGCGCTTGACCGCCTCGCCCTCGAGCGCCGGGTCAGGGAAATCGGCAAAGCGCGGTCACCCGAGGACAAGTGAAATCGCGACCGAGCGCCGCCCGCGCCATTAGATCTCACCTTAGGCACTCCCCCAACGATGAATAGAAAGGCGGATCATGAGCAATATCGCCACTTCGGCCGTTAGAAGCGTCGAAATTCCGTGCGCGCGAAGACTCTCCTTCCTCGACCGCTATCTGACTATCTGGATTTTCCTGGCGATGGCGGCCGGCGTGATGATCGGAAATCTCGCTCCGGGCGTGAAGACCGTCTTCGATCGCATGAGCGTCGGAACCACGTCGCTGCCAATCGCGATCGGACTCATCTTGATGATGTATCCGCCGCTGGCGAAGGTGAACTACGACGAGCTGGGGGACGTGTTTCGCGATTGGAAAATACTCGGCCTCTCGCTGGTTCAGAACTGGATCATCGGCCCGATCCTGATGTTCGCGCTCGCGATTGTGTTTCTGCGGGATCGCCCTGAATACATGGCCGGGCTGATCATGATTGGTCTCGCGCGCTGCATCGCGATGGTGATCGTATGGAACGACCTGGCGGAAGGCGACACCGACTATTGCGCGGGGCTGGTCGCGTTCAACTCAATTTTCCAGGTGTTGTTTTTTTCGATCTACGCGTTCGTATTCGTGACCGTGCTTCCGCGATGGCTCGGCCTGAGCGGAGCCATCGTTCACGTGACCATTGGCGAGATCGCGCAAAGCGTTGGCATCTATCTGGGCATCCCCTTCGTCGCGGGGCTCGCGACCTGGAAGGTGCTGGTCGGCCGCAAGGGCAAAGCATGGTACCGCCAGCATTTCGTCCCAAAGATCAGCCCCCTCACGCTGGGCTTTCTGCTGTTCACGATCGTCGTGATGTTTTCGATCAAAGGCGCGGCCATAGTGCGGCTGCCGCTCGACGTGGTCCGGATCGCCGTTCCGCTGCTGCTCTATTTCGTGATCATGTTCGGACTCTCGTTCGTGCTGAGCCGCAAGGTCGGCGCGAATTACCCGCAAACCGCGACCTTGTCCTTCACCGCGGCCTCGAACAATTTCGAACTCGCGATCGCGGTCGCGGTCGCGACCTTCGGCATCGACAGCGGCGCGGCGTTCGCGGCCGTAATCGGACCCCTGATCGAGGTCCCGGTCATGATCGGCTTGGTCGACGTGGCGTTGTGGGCACGATCGAGGTTCTTTTCCGCGGCTGCGGCGTCGGTGGCAGCGCTGGATTGAGAAATGTCAATTTATTGGTGGAGCTGACGCGGATCGAACGCGCGGCGTGCCCGAGTATTTGAAGAACGCACGCCCAGTTTGCGCGCGGTAGGCGGCGACATCACTTCAGCTTCTTCCGCCATTCGGTCCAATTGACTTCCGACGACTCGACGACTTCTACATCGATGGGTGCGATCTGATCGGTGAACAGGATCAGGTTGTTGCATGACCAGCGAGCGTTCGGGGCGATGATACTGTCGAAACCCAGAAAACAAGCCGCGTCGCCGATTGCCTGAGTCGGCCCGTAGAGGATCTCGCGGTATCGAGCGGGATCGACGCCAAGCGGAACCATCGCATCTAAATCCGGAAGCCTGAGAGTCTTTTCAGTCCTGACTTTGATGCGATGAAGTCCGTAGCTAATCTTCGACGGAAAGACCGGCTGACGTGACAGGTGAAAGTGAACTTCCGCAACGGCTCCGTCAGGGTCCAAGGAGGTGTAGAGTACGTCAAACAACGTGGGATCCCAGCGTCCGCCGCAAGCACTTCCCTGCACAGGATCCCGGCCCTCGCGTACGACCCGCCACGTCTCTCCGTCATAGCGAACCCTATCGAAGGCATCGAGCGCGTCGAGCAGTGCGGGATCGCGCGGCTTCCGTGCTCCCGGCATCGCAGTTCAGGCTGCGGCTATCATAGGTAGGCACCGGCATCGAGCCGTTCGATAACCGCGAGCACTTCTTGCGTGCGGTCCGCGAGGATCAGGTCGATCGCGCGTTCGTTGTTAAGCAGCGGATGTTTCGCATGAAGCCACAGCCGCGTCTCTGCTGGCCTGTAGAACTCGGACAGTCGATCGACGACATAGCGCAGGTCGGCGATGATAGTCTGGGTCGCGAGCGGCGGCGAGGCTTTACCGCTCTTCCATCGCGACACGGTGGGCCGCGATACATTGACGATGTTTGCCACATCCGAGCCCTTGAGCCCCCCTCGCTGCTCAAGGTCGTCCAGAATTCGGGCTACCGCGCTCTCCATTAGCTGCCTAGCCTTTCTCTTGGCCGGTTCGGCCGCGATTCGAGCGGTGCCCCTCATACTGGGATATTTTTATATATTGCAATAATGTTTCGCAAGAGTCTTTAAATGAAACCGAATCGCATCTGTTCAACGGCGCTCATCCGCGCCGTGGTCCTTCACCGCCAGGTCGAACAGCCGGCGGTATTCCTCGGCCCCGATCAGCTTGAAGAACCTCGAATAGCGCGCCTTCTCCGCATAGCCGCGAGCGCGCTCAGCATAGCTCCCGGCGCGCTCAGCGTCGTTTTGGGCGGACTCGATCGAGCGCGTGCCCTTCTCGATATGGCCTTCATACTGGCGCAGCCAGTAGGACTTTCCACCCCAGTGGCAGCCGCCAAGATACAGGAGCAAGAGCGACGCGAGGAATGGTCCGAGGAGCCCGCGACTCCGCACAAATCCTCTCACGACCATCCCTCACTCGGCGCGAAACGGCGCCCGAAGTATCGGGCCTCTAACTCTTCGATTTAACGAGCTATTCTATTGGTGGAGCTGACGCGGATCGAACGCGCGACCTCCTGAATGCCATTCAGGCGCTCTCCCAGCTGAGCTACAGCCCCACGACGTTGGCGGAATTCCAGCTAAGCGGAAAGCGCACCCCGGAGTCAACCGAGCGCGCGAGGCGAGGGCGGGTCGGCGGGCCGCCGACCCGCCCTCGCCTCGCCTGCCGGCCGCCTCGCCGGGTGCGGCCCGGCCGAGGCCAGGCCGCACCCGCCGGATCACGCCTGGGCCCGCTCCAGCAGCTCGCGCGCGGCGCGGCGGATCTTGTCGGTTATCTCGACGCCGCCCAGCATCCGCGCCAATTCTTCAATCCGCTCGCCACGCTCGAGCGCGCTAACCCGGCTCGCGGTAGTTCCCCGGCGTTGTTCCTTTTCCACCATGAAGTGCTTGTCGGCGAACGCCGCGATCTGCGGCAGATGGGTGACGCACAACACCTGATGGAATTTGGCGAGTTGCTTGAGCTTGCGCCCCACCACTTCCGCCACTCCGCCGCCGATTCCCGCGTCCACCTCGTCGAAGATCAGCGTGGCGACCGCCCGCCGTCGCGCCTCCAGGCACTTCAGCGCGAGCATCACCCGCGAGAGCTCGCCGCCTGAAGCGATCTTGCCAAGCGGCATCGCCGGCTGACCCAGGTTGGCCGAAAGATAAAACTCGACGCTGTCGCATCCGGCGGCGCCGAGTGTCGCACCGTCGCGGGTGAATGCCGCTTCGCCGTCATTGGCGCTGCCGAACCGCGCCTCGAACACGGCGTTGCGCATCTCAAGCGTCTTCAGCTCCGCCTCCATCCGGCGCTTGAGTTCGGCGGCGCTTTGACGCCGCTGCGTGCTCAGTTCGCGCGCGAGCCGCCAGAGATGATCGAGCGTCTGCGCGAGCTCCGCTTCGGCTTCGGCGCGGCTCTCTTCCATCGTCTCGAGTTCGGCGATCTCGGCACGCGAGCGGTCGAGGGTCTCGATCGCGGCCTCGAGGCTGCCGCCGTACTTGCGCTTGAGGCGTTGAAGTTCCTGCAGGCGATCGTCGATCTGCTCCAGGCGTGCGGGATCGGCCTCGATCCGCTGAACATAGCTGCCCAGCATCCGCGCCGCTTCCTCCAAGCTGGCCCGCGCGGAAGCGATCAGCTCGAGCCGTTCGCCGAGCGCTGGATCGATGGCCGCCGCTTCGGCTAATCGCGCCTGGGCCCGCGCGATCGAATCGATCGCGGCGCCTTCGACGCCGTAGAGCAGCTGCTCGGCTTCGTGAGCCGCCGCGGCAAGCTTGCCGGCATTGGCCAGGATGGTGCGGCTGGCCGCGAGTTCCTCGTCTTCGCCAACGACGAGGGCGGCGCGTTCGAGTTCGCTGACCCGAAAGCGCGCCAGGTCGAGCAGATCGTCGCGCTCGCGGCGGCGGCGCTCGAGCTCCGCGAGGCGTCGATAGAGTTCGTGCGCGTGTCTGAAAGACTCGCGGTATTCGTTCAGCTTCGCCTCGACGCCGGCGTAGCGATCGAGAATAGCCAGATGAGTCTCGGTGCGGAGCAGCGCTTGTTGCTCGTGCTGGCCGTAAACCTGCACCAGATTTCCGCCGATCCGCGCCAGGCCCTGGACCGTCGCCAACTCGTCGTTGATCAGCACCCGTGAGCGGCTGCCCTCGGCGATCACCCGCTTGATAAGGATTTCACGCCGAGCGTCCTCGCTCGGCGATTGCGCCAGCTCCGGTGCCGGGCCTTCACCTTCGAGCTCGAACATCGCCTCGACCAGCGCCTCCTTCTTGTCGACGCGAATCATCTCGGGTGAAGCACGGCCGCCGATCAGCAGGCCGAGCGCATTCATGACGATAGTCTTGCCGGCGCCGGTCTCGCCCGAGAGCGCGTTTAGGCCGGGCCCGAATTCGAGCGCCACCTCGTCGATTATGGCGAAGTTTCGGATGCGCAATTCAACCAGCATCGCGGTAGCGCCGGCGAATTAGCCCCAGCGCAGCTTGTCGCGCCAGATCTCGAAGTACGGATGAGGCGAGCGCACCAGCGCGACCGCGCCCTGGCCTTTGCGGATGATCGCGGTGTCCGCGGCGCCCACCTGCGCGGCCTCCTGACCGTCGAGGACCAGGGTGGCGTCATGGTCGGGGGCCTTGACGCGCACTTCCAACTGAAACGAATCAGGCAGCACTACCGGGCGGTTGCTCAGAGTATGCGGGCAGATTGGCGCCAGCACGATCGCCTCGAGCGTGGGATACACGATCGGCCCGCCGGCGGAAAGCGCGTAGCCGGTCGAGCCGGTCGGCGTGGCCACGATCAAACCGTCAGCGCGATAGGAGCAGAAATGCTGCCGATTGGCGGTCACCTCCAGGTCCAGCATCCGGCCCACCGGCCGCTTGTTGATCACCACGTCGTTGAGCGCGCGAAACTTCTCACTGCTTCGCGTCGTGCCGTCGTCCTGCGTGTGCTGAACCGTAGCCTCGAGCGTGATTCGCCGATCGACCTCGTACTCGCCGGCCAGCACCCGCGCGATCGACGCCTGGGCCTCGTCGGTAGTGGCCTCGGTCAGAAAACCCAGCCCGCCGAGATTGACCCCCAGGATCGGCGTCTCGCGGCCCTCCATGAACCGCGCGATGCTCAAGAGCGTGCCGTCGCCGCCGAGCACGACGATTAAATCCGCGTGCCGGGCGATCTCGCTCTTGTCCATCGCGACGGCTTCGAGCGCCGCCGCGGCCTCCACCTCGGCCAGCACCGTCGCGCCCTGCGAACGCAGCCAGCGGCACAATCCGATCGCGATCGAGAGCGCCTCGCGCCGATCGCGCCTGACGATCAGGCCCACCGACTTTATGGTCCGCTTCGCCACCGCGCCCCTGGAATTACTCTGTTCATGATGCCCATATCCGGCGGTTAGGGTCTGCGCGCCTGAGACGCCGCCGCACCGTGCTCGACGTAGATGATAGCCTCCGCGGAGACGTAATAGCCGGTTTGTCCACCCGCGACCAACCCCTCCGGAGTTTCCGAGTGCTGAGCTTTGCTCGTTGCTATCACCAAGGCGTCGGCTCCGGTCTCGCAAGCTTTGCGCACTATCGCGGGCAACATCTCTTCCTCCTTGGTGCCGGGAACGCCCCGCGCATCGATAATCGCGATCTTGCGGTAATCTCCCGACGGCTCGGCGTCCAGCACCGGCATGGTGCAGTTCGGATCCTTAGCCGCCCGTCCCGAAGGCTCCATCTCCGAGACCGTAACCTCGGGCGGCAGCCGGATCAGCGCCCGATGACATCCCGCGCCAGCTATCACGCACGCCAAGCCTATCAAGCTCCAGAAACGTCGCATACCGAACAGAAATAGCTGTGCCGAGCAAGCGGCCGCAAGCGCCGATTCGCCGGCCGCCACCGGCGCGACGGTTTGGCTTCACTCGCGGCGTGCGATTCTCATCCCCCGCCGTCACCAATCTTGGTTGACCGCGGCCGGGCGAGCGCCGGATCTATCTCGCTTTTGCCGCGTCATCGTATAAGATTCGATGCGAGCGCGGCGCATCCGCGCCGATTCATCAATGACGGCGAGCATCAAGGACGCGAAACGCCCCTTGCTGGGCGCACACATGTCGATCGCGGGCGGCGTCGGAGAAGCGCTGCTCCGCGGACAGCGCGCCGGATGCGATTGTATCCAGATCTTCACCAAATCCTCGCGCCAATGGGCCGCCAAGCCCTACAGCCCCGAAGAGGTCGCGGCCTTCAAGCACAATCAGGCCGAGACCGGAATCGAGATCGTCGTCGCGCATGATTCCTATCTGCTGAACCTGGGCGCGCCCGACGAGAAGCTGCGCGCGCGCTCGGTGGCGGGGCTGATCGACGAGTTCGAGCGCTGTGAATTGCTGGGGGTGCCGTTTTTGATCGCTCATCCCGGCTCGCACGTCGGCGCCGGCGAAGCGGCCGGAATCAGCACCATCGCGCGTTCGATCGACGAGATGCACAAGGCTTGCCGCGGCTTCAAAGTGCGCCTCGCGCTCGAGATCACCGCCGGCCAGGGCAGCAACCTGGGCTGTAGCTTCGAACAGATGGGACGGATCTTCGACGCCGTCAAGGAGAGCGATCGGCTGCGGCTCTGTTTCGATACCCAGCACGCCTTCGCCTCCGGCTACGATCTCCGAAGCGAAGAAGGTTACCAACGCGCGTTCGGCGAGCTCGATCAGCACGTCGGACTCAAGCGGCTGGTCGCCTTCCATCTCAACGATTCCAAGAAGCCGCTGAATGCGCGAGTCGATCGGCACGAACATATCGGCAAGGGGCAGCTCGGCCTGGACTTCTTTCGCCGGCTGCTGCACGACCGGCGATTCTTCGGCCTCCCGATGTGCCTGGAGACGCCGAAAGGACCGGACCTCAAGGAGGATATCGAGAACCTGGCGACTCTGCGCGCGCTCCTGGACTCGAAATAGACTATGACCAAACGAATCCTCACCGGAGACCGGCCCACCGGGCCGCTGCATTTGGGCCACTACGTCGGCTCGCTTCAGAATCGGTTGCGGCTGCAGCACGAGTACGACACCTACATTCTGATCGCCGACGTGCAGGCGCTGACCGACAACTTCGAGCATCCGGAAAAGCTCCACGATAACGTGCTCGCGGTCGCGCTCGACTATCTCGCGGTCGGCTTGGACCCGGCGCGCACCAAGTTCGTGATCCAATCGATGGTGCCGGAGCTGGCCGAGCTGACGATATATTTCATGAACCTGGTCACGGTCGCGACCCTCGAGCGCAATCCGACCGTCAAGGAAGAAATCAAACAGCGCAACTTCACCCGCGGCGTTCCGGTCGGCTTCTGGTCCTATCCGATCTCGCAAGCCGCCGACATCGCGATCTTCAAGGCCGACCTGGTCCCGGTGGGCGATGACCAGCTACCGATGATCGAGCAAACCCGCGAGATCGTGCGCCGCTTCAATTCGCTTTACGGCAAGGTGCTGGTCGAGCCCAAGGCGATGGTGGGCGAGGTCGCGCGCCTGCCCGGCACCGACGGCGGCGCCAAGATGTCGAAGTCGCTCGACAACTGCGTTTATTTGAGCGATAGCAGCGAAGCCCTGCGCAAGCGCGTGATGTCGATGTTCACTGACCCGACGCGGATCCATCCCACTGATCCCGGACACGTCGAGGGCAATCCGGTCTTCACCTATCACGACGCCTTCAATCCGGATAAGACCGAGGTCGACGAGCTCAAGGAACGCTATCGCCAGGGTAAAGTCGGCGACGTCGAGGTGAAGCAGAAGCTGTTCGCGGCGCTCGACCGCTTCCTCACGCCGATCCGCGAGCGGCGCGCCGTCTATCAGGCCGAGCCCGGCAAAGTGCGCGAAATCCTGATCGACGGCACGCGCAAGGGGCGCGCGCTCGCGCAGGCGACGATGGACGACGTCCGCCGCGCGATGAAGATCGCTTACGATTTCGCTCAGTAGGCCTTGGCGAAGAAGGCGCGCTCGCTGGCGCTCTCGCCACAAACGATACACCGGCCCGACGGGACTTGCTGAGACAGCGGAATCGCGCGGCAGGTCGCCTTGGTCTCCTCGCGGATCTTGGTTTCGCAAGCGGCTGAGCCACACCAGTAGACGTCCGCGAGTCCGCCGCCGCCCTCGCCCTCCATCTGCTTTTGGAAGCTTGCGTAGTCGTCGAACCTACGGGTCTCGGCTTCCCGCCACGCCAGCGCTTGCGCGTACAGATTGCGCTGAATTTCGTCGAGCAGCGCGCGGCTTCGCGCCGGCAGTTCGGCGATCGGCGCTTTGCGCTTGGCCTCCTTGCCTGGCATGTCGCGCCGCGCCAACACAACCTCGCCTGACGCCACGTCGCGCGGTCCGATCTCGACTCGAACCGGCACTCCGCGCATCTCCCAGTCGTTGAACTTGAAGCCCGGCGTCAGGCCTTCGCGATCGTCGAGACGCACTCGAACGCCCGCCGTATCGAGCGCGGCGAAAGCGGCGCGGGCCGCGCCCAGCACGCTTTCGCGCTCTTCGGGCTTGCGCCAGATCGGAACGATTACCACCTGGATCGCCGCGACCGCGGGCGGGATTCGCAAGCCCTGATCGTCGCCGTGCACCATGATGATCGCGCCGAGCAGCCGGGTCGAAACGCCCCAGCTCGTCTGCCACACCAGTTGCAACTGATTGTTGTCATCGAGGTAGCGGATTTCGAAAGCCTGGGCGAAATTCTGGCCGAGAAAATGCGAGGTGCCGCATTGCAGCGCGCGCCCGTCGCCCATCAAGCCCTCGATCGTGTAGGTCTCGACCGCGCCCGCGAAGCGCTCCGCCGCGCTCTTGCGTCCGGTTATCAGCGGAATCGCGAGGTACTCCTCGCAGAAGCCTCGATAGACTTCGAGCATGGTCAAGGTTTCGCGCTCGGCCTCGGCTTGGGTCGCGTGCGCGGTGTGCCCTTCCTGCCACAGGAATTCGGTGGTGCGCAGGAACATCCGCGTGCGCATCTCCCATCGCACCACGTTGCACCACTGATTCACCATCAGCGGCAGATCGCGATGCGAGTGGATCCATTGCGCGAACATATGATTGATGATCGTCTCTGAGGTCGGCCGGACGATCAGCGGCTCTTCGAGTTGCTTGCCGCCGCCGTGGGTGACCACCGCCAGCTCGGGCGAGAAGCCCTCGATATGCTGCGCTTCCTTGTGGATGAAGCTCTGCGGGATGAAGAGCGGGAAATATGCGTTGCGGGCGCCGGTCTTCTTGATCCTGCGATCGAGCTCATCGCGCAACGCTTCCCAGATCGCGAAGCCGTCGGGCCGAAACACGATACAGCCGCGCACCGGCGAATAATCGGCCAGCTCCGCGCGCAGGATAATGTCGTTGTACCAGCCCGCGAAATCCTGGCTTCGCGGCGTGACCTTGCGTTCTTCTTTTTCAGCCATCTTTTGTTGTGATAGGTCGGCAGCCCGCCGCGCTCACTCCATCACCAGCGAGGCGCGCGTGATCTCTACGTCCTTCTGGCGGTTGAGCCATTCGGCCTGGGCGAAGGCGTCGTTGATCTTGGTCAGCGGGAACTTGTGCGAGAGCATGCGCGCCAAGGGGTAGCGCGCGGGTCCGCTCGAGGAAGTCCTGGATCTCGTAAGCTTGGCGAAATCCTTTGAGTACCGCGGCTCTGGCTTTCACACGTCCACTCCCCGACAATTAAATAAGCTTGGAGCTTAGGCCGAACTTTCCGAGCTTAGCAATAGCGCGCCGCTAGGCTCGCGGTCGTTTCAAGAGCGCGCGCGCAATGAGGGAGCCACGATGGAAAAGAAGCTTGCGGCAGTGATCGCGTTAGCGTCGGTTTTGATCGCCGGAGTTCCGATGGTGGCGCGCGCGCAAGGGATTAGCATGCCGGTGTATGCGCCGCCAATCCCGCCTCACACGATCGAGGTCGTTGGGCACGGCGAGGTGCGCGTCACTCCCGACCTCGCGCTTTTGGATTTCGCCGTCGAAACCCACGCCCACACCGCCGAGCAAGCGGCGCGCGGCAACGCCAAGCTGTCCGATAAGGTGAAGCGGGCGATTCAATCCAAGCTCGGCGACAAAGGAAAACTGTGGACCGTCGGCTACAACCTGTTTCCCGATTACAGCAACCCGCGGCCGGGAGATGAGACACCGAAGGTGATCGGATACCGCGCGACGAATTCGGTTCACGTCGAAACCGGTGCGATCGACCTGGCCGGCGCCTTGATCGACGCGGCGGTCGCCGCCGGCGCTAACCGGGTGGATTCGATCAACTTTGGCTTGCGCGACGAGAGCAAGGCGCGCAACGAGGCGATCACCAAGGCGTCGAAGGATGCGCAGGCGCAAGCGCAGACGCTGGCGAGCGCGCTCGGCGTCAAGCTCAAGGCGGTCTTCCGCGCGAGCACCGAAGGAGGGCAGCGACCGATCCCAATGATGGCCCGCAGCGAATCGTTCGCGGCCTCGGCGATAAATGCACCTACGCCAATCCAACCCAACGAAGTTACGGTCCCGGCCACGGTTTCGCTGTCCTACGAGATCGAGTAGGTTCTTCAGCGAAGTTTCGTTAAGCTCGTACTATCGATGCTGAAACCAGGCGACGCCGCTCCGGCCTTCAGGCTTCCTTGCGCGGTCAACGAGCGATTGACCAGCTTCAGTTTGTCGGAGGTTCGGTCTCCGCTGGCGGTGGTGTTCTTCTACCCGCGCGATTTTTCTTTCATCTGCCCGACTGAAGTGGTCGGATTCCACAAGGCCGAAGGTGATTTTGCCGCCCAGGGCGCACAGCTCTTGGGTATCGGTGTCGACGGCGCCGACAGCCATCTGCGATGGGCGCGCGAGCTCGGCGGCATCAGCTACCCGCTGCTCTCGGACGACGGTGGCGCGGTCGCGCGCGCCTTCGGAGTCTTCGACGAGCGCGAGCAGGCCGCGCTTCGCGCGACCTTCATCCTCGATCAACAGCGAGTGGTGGCTTACGCGCTCGCCACCCGCAGCAACGTCGGGCGCAGCGTCAGCGAGACCTTGCGTGTGGTGTGCGCGCTGCGCACCGGGCGTCTGTGTCCCGCCGACTGGAAGCCGGGGCAGGAATTCGGCCCCGCGGGCCAGAGCTTTTAGCTGACCTTGGCTGCCCTCGACGCCGCCCAAAGACGACGACGCTTCGAGCGCCTCTCGAGCATCCGCGAAATCGTCTTCGGGGTGCAGGACGGCACGCTCACCACCGCCGGCGTACTCAGCGGACTGAGCGGCGCTCTCCCTCAGCGCAACCAGGTGATTCTCGCGGCGCTG
>Ga0335081_10008454_pt1 | contig 16517 bp, 11 predicted proteins | sample Lox_Sample_35_FD_206713 | JGI IMG/M metagenome (GOLD analysis project Ga0335081, IMG submission 206713) | Soil microbial communities from Loxahatchee National Wildlife Refuge, Florida, United States - Lox_Sample_3.5 | ecosystem: Environmental > Terrestrial > Soil > Wetlands | place: USA... | reverse complement strand
TCTTTTCCCCTTTGATCATCCGGAGTGAGTCCTCTGTGTGCGTTCGTGAAAGAGCCCGCCGGCGATGTCCGTCGCGGGGCTGGGGGAGGCCTGGCGGTGGAAAGTTGCGAACCGACTATACGGGCGGGTCTCCTCAGAAGCAAACACTTTGGGACGAAGTGGAGTGCCGGCGTGACGAAGCGGAATGACCTCGCACCCGGCTGCTCCCGGGCCCCGGCGCCGCGTCGCCCCGCTGAGGGCTCTTCGCCGGCAAAACGCACAGTCCGTCACAGGATGAGTCCCTCCCGTCACATTTTTGCATCCCATGTCCCCGCCGTTTCGTATCTCTAGTGCAGATCGGGGAAGAGTTCATCAACAAAGGAGGGTGCTATGAAGTCCATGCTGGTTGTCGGTGCTGCGATGCTCGTTGCGGCGCTGGCGTATGCGGGCCCGGGGGAGATGTACCGCTCGGCCCCGGAAGCGGAGCTTACGGAGGCGAAGCTCCTCGACGACGTCACCTGTGACAACTGCCAGACGAGGGACGACGCCATCTACGATCTCGGTGAGCTGCGCTCCGAAAAGGCCGTCATCCCCCTCATGGGCGTGCTCCACACGGATCCGGACGAGACCACGCGCATCGTTGCCGCGCTCGCTCTCTGCCGTATCGGCGATGAGCGCGGGACGTTCGCGGTCAAGCGCGCTGCCATATTCGACGGCAGTGAAAAGGTCCGTACGGTCGCGGCCTGGTTCTATAATACGTACGTGCAGGAAGGAAGCTTCGAATTCCATCCTGCGGCCGAGCCTCCCATGGCCCGTAACGAGTGACGCCGTCATTGCGAGGCAGCCGAAGGCTGCCGAAGCAATCCGCTCGTCATTGCGAGCGAAGCGAAGCAATCTAGCAAAATTGCGGTTGCTGTGCCCGTCCGGGTCCCCCGGTAGTCCTGGCTCCGGGGGATCCGGCGCGGTTTTTTCCGCAGTCATCGCGATGCCACAATCGTGTCATCGCGAGCGCCTCGTGCGACTCGATCTCTGTCATCGCGAGCGCCTTGTGCGACGCGATCTCACTTTTTGAGTGTTTTTCGCGTTAGTCCCCTCTCGAACGTAAGTTCCCCCAATTTTCGCAGGAAAACCCCTCCGTTGAGTATGTCTCGGATTTTTGGTATGGTATAGCGCTTCGACTTGCTGGAGGCGCGATGCTCGGGCAGACGATCCTGAACTACAAAATCCTCGAGAAGCTCGGCGAGGGGTGCATGGGGATTGTCTACAAAGCCCAGGACGTCGCGCTCAGCCAGACGCTCGCGCTTCGCTTCCTCCCCCCGATTCTCTCGACAGCCGAAATCGACCGCGCGCGTTCCATTCTTGAGGTCAGGGCCGCCGCGACGCTGACGCATCCCAACATCTGCGCCGTGCATGCGATCAAGGAGCACGACGGGGCCATGTTCGTTGTCTCTGACTACATCGACGGCGAGACCGTCCGCGCGAAGCTGAAGTCTGGCCCCCTCCAGGTCAGGCGGGCGATCGAGATCGCGATGCAGATTGCCGAGGGACTCGCCATATTGCACGACCACGGCATGATCCACCGCAACGTCCGGCCGGAGAACGTCATGATCCGGAAGGACGGCGTCGTACAGGTGATGGACATTGGTATCCTCTGGCGCGGAACGCTCAGCCCCCGCGTGAAGTCGGCCATACCCACCGGCAACCCCTCATGCATGTCGCCCGAGCTCGTCCAGGGGCATCCCTCCGACCAGCGGACGGACATTTTCTCGCTCGGCGTAGTCCTGTACGAGATGCTTGCTTCCCAGGCTCCCTTCAGGGGGTCCGATGACGCGGCGGTAATACAAGAGATACTCAGCGTGGAGCCCCCCGCCCCGGGGACGCTCACCGTAGGTATCGACGGCGCTCTTGACGCTATCGTGATGGAATGCCTGGTAAAAGACCCCGCCGAGCGCTACCAGTCTGCGCGGGAACTGGCCAAAGACCTCCGCCGTTACGTCAGGACGATGTCACGGTCTGAAGCCGACCGGCTCGTGAAGGTGGAGACGGTCAAAAAGGTTGGCGGCGATCCCGCGGACCCCGCGTCCAACCGGACTGTCAGCATCATCAAGTACACGAAGACGGCGCTCCTCCGTATCAAGCCTACGCCACTGGAGGCGACAGAAGGAGAGGGCTCCCCGCGGCCGGCGTCGCCGTTATGGAAGTATGCCCCCTGGGTCCTCTCGGCACTTCTGCTCTGCGCCGTGGCCTGGTTCGGGTTTATCGGCTCGCGGGGCTCCGGTCCCGAGTCCCGCATCGTGCGCACTTACGTGCGACCGCCGGAGAACTCGCAGTTTGCCGGCATGTCGGGGGGAGCGGGCGGAGGACATTTCGCGCTCTCTCCCGACGGGACGCAGCTTGCATTCACGGCGACGGATTCCACCGGCGCTGCGCGACTCTGGGTGAGATCACTCTCGTCGCTGCGCTGCGTCCCGCTCCCGGGGACGGAAGAGGGCTCCTACCCCTTCTGGTCGCCGGACAGCAGGTTCATCGGTTTCTTTTCGGGAGGAAAGCTCAGGAAGGTTCAGGCCTCCGGCGGGCCCGTGGCGGTGCTCTGCGACGCCCCTGCGGGGCGGGGGGGGACCTGGGGATCAGGCGGCGTTATCGTGTTTGCCCCCTCGCCGACGGAAGGACTGAGCAGCATCGCCGCCGGGGGGGGAACCCCGACACAGGCGACGAAGCTCGATCCCTCGCGGCTCGAGCAATCCCACCGGTGGCCCTGGTTTCTTCCCGACGGGAGGCACTTTCTCTACCTTGCGCGCGCCTCCGCCGCCGACATCGTCTACGCGGCGTCGCTTGACGGCAAGGAGGAAAAGGAGCTCATTCGCAAGCACTCGAACATCCTCTACGCGAGCGGCTGCCTCCTCTTCATGGAACAGGGCTCGCTGATCGCGCAGCCCTTCGACGCGGGCCAGCTCGAGCTGAAGGGACTCCCGGCGACGGTGGCGGAGGACGTGCGGTTCGACCCGGGATACGACAGGGGGGAGTTCACCGCGTCAGCCCACGGCGAGCTTGTCTACAGGGAGGGAGGCTCGGAGAGCGCGGGCCTGGCGTGGTTCGACCGGGCGGGGACGTTCTCGGGTTTCGTGGCGCGCTCGGTGAGAAGCGTGGATGCGCGCCTCTCGTCCGACGGCCAGAAGGTGGCATATTCCAACGACGACGAGGAGGAGGCGAACCGCCACCTCACCATGGACCTCTGGGTCTTCGACCGGTCGCACGGCGTCCCCTCGCACGTGACGTCCGACCCGGGTAACGAGACGAACCCCGTGTGGTCGCCCGACGGAAAGGCGATCGCGTTTGCCTCGGACCGGAGCGGTCGGGCCAATCCCTACCGGATCAACGCCGACGGCACGGGAGGGGAAGAGCCCCTGATGTCCTCCGATAATAACCTCTTTCCCACGGACTGGTCGACCGACGGGAAATACATCGCGATCGAGAAAGGTCCGGTGAAAGAGGAAAAATGGAGCATCTGGATACTCCCGGTCGCGGGCGGGAAGAAACCCTATCTCTGGTTTAAGAGCGGTGCCGACGTCCAGCTCGGGAAGTTCTCCCCCGACAACCGCTGGATGGCGTATGTGTCCGATGAAGAGGGGGAGCAGCAGGTGTTCGTCCGCCCCTTCCCCGGGCCGGGGAGTCGCGTCCAGGTATCTGCTCACGGCTGCAACGGGGAGGCCTTCTGGCGCAGGGACGGGAAAGAGATCTATTACATGTCGATGGATTTCAGGGTAATCGCGGCCGAAGTCTCCCGTTCCGGCTCGTCGCTCAAGGTCGGCAAGCTGCGGGAGGTGCTCGATGCCCGCTCGCGGGGGATTCGCTTCCTGCGGGGCCTCACGCCGGACAACCAGCGCCTGCTCGGCGTGTACAACCCTTCGGACGTCCGCCCGGCCGATCTGACACTTGTCACCGGTTGGCCGTCCGAGCTCCGCACCCCCTGAACGCTGTCATTGTCGAGCGGTGGCGCACCAGGCCACCGCGAGATGGCGCCGAAGGCGCCACGAGCGCACTTGTTCTTTCAGGAGCCCCCATGCCCGAGAAAACCGTTTCCCACTACACCATCCTCGAGAAACTCGGCGAGGGACAAACGGGCACCATCTACAGGGCCCGTGACACCAAGCGTGAGCGGGACGTTACGCTGAAGTTCCTTCCGACGCGCATCCAGCTCACCGAAGCCGACAAAGCCCGCCTCAGGGCGGACGCAACGAAGGCGTCCCTCCTCCAGCACCCCAACATCCGCGCGTTTTACTCGCTGAAGTTCGAGAAACAGGAGTGTTTTGTTGTGCTGGAGTACGTGGAAGGAAAGACGCTGAAGGAGCTGATGCCTGTCGAGAGCCAGCAGGTTGCGATCAACTACGCGATCTACATCTGCTCGGCGTTCCAGGATGCCCACGGCAAAGGCCTCCTTCACCGCAATCTTCGGCCGGAAGGCGTGATGGTGAGCGCGAAGAAACGCGTGAGGGTCCTCGGCTTCGGCGAGGCGCCGCTCAAGGACGTGCTGAAGCTCGCCCGCACGACCGGGACGCCGGAAGATGCCGCGTACGTTTCACCGGAGCAGATCGAGGGCGTGGCCCTGGACGGCAGGTCCGACGTCTTCGCGATCGGCGTCCTCTTCTATCATATGCTCTCCGGCCAGCTCCCGTTCCGGGCGGACCACGAGGCGGGCATGTTCTACGCCATCCAGAACGAGAAGCCGGTCTCTATCCGTCAGTACCGCCCGGATCTCTCGCCGGGGTTCGTCTCGATCATCGAGCGGGCGCTTGAGAAAAAACCGGCGGACAGGTACCAGTCCGTGGACGAGATGCTCGCCGAGTTGCGCCATCTGAAGCGCGCGTCGTTCTCCATCTCCAAGGTCTTCTCGCGCCCCGTGGGAAACACCTCCAGGATTGCCACGCAGCCCTTCCGCAAATTCCAGGGGAAGAAGGAAGGGATGCCGCTCGGCAAAATGCTCCCGATGCTCATTGGCATCATCGTCCTGATCCTGCTCGCGATCATCGGAATCCGGGCGTTCATCAACCCCTGATCCGCCCCACGTCGGCGAACACGAGCGCGCGAGCGACGACCATGTCTCTTCCGCGCCCGTGGAGTCTCTTCTCTCCACCTGCTTCATATTAGCCATCAATTCCGCAGTCGCGCCGCTCGCAGATTTTTGCCCTTCGCCGGTCTCCCCTCTAAACTGTTTTCTCTGAACGACTTTTGCTGTTACCGTCATTTCCCGCCCCGCAGGCACGCCTCTTGCTCATGCTCTCGCGCCCGATGGCCTCGTCTGATGTGGCGGGGTGGGAGGGGCGTGCTTTAATCACTCAGCGAGGATCGCATGAAAAGATCGGCAGCAAACCTGTTCACCATGCTCTGCGCGCTCGTCGTGCTTAACGCCGGCGCGCTGGCTCAATCGACCCCGGCGCAGAACGGCACAGTCCCCGACGCGCCGAAGAGCCAGGGCGCCTTTGCGCCCACCTGGGGCGCGACGCTCTTTGCCAACTACATGTACAGCGTCAAGGGGACAGACGGAAAATACTTCACCCGGTTCGACCTTGACCGCGTGTACCTCACGATGAAGGCCCCGCTCTCGGACGAGTGGAAATTTCAGGCGACCACGGATATTTACCGGAACGCCGGGACGACGTCGTATTACAACGGGCTCGACGTCCGTTTGAAATTCGCATTCGTGGACTATACTCCCGTCACCTCGCTTTCGGTCAAGTTCGGCATGATCCCCGGGCCGTGGAACGGCCTCGTGGAGACCTTCTGGAAATACCGCGGCGTCGCGCAGACTGCGAGCGACAAGTTCGGCCTGATCAATACTGCGGACCTCGGCCTCTCGGCTTCGTACGTCCTCCCGGCGAAATACGGCGACGTCAGCTTCTACATGCTGAACGGCACGGGATACGCGGCTCCCGAGGCAAACCGGTTCAAGGACTACGTCCTGCGCGCGACGGTGTGTCCCTTCCCGAACGTCGACGACCTCAAGGGCATCACGCTGGGCGGGCTCGGCTACTTTGGATCCAACGGGACGACCGTGGCGCTCGAGAAGAACAGGATCGGCGGGTTCGTCGGTTACAATTCGCCCGTGGTCACACTCGGCAGCGAATACCTGGTCGTGAAAGGAGCACCGACCAACCCGGACACGATCGTGTCGGGGAACCTCCTCTCCGTGTTCTGCGAGCTCAAGTCGCCGTTTGCGGGCTGTGCGTCGCAGTTCTCGCTCATCGGCAGGTTCGACGTGAACGAGCCGAACGTGAACAAGGGGGGAGATGTCACGCGGTTTTACGTGGTCGGACTCGTCTGGAAGGCGACGGACAGGGTGTGGTGGACGATCGATCACCAGGAATACCTCACGGAGTCGGCGACGCAGAAGGCCACCGACGGCACCATGGTCAACGCCGACGTGCGCTGGTTCCTCCATGCGATCCTGATATTCTAGACCAGGGGCGACGGCTGGAGCGCCTCACTCACAGGAAAGGAGAGATTCATGAAACAGGTTCTTGCAGTGATGCTCGCCGCCCTCATCGCGGCGGGCGTCGGGGTCGCGGGGGAGAAACGCGGGACGCCGGCGGAAGCCGAGGCGCTGGTGAAGCGGGCGATCGCCTTCGTGAAGGCGAACGGGAAGGAGAAGGCGTTCGAGGAGTTCAGCAACCCGAAGGGGAAATTCGTGGAGGGGGACCTGTACATCTTCGTGTACGACATGACCGGCAAGTGCCTGGCGCACGGCGGGAACGCGCGGATGGTCGGCAAGGATCTCATGGACCTCAAGGACGCCGACGGGAAGCTGTTCGTCAAGGAGCGCGTGGACATGGCCACGTCGGCGGGGAAAGGGTGGCAGAACTACAAGTGGAACAACCCCGCGGTGAACAAGATCGAGAACAAGACCGCGTACATCGAGAAGTTCGAGGACATCATCGTCGGTGCCGGCGCCTACAAGCCGTAGGGCGGGACCCGCACCAAATCCACGAACATCCAGGGGCCGGCCGTGCGGGCCGGAGACTGACACCATGCTGAAAACCATACTTGCGCGTCTGACGCTGTCCAGGAAGCTTCTCGTGGGGCCCACCGTCGTGGTGGCCTTCCTCATCGCGATCGGGGCCATCGCGTACCTCGGGCTTCGCGCCCAGCGGTCTGCCCTGGACGACATCTACACGACGCGCTTCAGGACGTACCAGGATGCCGCGGCGATCAACGACCTGATCACCGACGCGCACGGGAGCGTGTACAAGCTCATCGCGTGGTCGCGCGCGAATTACGACCCCTCGAAGATCGACGTGCTCGGCAAGGCGCAGATGGCGAAAGTCGACAGCGCTATCGCGACGATTGCGAACCGGGCGAAGGCGTCGGCGTCCCTCTCCAGTGCCGCCACATACGGCCGGGCGCTCGCGCAGGCCACCGAGTACCGGAAAGCGGTTTTCACTGTGGTGGATTTCGCGGGGGTGGACCTCAACACCGCGACGATGGCCATGGGCACCGCGGAGGACAAGTACGCGGTCCTCGCCGAGACGCTGGGTTCGCTCGAGCGGGATGAGGCGGCGCTGAGCCGATCCGCGTACGACGGCGCGGTGGCGTCGTACGGTGTCGTGGTCACGGTATTCCTCGGCGTCTTTATCGGGGCCCTCGCCCTCTCGCTCCTGATCACGCTCCGTGTGAACGCGCACATCACCGCGCCCGTCAGCGCAATGACCGGGTTGATTGACGTGCTCGCCGGCGGGGATCTCACGCGGGAGCTTCCGGTGGAAAGCCGGGATGAGCTGGGGGTGATGGCGGAGCGCCTGAACGAGATGATCAGGAACCTCCGCGAGATGATCGGCGGGATCATCGAGGCGGTTGCCACGCTCGCCGGGGCGAGCACGCAGATCTCGAGCAGCACGGAGGAGATGGCCGCCGGGTCGCAGGAGCAGACCTCGCAGGCGAGCGAGGTGGCCTCCGCAGTCGGGCTGATGGCCAGATCGATCGCCGAGAACTCGACGAGCGCCGCGGAAGCGGCCTCGACGGCCAGGAAGGCGAAAGAGGCCGCAGAGCGGGGGGGCCAGGTGGTGCAGAAGACGGTGGGCGGGATGCGGCGCATCGCGGAGGTCGTGAACGGTTCCGCCGCGACCGTCCAGACGCTCGGGAAATCCGGGGACCAGATCGGCGAGATCATCTCCGTGATCGACGACATCGCGGACCAGACGAATCTCCTGGCGCTGAACGCGGCCATCGAGGCCGCGCGTGCGGGGGAGCAGGGGAGGGGCTTCGCCGTCGTTGCCGACGAGGTCCGGCGCCTTGCGGAACGGACCACGAAGGCGACGAAGGAGATTGCCGGGATGATCCGCACCATCCAGTCGGAAACAAAGGGGGCGGTCTCCGCGATGAACCAGGGGACGAAGGAGGTGACGGAGGGGATCACGCTGGCTGACCACGCCGGGGCGGCCCTTGCAGAAATCGTGCGCATCTCCCAGGAGGTGACGGACCGGATCACGGGGATTGCCGCGTCGAGCGAGCAGCAGTCGGCGACGAGCGAGGAGATTGCGAAGAACGTCGAAGCCATACGCACGGTGACGGCAGAGACCGCCTCGGGCGAGCAGCAGATTGCGCGCGCGGCGGAGGATCTTAACCGGCTGACCGAGAACCTGCAGCGCCTTACGTCACGGTTCAGGCTCCCCGGCACGGCGGGCGCGCCCCGCGCCCATGAGCCCGCGCACGCGGAAGGCATCTCGGCGCTCGCCGTGCGGTCAAACGGAAAGATCGTGCAGGCGAAGAAGTAGACACTCCGTCATCGCGAGCGCTCTTCGCGGAGCAATCTACATTGAGAATGCTCCGCTCGCACTGACGACGTCATCGCGAGTGGCGGTGGCGCTTCAGGCGCCACCGCCACGTGGCGATCTCGCCCATACTGAGCGGCGAGCAGTTTTCACGCTGCAATCCCGCCTACAGCGCGGCGAGCAGCTTTTCTGCTTTTGTCCGCACGCACGCGTAGTTCATGAAGGGGAGCCCGTAAAACTTGGCTGCGGCCTTCGCGTAGGAGCGGGCGTCGTCTGTCTTCCCCGAAGCCTGTGAGGCGAGCGCAATGTTGTACAGGACGCGGGGGTCCTGCTGGTTCGCCTGCTTCAGCTCGGTAATCGCCCCAGCGTAGTCCTTCTGCTCGAGCGCGATCAATCCCGATAGCTCGTGCGCCAGCCGCATCTGGTTCCTGCTCTGTCGCTTCTCCGCTTCCTGCCGCAGCGCGTCGGTCTCCGTCCGCGCCGAGGCGAGGTCCCCCTTTTGGATCATCACCCTGGCTACGTTTGCGTGGTGGAACAGCGCGTTCGCCGCCTTGACGTCGGCAGCGAGTGACGATTCCTGTACGATGTCGTTTGAGCGTTTGAATTCGGCCATCGCCTCGTCGCTTTTCCCCTCCTCCAACAGGATGGTCGCGATCATGAACCTGTCCCCCGACATTGATCCCGCGTCCTTGAGCTTCTCCGCGATTGCGCATTCCCTGTTGATCTCCTTCATGGCCATGTCGGACTTTCCCTCGTCCATATACACGACCGCGCGCGTGAAGAGGGCGAGCCGCGTCTCACCGGGGTTCCGCGCCGCGTCTATCTCTTTCTGGATCTCGGCGAGGGCGTCCACGTGCCTGTTCTGGTACATCATGCACGCGGCGATGCCGGTAAACGAGTTGGCGAAATGGGGATTGACCGCGAGGGCCTTCTGGTACTGCGCGGCGGATTCGTCGAACCGGCCTATCTTCAGGAGCAGCTCCGCATACGAATCAAATGGGTTTGGGTCCGTGGGGAGAAGCTCGGTATACTTCTTGAAAGTGGCTTCCGCCTCGTCGTACCGCTCCAGGGCCCGGTAGGCGTACCCGAGCTGGTTGTAGGCGGGAGCGAACCCCGGCGCCGTGTCGACCGCCTTTTTCAGGTGATCCACCGCTTCCGTGTATTCCTGCTGCGCAAAGTATGCCGTTCCCACCAGCATCTGTGCCCGCTCGTCGTCCGGATACTCCTTTGCCAGCTCCTGGTACAACTCGAGCTGTACGCCGGGCCTGGCGTTCACGCCCGCGATGAACCCCTTGATCATGAGCTGCTCACCGTGAGACGTGCCGGCCGACGTCTCTTCGGCCTTGTGCATCTCTTCGAAGAACGTCTTGGCGATGGGAGCCGCCTGGGCCATGAAGAGGTGGGCGAGCGCGAAATTCCCGTCCTCCTTGAGCGCCTTCTGAAAGTATGGGATGGCGTCTGTAAGCCGCAGATCGTCGACGAGCTTTCTCCCCTCCATGAAGAACCCGACCGCCTTCGTCGAGTTGGATGTAGCGGGGATCTTGTCGGCCGCCTCGGCCGCTGTTGCCAGGATCGCGGTCGCAACGAGGAGGGAAAGAAGGCGGAAAACAGCGCGGGTTTGTCGCATACGTCCTCCGATGGTGTGTAAGGTCATGTCGGGAGGGAGGATAGCGAGATCAAACCGTCTCAATCAATCCAATAGTGCCGGACGGGTGCCCGCAGTGACGAACCGGATGCAGGCAGTGACGGAACGGACAGAGGTGTTTAGACCGAAAATCCCCCAAATTATTGCTTTTTACGCGCACCCTCTCTATCTTGGCCCTATCGCGTAATTTCCGGCGTCTTTCCTCCGACAGAAGGCAGTATCACACCTCCAATGAAAAGACCGCACCTCGCAGCAGCTTCCAGGGAATCCTCCCGTTCCAACCCGAAAATCCCGTAGTCGCTCGTGATCAGACAGAATCCGAATCAGGACGCACCGCATCGTTCTTTGGGCTGAAATTTCATCACGTCAATAATCAATCAGAGGGAGGGCTGGACAATGTCCGCCGGCAACACTGCATCCACGCTCAAGGGTGAAGTCTACTCACCGTCCAGCGAGGTCGTCGCTCAGGCAAACGTCAACGACCCCGAAGCAGCACGCAAGGACGCGTCCCGGGACCTGGAAGGGTACTGGGCGAAGCGCGCGGAGGAGCTATTCTGGTACAAGAAGTGGGACAGGGTCCTTGACGATTCCAACAAGCCGTTCTACAAGTGGTTCGTCGGCGGAAAGACGAACATCGTGGCGAACGCCATCGACAGGCACGTCCGCACCTGGCGGCGGAACAAGCTCGCCCTCATCTGGGAGGGTGAGAAAGGGGACCTCCGGACGTTTTCCTATCACGCCCTCGCCCGGGAGGTATGCAAGTTTGCCAACGTCCTCAAGAGCATGGGGGTCAACAAGGGGGACCGGGTGACGATCTACATGCCGCGCATCCCGGAGACGGTCATCGCCATGCTGGCCACGGCGAAGATCGGCGCGGTCCATTCGGTGGTCTACGGCGGCTTCTCCGTCGAGGCGCTTCACGGCCGCATAGAGGACAGCGAGTCGAAGGTGATCGTCACGGCGGACGGCGGATTCATGAACGGGAAGACGATCGAGCTGAAGAAGATCGTCGATGAGGCCCTCAAGCGCACGGCAGCCCCCGAAAACGTGGTGGTTGTCAAACACACGGGGAAGGAAGTCTCGATGGAAGCGGGGCGGGACTACTGGTACCACGAGCTCATGGCGATGCCCCTGGTGCGGAATTCCAACCGGTGCGAGACGGAAGAGATGGACGCCGAAGACCCGCTCTACATTCTCTATACGTCCGGCACCACCGGCAAGCCGAAGGCCATCCTCCACACGCACGGGGGATACCAGGTGGGCGTATACGCCACGCTCAAGGACGTGTTCGACCTGAAGGAGGAGGATCGCTGGTGGTGCACCGCCGACCCCGGCTGGGTGACCGGCCACTCGTACATCGTGTACGCGCCGCTCATCGCCGGCGCGACGTCCGTGATGTACGAAGGGGCGCCGACATACCCGTTCCCCGACCGCTGGTGGACGATCGTCGAGAAGTACGGCGTCTCCGTGATGTACACGACCCCGACGGCCATCCGCGGGCTCATGCGGTTCGGGGCCGCGTGGCCGAACAGGCACGACCTCACCTCCCTCAGGCTTCTCGGCTCCGTCGGTGAGCCCATCAATCCCGAGGCCTGGCGCTGGTTCTACAAGAACATCGGCAAAGAGAAATGTCCGATCATGGACACCTGGTGGCAGACCGAGACGGGGATGTTCATGATCACCCCCATGCCTGCGATGCCGCTGAAGCCCGGCTCCGGCAGCAGGCCCTACCCGGGGGTCGAAGCCGACGTCGTGGGTGAAGACGGGAAGCCCGTCAAGCCCGGCGAGGAAGGGTTCCTGGTCCTGAAGAAGCCCTGGCCGGCGATGCTTCGCACCGTCTACAAGGATCCGGAGAGGTACGTGAAGACGTACTGGAGCAGGTATCCCGGCATGTACACGACGGGGGATTCCGCGCGCAAGGACGAGGACGGCTACTTCTGGGTGATCGGCCGCGTGGATGACGTGATCAAGGTGAGCGGCTACCGCCTCGGCACGGCCGAACTCGAATCCGCCTTCGTCAGCCATCCCTCCGTCGCGGAAGCGGCCGTGATCGGCCTTCCCCACGAGATCAAGGGGGTCGCGATCCACGCCTACGTGACGCTCAAGGCCGGGATTGACAAGTCGGACACGCTTGTCGACGAGCTGAAGCAGCACATCGCGCACGAGGTGGGGCCGATTGCGAAGCCTGAGACGATCGACTTCGTTCCCACGCTCCCCAAGACGCGATCCGGGAAGATCATGCGTCGCGTCCTCAAGGCGCGTGCGCTCGGCATGGACGAGGGAGACCTCTCGACCCTGGAAGACTGATCGCTCAGAAGTTTGTCATTGCGAACGCTCAAAACTGTCATTGCGAGTCTAGGACGCCGCAGGCGCCTACGCCCCGAAGTCCGCTCTTTGGACCACGCCGCTCTTAGGCGTGGCAATCTAGCCCACCACTACAGGAGGTCGCAATGGAAGACCGCGAGGAGGCACTCAGGAAGATCTCGGCCGAGCGATGGCGGATCGCGATCGTTCTGAGTGCGTGCATGCTGGTGATCTACTTCGGCTTCATCCTGCTGATCGCGTTTGACAAGCCGCTCATGGGGTCGCTCCTCACCGACGGGCTCAGCCTCGGCATCCTGCTCGGGGCCCTGGTGATCGTCTCGGCCTGGGTGCTGACGACAGTCTACGTCCGGTGGGCGAACCGCGTGTACGACGAGAAGATCGAACAGCTCAGGAGCAGGTCATGAACCCGGCCCAGGCTGCGGCTCCCGCGACGACGCTCGGCAATGTCAGCACCGAGGCGATCGTCTTCTTCTTCGTGTTCATCGCGATCTCGCTCGGCGTCACCTACTGGGCCGCCCGGCGGACGAAAAGCACCGTGCAGTACTATGCGGCTGGACACAGGATCACCGGTTTCCAGAACGGCCTGGCGCTCTCCGGAGACTACATGAGCGCGGCAAGCTTTCTCGGCATTGCCGGGCTCGTCTCCCTCTCGGGGTTCGATGGTCTGATCTACTCGACCGGGTGGCTCGTCGGCTGGCCGCTGATCGTGTTCCTGATTGCGGAGCCCCTGCGGAACCTCGGCAAGTACACGTTCGCGGACGTGGTGGCGTTCCGGCTCAAGGCGGCCCCCGCCCGGATCGCGGCGGCGATCGGGACGCTGGCCACGGTGTCGCTCTACCTGATCGCGCAGATGGTCGGCGCGGGCAACCTGATCAAGCTGATGTTCGGCCTCCCCTACGAAGTCGCCGTCGTGATCGTGGGGTTCGTGATGCTTCTCTACGTCCTTTTCGGCGGCATGCTGGCGACGACATGGGTGCAGATCATCAAGGCCGTCCTGCTCCTCGGGGGCGCGCTCATCCTCGCGGTGATGACCCTCTGGTCGTTCGGCATGAACCCCGTCGCGCTCTTCCAGGCCGCGGCGCAGAAGTACCCGGCGCAAAACGTCCTGGCCCCGGGGAAGCTCGTGTCGAATCCGTGGGATGCGATTTCTCTCGGGCTCGCGCTGATGCTCGGCACCGCCGGCCTCCCCCACATTCTCATGAGGTTTTACACGGTGCCCGATTCGAAGGCGGCCCGTACGTCCGTATTCTACGCCACCGGTTTTATCGGATTCTTCTACCTGCTGACGTTCATTCTCGGGTTCGGGGCCATGGTGCACGTCGGCCAGTCGGTCATAAGCACCGTCGACAAGGGGGGAAACATGGCCGCGCCGCTTCTTGCCGAGTCACTCGGGGGGACGGCCTTCCTCGGCTTCATTGCCGCCGTTGCGTTTGCGACGATCCTCGCCGTGGTCGCGGGATTGACACTCTCCGGCGCCGCCGCGCTCTCGCATGACCTCTGGGTGAACGTGGTGCGGAAGGGTGAAGTCCCCGAAAAGGAGCAGTTGAATGTGGCGCGTGTCGCCTCGGTCGCCCTGGCAATACTCGCGATGGTCCTCGGAATTGCGTTCAAGGGTCAGAACGTCGCGTACATGGTCGGTCTCGCGTTTGCCATCGCGGCGAGCGCCAACTTCCCCGCGCTCATCCTGTCGATCTTCTGGAAGAAGTTTACGACCGGCGGGGCTCTCTGGAGCATGCTCTTCGGGACGGTGGCGACGGTCGTCCTCATCTACTTTTCGCCCACCGTCCAGGTCGACATACTGAAAAATGCCTCGGCACCCTTCCCGCTGAAGAACCCGGGCATCGTGACGATTCCCCTCTCGTTCGTGATCGGGATTGTCGCCTCGCTCCTGACGGCCGAAAAGACAGCCGAGGAGAAATTCACGGTCGTCGAGGAACGGGTCCACTTCGGCGCCGAGACGCCGTAGCGAAGTCAGCGGGACGATCGTAATCTGTCGTCATTGCGAGGGGCGCCAAAGGCGCCCCGAAGTCCGTGCTTTGGACCACGCTGCTCTCTAGCGTGGCAATCCCCCTGTCGCCGCACGGTAACTTGTGCTATATTTCCTTCATGTCCCTCCCGGATTCATCGAAGCCTGCCTCGCTTGACGACGGCCTCCTCCCGCTCACCCCGGTCCGCGAGGTCGTGACGTGCGGCCCCACCGAAACGATACACGCCGCCGCCGAGCTCATGTCGGCACGGAACGTCGGCTCGATCGTGGTGGTGGATGAAGCCCGCCGCCCGCTCGGCATCGTGACGGACACCGATCTCAGGAAGAAGGTCGTCGCGGGTGGCGTCTCCGCCGATGACGCCGTCCGCGCGATCATGAGCACGCCGGTGGTGACTGTCCCCGTCCGGAGCACGGCGGCCGGGACGATCATCACGATGATGCGTCGCGGGATCCGACACCTCTGCATCACCGAAGACGGCACCTCAGGCTCGCCCGTCATCGGCATCATTTCCGAACACGACGTCGTCCTGCTCCACGGAAACAACCCTGCCGTGCTGGCCAAGGAAATCGGCCAGGCCGCGGACGTGGAGAGGCTTGCGTCGCTGCGGGAAAAAGGGGGGGAGTTCGTCGAAGACTACGTCGCCAAAGGCGTCGGGGTCAGGTTCGTTGCCGACATGATCGCGGAGGTCAATGACGCGCTCACGTCGCGGCTCATCGTGCTCGCCGGGGAGTCCCTGGCAGCGGCGGGCATCGAAGCCCCTCCGGCGCGATTCTGCTGGCTCGCCCTCGGGAGCGACGGCAGGCGGGAGCAGCTCATTCAAACTGATCAGGACACGGCGCTCGTCTACGAAGACACTCCGCCATCCGAGGCGACCCCGGCTGCCGCGTACTTTCTGCGCCTGGGCGCCGAGGTGACGGCCGGGCTCGAGGCGTGCGGGTTCGCCCGGTGCCCCGGCGACACCACGGCAGACAATCCCTCCTGGTGCCAGCCGCTCAGCGCGTGGAGGGGACACTTCCGCTCGTGGTTCCGGACGCCCGACGAGGGAGCGCTGCTCAACGCCGGCACGGTTCTCGATTTCAGGCCAGTGTTCGGCGCGGAGGATCTCTCCGCGGAACTCCGTTCGTGCATCGACGCGGAGATCGCCGCCGACCGCAGGGCGCTCGTTCTGCTTGCCAGGAACGCGGTCCACAATCAGCCTGCCACCGGACTCTGGGAGCGCCTGAACGTGGAGCGGCGGGGATCCCACAGGGGCTTCTTCGATCTCAAGCTCCGCGCAATGAAGCCGGTCACCGAAGCGGCGCGCGTCCTTGCCCTCGACCGGGGCGGGCACGCGCTCACGGGGACGCTCGACCGGCTCGAGCACGTCGCCTCGGGCGACAGGGCGCTTGCCGAAATCGCGCCCGGCGTGGTGGAAGCTTACGAGCTCTTCATGCGCTACAGGGTGCTCTTTGGCGAGAGGGGAGAGGGGGCCGGCAGGTACCTCGACCTGGCCCGGATGAGCAGGCAGGACCTCAAGCGGCTCCGCTCGCAGTTCGACGCGGTCACCTCGGTTCAGAAGCTGATCCAGGTACGCTACCAGCTCGACGCGCTCGGCCTCAGGTAGCGCGCTCACAGGTGTAACGCACCGGCACGCCCCGGGATCTTGATTCTCAGCCCCGCGAATGGTACGTTTTACCGCGCGTCCGCGTCGTCCCTGTCGCGCATCACTTCTGGATCACACGCACGTCGTGCATCCTGTTCGTTGATCGTCCGGATCCCTTCTCCGTTCCCTACTTGTCGAGGCAATATCCATGGCACTCTTTGGCATGACAGTCCTGT